>Ga0307974_1000193_pt1:0-32500 | contig 33864 bp, 42 predicted proteins | sample OrgLakmetagen784_FD_201812 | JGI IMG/M metagenome (GOLD analysis project Ga0307974, IMG submission 201812) | Saline water microbial communities from Organic Lake, Antarctica - #784 | ecosystem: Environmental > Aquatic > Non-marine Saline and Alkaline > Saline | place: Antarctica: Organic... | reverse complement strand
CATGGCTGCACACATCACTGACTGGTGCTGGCATGTCTGCTCACCTGTTATTACACGCAAGCATGGCCACGCACATCACTACTGGTACTGGCAGGTCTGTTCACCTTCTTTTTCACTCATACATTACCATTGCAAGCCTATTTGCACAAACGAAACCAGTGTGCTCTTTGATAATTACCAAAGCCTTGCCTAGCTACTTCTCTGCTTCCATAGTAAGGGCGTATAGCACACCCTCCACGTTCTTTTAACTACTGCAAATGCGATGTCGCCTAAATCTATGTGTTCACCATTTGGGTAATTTTCACGCACCAGTATGTAGATTTATTGGCCGTCCGCTGCGACTCGTACTTCTTGACCTCGTGGTATATGGTGCGAGGAGAGAGGCACCCCGCAGCCAGCCACGGTGCAAACTTCGTGCTGTAGTCACTGCCGAGCATGCCGTTACGCTGCAGGTGAAAGGAATTGAAGAGTTAAAGTTGTGTGGCATCGAGAGACAGCGAGAGACGAGAACGTGTTAACCAGCTTCTGCGCAAACCATGTGCTGTAGTTATTGCCTTGCATGCTGTTACGCTGCAGTTGAAGGGGGTGAAGCACTCAGAGTTTTGCGGCGTGGAAAAGCAAGTGCCTCCCAGTGTTAAGCAGCATAGGTGAAAAATGTGTACACATGTCGTACATGCTGTTGTGAGTACCCACACATGTTGTGTGTGTACACTGATGTCGTACATGCTGTTGAAAGGGGAACCCACACATGTTGTGTGTGTACATTGATGTTGTACATGCTGTCGAAAGGGGAATCCACACATGTTGTGTGTGTACACTGATGTTGTACATGCTGTTGTGGGTACCCACACATGTTGTGTGTGTACACTGATGTTGTACATGCTGTTGTGGCAAAAAGATAGAGGCAATTCGGAAAAACAAGTCGGCACAGGGTCCCTCACACAAGGGAGAAGAGGAGAGACGTAATGTAGAAAAAGATTTACGCAGGCTTTGATAAGCACGTTCATGTGTGGGTGGCATGAGTAGAAGCCGCCCCCCCAAAATAAAACTCTGTAGTGATCTGACGCGTTGTTCAGGCACCAGCATGACCCCTCCTGTTCTTTTGCTTACCGTGTCAAAGTAGGTGGCCAACAAATCAGAGTCCCACAAGTAGTACTTGAGTCGTGCTAAGGCTGCCGTTTCACCTCCCTGCAGCATACACAGGATGTGTGCCAGTCTCTGGTCACACGCAGGGTCGTCCAGGTTTGTAAGTCAAGTCTTCAGTACATTGATCTGAGCGCAAGAAATCTTGTGACATGCACTTTTCTGTACATTGATCTGAGCGCAAGAAATCTTGTGACATGCACTTTTCTGTACATTGATCTGAGCGCAAGAATTCTTGTGACATGCACTGCTCCCAGCAATGAACGCGATATAATTTACAGATATGCAGATATGTAAAATGGAATTATGAGCACCTTGGGTCCAGAGCAATAAATTATCACACACACATACACCTATGACCTTTAACCATAACCTTATGCGCATTGTATTCAAAGCAAATGGACTGAGTTTTCACGATACAAATGATCAACAAACGAAGCCAACTCAACCTCAAATTAAAAAAGGGTGCACAAAGACTGCAAAGATCGCGCTCTGTTGTTTTCAATTCAAGACGAAATATGAGGGTCACACCTTGAAGGCCAGTACGGCTTTTGGATGCACAGCTGGACGTGCTGGTGCGCTGCCACTGGGCCATGGAAGGGTGCCAAAGGCAGGTTCAACCTACAGTGTAGTGTTTTCTGGTGGTTAATTGTGGGTAGCACCCCATTTCTGAAACCATTTCTCCTCCAAGACTCCTAGATGTGTTACAGCATTGGTTTCGTGCACACGGGTGCATTGCCACTGGGGGTGCACACCATACCGTTGTTTTGTGCAACAGTAATGCCTGAAGTCCTGGTATACTTAGGGATGGCCAGAACCGTATATACACACCGTATATGACCGTATGTATGGTGATTTCCCTTTCAAATATACCGTATAAACACCGTATATACATATAAATGTAAGGTTCTGGCCAACCCTAGGTATACTGCTACGTAAGGGGGGCAAAGGGTGCCAAAGGCAGGTTCAATCTGCAGCGTGTTGGGGTAAATGCGAGTGAGCATGTGTTGAGTGAGTGCTGGCACATTGCCGCTGCGGGTTGTAATGTAGGGTTGTGCAGCAGTGATGCTTGAGATGGTAATAGATTGAGAACAGTAGAGTCCTGGTGCAGTGCTACCCTGGCAAGAAAAAGGACACAAGTACTGCTCTTTCCGGTTTGTGTGTGTGTCTGTGTGTGTGTGTGTGTGTGTGTGTGTGTGTGTGTGTGTGTGTGCGTGTGTGTGTGTGTGTGTGTGTGTGTGTGTTGTGTGCATGGCACAAGAATTGGAAAGAACGGTTTTGGTGTCCTTGTAAAATCCCCAAGCACAAGAGCAGAGCAAATGTAAGGAGAGGCTTGGCTTGAGGAGCGCAATAAGCATGCATGCATGAGCAAACCACCAGCTTTCGTTCCAAACAAATAAAACTGGGCAGATAGGTGCCTTCACAACCAAGATACTCACCAGAACAGCTGCACAAGTTGACTACACCAGAACAGCTGCACAAGTTGACTACTCAAGATACACGTATGTGCATAATTGCAGACTTACTTTTTTGTCGGGCAGGGAAATATGAAATATGTGACTGTGGATGATATCATGTAGTGGAAAATGTTCCTCAGCAAACTCTTTTCAAGCCAGCTCGAGATGCAAGGTGGCTGGCTTGTTATGGTGGCGTTTAGCATGTGACGCCCCTCACAACTCGCTGCTACAAATCAACCCCTCACAACTCACTGCTACAAATCAACCCCTCACAACTCATTTCTACAAATCAATCCCTCACAATTCACTGCTACAAATCAACCCCTCACAACTCGCTGCTACAACTCAACCCCTCACAACTCACTGCTACAAATCAACCCCTCACAACTCACTGCTACAAATCAACCCCTCACAACTCGCTGCTACAAATCAATCCCTCACAACTCACTGCTACAAATCAATCCCTCACAACTCGCTGCTACAAATCAACCCCTCACAACTCACTTCTACAAATCAACCCCTCACAACTCACTGCTACAAATCAATCCCTCACAACTCGCTGCTTCAAATCAGCCCCTCACAACTCGCTGCTTCAAATCAACCCCTCACAACTCACTGCTACAAATCAACCCCTCACAACTACTACGAATTAGCCTGTCACAACACAACAGAAAAGCCAACAGAATAACTCTGCAAGAATGATGTGCACCTTTGTGATGTAAGCATTCACTTATAAGCACGTATTGTCAGCGAGCACGCGCATGTGCGTGTATGAAGGTTTGGACAAAATCATAGTGACATATGCATAGTTCGTAATTTCCCTGCTAAGGATACTGACTATACACACCCTGTATACACAATCAAATGTAGTGTTGCCGGCCTTAGTCACGTACGGTGCATACTTACGTTTCCAGCCAACTCTGCTCATATATGTTGCTAACGCAATGTGTTCTAGCAGGAAGACATACAGCTTGTCAGTTGCACGCGTACGGTTCTGGCCAATTACATGCATGTCTAATGCACATGTGCTCATGCGCTGTGTGTGAGCGCACCTTGAGCAGCTGCTCTCAGGTCCCAAACACTCTGCCCACGATCAGCATGCATGTTCATATGCGCATGCACTTGTGTGTGTGTGTGTTTGCTCAAGTGTCGTTTGTGCGCGTACCTTGAGCAGCTGTTCTAAGGTTCCTGACCCTCCCCCCTCAATTAGCACGAAGCTGTCCTGGGAGGGCAGTGGGAGAGAGCCCTTGGAGGGTGCAGGCAGAGCAGGCCTCACTTCCGAGCCCTTCTCCACCTGGGAGCACAACCGCAGCGTACAATTTTTTGCATAAAGAACACGAGAAGGACGTATCAGATACAGACATAATTAGAGGACCCCTGGAGGGTGCGAGCAGAGCAGGCCTTCCGTACTTGTCCACCTGAGAGCACAACTGCAAGGTGCACTTTTTTTGCATACAGCATGCGACGATATTTGGGATATTGATTGCAGTCATCTTGGGAAAGTAAGGTCTCACAAAATGACCTTTAATCAGTTCACGTTACAGCTGCAGCAATCCGGTACAAGTTGGTTGTCCATGGATCGCTGAAGATATGGACTAAGCAATGCAGGGCAGCGCAATTTTTGCACGTGGCATGTGATTTCAAGGACAAGGACTTGAGGTTATAGAGCAATGCGCAGTGCGACACTCAGCGGCACACCTTTAGGAACACTGCAACACTCAGCGGCATACCTAATAGAGTAGTGCAACACTCAACAACGCACATTTAAGAGCAGTGCAACACTCAGCGGCATACCTTTTAGAGCAGTCCGACACTCAACAACGCCCACAACATGACTATTAGAGCAGTCTGACACACAGCGGCATACCTTTTCCCGGAACGATGTAAATCCATCAGGCATGGCTTTGATGCCTCTAGCATTGAACGGTCCTCGAGGGCCCTGCAAGAAGACAGAGGAAACGAGAATGCACACGCCCTGATTCGTGATCTGAGAGCACAGGCACTTGTCAAGGAAAGGGCAGCCAAGTATAAATATGAACCAGACAATCCCACATTAGAACGTGCGGGATTCTCTCAGGTTTAAACTGGCAGCTGCCCAGGATAACAGGCGTACCTCCAGATCTTCTAGGTGGTACAGCGTATTGCTCCAGTTGCGGACAAGCTTCCCGCCTAAAGGCTTAATGGCGCTCTCCAGCTGCACAGGCATTTAGGTATATTTTTGGTACGTCCAATTGCTGGCAGTTTCAAATCGGTTCAGGGTTGGCCAGAACCATATACATACGGTGTATGTACGGTGTTTTTAGCAGGGAAAGCACCAAATATACGGTGTAGATGTACAGTTCTGGCCAACCCTACTAACGTTGCATGGCCCTAATTAGATGCGACACGATGCATTTGCGATGAAAGCTACCTAGACACCAGGACCTTGTGACAGGAGCTGAAAATACAAACTTGTGAGTAGCTGCAATGATAATGCTTGCGCGCCTTTTGTCTCTGAGGAATTGCATCTGTGGCAGAATCAAACTGGTGCTCCTTTGCTGAAATGGAAAACAAAACACTGGTCTGCTCTGTATACTTGACCTCTGGTGAAACCAAATTATAGGCCTGCCCTGTACACTCTATCTCTCGTTAAACAGAAACACTGGCCTGCCCTGTACAAAAACTTGACCACTGGTGCAACCAAATTATAGGCCTGCCCTGTACACTTGACCTCTGGTGAAACCAACACTTTGGCCTGCCCTGTAAAACAAAAACACTGGCCTGCCCTGTACACTTGACCTCTGGTGCAACCAAAACATTGGCTGGCCCTGTACACTTAATCTCTGGTGCTGCCCTCCATCTTCACTTGACTTAATCCTGTCGAGCGATTACCCACTGCCTGCTCCTTCTCTTCTATACTCTTCCTGCCGACCAACCCAAAACCATCCTCAGTTGGCACTGTTTCTAGAAAATCATAACAAACAATTGCTGCAATTGCTGCAACGCTCACGACAAATTGAAACAAGATGCAGCCACCGCCCATGCAGATCCACATGAAAATGAAGACACAGCAGCCTCCATTCACCAACGCTTAGATTGAACCAAAAACACTTACCATTCACCAACACTTACATTGAACCAAAAACGTAGCGTCCTCCCCCTCTCACACGCATACCCACACTTAAATAATGGTAGAGCCGCCGCTTACTCACCGCAGCATCGACCTTGAGCTCCTCACTCGTCACTTCGTGGCTGCTCAAAACTAAGGGTGCTGCAGATCCTTGGATCAAATTGGGAATGACTTCTTCAGGCTTCCCCACAAGTATCAGCAAGTCACTGCCGGTTTGCTTGCGCAGCCTGGCCTTCAGGTCCGCCACGCTCTCCACCACAAACGCAGCCCTGCATCAACAGGAAACAAACCATGGGACTTGAGTTGCCATAGAATACCATGTAATTGTGGCAGACAATTAGATTGAAATAGGAAGCCGCGCTCTCCGCAACAACCCATTGGGAATTAGAAAATTGCTGTAACTATTACTAAATTAGACCCAAAATGTGCACATTCATGCGCAACTGATGAAACATTGCCTTAGGCGTGTGTGATGACCTTGCTGCGTACCATTTCTTGAAGTAATAGTCAGACAGAATGCTACAACCGACCGGGCAGCTGTACAACACAAAAGTACCGTACTGACAATGTCAACAGAAAGCAATCTATTCCTGTATGCCAAAGAAAAGCTGCCCCAAAAAAACCTCCTTTAAACACTAGCTACTACAAACAGGAAAGCGTACGACTAAGATTGGCCAGAACCATATATATACGGTGTATATACGGTATTTTTGGCAGGGAAATCATCAAATATACGGTCATATATGGTGTATATATACGGTTCTGGCCAACCCTACGTACGACACTCCATGCCACGTGCCCTTGCTGGGCTCGCCTAATATCTCCCTGGCTTTAAATAATGTGTGAGCTGGTACAGGATGTGTATTTGAAATCCTTGAGGGTAGGGGAAAACTGGTTTTGTTCATTCACCAGTTCTAAAGTCGCCAATTGGGCTCCAATTTGTGTGAGCTTGATTCGAAAATCGTGGGAAGTAGTATGCATGCGATTGCTTGTCCAATACGCAGGCATCAGTTAATGAAGGTTACCCTAGAACGGCTAGTAGCTCCTTGCTCAAAACACGTCCTGACGTCACCTGAACGCCCCCGTCTTTAATTCTCCGGTTTTCATCACACCGTAAACGCGCGGGTCAAAGATGTACACAGGCAGCACCTGATATCAACAAACATTAGAAAGGAAAGCCAATGGAACGAGCTGTGCGTGTGTGATGCGCGTTCTATTGACCCAAAGCATTGTACGGAGCCCTCTTAAATTGCCGCAATCCTTCAGACCAATCCAATTTTGCGGGATATGAAACACAGTTTCAAGCGCTCTGACCGATTTTGCCGAAAACGGGCATTGTTTACATGTTGACACAGACAACTCACAATAGTCCCTTGATGAAGCTCTGGTTGGAGCAAGAGTCTAGTAAAGGTTTTATCTATCATACACTGATCCTTGGTAGCGCAGACTCTTGGATAAACATTTTTTATGCACTCCAACCTTCGCTCACCTCGTCGTACTTTGCTTGACCGATCTTGGTTCCTGAACACATCTGCACTGCCTGGTGGAGGATTGGATTATCAATGGTGCGCAGATCATTCCTGCACGAAAACAATAAAAGCAGCAGACAATCAACACACACATACACACACACGCACACAAGGCAATTCAATCAGCAGGTGTCTTCAACTATAGCTGAAAACTCGATGCCCCACCTACGCATTGTTACGCAGTACAACACAAAAAACATATGACGTGATCTCAACACAGTAGTCCCCTACCCTACAATATGAAGTAGAAGGTTTGTACCTGAACCATACAATGAGCCTTCGCTGCTTTGCAGCCCCCCCGCTAGCCTGCCCTGCTGCCCCTGCTGTGCTGCTCATCAATAACCTGCTGGGCCTTGGGCCTGCTGATCCCTGTCGCTTGACTTCAGACCCACGTAGGCCCACTAAAACAGGGACGAACGAGGGAGCTCGAGGGGAGGAGAAATGGAGGGCCTTGGCAAGATCGTTGGGCTGGACAAAAGCGCGGGAGGTTTTTGCCTTGGCAAGACCGTGCGGCAGAGAGGTGCGAAGGGAAAAAATTGTGGCTGTCCTGGTGGTGTGGCGTGCCTGCTGTGTTTGTGTGTTTGTGTGTGTGTGTGTGTGTGTGTGTGTGTGTGTGTGTGTGTGTGTGTGTGTGTGTATGTGTGTGTGTGTGTGTGTGTGTGTGTGTGTGTGTGTGTGTGTGTGTGTGCGTGCGTGCATGTGTGTGTGTGTGTGTGTGTGTGTGTGTGTGTGTGCGTGCGTGCTTGTGTGTGTGTGTTTGTGTGCTCGCGTGCGTGCTTGTGTGTGTGTGTGTGTGTGTGTGTGTGTGTGTGTGTGTGCAAGCGTGCTGGTGTGCCTGCTGGCTTGAAGGATCAAATTTGTGGTGTCGGTTCAATTAAGTTTTTGTGGTTGGAACAGGCTGCAAAAACAGGATGCATGTGTAACTTGTAGTTAGAACGCAGGGATTAAGAAAGCAGGGCCCTCACCTTTGCGCCCACCACTTAATTGCTAGGTATTGACTACTTTTATATTTTATATGCATTGCATTTTCCATCAATGCTCTGCAATTTCTAGTACTAAACCGAATTGAAATGGGCAAACCCCTCAGTGCAGCAGCCCAAAAGCTACAGCGAGCCACAGGTATGGAGTTTTATGAAACCAACTTGCTTCTGAACGGAAGCAGCCATACCCTTCCGCACAAAAGCGCACAAAAGCACACGCGATCATGCATGTCAACGCGGGTTTTCACAGGTGCCCTGGCCCAACATGAAAATAAATTGCTGAAAGAGTTGCAAGTGGAACTGCGGGAGGAGCAGGAGCTCTCAAAAAAGGACAGCAAACAGTTTGCTGAATCAAAGAACTCACAAGTGAGAGTTGTAACACCTAGACATAGAGGCACAGCTTAACTTCTTACACCCCCTTCTAAGGCGCTCACATTTCGTCTTTCAGTCCAGCCAGCACCGTCCACCAAGATTTCATCAAAAGCAGGAGGAGAAGTGGTTGAGGGAGATGTTCCAAGCTGTGTTCCCAGATTTGGTAAGCCTACAGGCCTTCGTTTATTGCCTGTTCAAAATTCCATACACAATAAACTGCAAAACTGCATAAACTGCATGATGGATTTACTGGATGGTGAACTTGGCGATTGCACTGTGTTCGGCTTCCTCGTCATCTCGCTTATTTCCCCGCTGTTGTCCTGCCCAGCGGTGTAACACTAAGTGGTTTAGGTGAAGTGCATTAAGGTACCATCCTGGGTTCTTCGTTTGAGACTCGCCTGGGATTTTTCCAACAAGTACAGAATTTTTATTCCCGTTGCAGGGCTCCTTTAAAAGCTGGAGTACTGCGACAAAGGTGCGTTCTTCTTAACTGCAACAAATGTCATTGCGTCTAAATGGAAAGTCAACGAATTACAATTGCTTTGGATTAGTTTATTTAGTGGTACCTGAGGTATGTACTTTTTTCCACCTCACGGTGATTTTAAGGGAAAACCACACTCCCTCTGCAGGTGGCTTCTGTGTCTTCGTCGCTTTCCCTTTCCCTTGCCTTTGCTGGAGCTGTTTGGTATATGGCCAAAGGGTGCGTTGGCTGATTTGTTCCGTTTGCCTTCCTGCCCAGAAGCTGGAAAATTTGTTTCAGGTTGTAAGCTCAAGTAGGTTTGAAGTGACATGTTCTTGCTTTCATCATGTTAAGAAGCTGAATAAAGGTTAAGTAGGGTGCAACTATTCCATTGGGAATAATAGTAAATGATTGGCCAGGAGAAAGTGGAGCCTTTATGCTTTGTCGGAAGTTCACCAAATCTGGCAAGTTGCAGGCCTATAAGGTGCTGCCCGTCACGGAAAGGAATGTCACTGGTTTGAATCTGCCCAATGCCACAGTACCAAGCTCACTGCTTTTTAAATACTTCACGTCATGTTTGTTGCAGGTACGAGAAATCTGCAACGACTTCAGAGCAGCAAGACAGAAAGGAAGCAGGAGCTTAGCCAATAAAATATTTTCTCGTTTGCGTATGCCTCAAATAAAGGTCAGGCTCTTGCTGTTCAAATAATTTCATTGCACATTAATTAGGGGAAATGCACGTTTCCAAGGATCTAGTTTGTCTGATATTGCACATTTTTCATGGCAAATGTACGTTGTCCAAATGTCTAGTTTGTCTGTTATTGCACTTTCAGTAATCTCAGTGTCCCTATCTTCCGGGCCTTCTTCCCCTGGTGGGTCATTGATCCAGCATGTGTACAATTAATCCAGCATGTGTACAATTGCGCAAAATGAGCTAATTCGAGCTTATTGTGTACCATATACTGTGCCGCTGCATCTTGATCTGTTGTGCAGACATGTTTTGCGTCATTGGGTTCTTTTTGTGTGTACGTATTTTGAAAGTGGAGGCAGCAGCGGGGTTTGGTGGTAGTTGTTGCATATATGGCCAGTGTCCAGGTAGTAGTCAGAACAAAGTACACACTCTTTTACTCTGCCACGGCCTTCAATTTTGCGCTGAGGAAGAACTGCAATTCTTGGTCACATTTTTTATGACACAATGCATTTACAGACCAGTCAGGCAATGTTGTTTGCACATGTTACGTTGCGTCAATTGTAAAAAGAAGTACATGAGCAAAAAATATCTTCTGCCGACTGCAAAGACACGTCTGGAAATCCTCAGCCTCAAAGCTGCTGGTCTAAATGCCACAGCACTCACGAAAAGAATTAGCTACATGCCGTCAGATCCGCGACAAATTCAAACACAGAGTAGGTGTGCTACCAAGCTCCATGTTGCTAAACTTGTCCATACCGGACGTATTTTTTCTAATACTACTATCAACTCTCATCAGGAACTGGTTTCATGTCTGCAACCCTCCTGCTGTTAATCTTTTTCTTTGTGGTGGAGGAGCTCGTTAGTGAGATTGAGGCCGGCATTGGCTTTGAGGCATGGGTGGTCTGTTAGACCCTTGGCTTAGCTCTGTAGATTCTGTGCCTGTGCGCTCTTGCTTGGTACTTAAGTCTCTTTGTGACTTTTTTCCTCTTTCTTTTAGTACTTTGTTGGTCCTACCTCCCTGACAGGGCCTTTTTTTTCTGCTGGTAAAGGAGTTTTACAGTACTCAATATCTAGGTGGCTTTCTTGGTTTACCCCGGGGTCGTGGTTGTTTAGTTCGGGGTTCGGTCAAAAGTTTGGGTTCGCGAGCTTTTCACGAGCTTTAACGAACCCTAAAAGTGCCGTTCGAGAGCTGATAAAAGTTCGTCGAACTTTAAGCCCTTTTTTCGAATTTTTGGGTCCCAAATTGTAGTCAAAATGCAGGGAAAAGCCTTAGATGGCCGTCAAACGTTCTGATGTTTTGTGTACGGGTTAAAAATAATATATTTTATAATCCTTGACTGTTGTTGCTTGTGTTATATTGCAGTGGCTGCATACCTTGTTTTTATGAGTGCAGATGCATGTCTGATGGAGTGTTCATTCTGTTTGTGTCAATTTTTTAATCTTATGGTAATCCAGATTAAGGTCTGCCAATGGTTTGCCTGTATATTATTTGTAGATAGTCCCCATAGCTCCAACGAGGATCACGTGAAGCTTGACTTCCCTATATCCTTGTCTGTTTAGGTTGGCAATAAGCATGCTGTGCTGTGCTTTTGCTTTTTGGAGTTTGGGATCAGGGCCTAGTATCTTCACAAAAGTTTAACTCAATCAGGTGAACCTCCCACTGGTTTGGAATTAATTCCTTGTCTTTGGCAAGCTGTTAAAAGTTTGGGTTGCGGGTGGTTACGTGAGAGGAACACACAGTGCTAGGTAAAAATAGGAAGGCGTCAGGACGAGAAGAGGCTTTTAAAGCTTGTGCTGTTAGTTTTGGTAGCATTCAAGAGGGCAGTGTTTTGTTGGCAGTGTTTCTCAGATCTAGGCCTTGCTCTGATAGTTTATCTGCGCTGCCTACATCAGTGTGGGCAATTTGGTTGGCACCGCATGGTCCCTTTTGTAGGGCTTAGACAATCAGCACACTCGGCGTATTATGGCGTTTTATAATCATGTTCCTCATTTTAGTGTGTTGGCAGCCTGAGAGTACGTGAAGCGCACTATCAGTGCAAGGGCAGATGGGGCAGTTTGCATTGGGAGAAAAGCCGTACCGGTAGTCGTGTTTTTGATTAATGGTCATTGCGGTGCCTCATAACATTATGCTTTTCGTAGAATTTGATATTACTATTGTTCCAGAAAGCATTTGTGGCTTGTTTATTGACCAAAGGTCTAAGGTCCTTCCAGTAGTTGTAAACCCTGTGTCTGTTTTGGCACTCCCGAGTCTGTGTGATTTGCACATTTCTGTTTTCAGCTTGGCCTTTAAATCAGAGAGTGTACGAAGCCTAGGTGTAGTTACCCCTTTTCCGCTGGGATTCTCATCGGCGTCTTTAGCCGCAAGCCAGGAAAGGTGTGTGTATGCATTACCGTCTGGAGCCGGAGGCTGAAAGTGCATGTCATGACCTCTGTCGTGTAAGGCAGAGTGTTTGGCAATTGCATCTGCACATTCATTTCCGGCAATGCCACTATGGGCTTTCACTTTATAGTAGCAGATCGGTTCTGGTGAAGCATAAATCATAGATACAAATTGTTCTAGCAGATTTGAGTGTATATGGTCTCGTTGCATTTCAGGGAAGAGTAGCTGTTTTCCGGCTGTTTTCTACTTTGGCTCAGGAGCATGCACTGTCCGTTGCAATCTGGGTATACTTATTGGTAAGCGCTGCTGCAATCCCTGTGAGCTCAGCTCTATTGATGGTGTTTGTCATTCCCACGCCTCCTAAGTCCACATAACATTCAGCTTTGGTTTGAGGGCAGTATACCCCTGCGCCTATAAAGTTTTCGGCCTTGCCTATGCAGCTTCCGTCAGTGTATGCCCATAATTTCCATTTGGGGCACTTCAATTCAATCTGCTTATCGTCCCATGGTTGGAGGTGGACAATAGCGTTTTGGCCTCTTTCCTAGCCAGTGACGTCCTCTCTTTTTGATTTGAAGTACTGGGGGCCAACATGGTTGGTAATGTCGTCTGTGTCCTCTCTTGCGAGGTACTGATTTTTTTCCCAAGCTGCTTCTGGGATACTCCTCTGCAGTGTTTGCAGCCAATTTGGTGAGGCATCAGTTAAACGCTAATTTGCTTCTTTGTTCCGGACAGCAATAAAATCCATGCTCCAGGTGTGGTTGGAGAAATTACGTTGTAAACCCTTCCACGAGGTTGGCATTGCATATGTGAGTTTTGTCTTGGGGATGAAGCCAAGCTTGGTGCAGTATTTTGGGTTATCTCGCACCAATGCTCTGTATGCATTGATGCTCTTGTTTTCCCAGTTGGTTAGAATTAAGAAGGTGGCGCTTGGTAGCTCGCTACACATCGCAGATCGTAGGGAGTGTTGCACGCACTTGAGCATTTTTGTGTCATCATACACTGGGTGGCAGATTGAGAAACCTGTAAACTTGGTGGCAAATGCATTGTAATTGGCACCAAAGACAATGCACGGTGATGTTCGCTTTAATATGAGGTGTTCCCAGGATCAAAGTTCAGAGCAGACGCCATTTTTCTTTTGAGGCCATGTTGTAGTGCTGCACTGATGTATTGGGGTAGGATACAGGAGTAGGATTCTAGTGTTAGTTGGCTTGCCTTAGGGGTTTTGAGGCGTGCTTGGTGGTCTTGGAGCAGACCCGCAATTTCAGAGGCTAGGCAATGAACAGGAGAAGACATATCTCTGTGTACTCCGTTTTCCTGAGTCCTCAAAACTAGACAAAATTGCCTTCAACAAGTGCATCAAAACTCTGTCATTTTGACTGATGGCTTTATCTCTAAATTAAAAAAATACCTCCAGGACCAGACGGGATTGTTAACGAGCTTCTGCGCATGCTTCCTGTAGAAATTTAAAACACCATACACATGCTACTAATGCGTATGTGAACTGCCGGCTTCACACCAAAAGCCTGGAAAACCAGTGACACCATCCTTATTGATAAGAACAAAGGAGATAAAACTCAGGTGTCCTTACATCGCCCGATCGGCCTTGCAGATATTCTTACAAGTTTTGGACACGCCTTATCACTAACACTCTGTGTGAGTACGCAAAGGCGCATTCCATACTCAGCACCACACAAGCTGGCTTCCAACACAAAAAATACAGTCCACCAGCTCCAAAACATAATTATGGCACTATAAGATGCCAAACTCTTTCGCAAAGACATCTATACCCTGATTGTTGACCTTACCTCAGCCTTTAACACCACTGACCATGATGAATACTTGGAATTATATATGATCCTGGCTTTCCCTACTGATGCCATAGATTCTGTCAGAATTCGCTATGAACATGCCACCACTCAAGTAGATCTCCCTTCCAAGGTTAGCACAAGCAAAATACCCATAGAAAGGGGTACTATACAAGGCGACACTCTCTCCATTTTTCTTTTTTCTATTCTTTACAAACTAGGTCTTCCAATAATGCAAGAAGAGTTGCCCGTGATAACCTAGCAGATGGCGCTGCCAATCCATACCCCCTAGCTATGAAATTAAGAGACATACAACTAAACAAACGCAATATATTTGATTGAAATTAAGTACTGTGTAGACACCTCCCCTATCCAACAGGCAGACAGCCGAACGGCACGAGAACAACATAAGCTGCTAATGCCTCGCTTACTCGGACATTGCAAAACCCTTCACACCATCCTGCTAGGAGCAACAGGCACCATCTACAGCACCCATACAAGGATCCCACTCCACAGCCTTGGAGTTACTGGCCTACATGCCACAGCACTTACGAAATTACTAAGCATACATGCAATCAGATCCGCAACAAAAATCAAACTGATGAGAAGAGACATTGTATACAACCCCCACAAATATACGAGCAATACTCCTGGTGGTGTGCAAAGCTTCTGCCTCCCAACCACCTGGCCCCCACTGAAAATCTCCTCATATTTTTTTCTCCAGGTGGGATGTTGTGTGTCTCTGCATTTAGGTGAATCATCAAGGATATTAAAATTTAAAGGGCACGGATTGGTGCAGTTTGTGAGCAATGATGTCTGTTTTTGTACCGTTCCAAATTTTCAACATTTTCTAGCAGGCCACCCACTGGGTCTTTCAGCCTGCTTTATTTAGGACAGCCTGTAGGTCTCTGCCTCCTGATCCCCGTTGAAAAGATTGAAAGCGCTTCCTCTTTGTGATCTCCAGGTGGGATGTTCTCTGCATCGACAGGATGGTGCAGAACAAAAAACGACATTCTTTCCTAATCCATGCTGATATATAGTATTTGCACGCAATCTGCAATCTTTAGTCTCCTATTTCAGATAACTAGATAATGAATTACCTAGCAGACTTTAACAAAACTCCCAGACTATATCAGACTCTCGAGGTAGTCCCGGCGGGCTCATAGGACCCTGCTAACTCATTTAAACACCTGTCTCCTTGCACAACTGTAAAGGACTTGGGTGTAGAAATGGATGTTGGATGCAAACATGCAGACGGCCGGCACAGCACGCACGTTTGACCACCGAACACGCTGATGGCGTGGGCTGCAGCATCCAGCAGGCAACAGTTTTTGTTTTAGAAAGATTGCTGCAGGCAGGTGGAACACCTCCACATGGAAAATCAGATTCTCTCCCAGAAGCGATTATAGCCAGGGAAAAGGTGGAGTGAGAACTCGCTGCCAAACAAACACGGCCGAAAGACGTGTGCAAAATACATTAATAACGAAATCATTGGGGACAATCTGTGTCCACACACTTTCTCACTCAGACCGAGATTCAGTGTAGAGCCCTGAGAGAAACAATTGAGAGAAGCGTGAACCGAGAGAAAACAGCTACAGCGTAAAGGAGAGAAGAATGAACACTCTACCCGGGATCAACGCCGTGAATGGACTGCTGCCCGCAGGAGGAGCTGGTCGCAGGGTGTGTTTTGTCGGATCTTGAGCAGCCGAGTGCAAGTGCTTGCAGGTGGTGCGGTAGCTGCGTAAATGCTAGAGGAGGAGTGCAAGTGCATTGGGAGGTAATGTTCATTGCCACCCTGTGTCGTCTCACACTTTCTCCCCCCCTCGTTCCCGCAGGCCGCTCCTTGCACGCAACCCCCTCGCAAGCTCGGCCAGCGTCAGGTATGATTGTGTCACGTACGCTCTCCCCCCCATTCTTTTTGATAATGGCGGTCATTGGATCCTCTAATTACGGGAGTGTGCGCATCATGGGGGAGAACAGCAAGCCCTCGCGCTGCCCTCGCCGACCAGCCACACACACGCACACGCACACACGCGATGACCTCACTTGGACACTCTGGTACTTATGTGCGCAGGTGAGGCGGGTACAGTCCCCGGAGCGGCCCATGACGGAGAGCGCCAAGCCCCTGCCCACCACATTCAAGAAGCAAAACGTGAGCGTGGACATGCGGGACGAGGGCTCTGAGAGTAAGTCGCACTGCTTGCACACTCCCTTGCATCGGTCGTTCCTCAGAACTGATGCGATGACTTATGTGTGTGTGTGCGTGTGCGAGCAGGCAAGGGCATGTTCACCAGCACCGACCCCGAGAAGAGACGTGTGGGCCCGGACAGCAAGGGCGACCGAGTGTGCGTCAAGGTGGTGTACGTTGTCCTCGAGGCGCAGTACCAGTCCGCCCTGTCAAATGCAGTGAAGAACATCAACTCCAAAAACGACAAGGTGGGTGTTGGGGCACAGGGACACACATACACACACACACACACACACACACACACTTCACACTTCACATGCCGTAGCTCAAATACGCTCTTGCAAAGCACAATCACACCGGCTCGAACACGCCTTCGCACTGCAAAAGACGTATGTGTGTATGGATGTGTATGGAAGCATCACTGCATGCATCCATACACCTCCATTGACACTCAGACCCGCGAGCGACTGCTTGAACAGCTGGTGCGCAACCCACATAAGCCCGCAGCCACTCACACAAGTAGCAAACACGTACACAAATACTTAAACAAACACGCACACAGGTGTGCTTTGAGATTGTCGGGTACCTGCTGGAGGAGCTGCGTGACAACAACAACCTGGAAGCCTTCAGGAAGGATGTGGAGAGTGCCAACATCTTTATTGGCTCTCTCATTTTCATTGAGGAGCTAGCTGAGAAGGTAGGTGCTTGAACAACAGCACGCTGTCTCCACACTCACAACAGGGCTCCTCAACCCCAAGAGCAGGTAGTGCGCCCAGAGGTGACAGTCAGCATCACGCCTTGGATATGATTTTCGACCCTTTTCAACGTAAATCGTGGTCTGCAGTTGCTGGAAAACAATTAAGGAATGAGGTTACCTAAAATACCTTCAACAAAGCTAGCTTGGTAGCAGTCCTCCTCCTCTGCAGAAAGTCGCAGACAACGTCAAATTGAGAGCGACATGGCTTGAAAATTCGCTTGGTCTGACGAGAAAGTAAAAGTATGGACACACACAGACAAATGATGCCAAAGGGCAACGTGCTTCTTTTTTGATATGTGATAGTTGCAATGGACTATGCAGAAGCAGTAACGTGCTAACTGTTGAGCACCTCCTCAAAAGTTGTGGCGAATTTCAATAAGCACGCCTTGGGAAGTGGAGGAGCACTATGTGTGTGTATGTGCTCAGGAATATTTGTTCACCTTGGTGTTGTGACCTTGCAGATCACGTCCGTCGTGGGCCCCAACCGCGACAGGCTGGATGCCTGCCTAGTGTTCCCCTCCATGCCTGCGGTCATGAAGCTCAACAAGCTGGGCACCTTCTCCATGGCCCAGCTGGGCCAAAGCAAGTCCATCATCGGGGACTTCATCAAGTCCGCACGCAAGGTGCGTGTTGTTTGGAACAGCAAGGCCCCCAGCCTGGCTTGGCTGCTGCATTCTTTCATCAACTGGCGCGCACGCCCCGCTTGCCCTGGACAGGGAGAGCTGTGCTTTGCTACAGCTGGGCACAATGTGTGCATGTATTTGGTCTTACCTGGACACAAGGCTTAGTCTTTATGCGTGTGTGTTTCTTGTTCTGACCAGACACTGGATCTGGACCCCAGGCACGCGTGTCTTTGCCAGGGAGTCGTGTGTTTTTACCTTAGCAGCCGGTGCGGTGTGTTTTTTAACTCACATCCTCTGCTGGCGTGATCTGGTGAACAACACCACACTTTTTTTTTTGAACTTCTGCACTTGACTCATCTTCACATTTACACACACACAAACTTGCAGAACAACGACAACTTTGAGGAGGGCCTGCTCAAGCTCGTGCGCACCCTGCCCAAGGTGCTGAAGTTCCTGCCTAGCGACAAGGCCCAGGACGCACGCAACTTTGTGCAATCCCTGCAGTACTGGCTGGGCGGCAACGCAGATAACCTGGAGAACCTGCTGATCTCCACTGCTCAGGTGTGTGGGTGTGGGTATGAGGGGGTGAGGGATAGTGCTTTGTGTCATTATAGGCCTTCAAGGCCTTACACAGATGCACCTCTCATCGTTGAACTGGCTGAGACCTGCGAGGCCCTGCCCCACTGGGTGAGGACCCAATGGCCCCCACCCCAGAGAGCAATGTAGCAGTCAAGCTGGCCCCTGTGTGCTTGTGTGTTTGACCAGATCCGAAGTCATGAGGCAGCGTGATCACGCAGCAAACACACTCACCGGGCACGCTAGTAACCACTCCACTCTTGGATGGTGCAGGTTGTGCAAATGTCGTCCGTCCAGACGACATAGCATTTTGCTGTTGAGGCATAAAGAGAGGAAAATTTTGAAGCATTGATGCAGGGGCGCCTTTCAAGCACAAATTTGACGTCGAGACTCTACCTCCTCTCGTGCTGCGCAGGCCTATGTGCCCTCCCTGCAAGGCATGAACATGGAGACCTCAGACCCCCAGCTGTTCCCAGAGACTGGCATCTGGCACCCAATGGCCCCCACCTTCTACGAGGACCTGAAGGAGTACCTGAACTGGTGAGAGAGGAAGTGTTGGGCGTTAGACATCCTTGCCCTCAAAACCTTACCTCTTGGTTGTGTGTGAGCCACATGGCTCCACGGCTTAGGGTTAGGGTTTGGGTGTTGGACATCCTTGCCCTCATAACCTTACCTCTAAGTTGTGTGTGAGCCACATGGCTCCATGGTCTCCTCTTTACTGACCACATTTGTGCCTGCGTGTCGTCAAGGTCTACCTCCACACACACACACACACACACACACACACACACACACACACACACACACACAGGTACGACACCCGCAAGGACCTGAAGTTCTCTGCCGACTCTCCCGTCATCGGTCTGGTGCTGCAGCGCAGCCATCTGGTGACCGGGGATGAGGGCCACTACTCAGGAGTGGTGGCAGAGCTGGAGGCCAGCGGCGCTAAGGTGTGCTTGTGGAGAGCAAAACAATCTCAAACACACACACACACACACACACACACACACACACACACACGATGACATGAGGAACATGAACGACACAAAAACACACTTGTTCAAACACACACACACACACGCCACACGCCACACCACACCACACTCTGCAGGTGGTGCCTGTGTTTGCGGGTGGCCTGGACTTCAGCTCCCCCGTGAAGAAGTTCTTCTACGACCCCCTGGGCTCCAACACCGCCTTCGTGGATACCGTGGTGTCCTTGACTGGCTTTGCCCTGGTTGGAGGCCCTGCCCGCCAGGTGTGGAGCGAGTGCTGTGCTCGCCTGGTCATGGCGTGTGTTGCTGTGTGAAGATGTTCACCAGATGTATAGTGTGTGTATGCGCGTAGTGCACGCCAGGTATTTGTGAAAGCAAACTGTTGATGCCGCGTATAAGTGCCGGTCAGGTATATCCTGACAAATTTTGAGCTGCAATTGTGTGGATTGCTTTTGTTTGTGCATGGAGTCTATCGCAGCTGATTGCTCTGTGGTCGTCTGTTTGCCTGTGTGTCTGCATGTGTGTGCACAGGCTTTGGCTTACTCATGCTTGCCTGTAGCACAGACATTAGGAAGCAGCAATGAGCGTTACCAAATGTCCGTTAACCTTTGTTCCAGGAGTGCACACACACACACACACACAGGATGCCCCCAAGGCCATCGAGGCCCTGAAGGCCCTGGACGTGCCCTACCTGTGCTCCCTGCCCCTTGTGTTCCAGACCACCGAGGAGTGGCTGGAGAGCGAGCTCGGTGTGCACCCTGTGCAAGTGGCGCTGCAGGTGATTGTTGCTGTACTTGTATGTACGAGTGGTGCTCCAGGAAATTGTTGCTACTCATGTGTTTGAGTGGCGCTGCAGGTGATTGCTGCTACTTATAGGTACAACCGGCTGTGCTACTGCTACTGTTGTATGGAATAGAATGCCAATTTTATTTATGCAAGCGTTGTTTCTGTTCATGGCTTTCCAGTGGAGATCTAAATGGCTTTGGGAAATACAGAGCGCCGGCTACGTGAAATTTCACAGAATTGGTGTGAGGAAAAATTCGGCCTGGAGGAGTGGGCAGCACTAATATTCACGATGAGCCAGCATGCCGGTATGCTGGCTCAGCAAGAATATTGTATGTACTTCACGGGCATCAGCTGCCGCCTGGCTACTACCTGCACGTAGCTTGGGTGGCCAGCATGGCCTGTTTGGTCCTCAGCAGACTATTAGCTAGGCGGCAGATGATGCCCGTGAGTACAGAAACGCATTTACTTACTGTGAACCTATTACTGTCATCAGTGGTGAAGAAAAGCACATGTCTGATGACGTGCGCATACGTGCGTGTGCCACTGTACAGCATGGGTTATTGTCGTACATGGGGTTCTGTTGTGCAGCCTACACCTTAGATTAAAAAAAAGTGCTGCCAGTCTTCAGGCGCGCATTGCCTGCAAAGGCTTTTCCTGCCATGCATTTCCGTACTCACGGGCATCAACTGCAGTCTGACTATTAGCCAGGCGGCAGCAGATGCTCCTTTTAGGCAAAAGCGCCTCACACTGAGGTGTGAATCCCTGGCTCTGAAACACATGAAAAGGTTTTCCATGGCACTACAACACATGAAAGGATGATTACGGAGTAATCAATATGAGGAAAAGACCTTTTTTAAAGCCAGGACCTAGGAAGGCACAGTTTGCCTCAAGTTTAAGACCGCGCTCCGTGTGCGGTCATTTAAGCTCTTTTTGACCTGAAACCGATGTCATTATCACACACACTACAGCAATGCTTGCCGTTCTCACTCAAACGCTGACACATACACACACTCTCTAAATAAAACCTGCAGGTTGCCCTGCCTGAGCTGGATGGTGCCATGGAGCCCATCGTGTTTGCTGGCCGTGACAGCAACTCCGGCAAGAGCCACTCCCTGCCTGACCGCATCGACGCCCTGTGCTCTCGTGCCATCAAGTGGGCCTCCCTGCGAAAGAAGAAGAACGCCGAGAAGCGCCTGGCAGTCACTGTGTTCTCCTTCCCCCCTGACAAGGTGGGTTCAGTTTTTTTAGTCTGAAAGTGGGATTTACAGCAAACCACCGCTTTCTGTCATAGTTTGCTGGAATTGGGCCCAGGTTGCTCAGAATAACAACCTTATGGAAAAAACTGCCGGTTATACAAATATGCGCACACGCACACACACACACACACACACACACACACACACACACACACACTCACGCACACACTCCCAGGGCAACGTGGGCACAGCTGCCTACCTAAACGTGTTTGGCTCCATCTTCCGCGTGCTGAAGGAGTTAAAGACTCAGGTCTGTGATTTCGCTGTCTCGTGTTCTTAAGTGCCTCAATTCATTCATACATGTTCTTGGGCGTCTTCCTGGAGCTGTTAAAGTCGCAAGAAAAAGCCCGGTGCTGCTGCTGCGCAGGCGTACACAGGTGGCTCATGGCATTCAAATTGTCCAACAGACCGTGGCCCACAGATCTGCAGCACCTTTAATTCAATTTCTTTTATGACTTGTGAAAATAGGGACGTTTCATGCATAGGTGGTATGAATTGAATAATGATACACAAAAAACGTGTCTGTCTGCTGAAGTAAGACAATCTGGTATGGCTTTGTTTGTGCGGCACTGCGGCACATTCACTGAAATTTGGTCCTTACACTCCCTTTACATAGGGCTACGACGTCGGGCAGATCCCCAACAACGAGACCGACCTCATCCAGAGCGTGCTGCAGGACAAGGAGGCGCGCTTCAACTCTGCCGACCTCAACATTGCCTACCGTATGAAGGTGTGTGGGAATAGGTGTGATTGTGCGTGGCTCAAAGGCGTGAGCCGTGCTTTTTTGCAGCAAATAGGGTTTGCACCTTCCTTATTCACGAACTGGTCATGCTGCACAATTAACTTAGGCCATGATCTCGGAGCAGCACACAAGTATCTGAAGTCAAAAACACTAAAGAGGTCACTGTTCAGCGTCAAGACAACGGCAAACGTTCCTCACAGGTGGACGAGTACCAGAAGCTGTGCGACTACTCTGAGAACCTGGAAGAGAACTGGGGCAAGCCTCCCGGCCAGCTCAACACCAACGGCCAGGAGCTGCTCGTCTTTGGCAAGCAGTTTGGCAATGTATTCATCGGTGTGCAGGTGGGGTGTTGAGGGCCCTTCCGAATCGTGCACCGTGGGTTGCGGTGGGGGTTGCGGTGGGTGTGGGCGTTGTAGCGTTGTCCTTGCTTTTTGAGTGAGCAGCCCTCTAAATGACGGCAAAGGTCATCAGGTCACTGATACCCTTCACCTCTGCCGACTGTTGCTATGCTTGCTGGACTCTTGTCTGCTTGTATTTAGAATTGTAATCCTTTGGTCAACCTTGTCTGCAACTGTACCTAGATAGCCGACCTACAAACGCACACACACACACACACACACACACAACTCTACCACTTATATTTGCCCTCATATTACACAGACACACGCACACGCACGCACACACACATACACACAAACATACACACTACCCATCCCATGTGCACGCAGCCCACCTTTGGCTACGAGGGTGACCCCATGCGCCTGCTGTTCTCAAGGAGCGCCTCCCCCCACCACGGCTTTGCCGCCTTCTACACCTACCTGGAGAAGATCTTCAAGGCCGATGCCGTGCTGCACTTTGGCACCCACGGCTCCCTGGAGTTCATGCCCGGCAAGCAGGTGTGTGTTTACGTATGTGTCCTCCTGACTGCTGGCATGTTGAAAATGCAGCTGGGGTAGATATGCGTCGTTCGTAGGTTCCATTTTTTTTACCATAACATACAGCTTTTCCCTTCCCTCCAAGGCAAACCTAACGATTGTGCTGTCCTGTGTAGCATAACAGCTCACACAATCATCTTAGCTTCCCCTGCCTCCTTCAGCGCACCCCAAATCAGTAGACCACGCAATATTTCTAGTGTCTTTGCGCCCAGAGTGAAGCGTCTTAGCTCATCTGTTTCTAATGCAGTCCCCGTAATGCACATCAGGCTGTCCTACCCAAGTTGTGAACAGACTCATGCCTCACTGCTGTTGCACATGCCTTTTGAAATGCAGGTCGGCATGTCTGGAGGCTGCTACCCCGACGCCCTCATCAACAGCATCCCCAACCTCTACTACTACGCAGCCAACAACCCCAGGTGGGTGCGTCTGTGTGCTTGAGCAGCCAACACGCATGCTGTCAAGAGGTCGAAATAAAGGTTGTGCTCTCTGTTGTATACTCCTTGCCGTGCCAAATTTTGGGAAGGAGAGCTGTCCATGCCTTTTTGCCTGTAGGGATAATAGCTTCCTGCATTACTTTCGATGACACGTCCTGCTAATTGGGACCATAAAAATGTGCAATTAAGCCATGTGCTTCAAACCTGGCTTAAGTGCACATTTTTGATGGTTCCAATTAGGAGTTGTCAACCTGGACCCTCCCAGCCATGCATCTTAAATCCCAGCTTGTAGTTTTTCTTGGACACCACATGTGCATAAAGTCGCAGGTGACAGAGAAAGGCTAAACAATGTTGAGCTGGTATTCAAACTTTTTCCCTTTCAAGGTGCAGGAAAAGCATTATCCACCTCCCATCAAAAAAATGACTGCAGTAATGACTCATTTGGTTTATGCAGTGAGGCGACTATTGCTAAGCGCCGCTCGTACGCCAACACCATCAGCTACCTCACCCCTCCCGCTGAGAATGCGGGCCTGTACAAGGGCTTGAAGGAGCTGAAGGAGCTGATTGGCAGCTACCAGGTGAGAGGGGGTCCGTCCGGATTGGGGCTTAATTTATTACCCGGTACCGTGTACTAAAGGTGGACCAGTCGCTTGTTTCGTCATCACTTTGGTTTCAGAAATTGGAGTCTGCGTTTGCTTAGGTGGCTTTTGGTTTTACGTTGGAAGGATGTGGCACGTGCGACGATCGTCAGTGCCTTTCTTCCTTCCTTAGAGGGGCATCAGAAAACTCTTTTTTTGGTTGGTCAGCACACCAACTGGCACGCAGGGAAGGCCTCGCTCTTGAGCAGTCACCACATCTAAAGAACTGCTGGGATGTTCATGTTAGCACGCACTAGCTGATAAGAGTCGATGGCATTTAGCACTGTTTGTCCATTCCATTGTCGTAGGTGGCCGTCAAGAGCCCAAAGGTTGTCAACGCACTTTCTCGTCTAATGTGTGTCTTTTCTGACAGGGCCTGCGTGAGGGTGGACGTGGCCAGCAGATTTGCCTGACCGTCATCGAGACCGCAAAGCAGTGCAACCTGCAGAACGATGTCAAGCTGCCTGAGGACGAGGAGTCTGCCAAGCTGCTGACGGTATGCACAATCAATCTCTCGAATATGGCAGTGGTCTGTACCCATGATGTAATAGTTGATGAAGCAGTTGCAGATAGTTGTGAGTGGTGGCTTTTCTGAGTGACTGTTTAGTTAACTCAGTGCAGGCCTCAGTAACGAAGCCTGCACAAGGCAGGTGCCCTAGTAATTCACATAATTAAGCAATCCTCTTCGCTCACCCCTGTCGAACACTCAATGCCTTCCTTTTTGTAGCTGGATGAGCGCGACCAGGTCATCGGCAACGTGTACCGCAAGCTCATGGAGATTGAGAGCCGTCTGCTGCCCTGTGGCTTACACGTGGTGGGCATCATGCCCTCGGCTGCTGAGGCCGTGGCCACGCTGGTCAACATCGGCGAGATCAACCGCCCCGACAACAACCCCCCCATCAAGGTGCGGCTTTGGCTGTGGGGTGTGCATGTTCTGTGCGGCTCTCTCTGTCTGGTTACGAAACCTCAGACGTGTGAACGACTGGTGCGCGCTCAAGATAAGGCCATTGGTGGCTGACGTTGGCAATATGGCTGCCCTGCTTCCCTATCCTCTTCTCTGCATCATCACCAGCCCAGAATGGTGCCTACAACAGTGCCTAGGAAATGAATCGTTTTTTCATTGGAGCACTTGCACAGATTTAGGTCATCCCTGCCACTGTGCAAAGGCGCTGCCTGCTTCCCCTCCAAAAAACACACCCTCACCTTTTCATACATTTTACGCCATCCTGGCCGCTTCCTTTGCTGTGATTGAAGTGATTATATGTAACGCACGGCCTCTGAAATCCCTCGCATTGCTTGTCGTTTGCTTGACAGGGCCTGCCCGGCATCATGGCCGCCTCCATCGGCCGTGACATTGAGGAAGTGTACCGCACAGCCAACCGTGGCATCCTGTCTGAGGTGGAGCTGCTGCAGCAGATCACTGAGGCCTGCAGGGACTGCGTGAACGAGTTCGTCAAAGGTGAGTATAGTGCACATGTGCGTGCGTGTGTGCCACTTATATCAGGGGTTGTTGCTTCAGTTGTTGCCTAGCTTGCGCAGCCTGGTTATGTGCATGCTGGAGAGTTGAGTGAGCTGTCCTGTTATTCCTAATTTTGCAAATTATCTGAAACTGTGTATGCACATGCATGCATTTGCGCGCACGCATGCGCGCACGCCCCCACTCTCTCTCACACACACACACTCTCTCTCACTCACACACACACACACACACACACACACATACTCTCTCTCTCTCTCACTCACACACACAGATCGCACTGGCCTGGATGGCCGCATCGGCCAGAGCTGGCTCACCATCTTGTCCAAGTGGACAGGCTTTTACGAGGACCCCCTGCAGCGCGCTCTGAGAGGCACCCCTTTCCAGGCTGCCAGCCGCCCTGACCTGGGCAACACCTTCAAGTGAGCGCTTCACTGGGTTACCGTAGGCTGTACATGCAAATGTAACGTTTGAAAGAAGTAAAGTTTTGAGCACGCGATTTCCAGCAAAGTCAAGTCTGCAATGTTCTGCTATGCAGAGAACGTCCCAATGACACATAAGCAGCTGAGCAAATTGCATTGCAAAGGACTCACACTCTTTGTCACATATACACACTCTCTCTCTCTCTCTTTCTCACTCACATACACCACATACACATACACGCACGCACGCTCACACACAGGTACCTGGAGTTCTGCTTGGAGCAGATTGTGAAGGACAACGAAGTGGGCGCCCTCATTACTGGCTTAGACGGCAGATACGTAGAGCCCGGCCCAGGAGGAGATCCCATCCGTAACCCCATGGTGCTGCCCACCGGCAAGAACATCCACGCCTTAGACCCACAGTCCATCCCCACACAGGTAGGGATTCCCTTGCGAACCCAACATTAAAAGTAGCCAGCCATTTACAAGCAACAAACCGAGGCTGGTGTTACAAACCAACACCCCTAATTGCTCCGCCTGAAACTAAAAGTTATGTGGTTGCCCTTCTGATTTCTGTCAAATGCTTGTGTGCTCCCCAGCTGTGTATCGGTTCGTGTGTAACAGTGCTCTGCTGACTCCTCATAATGACCTCAAACACCCACAGGCTGCTCTAAAGAGCGCCGGCGTGGTTGTGGAGCGCCTGCTGGAGCGTGAGAAGGTCAACAACAACGGCGTGTGGCCCGAGACCATTGCCTTGGTGCTTTGGGGCACAGACAACATCAAGACCTATGGCGAATCTCTCGCTCAGGTGTGTGTGTGTGTGCCTGTGCTGCACAGGTGCTTACGCAGTATTTGTTCGGTGCTGGTGGTGCTGTACAGGTGCCCACGCAGCACTTGTTCAATGCTGGTGGTGCTGCTCAAATACACGTGCTTATGCAGTGCATGTTCAGCTACGCTTGTTCTGCTCAGGTACACGTGCTTGTGCTTGTTCAGTGCTGCTAGGCCTTGGTGGTTAAGGTTGGAAAAAACGGGTTCCAGAGTGGTGATGGGAAAGAAATTTCACTTACACACACAAACACACACATGCACATACACACCAGGTCATGGTGATGGTGGGCATCAGGCCAGTGGCTGACGCACTGGGCCGTGTGAACAAGCTGGAGGTCATTCCCTTGGAAGAGTTGGGCAGGCCACGTGTCGATGTGGTGGTCAACTGCTCCGGCGTGTTCCGTGACCTGTTTGTTAACCAGGTGTGTTACGCATGTGTGTGTATGTCCCTTGCTTGTGTCGTGCTTCCTCAATTGAGGGTGTGTGTTGCATATCTTGTGAAAGCAAGGTGCGTGCTGGCACAAGTTTTGTACTCTTCCTTTCTTCGTATCATGTGTGATGCAGTGTTGCCTCGTACATGTCTTAACAACTTTTCTGCACCCTACCAACACACACACACACTTCTGTATAGATGCTGCTGTTGGACCGCGCCATCAAGTTGGCTGCAGAGCAGGACGAGCCCGACGAGATGAACTTCGTGCGCAAGCACGCCAAGCAGCAGGTGCGCTCCGTTAGGCATGCCGAAGGGCAGAGGCAGCTGCCTGCCAAGCAGCTGTGTCTTGCACGTATGGCTTCAATATATTATATATGCTTATCAAGGATGTCTGGTGTTCCGTTTATGTTGCCGAGCGCTCCCACTTCTCTTTTCACCGTGTGCCTGCATGGGAAGCGATGCATGAAGTGTTTCTTGCTCGTGATGCTTGCCAGTTGTGTGCGCCACAATCCCAACCGTGCCTTGGCAAGCGTAAGCGTGCATAAAATAATGCAGCAAAAACAATTCCCGCTCAACTGGTCTGCCCCTCTTCTCATGTGAGCAGGCTGAAGAGCTGGGCCTGCAGTCCGTCCGTGACGCCGCCACTCGAGTGTTCTCCAACTCCTCCGGCAGCTACTCCTCCAACGTCAACCTGGCGGTTGAGAACTCATCATGGAGCGATGAAGCCCAGCTGCAGGAGATGTACTTAAAGCGCAAGACGTTTGCCTTCAACAGTGACCGCCCCGGCGCTGGTGGCGAGCAGAAGCGTGAGCAGTTTGAAAACGCCATGCAGACGGTGGACTGCACATTCCAGGTGTGTGTGTGTATGTGTGTGTGTGTGCGCGTTGTTTTTTCCTTTTCGTCTAACGCCTCGTTGTGCACGCTGCCCGCAAGATACTGCAAGCTGCCTCACACTTATTTGCTCGATTTTCTACTGTGTCCTGGACTCTGCGTTGTCTGCGCTGCTGCATTGACGTGCCCTGCACAAAGCTCCCTGTTTGTTTGTTTTCAGGTCTGAACACTAGAGGTGATGAAAGTTTATTACCGGTGTTATCTATCTTTCTCCATCTTTTCATAAATTCAAATCACCTACGCCATCCTGTGTGACGTTCCTATGATGCCGCTAATTAATCTTTGAGACCTGACGCTGCGCTCTGCGTGGCCTTGCTGATAACATGCAAGCCCTGAGGAACCAATCGCATCTGCGTGCATAATGTGCTGTTTTGCCCCTCCCTGTTCCTTGCATCACCGTAACCCTGTACTTGAGACAATGACGATGCATTCAATTCACACGTAACAGAAATTCCGTGATTGACAAAATATGCTGCGTTCTTACTGAGTCTCATCCTGGCGCATTGTCTGTGCTTTATTTGCCCCCCCCCCCCTAGTTTGCATGTGCTGTGTGGCTGTGATGACTTTAAAAACCAAATCTTAGGACACCTTTAGAACCGCGCAATGTGCGGTGGTGAAACTACAACTTTCAGCCTGAGTCAACACAGCAGCTGCTACCAAGTCGTACTAGGCCAGTGGAACACAAGTCTTGACCTCGTATGATTTTCGTTTGCCCTTCCCCAAGACTACACTTCCCCCTGTTACAAATAAGAGCAGTTACAAGGCACCTGCTTGCACAACGCCTTACAAGGCACTTGCCTGCACACGCACGCCCTCACACTCACTTCCTGCAGAACCTGGACAGCAGCGAGATCTCCCTCACTGACGTGAGCCACTACTTCGACAGCGACCCCACCAAGATCGTGCAGGGTTTACGGAAGGACGGCAAGGCCCCCAGCGCCTACATTGCTGACACCACCACCGCCAACGCTCAGGTGGGCGATGGACGCTGCGATGTGGTGTATGTGTGTTATAAAAGGTTAAGTAGGCTGCCCACGTTCTCACACTCACCTTCTCCGTCTGGGCCTTTATGTAATTTGCGCACCCCTCTCTGTAGGTGTGCGCAAATAAATAATAATCAATAAGCATCCTCCAAACACTTCCTAAAACTCACGAGCTGCCAGATAAGCTCTGTGCCTTGACTGTGCATGTTGGAGTTCCCACGAGACATGTTCTTGTCTGACTTTCTGTTTTGTTCCCCTTCAGAGTTTTGACATGTCCTGTCATGTTTTTATAGGGCTGGTACTATCTGTGTGTCAACGATGACAAACAAGCCGATCAAAAAAAAAGAATTTCTCAATTCACGACCATTTGTGTACTAATAAGGGGTACTACTTGAGTATTGAAGGCATTTATTACCATTCCGCTACAAATAACAGCACACACTTCAATTCATCTGTACATGTACAAACAGGTGCGCACCCTAGGTGAGACCGTGCGCCTGGACGCCCGCACCAAGCTGCTGAACCCCAAGTGGTACGAGGGCATGCTGGGCTCCGGCTACGAGGGCGTGCGTGAGATCCAGAAGCGCCTGACCAACACCATGGGGTGGAGCGCCACCAGTGGCATGGTGAGTACTTGCATGCTGGTCTTGAGTGGCAATGTGTTTGAGCGCGGGGGGCATGTGGGTGTGTCGGCCAGCCCACTTTCGGTCGTGAGTGGGAATGTGTTCAAGCACGGGGGGCGTGTGGGTGTGTCGGCCTACTTTTCCCTTTGCAGCCTTGCATATTAGCAGAACTTAAAAAAACGAGGCAGATGCTTCAAATCTCTCTTAAACCCATTAGTCCTCCCTTTCCCCTTATACGTCGACAGCTGGGTGACTGCAATCCTCTCTCAAAACCATTGGTCTTCCCCTTCCCCTCTCAGGTCGACAACTGGGTGTACGATGACGCCAACTCCACGTTCATCGAGGATGACGCGATGGCCAAGCGCCTCATGGATGCCAACCCCAACTCCTTCCGCAAGCTGGTGGCCACCTTCTTGGAGGCAAACGGCCGCGGTAAGTGCAAGAATACTGCACGGGAAATTGGAGGGTCATTGACCGGCAACTTGATCTTAAGTGTACCACTTCTGCACCTCAATGTAATTCAACCATTCCCAACAACACCCCCGTCTTGAACCGGACCTTTAATTAGTAAAGTTGGTGATGTGATTTGTTACGAATGTGTGGGAGCGGCAAACAGGTTTGTATGTGACTGTCTATCAACACAGACGCGCATGCTCCAAGGAGTAGTTCAAGGGAACAATCTCTTTTGCTATTCATGCACACTGAATTGTGCCCATCTTGGATCAACAATCTGCGCTGGCAATGGTCAGCGTGCATCAAGGCACACACAGAAAATTGCTCAATTAACTTGGGCCAACAGGGCATGCACGACGTGTGATCAATCTTGCACCCATCCACCACAACTGCAGGCTACTGGGATGCCAAGCCTGAGCAGTTAGAGAAGCTGAGGCAGCTATACACAGACGTTGAGGTAAGGCGTATGCCAGGGATAATGTGAGATACTTCAAATTAATTTTGTTTTAAACGCTTGGTGTGCGAATTAAGAGTTCATGAAGCAGGATCTTGTCGTGATACATCATGGAGGACCTCGTCAGCTCTCTTTGTAAAGTGACAGTTTTCCTGTCCACTTCGGCACCGCTTGAAACAAGCATCAAGCGGTGCCAAAGTGGACAGGGAAACTATCATTTTACAAAGAGAGCTGAGTTAAGAAAAACATGGTATATCATGGACCTCATCAGCTCTCTTTGTACAGCAGATTAATTTTGTTTTTTAAACGCTTGATGTGTGCGTCTAATTAAGAGTTAATGAAGCGGGATCTTGTCGTGATATATCACGGCTTTCTTAACTCGGCTCTTTTTGTAAAGTGATAGTTTCCCTGTCCACTTCGGCACCGCTTGAAATGAGGATTAAGCGGTGCCAAAGTGGACAGGGAAACTATCACTTTACAAAGAGAGCTGAGTTAAGAAAAAGACGCTGGTAGTATTGGCACACGCTGTGATATCAGATCAATCATGTTTATGTGCCAATACCTTTGAGCTTTTACCCAGTTGGCTCAAGTCGTCATCTATTCTTGTAAGCTTTGTTTGCACCATCCTGACACCTCCTCCACACATCACCCTTGCACAGGACAAGATTGAGGGAGTGGAGGTGTAAGCGCTACACAAGAAGCAAGCTGCTTGTTGGACCCTTGCCCCTCTTCTTTTGTGGTTCGGTTTTGTTTGCCCCCCTCTCGATTAGATGCTAGGCCTTTCCCGTTCTTGAGAGTAGCCAGATACATACTTTTTGACGAGCGAGTTTTCTTCTCCTTTTCTGCTGAGTGACAAAGACAGAGAGAGGTGTGAACGCATACGTTTTTATTCAGCTGTAAACTAGGAGAGGTTCAGAGCAGTTAGAGGAAAGTGTTCCTGTAGTTCTTATGCCCACTATGTTTTAACGATAGAACATTCCGCACCTGCTTGTTATTGCTTGTACATTCTTTTTGTCCTTTTTGCTGTTGTGTGAAGATTGAATAGAGAGTGAGTGCTGTTGAGAGCGACTAAGTGAGTGACCTATTCAACCAACTGGTTGCTGATGTTCTTGTAAAACGTTTCTTCAAAGCTGGAAAGTTGTGTTTTTGCTGCACAAAAGAAAAGTTCCAGGGATCTGCAAAGGTTCCAAACGATTTAGCTAAATCCCACCGCAGACAATTGCAACCACCATCTAATCTGTGTTTCATACATGAGCACAGTTCAACTGCTAGGCTGCGTATGTAAAGCGTGTAAAAAATGTGATAATTGTTGTTGTAGCACCAGACTTGACTGAAGTTACAGATTAAGGAATTACAAAAAAAGTGTCACGTCCAATCAGTGGCAGCGACGATTCGTGTGACAGAGCAGTTAGTTGGTTGACATGGACACAATGGGGGGTGACCTTCAGCCAGGTTGTTTGGATAGTTGGTTGGCAAGTGCCGAGTCCTTTACTTCCTAGTGACGGTAATTTGACAGAGGGGGTCAACTGGGGAAATGTCTAAATATGTGCTTTTTATGCACTCAGAAGCCGGTCATCCACTGCCCTTGAATCCGATTGGGGCCATTTTTGCATTAAATCGAAGCTGGCATTATGGTTACACGAGGATGTGCTTGGCTTCATGTGGGTCACTCTGTGTGCAAATTGGCAGGGCTTCAAGCTCAAAATCCTAACAGGGTGGTTTGCAAGGGAAAACAGCCTGTGTTGGCCTACATCCCCAAGTACTTATTCGTTTCTCTCCATTTTTTTGTAATGCTATTTGTTTGTTACAAGGATTCCATACCACCAGAAATCATGTGATTTGGTGCAGGGGGTGGTCACATCTGGCATGTGGGTGGCTGAAAAGCAGGGTTCACGCCGCAGCCGATTAAGCATGGGCCCCCAAGGGGTTACAAGGGGTTACAAGGATGGCCTACATCCCGAGTCTCTGGCTGATGGCAATTGGCTGGTGAAACAAAATCAACCAATGTCGAAAATTGAAACTAAATCTGACACAAACTTGAGGAGTCTGTATGAGTCTTGATTCAGGAATGCATTGATCTCAA
>Ga0307974_1000190_pt1:15000-34017 | contig 34017 bp, 37 predicted proteins | sample OrgLakmetagen784_FD_201812 | JGI IMG/M metagenome (GOLD analysis project Ga0307974, IMG submission 201812) | Saline water microbial communities from Organic Lake, Antarctica - #784 | ecosystem: Environmental > Aquatic > Non-marine Saline and Alkaline > Saline | place: Antarctica... | reverse complement strand
ACACACCCACACACACACACACACACACACACACACACACACACACACACACACACACCCACACACACACACACACACACACACACACACACACACACACACACACACGCGTCTAGATGCTTTTGTGCTCTGGGTTTAGTCAAGTGATACACCAATCGATTACTGCGATAGGCTTGTGCCTGAACTTTAAATTGCAGCATATGCGTGTATCGTTAATGTGCTGCAGAGAATGAATCCGTGTGCACACGCATTTGTGCCAATTGAACAAACATTTCCTTCTGCGCACCTGCTCTCTGAATACACTCAACTCCTACCTAAAATCCTTTGCTTGCCGTTTCCCAGGGTGCCTTGAAAAACTCCAAGGCCAGAGAGGTAGACAACACTCCCCTGGTCCTCATCCCTGGAACCTTTTACACAAGCCCTGGTTGTGGTGTTGGAAAGAGGGGCGTTGACCTGACAAAATGCTACCAGGTACTAAAACAAAGCGGCCACAATCAATCGTGGAGTTTTTTGTTTGGGAATTGTATGCAATTGCTACGTGCCATTGTGCTGTGTATGGTGTATGGTAGCACTAATCAGCAGGTGCAAGAACTCCATCCTTATGCATTTGGCACGATGCAACAGGGGGAGTATGTACAAGACCAAAGGCACGGCCGGGGTACGTACAAGTACGCTAATGGATACGCGACCTACGAGGGGGACTACAACAATGGCGTGAAACACGGTGCGATGAAAACCGGAAAGAGATTCCTGATAATGTAAGTGACCCTAATTTGCACATAGCTACAAGGCCGCACACCAATCTGCCTATAATGCAATGGGTGTCAGACTCAAGTTCTTGTCATATGATAGTGAGGCACGCACACGATGGCAGGGTTAATCAAATGTGCAAAAGCTTTTTCAAGGTCTTGACCCACGTAATGTCAACATAGTAGGCAAGTTAAAACCCCCTCTCCCTGTATGCTTCAAACTACGAATGCAATTTGTTTACATCATGATGCGACAATGTGCGTGCAACGCAGGGCATGGCACTTTATCGTTCAAAGACGGCAGCTTCTATGAGGGTGACTTTGTTGATGGAGAGATTCAGGTAAGTCTGCTGAAACGTTACCCAGAAATGCAGGGCAGTTTTTGTTTGAATGCTTAAAGGGTGCAGCAGTGTGCAGCCTTTTAAAAATCATGGGTCAGCCTACCTAGAGCTGCCTTACCATACAGAGTGCTTCGTTGTAGCATAACGTTGACAAGCCCTTCCCTCTCTTACAGGGAAAAGGTACTAGGCGCTTCAACAACGGCAACCGCTTTGTAGGTAAGTCACTAGTGTCTTTTGCTTGCTCGAACATGGCAACATGCTTGATGCATGCGCTTCCCACAATTCGTAGTGTTCCTTGCCCAAGCAAACACACGCCTCCTCCTCACAATACACATGTATGATGCACGCAAGTTATGCATATGTTCGGCAGTGCCTGCTACCTACCCAACTCCTCGTCACTGCCTGACGCCCATGCCTATCCGCAATATGCGTGCAGGATTTTCCATCATATAAATCATAACCTTAAATGCACACGTTTTTCTCCTTTGTGGGTGGCACAGGCGAGTTTGCCATGGGGGAGATGCATGGCGAGGGTGTGCTCACTTTTAGAAATTACGATCGCTACGAAGGCCAGATGATGCGCAACAGGATGCACGGTAGGGCAGGATGCTACCGCTGCCACGAATTTTGCTAGCTGCTTGGGAGGCCTGTGGTGCAATTATTTTTAGACAGCAATTGGATGAAGTCTTTTTGTTGTGCAAGGAACTTGTAGGGAGCGTTTTTTTGCCATTTTGCTCTCAGCATAATCAGTTACAGACTCTGAAAGCAGATGCAGAGATTAGGAGTCAGAGAGGAAGAGAGAGAGAGTTAGGTTTATGTACGGATCATGCTGTTCTGCACAACCACATGCATACACGCACATACACAAACATATACACACGAAGCAAACGTTCACAAACGCTCACAGGGGAAGGGGTGCTGCATTTACACACCAGGGATGTGTACAGAGGGGAGTTCGTGGAGCATCGCATTTGTGGACAAGGCACGATGTCATATGCCAACGAAGACAGGTCAGTGGCCTGGAGACCTCCGCGTACGAGCCTTTGCTCTTTTTGTACAACTTCAAAGTAGTCCAGGCAGGCATGTGGGGGCCACGATATGCCCAGGAGCTACTACTTGCTTAAATACTTGACCCGCTGCACGCTCTTTTCTTGCTGTGCAGATGCAGATGCATCATGCGGCAGCAAAACACACACTCACACACGCACACACACACACACTCACAAACGTGTTGCGCCTGCAGGTACAAGGGTGCATGGAGGGATGGGCAGCGATGGGGCAAGGGGGTGTGCAAATTTTCTGATGAAACGCGATACAGCGGGCTCTGGGAGGCTGACGTCTTCCATGGCAGAGGTGACAAGCTCTTAGTTCCATTCTGTGTTAGCGCCTTTGGCTCCTACCTAACGGAATCTGCCTCTAAGAAAACCAGCCCTTCTGTTGCAAGACAAATGTTTCGGTCTGTCAGGCTGTGCACAAAATGCAGTTCTGTTCCAACGCGTATTTCTTTTAAATGTGGGTGACCTTAGGCTTAGGGTCACCGTCTATTCAAAAGACCAAGTATAAAACTCCCCCAATGGCTGATTACCAGGGCGGATGGATTCGCTCCCAGTCCTTACCTGAGGATATGCTCAAATATTGCCAACTACATTGTAAGCGCCTAAGAAGCTTGGTCACCCAAGCAGTTCACACCTTTCTGTGGTCAACGCAGGGAACTTGAGCATACCTAAGCTGGGCATTTGCTACAATGGCAACTTTGTGAATGGCAAGCCTGCACAGGTTCCGACAAAGATGAATATTTTTTGGTAAGGCGGATCCAGATGCGTCCTGTTGCAAGAAGACAATGAATTGCTTTGATTTTGCCATCATTATTGCAGGCCTGTACACGGGTCAGAAAAGAGAGCAAGATCCTGTGCACCCTTGTTGTTCTGTTGTGTTCTGCAACCAGGAGCCCCTGTTTAACCGCTTAACCTAGGTCGTACATTTGTTGCAGTGGCTCCCAGATCCAATCACTTGACGGCTTGACGGCGTACACTATGTCAAAAAGAATGCAGGCTGAAAGGTTGGATAATCAGGCCGGATCGCATACAGGGGAAGGGGGTTCACCCTTAGATGGATCTGAAGCAGAAGTGCAGCATCTCTCACCTCTAAAGACTGCTGCTGACTGACTCTCAACTATGCACGTGGCACTCGGTGTGTGCCTTCAGGTTTGAGCACCCAAACGCAGTAGGTCTTAAAGGCACAAAGAAGGCAGGCTCAAAAGCACCTGCAGATGACGGGTTGCCCCTGCTCCAGGTGAGGTCCCTTACAACTTGGGAACCCTGTAACATCTGACCTCCCTTCCATCAACTATCTATTTGACATTGTAAATTATATATATACATATATATATATATATATATATATAGAGAGAGAGAGAGAGAGCTTGTAGATAATCGGGCTGTGCCAGGGCAATAAGCCTGTATATGTTCATTGGAAAGAGTGCAGTTCTCAAGTGTTGTTCAGGTCATTTCTTTCAAAAGCTAAAAGTTGCGGCGCTGTAAATTGCCGAGCATGAGTATGGTCGATGAGAGATGGAGGGCAGTGATTCTGAAGTGGCATCAAATGGTTTGATAAAGGCTGCAAATTACACACACATGCACAAACCTCTGTTTGAAATGCTGAATTGTATCGTCGCATACACGTGTGTCTGCCACCCCCTTGGCTGAGGGCCTTAGGCATTGCATGTGACAAACTGTGTCTGTGCATCACTACGGCCTCCTTTGCTCATTTCCAATGCAGAACACACCTGGGACACCTCTGTCAGCGCCGGTACACTTGGCTGCGCAGCTGCAGCAGCCCCTCCCTACCCCACCCCCTCAAGAGCACCTCCCTCCCCCGCCGGTCCATCCACCTTCCACGGCAGGATCAGGTACATCCAAATTCAGTTTAGATGCTGTTGCCTGAAAAGATCTACAATACGTTGGACCAGCATAAAAACAGGGACTTATAAAAAGTGCTTAGGCTCTAGAGCCTCACTCGTACAAACTAGCAATAGACAGAAGGTTGTGCTTTATTTAACAGATGTGTATGCTAGGGTCATATGCTAGGGACACAACTTGTGGTACCTCACTTGTACGGTTTTGCTGCAGGAACAGGAAGGCCCGGGCTGGCTTCAAAAAAGGGGGCTGTCCTCTCAGACACACAGGGGCCACCGGAGCAACCGAAGCAAATGATCACTGAGCTGCCACCTGAAGGTGAGAAAGAACATGCTACCCAAGCACTAGGCTGCAGAATGATGGAGCATGCGCCCTTGCTGCTGCACACAATCAACTGTGCGCTTCTAGCCAGTGGCGCATTATGAGTAGCAGCAATCGGTCTTGTTTGTTCGCATGACATATGTCGTGGACGACTGTGTATGCTGGCAGGAATGGTTCATTTGGGTCATCAATGCAATCAATAACACGTGCATGTAGGGTGACAAAAGTTCTTTAATCACCCTATGGATTGGTATCCTTTTCACACACACATTACTTACGCACATGTTTGTGTGGATATGCACATGCACATGCGTACACACATATGCGTACCTCAAACTGCAGGAATGCAGTGGCAGACAGCAGAGATAGAGTTTGGGCGAGCAGTGACGTTGACATTGCATGCCAACCCTCCCATGCCAACCCCTCCAGACAAGTCATTAGGTGCGTACGGAGAGAGAAGGGGGACGTACTTCAGTTAGCTGAAGTAGAAATTCGCGGATCAAGGCTTTAGACCCGTTAACAAATTGCAAACGTTTGTATACTGTGGTTTAAAAATCATAATGTGGAGAGCTCAGAATTGGCAGATGCATCTGAAATCAATGCAAAGGCAATGTGTGCACTTTTCGTCTTAAACAGGCGTCACACTTGTCACATCCGATCTACCAGAAGAAGGAGGAATTGTACTACGGCTCCTTTTGTTCCCTTCCATACAGCTAGACACCCCGTTGCCCTTGCAAAGGTCACCGACAAAGCAGCAGGTACGCAGGTTGTGAAGCCCAATGTGTAGCCCCAGCTATAAGCCAGCAGCAGCAGGTACGCAGCCCAAGAAGCAGGTACGCAGGTTGTCAAGTCAATGTGTACCTAGCCCAAGCATTTCCATTAAGTCAGGAAAAAGTGGGGTATGCTTGAAATGGTAGGAAAACTGCACAAGAAAACGAGCGGAAGTGCATGGCGTGGTGAGGTTGGTACACTGAAGGGATGTCTCTGTGGCCATTACCCATGAATTATTATGTCCAAGTAAAGGCAGGGGTTGCTTTGACATTTACACCAATCTGCATCTACGTGGAATTGCATAGATGTGAGTCTTTTTTGTGTGCCAAGCGACTCCAAAACAACAAGCTGCCCCATTGCATTTTTTGTAGGTCGCTGTTCAGGGGGGTCTTAAATTGCAACAACAACACAGTTATTTGCAAACAAATGAATCCACGTGCCCAGGCATCAACCGCTCACTTGCTTTTGTCGATTATACCAGCCACATCTTTTTGTTCAATGTCCCTGCTTGCAGGAGCGGATCAGTGCAATAGAGGTGCAGCTGAATGAGGGGCAGCATATCCTGGAGGGGCTGATGGTGGGGGAGGTGGCAGATCTGGAGCGCTTGCACGTTCCAAATGGTGTAGGGTACTTGGTGATATCTGCATGGGGCTTGGCTCCAGGCTACTGCAGGGTTCAATTGCTTGACATTAAAAACTACAAGCCCCCCAAGCCCGGGAAATAAGTAGGCAATGACAGCATTGTTAACCACTTGTACCATGCATTTTTATCCTGCAACAATGCTCTATCAAGCACTTGTGTAGAAGTATGGTGGGGAATGCATTCTTCTTTTCAGACGTTTTCAGGCTGACCTATTACACGAGTTGCCAGTCAAAGGCTTGGTCTGATGAGTTATAAAGGATTAGCTCGGCTGGCCATACAAACACACGGGCATGATAAAAAGGCCCACAAAGGCAGTTAGGTCGCTTTTAAGTTAGCCCTTTACATCAGACTACTGCTGCGGAATAGAGAAGGCTATGCTGGCAATGCTACTAACATATTCAACGTGATTGGCTAAAAAAGCGGAACACGCCCTGTGCCAATTGAGATGCGTGATTCACCGTTGGGGGAGCTTACGATTTGTGAGCGCGAGTTTACAGAGCCGTATCATTATACTAGCTAGCACTAAGTCTTAGGTGCCAACACAGCACCTCTAAGCCCCTCACCGCCGAGCACTGCAAGTCGCAGGCCGTTTATTTGGATCAGGGGATTTGTGTACAACAAAAGCAGCAATGCCCACACCTTGGCATTTTAAGAAAAGGACTAAATTGGGAGAAGAAGAAGAAAATTAATGAAGAATAGGAGACCCAGATTAGTGGACAATGCAAATGCCCAACTTTAAGCAAAAATGTCACATCTTGTGATGATCAGTTTGGCGCAGCACAAGAAGGATTGACCCAAGTTAGGTTGCCTTCTAGCAATTCATCGTTCAACGACACCAGCCAATTCAGCAACCCAGATGCTATCACGGCGAACCCGACGACCCTAGGCAGAAATGAGAAGTGCAAAACATGACGTGCTGCCTCCATAACAGGTCTGCCCGGCACTGCGCCAATCATGCATCAGTCCCTGATCGACTGCTCCTGCTGGTTTGCAATTATTAGAAGAATCCATGAGACTGGGACTGCGTTGTGGGAGTTGTGTAGCCGCATTGGAAAATACAATGCAGAATGCAGGGTACTTCCATTTCTATTCAAGAGTTGATCTCAGGCACAGATTGCGGACAGTGTGGAGAGATGTTAAGGGATTGAACCCATGGGACACAAATAGCAAGTTGGCAACATATCAATCTTTTTTTCCAGTGCCATTTGATCTCAATGTGCGTGCCCCTGTTTGTTTGCCGAGACATTTGCAGTTGGACCTGTCTCAATATGTCTTGCAAAATGATAGTCGTTTAGGCTGAGGGCGCACACCCTCAAGGCGGAGGCGGCTTGGGAACAGGAAACTCTCTTTTGTGTGACCGTTGTGCTTGTGGGGAGATCCAAGCAAGATGAAGCATGCCCTCCTTTTGATGTGTAGAGACGCAGACGTTTGTGCTTTAAGGAGAAAGTTTGCTACTACTCAGTCAATTTTCAGATAGAGCAACCAGGAGCAACCTTATCTGCAACAACAATTCAGTGCCCAGATGGTTTATGCTTTCCTCTTACAACACAACAATACACTTGTTGTGTGTGTCTGAGCTTATTGATTAATTGCTGACTGGCGAGGACCAGTCACAGGCTGATCAGCTGAACAGTCTGGCTGAAGGTCCCCCCACCATGTAAATCTTAATCAAGGTTTTGGCAGACTTCAATGACACATACATCTCATTGGGATAAAGTGCTGTCAGGAAACTAGAGGAATCAGCTGAATGACATCCTACCTCCAAGATCCACGTGCACTCTGTCGTCTGTGCTATCAGCGTGCTTGTCCACACCAGATGTGCCCTTTCCAAACCTAAGGTTACCAACAGGCAGAAAGAAATCCCTGCTAAATTTTTCCTTTTTGTGGAGATTTTTACATAATTCAATGTCAAAGTGGCATATTTTCTGTCATTTCCGTGGGGAATGGCCTTCACTGCCTACGTGCTTCCCTCTTTTTCTTTTTCCTCATCCGCTACCATACAACTTAAGCGGCCCCTTCTCCTCTGATAATGGGGGAGGGGTGGCTTTTACTGCCAGCATGGTGTTTTTCCAGGTCGACATTGACCCAACAATCCTGCCTCTCTGTCATCAGAACATGATAACCGAACCCTGTAATGAAGATAAGTAAGAATACAGAGCTGGAAACAACTGAGGCGTAACTAGCCCACACTGTAACACAGCGAGTTAGAGAAGAGAGCAAAAATCGTAAAAGTTGCATCGAACATCCGGAAAAATAAGCCTGCACTGTTTTGTTGGATTGGCTCATATGAAGCTCGCAAAAGTATTTAAGCTTGTGAGGGGTTATAGATTAGTCAATGAAAGCGGACACTCAGTAATATGTTAGTCAAGACCTGCTACGGAGACAGAGGGTCCTTAATTCTCCTGAAGGAAACTCAGCGAGCATGCTGACAAACAGAAAGCACATACTGTAAAACGGGTGAGGTGAGCGCAAGCATGCGCGCACATACAGCAAAACAGGGTCAATGATGCACCAAAACTCAGGACCTGGTCTAAATAATACACATAGCCACAAGCACAAAACCATGCCGCTCCCATCGCGCTAGACACATGTACAACAAGAGGCGTCAATCTCTTAGCTAAGGTTTAAGGGAGGGGCCGGCTGTATCGACAAGCCTGGTGGCAAATCCCCTATCCCTGGAATGCTTGGAAAATTTGCGGGCAAATTGCCCAAACCTAAAGCACTCCATGGCATGTTTGAGGGAAACCCCGGTATTTGCATGGGGAAGGGTTGCTGTTGGAAAGGCTGTTGGGGGAAGGGGAAGGAGCTAGGAAATGACTGCGAGAAGGGGAGGGAGCAGGGAAGCGGTTGGGAGAAGGGCTGCTGGGAGAAAGGGAGGTTGAGCGCGCCAGGGGCTTGTTGAGGGAAGGAGAGGGAGCCACCGGGTGGGGGCGAGGCAAAGGGGAGCTGGCCTGCAGGTGAGGTGGAATGCAGGCAGGCATGTTAAGGTGCGGGACGTGTGAATAAAGGACCACCATGCTTGTGGGTAAGAGCAAGCAAACGAAAAGGGAGGGCCACCATGGCACAACGCTTTTTGTGAATGATCAGAGAAAGGGGGACCACGCACCGAAAAAGCCAGGCAGCCCAGCGGGGGGGCCTGCAGAGAGGGTGGCTAAACTGCTGGGCATAGGGGTAGAGGAGGGGGCAGGGGCGGGGATGGGCGCAGGAGGGGGTGCAGGAATGGGGGGAGGCGGCTCCCTACGCATGTAAGGCTCTAGGTGCTTCTTTAACACGGCCTCCTGCACGGAGCTGCTGCAGCGGGACACAAAGCGCGCAAGGCTGCGGGCGTACACATCCTGCACAACCAGTGGGAGATAGAGGACAGAGAGGAGAACTTTAGTGTTGGTTTGAAACTCTGAGGCCCCAGCATGCATAACAAGGCACACACACACACACACATTTACACACATGCACACGCACACGCGCGCACACACACACACATACACACTGCTTCCAAAAATAGCTCAAGTTGCGACCCTGCTACACAAAACACCTTCCACACCTTTGGCAGTGCTGCCCCAGAAAAGCCTTGTATGGCCTCTCCTTTGCCCTCTGCACGTACTGCTGCAGTGGCCTGCTGCATGGAGCTGAAGGGCAGCGCACCAGGCCATCGGGGCTTGAGCGCAGGGCGGCCCACCTGCATTGAAGGCATGTGATGTGTGTACATGCTTATCTGTGTATTTGTGTGTGTGTGTGTGTGTGTGTGTGTGAGATTGTGAGAAGAGAGCACCGTTATGCAAAAACAGTGGAGGCAGGGCTTACCGAGAATTCCATGCCCTCTGGGTTGCATCCTCCAGCTAGGCCTCCCCAGAGTGCAGCTGGAACAGTGGAAGGCAGAGCCCTGCACGTGAGTGTGTGTGTGTGCGCTTGTGTGTAGGTGTGTGTGCACATGTGACTGCATGCTTTCAAGTGCCTTTTTTGTTGGGCTCGTAAACCTCTGTTTCTAGGACGGGGTGCCCATTTCAAAAAGATGAAGGGCCATGCTGCAAATACGCGCCACTCTTCAAGAAGCTATGGTATTATAGGCGTAACTGGGTATAAATGCTATACTCTAATATCCCTATCCAGCATCTTTGGTAGCACGAACACTGAAGATCAGGGATTTGGTTTTATTGAAAGCCACAAGCACACAAGTGTCATAGCATGCACATGCACCACACAAAATGTTGCTTCCAACCTCTCATGCCTGTTCTGTTATGCTTTCCTGTGTTTTTCTGTAGCAAGTGCAAAACTATTGCTTACGTGCAGTATTAATTTGCAGCAAACCAGCAAATGGATGCCCCACAGGATATGCTTGATATTCTCAGTCCAGAGGTGAGGCTTGAAAGCATCAAACATTCTATTCCAGCAAATACAATCTTGAAAAGGACACATCCAAATGACAGGACTGGCAACGCAGTACCCCCCCCCCCTTTTCTTTAGAGGATGACTGTAACAATTCAAGACTTGCAATCATGCGTGACCGCCAATGCAGCACATTGCCCATAGCTAGAAAAGGAGGGTATTTCTTGCAGAGACATGCACACACTTAACGCGGCAGGTGTCCCGCATGCTGGATGTTACACAGCACATTCACTTATATGTGCTGTAATAACAGAAGCCCCAAAAGGGGCATAGCTTGCATAGACAGCTTCACAGCCGCAAACCCTCCCAAGGAACACACCAGACCTTTGCTGGGACATGCAGAAGCAGGAGACATGTGAGACCACTTACTTGGGGTGGTAGGTGTCCCGCAGGAAATCATCCTCTCCTCGTCGTGCATACACAAACATGCGTTGGTGGTCGTACAGATCTGCATGCTCACAAACGTACGCACACACAGGGCAGTGTGAGTGAGAAGACGAGAGGACGAAATAAATCAGTGAATCCAGAGCTAGCAAAGGTGAGGCGTGGGCTTCAGTGCATTGTTGTTGCTTGGTGAGACATGGTCTTGACCAAGACATGGGCTTCAGTGAATTGTTGTTGCTTGTGAGACATGGTCTTGCGCAAGACATTCATGCCCTTCAAAAATTCTACGCAGGGTGCCACAGAAGCATTCAGGTCTGACTAAAGCACAGGACGGAATACAGCACACACTCACACAGCGAGTGCCACGAAACTGCAACTGGGGTTTTGAAAGAGACCATGGTAGTGACATATATGCATACTCTTTCCTTACTATGCAGTTCACATCCCGTGTCGTACAAATGCAGGTGTCTGAAATGATGCCGGCCACAACACTCACATATACACACACACCTGAAGACATGCGGAAGTTCATGCTACTGCCACCCCGTCCCCCACGCCCTCCTCTGCTTCCACGCCCTCCTCTGCTGCCCCTTCCCCCACGAGTACCACCAGGCATACCCTCAGGCCCAAACTCCTGTGTTTGTTATAACGTGTTTGTGCATGTGTGAGCGTGTGTGCATGTGTGCAAGTTTGTGTGTGTGTTAGTGTGCGCATGCAAGCTGCGCTCTTCTACACTCACGGTGCCACCAAGCGTACTTTCAGGCCCAAGTTCCCGGCACGTGTGTTTGCAAAAGGGTGCATATGTGTACGTGCAAGTACGTGCAAGTACGTGTGTGTACCTTGACGGACATTCATGTGCACACAAGATTGGTAAACATGTGCAGCAGACTCACATAGCACACTGTTATGCATATGTGAGTTTCTCTCATCTCGTCAGTCAAGTTTTTCCCGCCTCATCAGTGCACACTATCAACCCTTTAGGCACTGCTCACGTTGGTAAGCTCAAATTTGTCTTCTCATACAAACGCACACACGGCATACGGCACAAGGGCACAGCAAAAATGCCCTTGTCCACGAAAGTCCTATTTAATACGCACATGCAGATGCGTGCACACACATGCAAGCACCCACGCACACACACGCACATTTCACACACATATACGTTGCTCGCATATACACATGCGCACACACGTGCACACACTCACACGCACATAAACGCATACACATCCACACCTGCAGTGCGTAAGGCACAAAGGCACGATGGCGGTGCCCCCGTCCATAAGCAGTACCCCGTGAGTGCGGTCTGGCCTTGAGCGTGTGTGTTTGGCCAGACGGGTGTCCTGTTTGGCACAGATATAATGTGTGCACTTGTGTACATGTGCAACGTGCGTGGTGGCTACAGGAAGAAACTTGAAAGGGGTGTGCAAAATTGCATGAGAGGAGTGGAAAAGAGACTGCCAACAGTATTGAGATGTCAGGCTGAGACGTATTTCAGCCAAGATAATCCGCCTTCCATTGAATCCTGCCGACATATGCACCACAAATAGCAATTTGCTCAGTTCAGTTATTCTGAAGTCACAACCACCATCCTTTGACAGAGGCACAGCAACACAGGATCACACGGGGCCCTGAGCTCGTCTAACACATTACAACCTACCTATTCTGCTAAAGACCCTCTGTGCAGACCTTGGGAGCTCTTTTACCAGAACTTAAACACACAGGACCGCATAACCATTTGCTGTTAGATACAAACAAGTAACGCCAGTAATAAGGCAACAGGCTTAAGAACCGCGCAGCCATCTGCCCGTGCATGCAGTAACACACCTTGCACGTCATCCCTAGCTGTGCCATACCAAAATAAAGCAGCAGGCTTCAACCACTATTTGCCCGTACGAACCAGTAACGCACCTTACATTTCATCCCTAGGCCTTAACCGGAAATAAATAAATAGGTAAAGAACCGCACAAGCATTTGCTCCCCTGAATGCAAAGTGGCATACCTTGGCCATCATCATCAGGGCCCTCCGGGTGGTCTTTGGGCTTGTCCTTGTTCAGATGAGAGGACAGGCGGCGCATGATGCCTGCTGCAGCACCCCTACAATGACAAATTAGGGGTCGCATGTTGCAGTTGAGCATGACGCAGATGAGAGGACAAGCGACGGTGCATGATGTCTGCTACAGGACCCCTATATTTAATACAAGATACCGCACTGCTCCTTTGCTATTGCGAGTCCAGATTATTGCGAGGTGCTCAAATGTTTAGCATACTTATTTTGCGATTACTTGGACTTGCGAGACCAGCCATCTCATTTATATTTGCAACCTTTCGCAAATTTTGGGCATTTTTGTGTGCTCTGCTCTGTTTAAACCTCTACCCATGAGAGGGTTTGCAATCCCTTGGTCACCCATATTTAAACAGCATGATTTTTTTGGCTGAACGATAATAAAGGTGCAATTTAGCAGGAGTTCAAACCCAAGACCTGCAATTTCCAGCCAGAAACTGCCTTTTTGAAATCAAAGTCTTGCAAGGTCCGAGTCATCTTAATTTACTTTGGAAAACACACTGCGTGGCCCCCAAATAATGAATTATTTGCTTGCAATACTGCTAGGAGCAGTATGGTACATAACAATATTTAAGTAAAGTGTGTTTGTAATAAAAAGATACATGTCAACAATACACGTGTAGATTCGTGAAGGCAAACTTCCACTTTTATGTTCCTCCAATGAGAGCGCAAGCAGCGCATGCTGTAGCACCTTCGAAATTCCTATACAGTACCCAACCACAGACTGTTGATAGGCATGATGCGGGCATATGCTTGCGAAGGATGGTGGAAATTTGTTGTATTTTCCAGGCAGGTGACACCTCAGAATGCCGATCCTACGCATCGCATACGTTGGTGTGAGTGATTGCACGTGCTTTATGCACAAATATGTGCAGACAGAAGTAGTTTTGGTTGGTCAAAGGGCGGCCTGAGAGAGGACATCAAGTACGCTGATTTCTACCCCTTAGCAACAACACAGGCATCAATTCATTCGACACGAGTAATTTCCTGGATATACAAAAGAGCACGCACGACCACTCACAGCAGTTTATAATCTAGCTACAAAAAAAAACAGACCAGGTATGACACGTGCTGATGTTACGACTGGATGCTTGGACAACGCCCGTGCTGCACAAAACACAGGTCAGCCAAACACGGGCATTGCACGCTCGCGAATAACATACAGCATACAACTGGTTATATGAATTTATACTTAGAACTGGTGCTGGGTGCACGTACCTGAAGTTGGTGATCCCCTTGCGTCCCATTTCTAAGTACTTGGTGGCCACCATGTGAAGGCACTTGGCAGTCTGCAAGATGAGATTACAAACGAGCGAGCGAGTATGTGTGTTTCAGTCAAATTCCACAGGATCCAAGAGAGCCTGGTCAGCTCTTTGCAGGCTGCAGGAGAACAATCTGACTTACATCCGTTTTTAGCTTGTAGAAGAGCACGTGTGAATGTGTGAGAGAGTACGTGCAACAAGCGCGTTGGGAACATCAAGGGATGGTAAACCCTTGACAGTCAGCAGTGGCAGGAAGACGCAATACACAGAGTTTGCACTAAATAAGTCCAATAAGAGTTTAGGAAGCCCCACAGCCAAACTTAGCGAGTGTTCAAGATCCAGCGTTGCGTGCGCACACACACACACACACACATGCATACACGCCAGATCCGCACGGGTCACGAGCAACAAGACGGTAAGTTTGTGTCAGCAAACAGGCCAGCAAATCGACAGGAAGGCAGTCAGCTTGTCAGATCAGCAGGTTGTCCATCTAATTCTGATGCTACACCTCACACAAAAATCCATGCACGTTGCTCTGCACCCAAGAGGGTGTAGAAACACACTCCTGACACACACAGTTTGGCGGCACTTGTGCCTGTAAACAGCATAGCACCAAATAAAACAGGCTGGCGTTGGCCTATATAAGACAGCCTCTGCATCACCCCACACAAAACCAGGACACACAACCGTTGGACAGCTCAAGGGCCCCAACGTCCCTTCCCTATTAACGAGTAGATTAGTTCACACACCCCATTAATTCTTGGTACATCTGGTACAAGACTACATGGTCAGGTACTCAATGGACTGTCACCTCAAAGCGATGGTTCGTCACAACACACCACAAGTCACACCATACCACATGCATGCTGAGACGAAAGGCACACCACATGCCACGGCACATGCACACGTGAACACAGGGACTCTGTTTACTGCGTGCTTGGATGTGACTGTGTCATAAATCAGGGCACAGAGCAAACACACATACACACAAACACATACACACACATACACACAAACACTTACACATACACACACACCTTGTACACGATGTGCTCAGGCGGGTTATAGGCCATGGCGTTCTCAAAAATGAGGAGCAGCTCCTTCTCCAGCGCGTCAAAATCTTGGTAGGTCCCTGACGCTAGGCGGTCGCGCACCATGTCAAAGCAGATGGGGTTGGCGATGACTTTGGAATAGTTGGGAGCCTGTCAAGTGGGCAGTGTGTGTGATTTGTGTAGATGAAAAAGTGTGCTTTGTGCATGTGTGCACATGCATGTTTGCGTGAGCACAAGTTTTTTAGTACGTGTTTGGCGCGCGTGTGCCTGATTTTGAGTGCTCGCACGCAGAAATGCGCACGTAGTCTGTCTTGCAGACAGATACACTGCAGACCCATTGGAGATCATGCAGCAGCAAGAAGGCTTTGCACTTAATTACGGCTCTAAAGCCCCCTTTCAGTGCATGTGCTTCAATCATGTGTTTTGCTTTCATGAGGCTGGAAGCTCCTCTGAGAACTTTTGCAGCAGCGAGCAGCTCAAACACGCATTAAAGAGGACAGTAGCATATATCAGCATGGAAGGAAACGGTGCTGCAAGTAATCAAACACAACTACAATCTCTCAAGTTAAATGGGGGCAGCATCTGCAGGTACGCTTTCAAGTGAGGGCAAGACACTTAGGTGGGGGTCACATTTGCAGGGGGGAGACGAACGTTGGTCAAATTTGCAGAGGGGGAACGTGCGTTGCAAGCGTGCATGAGTACCGCGTGGTGCGCGTCACATACGGCGTGGCAGTGACAAGCAGGCTCACCATTTCTTCAGACACCGGTGACTTGAAGATGCCGCCCGTATCCTTTTTGGCCACCATCTCAAGCACCTTGGCCATGGCCTGCATGCAACATGGGGGAGGGAAGGCAAGCACGTGACGCATTGTACAGGAGTGACGCATTGTACGGGGAGGGAAAAGGCAAGCATTTGACGCATTGCACGGGGAGGGGGAAGGCAAGTACGTGACGCATTGCCCGGGAAGGGAGAAGGCAAGTACGTGACGCATTGCACGGGGAGGCAGATGGCAAGCACGTGACACATTGTACGACCTGGATCCATCTGGTCGGGTTTGTTGCGTGTATAAGCAGATCAGCTGCATTGCTCCTACAGCCACCATTTGTTGTGAGCTACATAGCGTGCAAGCTTCCCCCCCTGCTTTCCCCTTGTTAAGTACCCCGCAAATAATCAGCCAACTTGCATCTTTAACTGGTGCGGGAAATAGTCAGATAAATATTGTCGACCATTGTCCCTGACTACTAGTTAAAAATCCTTAGAGAGGAGAGGGCCGACATTGTCTACTCTCGCCACGGATGACGGAAACTGAGAGCAAAGAGAAAATGCACGGCCCGCCATTTTTATAAGAAATCACCCCCTAAACACCATATTATATTCTACTACCCTCGTAACCATCACACATGCAAACAAGCCTGCACACTGGAAGCACACAGGCACCAAAACACATGCCTATCTATATGCACGCATCAAGCCACTCATGCACTCACGTGAAACTCATTGCTGCGCTTGAAGCTGGCCTGAGCAGGGTACGCGCTTGTACCTGCTTGGGCATCTGGAGTCTGCATGTGTGCATACGTGCGTGTGTGTGCATGAGTGTGTGTGTGCTTGTGTGTATGTATGTGTGTGCGCGTACAAGTGCAAGAGGTGGCAACTTTAATCAGTACATACATGTGAGCAACCTCTGTAGTAAGCATATGAACGAGAGAGAGAGAGAGAGAGAGAGAGAGAGAGAGAGAGAGAGAGAGAGAGAGAGAGAGAAAGAGAGAGAGACTATAAATGTGAACATGCATGTGTATACGTGTGAGCAACAAGGCGTATGGGCACCTAGGGTAACTGTGGGAGCACAATTGAAAGCAGAGATAGCAAAGGGTGGTCGATGCATTTGCAGGAGAGCATCATATGCGAGCACTTGCCTGCGCCTTACTTTGCCAAGCACAAACATACTCCATGCGTGGGGTTGGCAACGACCAAACATACATTCGCATATATGCATATATGATGTTGAAACACACAAACATATGTTCACATACATGGTGTTGTAGCAGGAAAATCCCATACATACGGTCATATACAGTGTGTGAACAAAGTTCCGGCCAACCCTATTCATGTGTGCCCAGATCAAAATGTGTGCCCCTGAGGGCATGCTTTGCCTAGAGCGCAATTGGATGCCACCATGCCCGTACCCCTTCTTTACACTTCCTTAAAAAAGCCCTTTCTGGCCTCATAAGCAAGCACATTGATTTACAGCCTGAGCACCTGCTCAGGTTACAACCACACAGGGAGCTCAGGGAGCCTGACACCTGCCTAGGCAAAGGAGGAGACCCATCGCATCCTTCTTGGACAAGTTCTCCTCAAGGGAACCCGCAAATACCACTCGCCGTCTCACCCAGTTGTTGACCCAATCCCTTTCCTGACAACCAATATGCCTGCTTTGCATGCCCCTTGGAGTGCAACTCCTCCAAAACGAGGGCAGCCCTCACACCCTTTCCGAGGCCTCACAGGCTCTTTTGCTCAAATTCACCTCAACCCTCAAGGAACCCCTGCACACCTGCTTTGCACCCCCTTTAGCTAAGCCCCCTCCAAAAGAAACACGGATGCCCCCCTTTGTTCCCTTACTGCCAGTCCGAGTCCCCTTCATGGTCTTGGACTGACCTGCGCACACGAAGACCAAAACAAGCAGAGCGGGCTGATCTTCAAGGTGAAAGCGCGACGAAGGAGCTAAGCACAATTGCATGCATGCCCACTTAGGTTCACGCCGTTGATGCATTAATACCATTGTTATGACATGACTAGTATTACGTAATGCCACACATGCACACGCAAGGTGTAGGCTGTGCGGTCAAGCAAACCATACACAATCCGTGCAGCTTGAGGCAGCTTCAAGACTTAGACATCAACAATCACCGATTCATCGCAGATTCAGACCCCACACCCTCCTCACAAGCTTTGACCCGTTAGGCATAAGCTGCAACCTAAACACACACCCAAACTATTGCATGCACACATACACACAATGAAACCTGTGCCAACAAATGCACTTACACAAACCGATTGCATCCACACAGACAACACACATACCCTTTGAAGCATTGGTCGGTTGGTGTGAGTGCTGTGGACTGGGCATGTACAGGGAGTCGTCGCTGTTGAGGTCACCCAGGTCAAGGTCATCATCGGAGTCCCCAAATGGCATGCCCTGCGTAAGTGTACAGGCAGCCAGCCACACGTCATGCATGTGTCATTGCGCGTAGGACTGCTGAATGGTAGAGAACGTGTGGCTGTGGATGGAATGCACCATTAGAGTCCCCGAGCAAGGTTCCTGTAGATAGCTACGACTGTGGAACTGGTTTTCCTAATCCGTGTGGCTGGCAGCAAACAGAGGTCTCTGCCTAAGTTCCTACACAACGTTTCTGTCATAGCTACAAGTGCGGAATTGGTTTTCCTAACACGTGCATGGCAGCAAACAAAGGATTATGCTGCCATATAAGTCCCCATATAACATTCCTGTATAGATAGCTTCAAGTGTGAAAGGTTGATTTCTAATACATGCGCACGACAGCAAATAAAGGTCTCTGCCCAAGTCCCCAGCTGGAAGGCCCTGCATGTGCAGATCGCTGCAACCACATTCAAACGCTCTTACTTTGCCTTCAAACCCAGACCCCAGCAAAACCTCCTCAACAGTATGATCTGAGTGCAAGCAAAGCTTGGATGGGCAGCTTTTATGGTCACAGGGTAAGGCTCCGTGGCGACGGATTGGGGGAGCCATCTACAGTAAGGCCAACCTCTGTGCATGCTTTCAAGGCATGCAGTCAGCCACGCCCCCCTAATTCTGCCAAGGCACATGGAGAGGAGCACCTCATGCGCCAAGGATATAACACAGAGCAAAAAAGGCAACTGGGTTTTGGCAACAATGAACGGCTTTGGGCTCCCCCCGTACCTGCGCGCCCAACGCATCGCTCAGCCATGCATCTCCTTGGGGTACAGGGGGAGGGCCTGCTCCAAAGCCAGCACCTCCTCCTCGTGACGCTGCCCCGCGCGTGGCGGCAGGAGGGGGGCGGCTACCAGCTGCTCCAGGGTTGCTGACCTTGATCTTGATCTGTGTGTGTATATGTGTGTGTTTGTGTGTATATGAGCAGG
>Ga0307974_1000190_pt1:0-12500 | contig 34017 bp, 37 predicted proteins | sample OrgLakmetagen784_FD_201812 | JGI IMG/M metagenome (GOLD analysis project Ga0307974, IMG submission 201812) | Saline water microbial communities from Organic Lake, Antarctica - #784 | ecosystem: Environmental > Aquatic > Non-marine Saline and Alkaline > Saline | place: Antarctica: Organic... | reverse complement strand
CTCCCTCTTTCGTTTCTGTGCCCCTAGTAGCAAGGCTGTGGCACCGGTTGGTGCTCTGGGTTGGGAAGGTGGGAGAGCCGGTTGGGCAGGAGGAGGGCCTGCACTGCCATTATTGCTGGGCTCTGACTTAGTCTTGAATTTAAGCTTGAGCTTGGGTAGGGCTGTTGCTGGCTGCTGGTCTCCCATGAGAAGAGCTGCTTAATTTTGACAGGGGGTGAGCCCCAAGGCCAATAGCCAGAACCCCTAAATCCAACATCAAGCCATACTTCTCCCTCTCTTGCTCGTACTACTTGTGTGGGGAGGGAGGAGAAGGAAATTGGGGGACCCAAATTGCTTTTGCTTTATTTTAACTGACCCAACTTCCCCTTTTTGCATACCCTTCCAATCCTAATCAATTATATCAGTGCCTTGGAGCATCATGATTGATGACAATGATCTGGGGTTTTTCACGGTGCGTGCACGTGCGCCTGCTGCGTTTTAAAGCACTTGGCATGTACTCCGTGTCTCTTGCAGCAATAGCTCCTGCTTTTCCACGCCCCCTTCTCCCACTCCACACACGTTTACGTATACAGCATGGATTGACTGTTTCTTTCCTTGTGTTTGCATGCAGAGCTACCTGGGAATTCTGATCATGGTGATGGTCGTAGCTTACCACTTTGTCACAGGTGCGTGCTGTGTTATAGTGAGCACGAGCTGCACCTTTGCATGCCTAGATACCCGCTGCCAGAGTGGTTCTCCCACTGTGTACGTATGAAGTATTAACAGGCTTGCCAACGCTCACACCTGTCTTCCCCTCCGCAGCGGATCCCCGCTTAGCACAAACCCAGCAGTGAGCCTCAGCTGTTCCCCAGTCCTATCACAGCAACATGCCACTGCCAGGGCCACTCAAACTCAAGGGTCAGCCGGTGGCGGGAGGGGTGAAGAAGAAGAAAAAGCACCAGAAGGAAAAGGAGCTGGCTGTTGCTGGCTCAGCCCAAGAGGCCACAGACAAGCAGGAGCAGGGGGATGGGACAGTGGAGGAGGAGGTGGGGGGAGCTGGACCCAGCAGTGGCTCCAAAGCCCAAGGGGAAACACGGCACCCCGACTTGAAGAGGGCCCTGCACGGGTACGAGCTCAACTCCGCCCCGGACGATGAAACCGTGGACCGGCGCACGCCCGCAGAAAAGCGCTTCGAGGAGCACCAGATAAAGCTGGAGCAGGAGAGACAGACCAAGAAGGCGGGAAAATCGCATAGGGATCGGGTGAAGGAGTTTAACGACTATTTGGCACAGCTCTCGGTGAGTGGCAACCAACACACCCACATGTGTGCGCGCGCGCGCACACACACACACACACACACAGTTACACACACACAGTTACACACACAGATATACACACACAGTTACATACACACAGATATACACACGCGCACGCACACACACACACACACACACACACACACACACTCTCACACACACACACACACACACACACACACACACACACACACACACACACACACACACATACACACACAAACAAACAAACAAACAAACACATACGAACCCAACACACACACTAGCACTTACCGCATTTGTAAACAATGCGCTGCACCGAAAGGGTTATAATAACAGGCATGCTGCTTACGCAGCATACAAAGCTGCAACAATTGGTTACATTGATACCTCGCATCCACACCAGGTTGCCTGCATTCTCAAATGCATAATTAAAAATTTGCGAAATGAGACGTGTGCAAATGCACGTTCATTTATGTGCATGCATAAGTGTCCACAACCACCCTTAAGGACAAAGAGTTCAGACTGCTTAAGTATAAAACTGCGTACGTTTCATGATCCTATGTGATGCACATAGCGCATTTTCTGCAGCTAAAGATATGCGCATGCACACTCATGGCTATACGTATACCGTAGAAACATTGTACCATGCCGCAAAAATATTGTTATGGGGGGTGCGGCCAATTTCCCCCCTCCTGAATATATAATTATTATTGAGTTTTGACGGGTCATGAGTGAAAAAAGCCTCAGAGAGCCCCAGTGGGGCACGTTTAGACAGGAATGGCCAGCTTCTGCAAGGCCCTCCCAACCGCCGAGCAGCTTGGGCAGCAACAGCTAGAGGAAGGGCGGAAGTTCAAGCGGGGAAGATGATGATGAGGGCTTGAGTTAAGAAAGACTAGAAGGCAAAACCAGTTGCCAGCTGACACATAGTGGATGAATGGAGCAGAATGCATATTGATTTCCCAGTGCTCTTAGGAACAATGTTGATGTGTTATAGCATGCACCTCTCATTCTCTCGGTGCAGCTTTGAGGGCATTTTGCCCCTGCGGATTGGTGCGGCAAGCACTGCAATATATATTGAGAGGGGTGTGGATTGGTGCGGACAGGATAAAATAACTCTTTTTGAGGGGAGCGGAATGATGAGTACATGTCACCACGGTATTTGTTCTTCATTGTGCCTTTCCTTTGCCCGCAGGAGCACCACGACATCCCACGTGTTGGACCTGGATAAGAGCTGTGGTTTGTTTATGTGTGTGCGCTTGGTTCACTTTTAGCACATAAAAGTGGCAAAAAGCCGTTCTTATTTCTTGCCTCATGGGCAAAATTATTCACCAGGCCTTGAGTTTGCTTAGTTTCATGATACATCCTAAGAACAGAACCGCCACCTAAGTGTGGTAGTCCTAGCCAGCAGGGAATGTACAAAGTGTTGGAGTATTGTATTTAATGATTTCTAGTTACCTGAAATAACAAATAGCCCGGGCCGTCTGGTGATTTGGCAGATCAGTAATTGCTGATTGCTGCACAGGTACTTGAACAATAGTAATTCTTTCCTATTGGCACTACATTATTTACGTAGCAAATAGTACTGCTACCGAGTCAAGATGTGCAAGGAAGTGTTTGCTGTTCCTTTGGTCTTCCTTTGAAAATTGCAATGAATTGTACAAAGGTGACCGACCCGTCTTCTTCTTCCTTGCCGTTGCACCAACCCATCAGCAACAAACTTGACGAGTTCAAAGTTTGAGCACACACAGTACTGGTTAATAACTAATACAGTTAAAAAGAAAAAACGAAATGAAAAAAAAGGAAAAATTGTGTCTCCTCCTTCCCTTCTCTCAACGTGAGAGAAGGAAGCGACGGATCAAGCAATACACCGCGGAGATTTTTTCGTGAGTGCTGTGGCATGTGGACCAGTAACTTCCCAGGCTGTGGAGTGGGCGGGTTCCTTGTGTGTGTCGTATTCAGGCTCTAGTTCGATTGGTGTGCACAAAAAGCAGGGAGAAGAAGTGAGCTTCTGTTGTGCATACGCAGCCAGCAGTCGCACTTTTTGACTGATGGTTTAATCTCTAAACTCTGAAATAGCTGTAATGGCTACTAGGCCGCAGGAGTACAGAATGAGATTTGTTGCGCCTTCTACAATGCTGCTCTCCTGATGCTCTGCTGCTTCTTTGTGCTGCCAAGCTTGTTGAGTGGGATTGTGGGTGTACGGGCTTTGATCAATCTTTATACCGGCAAAATGCTAAATAATGGAAATTCAAACGATATGTTCTTTCTGAAGCCAGAGCAATAACAAGCTTTATTTTCCCCTCCATGAACTGGCTGCTTTATATGAGCAGGCTAACAGTCACAATTCTTGACTGAAGGCCTTCTTTTGTAAAACCTTGTAAACAGTGTGCTGCAACAGGAGTGTGCTGCTGTGATTAATGACAAAGTTACCTGCCTGACCACGATGAACCACGATGAACACGGCCTGCAACAAACCACGTTCTTATTTTCATACTCCTAAACGAGCTGAGAAGATAAGGCTAGTTTACCCCACAAGACCCCCAAGACAAAAACAAGTACCCTGGACCAACCCCAGTGCTCTGACGAAGCGACCCAGCACAGCTCCAGCCCAAACCTGATCCGTAAAGTACAAGATTGGTGGGACTGGACCTACACCGATGGCAGTTTTAAGAAACACGCACAAAGAAGGGCAAGACACAGGATCAGGTGTATACCACCCTTGCTTAAACATTTCTCATTACGTGAGCGAAGAACCCAAGAGGCGTAGGTGTAAGCAACCAATGCCATCTCACATGCAGAGCTAGCAGCCATAGCAGCCGAAATCATTCACGGCTACTCCCATATAGCCACAGATAGCCTAATCTCAATAATGCACCATATAAAAAAAGCTCTCACACCCAAACCTCCAGCCACCGCCACCACATCCAGGGAGATGTCCTCCAATCCATTGCCAAAGCAATCCACCAGTCACCATCGCCCGTTCATTTCACAAAGCAAGTCAAATCCCACTAAGGTAATATAGGCAATGAACATGATGCTGACGCTCTTGCTAGAAAATCAATCGCAACCTACTCTGACGTTGCGGATACCTCCATCAAAGCAGCTGGCCCTGAGGGAAATCCCTTCTACAACATCTACTGGCTTGCAAAATAATATGAGAAACATCGAATCATACAAAATCAACCAAACACAGCCCAGTCACCTACTCCAAGGCTTTGGTACCATTAGCATGACGCCTTGCAAGCGCACATGCACCCCCTTCACAAACTAGGAAATACGGAAATACCAATACTAATGCAAACTACCATGAATACTACCAGACCCTTATCAAAGATGGTATGCCGATGGAGCTGCTAGCAATGCCTAAATTATATGCAAGGGGTGATACCACCACAAGCATGGATTAAGGAAACGGAGACGGAGCTGTCGGACAGCGAAGCACTCATGCTATTGGATTCAAACCCGCGACCCCTAAAAGTCTGGCCTGACCACGGGCCACTAGGCTTTCAGGGTAGCTACCCAGCAACGCTTACCTAACAGCGTCCTATGTCCCTGTTAAAACCAAGTGCATCATTATGAAGTACATAACAGGAACCCTGTACAACCAAAAGCATGCAGTATGATGTAAGCCTAACTTGCCCCCTCTGCCCTCAACTAGACAGTGCCTGAATATCCTTTCTGATGCCAACACACGCAAATAAGAAATATGATCACTGAGAGACACAACTTGGCATGCAGTGTGATCTTCAAAGCCATCAGCAAGACAGGCTCCCTAGGATCCTGCTTTGTCTGCATGAATATAGGTAGCAGCGAACGGCTATGCAAAGTCTTTAGATTCCCAATACAACTTGAACCAGTATCATACCATAGTGGCTCTTCCCACCCCGCTTCTCAAAAAAAAAAGGTTTACCTCCAGCCGTCCGGATGCTGTACTGGTTGCTCCTATCTCCGCAAGAACAAAAAAGCAACAGACTAGTAGCAATGAAGGGGGGTGGGTTCTTTGGATTGGCAGGGTGCAACTGAGGGAGAATGGGAGCACTTCAGCAGCATCGCCAGTCGCCACAAGCAGATCCACCTTCTCCAGACAACATCGTCCAAAAGATCTCAGTATTCTCCAAGGAGCCTCCGTTACCCTCCACATCATCATTTTGGGTGTGGGTGGCACCATCTACAACAACCACACGCTGGAGCCTCCTCTTAAGGAGCTGGGTCTATCTTGATTCTCAAAGAGTTAAGAAACTTGCTTCCAAGCTTCATGATTATTCTGTCAATGACACTGCCTAATTTGTTTATACCAGACGTGCCCTTTCCAGCACTATTATCAATTCCCATCAGGACTCCTCTTGGAGACGGTTTCAGGTCAAGCCTGCAACCCTCCTGATCCTTGTTGATCTTCTTTTTTCCTTTGGTGGAGTTTTACGGTACCCGATACCAAGGTAGCTCCTTTTCCTTGCTTAACTAATGTGGGGAGTAGCTTTCACTGCCTGCATAGCGCGTTTTTCTATTTTCTAGCTTATCACTTCCTGAGACATATCAACAGCTTCTTTCTCGTTCTCCTTGATGCTCTCTCTTTGCGCTTCTTCAAAACAAACGTTCTCTTTCTCTATACACTTTTCTCTTCTACATACACCTGTTTCATGTTTCCTCTAGCTTCTGTTTCTTTTGTTTAGCCAGGTGTAGTTTCACCCTTTTCCAAACTTCCGCAGAGATGCCCTTTGAGGCATATATAGTGGTATAACCTTACCTTATCACTTCTTGCCCAGACCCAAAATGTGGCACAATTTTTATTCTGCGTAATCCATAATGGTGATGTGCACTTTCTCCTTAAATACTGGTCGAATAAGCAAGGCAGCCTCCTCCAAGGTGCTCAGTTATTTATTTAGTGGCTAGAAAGCCCTGGAGCTAGCATGTTCCAGGGACTTAAGAGAAAAGATTACAGCCGGCAATCATTACATCACATGCAAAAATTTTGCATGATCTCAGAGCCTGGCAGGGAACTCTGAAATCAAAAGTGCAGAGCCTGTGAGTTTTCGGCCATACCCAGACCAACACACAGATTACAACTTTCGACTAGATTGAATTAAAACACCTCTCGTCTTCAGCCTCGTTACAGAAGAGCAACAAAACAATATGGGTGCATGCTCATTAGAATCCAAAAACAGGTAGCCTAAATACACAAAAATATTGAATAACAGACGTCTTGGGCAGTACACCTTCAAGCATTCAACTTGCGAGAGGTACAAAAACACATTGATAAAACGTTATAATACAGCGTCATAAACAACGTTAGATAGTAGGCAGGCAGGTCTTTAACCATTATTAATACAAAACAGGGCACAATGAGGCTGATATTTGAGCCCCATACACAATAGCGCATCATAGTCCAAGGGTTTCACCTAGGGTAATACTACATTTTTAAGGCTGGTAAGCTGCTATGTCTATGGCTATAACCACACCGCCCAAACCTAAACCCTGATATAGATTTCTGAGCGTCACCTTGGCATCACACCACGTTCAAACATCAAGCATAGAGAGTGCGGTCTTGACACCACTGCCATCCAGTAGTTGTCAACTCCAGCAGCTGAAGAGCGAAATCCCTGCCACACGTTTTCAGTGTAGCGTGCTCCATGCACCACATTAAACCTTGACCTCGTTGGTGTAGCTAGGCTGGAGCGGCAGGCCATCTGCAAAGAAAGGAATGTTGCTCAATTTCAGGCCTCGTAGACTGTGCAAGAAGGGATTGGAAGAGCAATCATTGTTCCAGTGTTTAAACCTGATCTTAAGCAATAGTTTTTGTATTTGGCAGCCCGCTCTAGAAAGAAGAACAGCAGCAGCAGCAATTACCAGCAGTACAAGTCTGAACGTGCTGAAATCCATGCCGAGCTGGGACGTGTGTTTGCTGACACGTGTTTGAATCATTCAAGATCGACCGCTGACAATGATCAGAGGTCCTAGGTGTGTTAGTGAGAAATTGCTACGTTGCTTATAACGCATCTGAGCGACACCTACTGCATTGCAGCCTGCACACGTGCTGTGGCCAAGCTGTGCGGGGTACAAGACAAAGTATGGAAGACTTGAATAATGTACACTGTGCACTATGCGCTGGAGCCGTTCCTGCTTTTACTGAAAGCACAGGGATGCACACCTGCATGGGGGGGGGCTGGATGCCGAATGAATTGGGACTCGGTGCCATCCACATCCACGGACAGGCGAGCCTCGTGCATGGTGCCATCAGGCATAGGAGTTAGCCTGAATGCGTGTATGTATGTTTGCGAAAGTGCGCATGGGAGTCAGAGTTGGTGTGTCATGTGTATGTGCATGTGTGTATGTGTATGTGTGTTTGCATCCGAGCGTGCAAGTATGTGTGTCTCTGTATGCATACCACTTCATGCATCAACATGCGGCAATGATGTTATTACATGCATCCTTTGTTCTGTGCTTCAAAAAAGCAAAACTCACTCGATCAACGTGTGCAGAGGGATCTCCAAGCTAGGCACCTGGACAGGATAAGACGGGGGCAACAAAAAGTGAGTGTGTGACTGACGCTCCATCCAGACAAGGCATTCAGCTTCCTACATGTGTGCCTTGAACCCGAGTTTTGTAACGAAGATACTTGGTTGAACCTTTGTGCATTTCCTTGTACAGTTTAGTATGTCATTGCATAAATGCCTTTGACCCTGGATAGTCATCAGCGCCTGTGTATTTTGCGCGTTTGCACAAACACACAAATTTTGAGGCTGGCCTTAATTCTCACCTCTCTTTGATCTGCAAAGCGGGTGACCCGTGCATGAAAATAAGTGTAACCCTTAAGACTGGTCTGCTTCTGTTGTGCCCAGACACTGCCCTCATAGTAAAAGTATGCAAGCTCATCAAGCACTCAGACGCGCTAACAAACATACATCCCACCTGCTCTAAAGGGATACCCTGGAAGTAACCATACAGGGCACGCAGCACAGCTTGGTGAGCCACAATGAGCACGCTCTCACGTTCCCGCTCCATCTGTGTGGTAGAGCGTGTATGTGTGTGTGAGAGTGTGAGTGTGTGTGTGAGGGTGTGTGTGTGTGAGGGTGTGTGTGTTTGTGTCCACATGTACCTAGGCCTATGCTTGCCTTACAATGCACAACATCCAAACGTGAAACCGCGCCTGCTTCAATAAAGAGTGCAAAACTTGAGAGATGTGTGCACAACCTGATATGTGCTGAGGTTAGACAGACACCATGTGATCTGATACTTTTTGAATTTTGACCTGGTGTGCGATCCGTTTGCACGCGCACGTTTGATTGGTTTTAGTCCTACAAAGACAAATAGACCCAATCCTCCTGGCAGACAGGTTTCTGCCATAAATTTAGAACCTGACACGAAAAAGCTGGGCTCAATCAGACATGCATCTGCATTCACATAACCAGGAAAGCACTGCAAATCAACACTTACAGCAGCAGGTGAGGGCCTGGGTGCCACAACACACAACCTGGTGCAGGCCCCTCCCTTTGATGATGAAAAATGCAGGTCTATTTTTACTCAAGCCTATTTTTACCCAAACGAAATTAAGTTGCTCAACCACCTGATCTTCTCTTTCTGGTAAAGCATTGCCTAGGACTACAAGGAGTACAATAATCACAGCTGAATTGCCTAGACAAAGCGTTGCGATTCCCACCTCGGTGATGACTGGCTCAAGCCTTTGTATCACCTGCATTGGCAGGGAAGCGAAGGAGTTCAAAGTCAGAACAAGATGCACACACTTCACAATCATGAAGATCCATACACATACAAAATATGCACAGCTTGTAGCAAACCATGTGGACTTCCTTTGCATATTGAGATTGAGCTGAAGGAGAAGCTAAAGACTTGCCCAGTCCCAAATAAGTGGCACGGTACTTATCCAGCTCCCTAGCTGCCATGCTGGTGGTGTTTGTACAATCTGCCTTCCTTTCTACTTCCCTCTCGCTTAACACTACTCGATAAAGGCACAGCTTTCAGGATGCTCAGGCATACAAATGTTTTTGCTGGAAAGCTCAGGACACAGCTTTACTTGCTACATGACAAGGGTGTGCCATAAGTTCTCACCAACTATGCGCAAACTTGTAAATACTAAACCTTGCGCGGTCGCTGCATTTGCGTTCTGAGCAACAAGTAACATGTGAAACGTGAAGAGGCAGCAAGAAGAGATACCTTTCACCCTTCAAGATGAGATGCCATTAAGCCTAGAAGGTAAATGCGGTCACTTGTCTGCTCAGAGCATGCACAGTCATATCTTCCTATAGGTCCTTGTTGACTGCAACCTTCACATTGCTTTAATAATAAGGGGCGTCGTAGATCCTTAGATACAGACATGTCAGATCCTCAAGCACCTATCCACGTCAGGAATAACTAGGCCCTGCTATTCACACAGACAAGCATGACCGGACCCCCACTCACATCCAAGTAGCTCTCTCCAGAAGGGTACCTGCAAACAAGGAGAAGGCGGCAGGCATACACAAGGTGAGCCAGCAAACACGTGGCCAACCGCTCTGGTTATTTGCGTAACAATGTGTAATTTGTTGTAGCTGCGAACAAGTGGACCTATCAGTATCGGCCATGAAACCTAAACGATGCCCTCCTGTGTATGTTGGCTCCTCGCTGGTTTCTTTTCAAACTAATTTAGATCCAGGGACAGCTTACGTCGGAATTGGACCAAATCTGCACACCATGTTGACCTGTTTGTGGTCATGATGTTCCTCGCTGCAAAGTCAGAAGAAACACCGTTTTGGCCTATTTATTATCAATACCCCACTGGACGAGACTGAAGTTAACATGTCTCAGAAAGAAATACTGCCATGGAACTTGGGGCATTGCCTGATATAGATAATGACCATGTCAGCATGCGAGGACAACTAATATTCGCTGGAAAGGGTCGAGGACGGCCTAACCTGTGTATCAACTGCAAGCTGCAGCCTGGCCCTGTGGCCTGGCCCTGTGGTGCGGGGTGCTGCTAGCTGCTTACCTATATCTCAATTTGTCCTTTTTGCGAGCACTGAACTCCTCCGGCAAGCCCTTGGCAATTTCACCTACAAAAGTAGTAGGAAGGAGAGGCAGTGGAGGGTTGGGTTGGGACGGAATTGGATTTAGGAGAATGACAAGTTGGGAGGCACAGAGAATAGCCAAAAAAGCTGCGCATGGCGTACAAAGGACAAGAAGTTGCAAAAAACTATGCAGATCGCTGCCATGCCGAGGAGGATAGCCTAGAAGAGCTGTGCACAGCACAACGAAGGACGGCAGAATTGTGTGGGATGCATGGGTGTGGGATGGAAAGGAAAAGGGAAACAATGTAAAGGAGAAGGAGAGTGCAACCTTACGTTATTTTCCTGCAAGGTCTGGGATGCACAGAAAACAGCAAACACTGCCTGCCTTTCCAGCATTACCTCACAAACGCAGAGGCACGCAGATTTAGCCGACTTGTAACTTATAACACACCACCAGCACATGCAACTAAATTGATTGTGTGCTACAAGGCCACCGCATGTGCATGCTGTCACTGACATAAAACTGTTACGTTCTGATTTCCACCGCGCACGCATGTCCATCCGCTGGAGTGGCTCGTAAAATGCTACTAACAATCTTTGCTTTGGCACCTCACAAGAACCAGGCCTCTACAAAAGTTTACGGTAGCGCAGGCTAAGAGAGCAGCACAGCGTAAACAGTGACAATCAGGGTTGCAGTGACAATCAGGGTTGTTCAGTTCGAGGTCCGGCCAAAAGTTTGGGCCTGCAAACTTTCACGCATTTTAACGATTTTTTATAAATGCTGTTCGGAGTTCGGTGCGTTCAAAGTTCGGCGCAAATTTTCACGAAGTTTGAAGTTCGGTGCGAACGTTTAAGAGTCCGTCGAACTTTAAAGCATGCGTCTGTCAAAATTGCAAGGGACAGCGGCCCCCCCAGTCCAGTCCCACTCTTCCCTTGCAGTAAAAGCAGGGATGTGTCATACGGCATATTTGTATAATATGCCGAATTGTATTTAACGCGTATTTTGAACAAATCAGGCCGTACGTATCATAAGTTGCAAAGTTTGCCGAATTTGCCGAATTTTGGCTTTTAGGCAGTTTTCGCTTTTGAAACGGCCTTTCATCGAGCTTCCAATGCTATTATATACTGAATTATTAACATATAAAATATTGGAAAGGGTTGAAAACGTACGTTTTGGGTAATTTTGGGGCGAACTGGGTCCATCTTGGGTCAAAATCGGCACCCCCCAAATAGCTTAAAAATACGATCGTATTATATATATTTTTCGTAATTAACACGTTTTTACCGTATTAAACATCCCAATTGACCGTATGACACATCCCTGAGTTAAAGCAACAAATTCAATGATTTATATAGAACCAGGACCAGGCCAGAAGCTTTCCTTGGCCTTGGGCCAGACTTGTCAACATCTCTGGACTGCTAAGGAATTGTTAAATGCGGCACTTGCATTGCACCCTGGAAATTCCTTTTTCTGCTCTACAATGATGACATGGTCTCAATCCAGCCCCTTCCCCCCCTTTAAAATTTATAAATACCGTCCGTTCACGATCACTTCGGGACCACACTTTCAAATAATTAATAAATCTTCAATTTCAGTTCGTGAGGGATTCTGGGGATTTATTTTTAAGTTCGAGGGCACTTCGGGAGGGCCCTGTCGGGAATTAATTTTGAGTTCAAGAGCCCCCCTGTGAATGCTGCATGTGCACTGCTACTGCTGTTTGTTATGGTTGAAGCTGTGGCTGAGACTGAAGCTGAGGCTGCACAGTGCTCAGAAGCAGGGAAAGAGAGGTGAGGGGTTTACATGCAGCAATAGCCACACAAAGGGACACACGTAAATGGGGAAAGAGAAAGGGAAGAAAAGTTGTCAGCCGTTTAGTCCAAACGTGCACACAACCTCTTAAGAGCTTTTCAGCTGGGGACTGAGGCTTCAAGAACCCGGCCAGGGGGTTCACACTGGCGCGCTTGGAGCTCATTTTGATCTTCACCCTCAAAATCACTATACATAATTAATTTTATCACTTCGAACTTAGTTCGGAGAAACCTCCGAGAATTAATAAAAATTTCGTTCTCTGGCCAAATAATTAATTAATTTCCGAAGTGATCGTAAACAAACGGTATACCGTACAACCCTTATATCACCCCGCATAAATATCTTTTTTGACCCTGCGGGGTGACTGCGGGAAGCTAAAATAATTATTTAATTTTGGGGTGCGTGACGTGCGGG
>Ga0307974_1000185_pt1 | contig 34282 bp, 33 predicted proteins | sample OrgLakmetagen784_FD_201812 | JGI IMG/M metagenome (GOLD analysis project Ga0307974, IMG submission 201812) | Saline water microbial communities from Organic Lake, Antarctica - #784 | ecosystem: Environmental > Aquatic > Non-marine Saline and Alkaline > Saline | place: Antarctica: Organic Lake... | reverse complement strand
GGGGGTAGGAGTAGGGGTGGGAGTGAAAATCGAGTTGAAGGTATGATGCATTATTGGGGGTGTGGGTGAGGAAGTGGGAGTGGGAGCTGAGGTGGGGGTAGGGGTGGGGGTGAAAATGGGAATGGGGTTGTGGGTGTAAATGGGATGGAGGTGGGGGTGCAGTTTGGGATGGTAGTGAAGGTAGGGTTGGGTAGCTAAGCATAGCACTGCACTCCCTCCTTCACGGACTTCGTGACTACAGAGAGCACATCATTTCCAATTTGTGTTAGCTAGCTGCACACACAAGCACGCGAAGCCCTCCGCTCAATGGGCTTTGCATGCGCAATTCCGCAATTTGAATGCACTCTTTTGAAATAAGGTGAAGAATGAGCACTTCATATGCGCGGGTTTTCGAAACTGCACACACAAACACTCACTCACACAGACAGAAATACTCACACAAACACACACACACATACACTCACACATACGCAGGCACGCAAAGCCCTCCGCTCAATGTACCTCCGACGTGCTCTGTCTGGCTGGTATGAGCGGGTCCTGCACCTTGCCCAGACCCGGTACAAGCTGCACAGCGCTGCTCAGGTGCGTGTGGGTGTAGGTTTGTAATTCTGTGTGGTTGTATGTGTGTGGTTGTGTTTGTGTGTGTGTGTATGTATGTGTGTGTGTGTGGTGGGGAGAGGGTGGCATGTCGGTCAGGCAATGTAAAAGCAATTGCACAAGGCTGGCTGTTGCATGAGTGAGCTTGGTATGGAAAATGTATGGGAGAGCGTTGTATGGGAGAGCTTAGCCATCTCTCTCAATCAGTGCTATGCTATGTTGCATGGGCGAGCTTAGCCATGTTGTATGGGGTAGCATTGCCTGGGAGAGCGTTGCATGGGCGAGCTATGCCATGTTGTATGGGAGAGCTCAGCATACGTGTTGCATGAGAGAGGTTAGCATGTGAGTTTCGTGGGTGAGCATTGCCTGGGAGTTCTCGCTAGCACGGGAGGGCTTAGCCATCTCTCTCAAACAGTGCTTAGCCATGTTGCATGGGCGAGCTATGCCATTTTGCATGGGAGAGGTTAGCGTACGTGTTGCGTGGGGTAGCATTGCCTGAGAGAGCGTTGCATGGGCGAGCTATGCCATGTTGTATGGGAGAGCTTAGCCATCTCTCTCAAACAGTGCTATGCCATGTTGCTTGGGCGAGGTTAGCGTACGTGTTGTGTGGGGTAGCATTGCCTGGGAGAGCGTTGCATGGGCGAGCTATGCCATGTTGCATGGGCGAGCTTAGCCATCTCTCTCTCTAACAGTGCTTAGCCATGTTGCATGGGCGAGCTATGCCATGTTGCATGAGAATGGTGAGCATACGTGTTGCGTGGGGTAGCAATGCCTGGGGGAGCGTTGCATGGGCGAGCTATGCCATGTTGTATGGGAGAGCTCAGCATATGTGTTGCATGAGAGAGGTTAGCATGTGAGTTTCGTGGGTGAGCATTGCCTAGAGTTCTCACTAGCACGGGAGGGCTTAGCCATCTCTCTTAAACAGTGCTGAGTTATTATAGGTTGGATAGGATTGAGAGCACACATTCGGCAGTTGCCTTTGTAACGATTGTGTTTATCAAGGTTCGCCGTGGTCGTGTTTAACCAAGACGTGCAACGCTGTACACAGCTTAGAGCACACACACACACGCACACACACACACACATACACACACACTCACACACCAACACTCACACTCACCCAAACCCAAACCCTCACTTAACCAACACACGCACACACACACACAAACGCACACACACATGCACACACACTCACATGCACACACACACGCACACACACGCATGCATGCACGAATGTGTCAGAAAGGGAAGCCCACAGCCGCCTCATGGATAAATAAAACGATGCAGACGCTATTATGCATAGGAGGCATCCTGGGATTCCGTGCACGCATTCATGAGCACACGCACACGAACACATAAACACAAATGCATGCACAAGCACACACACACACTCACACACGCATGCACGATCACACAAACACACACACGCACACTCACACACATACAAACCCTGCGTGTGTGTGTGTGCCACCTTGCAGATCCTGATGTTTGGAGGCCTTGCTCGCACCTTCCGCTCCTGGATGACATACACGCAAGAGCAGAACATCAGACGCCGTGTGTTCACACAGAAGCAGCAGGCGGTGCAGGTATGGAGTTGCGGTGGGAAGCTGCCTTCCATAAGAGCATAGCTTCTCTAGTTCTTTGTACGAAATGCGTTCTTTTCCTGTGTGCATGGTTTCTTTGTTTTCCTCTGCACGGAATGCGTTACTTCCTTGAGAGCATAGCTTCTGTAGTCCTTTGCACGGAATGCGTTACTTCCTTGAGAGCATAGCTTCTGTAGTCCTCTGTACGAAATGCACCACTTACCTAAGTGTGCAGCTCTCTTGCCATCTGTACGAATGCGTTACGTTCCTACGTGCAAAGCTTTTCTAGCACTCTGCACGGATCAACTCATAGTGAGTTGTAACTCAGTTGAGTGAGTCCTCTGCACGGATCAGCTCATAATAAATTGAAACTATTTAGTTGAGTGAGTCCTCTGCATGGATCAACTCATAGTGAAATGTAATTCAGTTGAGTGAGTCCTCTGCACAGATCAGCTCATAATAAATTAAAACTTTTTAGTTGAGTGAGTCCTCTGCACGGATCAACCCATGGTAAGTTGAAACTTTTTAGTTGAGTGTGTCCTCTGCACGGATCAACCCATGGTAAGTTGAAACTTATTAGTTGAGTGAGTCCTCTGCACGGATCAACTCATAGTGATCTGAAACTAAATAGTTGAGTGTGTCCTCTGCACGGATCAACCCATGGTAAGTTGAAACTTTTTAGTTGAGTGAATCCTCTGCACGGATCAACTCATAGTATGTTGAAACTTATTAGTTGAGTGATTCCTCTGCACGGATCAAAAAATACTCTGATGCCAAATGAAGCCAATGCGCCGGGTGCCCAGAAAGCTTGCCTGAGTACAATCAATAGCAAGTAAGAACCTGTTACACCCTTTCTGCAAATTTCGTACTATGCACAGCTTCCAAAACAACAAGCATATACCAACAACACAAATCGTTTCTATAATGATAAGCACTTGTAATGATAAGCACTTTTAATGATAAGCACTTTTATTGATAAGCACTTTTAATGATAAGCACTTTTAATGATAAGCACTTTTAATGATAAGCACTCTTAATGATAAGCACTTGTAATGATAAGCACTTGTAATGATAAGCACTTGTAATGATAAGCACTTTTAATGATAAGCACTTTTAATGATAAGCACTTCTAATGATAAGCACTTTTAATGATAAGCACTTTTAATGATAAGCACTTTTAATGATAAGCACTTTTAATGATAAGCACTTTTAATGATAAGCACTTCTAATGATAAGCACTTTTAATGATAAGCACTTTTAATGATAAGCACTTTTATTGATAAGCACTTTTATTGATAAGCACTTTTATTGATAAGCACTTCTAATGATAAGCACTTGTAATGATAAGCACTCCTTGTTAACCAACACACACAGGAGGCCATTTGCATCGGCGACCAGATTCGTGTCCGCCGCAATGCAGAACTCCTGCAGACCACTCTTCTGGCGTGGCACCTACAGGTATTATGAAGCTCTGTGTGAGTGTGGGGTGGGGGGGGCACGTGTGCGGGTGTTTTATGTTTTAGTGATAAACAGGCAGCTATTTTGTGCTTTAGTGATAAACAGGCAACCTGAGCTTCGATGTTGTTGACCTGCGCTTGGTTAGGAGGTGATGGTTGCACACCTCCGATAGCATGTAACTCACCCAATACTTGAGCTTTGATGTTGTTGACCTGCGCTTGGTTAGGAGGTAATGGTTGCACACCTCCGATAGCATGTAACTCACCCAATACTTGAGCTTTGATGTTGTTGACCTGCGCTTGGTTAGGAGGCAATGGCGGCACACATCCGATAGCATGTAACTCTCCCAATGCCTGCTGCATGGCCCTGCCTGTCAGCTAGTACCTAATCCTTAGGGTTGGCCAGAACCATGGCTATACAAAGTATAAACGTCGGGTTGGCCAGATCCATTCTATACGGCGTGCATACGGTATTTTTAACAGGGAAATCACCAAATATACGGTGATATACGGTGTATATATACAGTTCTGGCCAACCCTACACATACGGTATTTTTAGCCGGGAAATCACCATTTATACGGTCATATACGGTGTATATGTACGGTTCTGGCCAACCCTACACATACGGTATTTTTGGCAGCAAAACCACTACATATTTGGTCATATATGGTGTAGGTATACAGTTTATGGCCATCCCAGGGTGTGCCAAGTTATTGCTGTCCTATTACTGACACACTTCATTAAGTCTGCTGTGTTAAACATGAATAGTATTGCAAACAAAGTGTTTTTGTTCGGTGGATTGCAAACATTGTGTCACAGGCTGGCCTCTTCCGTGCGGTGGCTACAAAGTTTGGGGCCATCATGCAGCGAGGCCTGGCATCAGCTTTCAGGTACCTGGGTGTACACGTGCGTTTACACACACACACACATACCACACACATACCACACACACACGCACACACACGCACACACACACAAATACAAACACATGCTTACACACCCTCACGCAGACACACACACACACGCACACACACATAAATACACACACATGCATACACACCCTCACGCAGACACACACACATGCACACACACACGCACACACACTTACGCACACACACATAAACACACACACACAGGTCCTGGCATGACAGCGTCGTGGATGTGCGCGTGGCCAACAACCGTGCGTTGCAGCACTTCAGGGAATGTTGGCAGCAACGCTACTTCTACGCTTGGCAGGCAAAGGCGGTGGAGATGCGTGAGGTGTGGGATGCGTGTGTGTGTGTGTGAGTACGCACTGTGTGTGTGAGTACGCACTGTGTGTGTGAGTACGCACTCTGCGTACTGTGTGTGTATTGATGCAACCCTAGCTTGTGTGTGCAAGCGAAGATCTTAAATTTGGGTGATCATGATGAGTGCAGGTGCACGCTGCTTTTGTGTGTAGCAGGCAAAGCTGGAGAAAGGCCGTGGAGATGCTCATACTGAAAACATTAGTCAATATTTTGTGGCTCACATCTGTTTTTAAGAACAAGGTATTGCTCAAATGGCCTTTCCCGACAAAAGTTGTGGCATAATGGACATGTAAGCTTGCGAGGATTCACCTAACCCTAAAGTCTACAGCCCTTTTTTTACTTGGTTTGTTTTGAGGTTTACCTCGTTCTCATAGGTTGAGCAGCCATCCCAGGTTAAATGCCTTTGTAATCCAAACTAAACTAAACTAAACTAAGCACCTAATTTTATGGGTCTATGTTTGCGAGCGTGGATGATCGTAGCATAGCCACGCGTGCACACACTCACATACACACACACACACGCACACACACACACAGCTGCGGTGTTGACTTATTTCAATGGCTGTCCTTAATTTATTTGTTTGTGCAGGCAACCGCGGAGAACCAGGCCCTTTGTGAGAAGCACTGGTTCAGGGTGTGCGCAGGCAATGCCTTACAGGTGTGTGTGTGTGTAGGGGGGTGGGTGTGTGCGTGTGGGTACGTAAGAGTGTGCAGCATGTATTAGGGTGTGCTACTCAGGGTATGAGGTTCTAGTACTCTTGTTTGTGTGCATTTTATGAACTGCAAAGTAGCTTTCCATACTCGGTATGCGTGTTGTGTGCATGTCAGCAGCGTATGCCCTTGTCCATTTGTAATTTTGTGTGTTTATGTGCTCGCGCACATGTCAGGGACGGATGCAGTTGTTAATTTGTGATTGTGTGTGCATGAGAGTGTGTGTGCATGTGTGTCTGTGTGTATGAAAGTGTGTGTGTGTGCATGTGTGTCTGTGTGTATGTGCGTGCGCACACGTCAGGAACTGATGCATTTGCTCTTTTGTCCATTTGGATGTGTTTGTGTGTGTGTATGTGCAGAAATGGCTGAGCGAGCTTGACAAGGGCAGGCACAAGCGAGATGCCCTCCACAAAGTGCTCCAGATCATCCACAAGGTCGAGCGCAAGGTGAGGTTGCATGTGTGTGTGTTACACTTAATCCCAAACTTCTTCCTGCAGAAGCTCCTCCTTGTTCCTAACACCCTTTGGGTCATCATGGTCCAACAAAGCGTTCATTCCAAAGCGTTCATTCCAAAGCGTTTCCAAGCGTTTCCAAGCGTTCCAAGCGTTTCCAAGCGTTTCCAAGCGTTTCCAAGCGTTCAGTCCAACAAAGCGTTCATCATGGTCCAACAAAGCGCGGTTGGTCCAACGATGGTCCAACAAACGATGGTCCAACGATGGTCCAACAAAGCGCGGTTGGTCCAACAAAGCGCGGTTTTGGTCATCATGGTCCAACAAAGCGCGGTTCCAACAAAGCGCGGTTTTGGTCATCATGGTCCAACAAAGCGCGCTCCCCTTCCTTTCCTTTTCTTCCTACTCAAGCTCAGACATCCTTTTGGCAACCAAAATCAAACCAAGTTTGTCTTATTTCTTGTCGTTAGTCGTTCCTTCCTGCAAGCTGAGCGTTGTCATGGTGAAGCAATTATCAATAGGGATGGCCAGAACCATATTTATATACGGTGTATATACGGTGTATATACAATACTTTTGGCAGGGAAATTACAAAATGTGCGGTCATATACGGTGTATATATACGGTTCTGGCCAGCCCTAATCATCAATCTCGTCATCAAAGGTCACTACCAAAGGTCACGCCCTAATTATCAATCTCGTCACCAAAGGTCACGCCTTTCATCTTATCTTGCAGGAGCTCCTTCGCACAGGCTGGCAGTCCTGGCATAGATATTTATAGAAAGCAGGTTATTTTATTAACCTGCACAGTTGATCCGTTCACCTCTCAGTTATCATTAAACAAGGAAGTTATCTTTAATCCCATACTCTTGCCCACAGGAGCTCCTCCGCACAGGCTGGCAGTCCTGGCGCATGCTGCTGGACAGCCGGTTCTGCACCATTGATCCATTAATCTCTCATTAACCAATTAAAGTCCCATACCCTTGCCCACAGGAGCTCCTCCGCACAGGCTGGCAGTCCTGGCGCATGCTGCCGGACAACTGATTCTGCACCATTGATCCATTTATCTCTCACTGACCAATAAAATCCCATACTCTTGCCCCCAGGAGCTCCTCGCACAGGCTGGCAGTCCTGGCGCATAATGCCGGACAATCGGTTCTGCACCATTGATCCATTATTCTCTCACTGACCAATAAAGTCCCATACTCTTGCCCACAGGAGCTCCTCCGCACTGGCTGGCAGTCCTGGCGCACGCTGCTAGACAGCCGGTTTAGCCTCACAGCTGCTGCTGACTTCATGAGTGCCTCCAGGCGCACGCGCGTGATGCAGGAGGTGTTTGATGTGTGGCACCAGTATGCACAGGTGTGTGTATGTGTATGTGTGTGTGTGTGCATGCGTGTGTGTGGAGGGATGGTATGTGCCTCCAGGCGCACACGCGTGACGCAGGAGATGTTTCATGTGTGGCACCAGTATGCACAGGTATGTGTGCGTGTGTGTAATTATATGTGTGTGTGCATGTGTGTGTGTGTATGTGTGTGTGTGCGGGGAAAGTGTGAGTGTCTACTTGCTCGTACCCAGTAGGTGCCACGCTCAAAAATGATGAGGCACATTTGATGTGACTAATGCAGCCTGTCATGATTCATGTGAGGTTTGATAGATTCATGTGAGGGTTAGGCTTGCCCCAGGGTTTGATTTATTTTGCCAATGCGTTGACCTTGAGCCTCCACCTGTGTGTATGTGTGTGTGTGTGCGCGCGCATGTGTGTATGGGTGTTGACCTTGAGCCTCCAGCTTGACCCTTAGTCAAAAGCACATGAGCCAGCAACAGACACAAATTCGCTGCACACACACGCACACACACAAGCATACACACACGCACACGCACGCACGCGCACTCACACACATGCACACACGCACATGCACACACATACACACACACATACACACACGCATACACACACGCACACACACACACATACACACACATACACACACACACACAAAAACACACAAACACACACACGCGCACCTGCTCAGGCCATGTTGTCTCAGCTGGACCCGTCCTCTCCCTTTGTCTCCCCTCGCACCAAGCACGAAGACAGGCGCCTCATCCGACGCATGGCCGTGATGCTGGGCAACACTGACGTGCGTGCCTGTGTGTATGCATGCATGTGTGTGTGTGTCTCGCCTCATCCGACGCATGGCCGTCGTGCTGGGCAACACTGACGTGCGTGCCTGAGTGTGTATGCATGTGTGTGTGCATATGTGTGTGTGCATGCTTGTGTTTGGTGGGGCAGCATTTCCACCTCATCAACAAGGGACTTTAGACCGTCATGCCTGTGTGTAAGTGTGCATATGTGTGTGTGTGTAAGTTGGCAATGTGTATGTGCGTGTGTGTATGTGTGTGTGTGTGTGTGTGTTGGCAAATGCTGACCAGCTCAAGTTTAGGTGCTGGCTCAAAGTGCAACATCGTCATGCCTGCGTGTAAGTGTGCATTTGTACGTGCGCTGAAGGCACTTCAGGCCAATGTGTCTCCTTTTCCATGATTGATGCAGGGAGTGTTTTGCTGCCGGCGTAGTTTTTATATATATATGCGTATATACACAGCGTATATGACCGTATTTATGGTGATTTTCCTGCCAAAAATATCGTATACACACCGTATATATATGTATGGTATATACACCGTATATATGATGTACACACCGTATATATGTATATGGTTCTGGCCAACCCTACACAATATCAATGCCTGCATGGCATCAATACCATTGCCATGTACCAGTCTTGGTGAAAACCGCACACAAACACACATATAGACCCACAAACACGCACGTACATACAAAACAAGGGCACACACACACACACATACACACTAAACATTAAACAGGCGCACAAACACGTGCACACACACACGCACACATGCCAACACAATCACCCGCATGCAACACGCGCATGCTTAAAGGCTGGTGGTATGCAGCTCCAATACAGAACAGGCTCACACACACACGCACACACACACACACACACGCACACGCACACACACACACACACACACACACACACACACACACACACACACACAAGCACACACGCACACGCACGCACACACACACACACGCACGCACACGAGCACACACGCACTCACACACACTTCCACGCACCACACACACACACGCACAATTGTGTATACACACATACACACACAGAAAGACAGGCATATAGACACGCACGCACGCACACAAATTCACACACACACGCGCATACACACATACTCTATCATACGCAGATGCACAGGCACGCATGCATGCGCTCGCTCATGCAATTTGTGAACAACACCTGGGCATGCAAATGTGAATTAACACCCTTTCCCTTTTCTCCCTCCTATTCATGCAAATCCACAACTGCATGCTCACATCCCTAAATTCATGGCGTGCAAAGGTTGCGGTTGTGTGGGTGCTTCACCTACAAGGTGACAAAACAGCTCATCAAATTCTGGCCCCTTTTGGATCTTGCACGTCTCGCAGGGCATCAGTGATGATCTGCTGCAAAAAGAGCTGCCCCAAACTTCGGCAGAGGACCGTGGCAAAGCTATCAATGAGCTGCTGGGCAGCAAACGCCTGCAGCTCTACCATGTGGGCTCGGGCTCCAAGCAGACGCTGCACTATAAGGAGATTACTGCGGAGGAGGCCGTAAAGTGAGGCTATGCAAGTTTGGGGGTGGTGTGGACAAAGCGGTGTAGCTATGGGTGTGTGGGGGTGAGGGTTGTGGGCGTGCGTGCATTTTCACGAATTGGTACAAGCTGCTGCACGAACATGCTGAAATGTATCATAAGTAGGCACATTTGGGTTTTCTTACATGGAGCTCCGTAGGCAGATCGCATGGAACAGTTGCCTGTAATAAGGAGATTGCACGTCAAGTGAGATTGCTAGTGTATGTGTGAGCACCAAAGGTGTACGTCGCACCCTTGTTCTTGCTGATACATATCTTTTTTTCCCCTATGTTAGGCAAACCATGCATTTATGTGTGTGGTTTCGCTCGTGTCGGTACGAGGGTGTAGAAAATCCAGAGAGATAAAGGTTAAGTTTGATCCTGAGCTTTATCCAGTTCTTTTGACCACGTTTTTCCTGAATGTGTGTGCGTAGGTACAAGGGTCTTGGTCCCGAGGAGATGCTGCTGTACCAAAATATCAAGAGCGTGGGCAATTCCGGTAAGGACGCATGCTTGATTTTACATACACACACCTGCTCTCTCACACACACACACACACACACACACACACACACACACACACACACACACACACACACACACACACACGCAGCAACAGCATCTTGAGCGTGGACAAACCTGATGAGCGCACTGTTTAATTTGTACACACAAGCATACTTGCATTCACACATGCACTCACATATGCACATAAGCAACAACATCAAGCCCGCAAGCGACTCTGGTGAGGGCTTGCAGTCCGTGTGCATCGTTGTTTTCGTGTAGAAACTTCCGCACACACATTTGCTCTCACATACGCAAATGCGCATCAACATTGAGTGAGTAAACAGCTCAGTTGGGGGGCATGCATGTTTTCTCAAACTTTAACGCACACATTCACACGCACACACACACACACACACACTCACACACACTTATATGCACACTTGCTCTCAAATACACATACGCAACATAATAAAGCACTTAGGCAACTTTGCACACACATGTGCGCGCACTCACATAGCAACAGCAAGAGCGCATACTGCTCTGGAATGTATCTGACACACACGCACACACACACACGCACACACACACGCATACAACGGATGCATACACAAAACATGCGCACACAGGGTTGTGGACCAAAGACATGAAGTACCGCACCAACCTGCCCCAGCCCCACATCACCAAAATCCTCAAGACCTTGGAAGCACGGAAGCTCGTGAAGAGCGTGAAGAATGTGAACAACCCTTCACGCAAGGTGATCAGTAGTTTGTTGGCTACACTGGGTGGTCGACAGAAACATTTTGTGCTGCCACAGGCAGCAATAATCTTAGGGTGCTCTGCAACTCCCTGCCAGTTGGTGCCGATCGTTGTTGTGTCGCACTTAAAATGGCAATGGCATAAAGGCATTAATAATCTCAGGTTGTTCTGTAACGCCCTGCCGGTTGTCGCTGGTCGTTGTTGTGTTGCATTTAAAATGGCACAAATGCATCAATAATTTTAAGGTGCTGTGTGATGCCCTGCTGGTTGTCGCTGGTCGCTGTTGTGTCGCAATTAAAATGGCACAAATGCATCAATAATTGTAGGGCGCTATGTGATGCCCTGCCGGTTGTCGCTGGTCGTTGTTGTGTTGCATTTAAAATGGCATAAAGGCATTAATAATCTCAGGATGTTCTGTAACGCCCTGCCGGTTGTCGCTGGTCGTTGTTGTGTTGCATTTAAAATGGCATGGCATAAATGCATCAATAACTTTAGGGTGCTGTGTGATGCCCTGCCAGTTGTCGCTGGTCGCTGTTGTGTCGCATTTGAAATGGCACAAATGCATCAGTAATTGTAGGGCGCTATGTGATGCCCTGCTGGTTGTCGCTGGTCGCTGTTGTGTCACATTTAAAATAAAAGCACAAATGCAGCAAAGTTGCGACGTGTCATGGTTATACTTAATCACCAGGGATGTTACTGCCTGCGCCTCTGCGTACAGTGTTTGCACTGCACTGCCTTTGGTCTCAGTCACATACACCAGCTGTGAGCCTTCTGTTCTCTGCACTATACGCTTTCTATCCAAGCCTGAAGCACCAGCAATAGGCCATTATTGTCACGTCTTAAGTCTGGCAGAGGCTTGTGTTTGGTTCAGGGCAGTTTGGTCGGTTAACGATACGATACTTTTCCATGATTTCTACTAACGTAGCCATTGGTGGCGCTATCTGTCATGTACTTGGACTGGTACAGCTACTAGTCATGACATTATATTTACAAGAGGTTTGTTTGTTAGCATGCAGCCATTGTTACAGCGTTATATATCTTTGCACATTTTAGAATGCTTTTGATCAGCATCATATATCTTTGCACATTTTAGAATGCTTTTGATCAGCATCATATATCTTTGCACATTTTAGAATGCTTTTGATCAGCAATATATATCTTTGCACATTTTAGAATGCTTTTGATCAGCAATATATATCTTTGCACATTTTAGAATGCTTTTGATCAGCAATATATATCTTTGCACTAGAATGCTTTTGATCACGGTCAGGATTCACAGCTGCTACGCCTTCTGAAATTTATCTAGAAAGGCCTACGTCCATCGCAGGTGCCACCACATCTCATGCGTGTGTGCAAACCAAGCCTACACTTTCAGTCCTATTCTGCATGATCTGTGCGACACGTAACACACCCACTCTTGTGTGTGTGTGGGTGTGTGTGGGTGTGGGTGTGGGTGTGGGTGTGGGTGTGGGTGTGGGTGTGGGTGTGGGTGTGGGTGTGGGTGTGGGTGTGTGTGTGTGTGTGTGTGTGTGTGTGTGTGTGTGTGTGTGTGTGTGTTTGTGTGTGTGTGTGTGTATGCTGTTAAAGCAGCAATTATTACCTCAGAAGTGGACATAACAAATATCAAATGTTTGCGATTGCCCTCATCATTTCGGACGTCACACCATCTGCATTGGATCCCCCTCTTGCATACATGCAAAGTACAACACACTTGCGAATATGATGTCAGTAGGCGCGCAGGTACACAGAATCTGGACACGCAACACACTTATCATGCACAGACCAACAAGTCAATGTTTGAAACTGCTTATGCTTGCAGGTCTACATGGCGTACGAGCTGGAGCCCAGTCGAGAGCTTACAGGGGGGGCATGGTGTGTGTGCAGTGTGTGTCTTCGTGGGTGTGCAATGTGTGTTTTCCTGCGTGTGCAGTGTGTGCTTTCCTGCGTGTGCAGTGTTGCCTTTGTGCGTGTGTGGTGTGTGTATTTGTGCATGTGCAGTGTTTGTTTTCCTGCTTGTGCAGTGTGTGCCTTCGTACATGTGCAGTGTGTGTTTTCGTGCATGTGCATATGCTTGTGCATGTGTTTGTACATATTTCTGTGTACCTTCAGTGCGTGAGCTTATTTTTTGTCTTGTCGTTGATGGTAACTCATGTGTGAGGAAGCTAGTCTCACGAAACCCTCTGCAGCGCCGCCTGTCGCAGCTATATATAAAACCTGGACACTCTCACCCATTTCTGCTTTCAATGCCAGGATGGTCTTGATATGTCCAGTTCTGGAGCGCGTCACATTTGAAAAGGGTCAGCCAATCTGTGCTGTCCTTTTGTACATACATTCCAGATACAAGGAAACACAGTGCCAATTATATGTGTTGCCAAAGGCGCCCTGCGGCACTGCAACGTGCAGCTTTCCTTTATTGATGCTGGCATTGCTGTATAACATGCATTCCTGTATGCCATGGCGTATCAGGTATACACAAAGAAGTGGTTTGGCACTGCTTTCATCATCTTGCCCTGCACTGCAACAAACCTATTCCTTGCTTGCTGCTCATGCTTATTGTGCTTTGCTGTGCACTCCCAGGTACACAGAAAACCATATTAACACTGCTTTCATCATCTTGCCCTGCACTGCAACAAACCTGTTCCTTGCTTGCTGCTCATGCTTATTGTGCTTCGCTGTGCTCGTTTCGTCAAGTCATCTGGCTTGAATGTGACAGCAAAGTTCCATTTTGGCACTTCTATAACCAAAGCGTATTTAACTCATTTCGTCAAGTCATCTGGCTTGAATGCGAAAGCAAAGTTTCATACCTGGGACCAGGTACACAGAAAACCATATTATCACCGGTATCGAACGCCCTGCACTGAAACAAAGTTGTTCCTTGCTTGCTGCTCATTCTCATGGTGCTTCTCTGTGCGCTCCCAGGTACACAGAAAACCAGTTTGACGCCGCTTTTATCGACGCCCTGCGGGACGCATGCATGCAATTCATTCAGAGGAAGGGGAACACCACCCTGCGAGAGATTGGGGAGTTCATTTCTAGCAAGAAGTTTGCCAAAGTGGATTTGCGGGATGAAGACATTGAGTGCATCATTAAGACCCTGGTGTTTGACGGGCGTGTTGACACGGTGCGTGGTGTGTGTGTGTGTGTGTGTGTGTGTGTGTGTGTGTGTGTGTGTGTGTCTGTGTGTGTATGTGTGTGCGTTTGTGTTTGTGTGGGGGTGTATGTGGGTGTAGTTGTGTGTGGGTGTGGTTGGGTGTGGGTGTGCAGTTTATGGTACAGAACACAATGTTAAAGCATTTCGCGTTGCTTTTATACAATGCTTGAGATTTGAGGGAATTGTGGACGTCAGGACATAGTAAGCGATGCAGCACTAAAACTTGCGTTTTTAGCGCTCGTGTTAAAGAATGAAGCGATGTTGAAGGTAAGAAGTGGTCGCCAGCATATATCAACAATTGCATGTGACGCAGATCTATCTTTAAGTGGCCAAAAGAATTGAAATGAAAAGCTGGTGAGGTAGTGCGCAGTGGGAGGTCAATATATGGTGTCAGGACCCACTTTATCCACTTAATGCTTCTGTGCGTCTGTGTACGACAGATTCTTCCCTAGCACTTTAGAAAAACTGCAGCAAACTTACGATCAATGCATTGTGCTGCCCAAAATCTTCCAACAATCTGCCTGCTCGGCAAAAGCCTCTTTGTCTTCCAAAGGGCATGACGCAACACGTGCGCTGTCTGATATTATGTAAAGACATCAACTCCTCTGTCTCATCATCTTTCCAGTTGAAAGTGAGCACTGATGCATGAGCACAAGGTTACCAAACATGCGTCTATTGTGCAGTGTGCTCTCTGTGTCATTAAATTATTTCCCTCCCACCTATTGTAGGATTTGTAGGTCGCAAATGAGTACGACGAAAAGATCGTCATTTGCTGATCAAGCACCAAAAACCCCTGCAACAGCATCTGTTAACGTCCCTTGCCCTCCCTCTTTGTAGCCCTGCAACAGCCTCTGTTAGCGTCCCTTGCCCTCCCTCTTCGTAGCCCTGCAACAGCCTCTATAAGCGTCCCTTGCCCTCCCTCTTTGTAGGTTGCTGATGAGCACGACGACGAGGACCACTACACGCCTATTAAACACCAAGTGCCCCCCGCAACAGCCTTCACGAGCATACCGTGTGGGGTATGCCCGGTGTTCTCAGAGTGCAGGGACGATGGAGTGATCTCGCCGACCACATGCGAGTACTACGATAAATGGCTCCAGTTTTGATAAGTGTGTCAAATCAGTAGTATTATGCTAGTATTGGGTCGTTTGCGAGCAATACGGCAAGAGGGGCTCAGGTTCTGACCGAGATGCTGTTTGCCGCCTGTGTGTGTGTTTTGGCACTGGGCTCCAGTTTTGATCCGAGCCTGCTGTTTGCAGGGTATGAAAAGCAACACAGGTTTAGGTTGTTGTCGCTTCTGACTTGGATATATTGTGGATCTCCATGTTTTGATGGATCAATTGAGGGGTAGCCTTCTCGGTATAGGAATACTTGGCTGCATCGTATCTGAACCCCCTTTTCAAAAAAGAGGGTTCAAGATCTGCGAGTTGCTTCCAGGACGGCCCTGTGTGTAGTGGTAGTCGTTAGGGTTTTTACAGCCTGCTGTATCATCACGCGCTGGATCACCTCTCGATGCTGTAGAGTTGGATAATGACATACTGTATTTTATGCTACCTTTCATTGTGCAGTAGATGCTTGACATAGGCAATAATTACGCAAATAGGTACATTCGAGGGAAATGGCAACTTTCTGTGTGTGGCTTCCTTCAGACCTGCAGGGTTAGGCGACTGACTCCTGATATATGCTGTAGCTGTAGGTAGAGGCATCAATGAAGTTTGAATGTAAGGGTAGTAGTAGGTTGTAAGCTTTAAGTAGCTGCACTCGTGCTCTTGAGTAATTCATATCCCTTCCCTGACTTCAGCTCCTGCGTCATACATACTAGGTAGATACTAGGTATCAATTTTTTCTCTAAACCTTCTTTGAGCTTTAATGTAAGAGCTTAATGTCATCAAACAAGACAGGCACAGAGCATTTTTTCTTTTGGTAGCAGCATTCAATCCAGCCGCATTCAAAACTCATGCAAACATACGATTACTGCACAATTATCCATCCCAGCATTTGACAGGGGGGCATGGCTTGCTGTCATTGCAAAAGTAGAGAGTCTTACAGATATACATATTTATTGTTGCAAAAGTAGAGTTTTTACACCCTGTCTGCATGCCCCTTCAATGACAGCCAGCTGCTGGGGCTGCAATTGAATCCGTTAAGTAGCTGCCCTGAAAGCCTAGTGGTCCAAAGTCGTGGTCAATTCAATTGCAACCACCAGACTCCCTTGTACTTTCCTTCATTAATATGTTATCGTCGCTTTCCAAAAATTCCACCTACAATTGCAAACAGTGACTATGCTGGCAAGGTTCCCAGCACGAGCAGCAATTATGGCATGGACCAGGATGGTGCTTGCGTGTGGCACGTGTCCTCCACCATCCAAACAGCCACGCAATCAATATGATGTTAGAAGGCCACCAGTAGAAATTTGGAGTCAAGTTGTTCTCAGTCGCTTCGCCTGCTATTCAAGGAAGGTTGCCTGCTTGAGGTTGCTTTTCTGTGTGCATGTACTCAATGTGGGCTGATTTCTTAATAAGAGGGGACCAAGAAAAGCTATTTTTATAAGCAAGAGTGGGTTCTAAACAGTGGGCGTGTCTTTGTTCATGCCATGCTCTTGTTTACTTTTATAAGAGCAATAACAGCAATCAGCTGGATTAAACACATTTTACTCAAGACCTGATAATATACAAGACCAAAAGTCCTCCGCACACATCATAACATCATTGTTGTACAACACAGAGGATCAAGACATTGCAATGATGATAAGTAGCAGGCGAGGAATAAGGTCGACAGCAGGTTATTCTTGCTGCCAAGCCAGCTCATTCACGCTCGATCGCACAGCCCCATACTTTGCACGCAGGCAGGTGGGAGGGTGTCACTGCCCATGCAGATTTCATAATGTTTGTATACTGGGAAGACAGTCACTCTGTTGCCTGTACTTGTAAACACATAACCTCACAGAAACGGTAGACCATTTCACTGACACGCCCTGCATCTGATCCGCGACATTTTTGATTGTCTTTGCCATTCACGCAGAAACCCTTGGCCTCCACCAACACTGTACACGCTCTTTATAAGGAGCAAAGAGGCCCTCACCGGACCGTGAACTACTGCACACCTCACAGAATTAATACACTAGATAAATGTTCACAAGCTTACAACGGAACTCACGTTGGTCCCTATCAGCTCAACCGAAAGCGAGACAAGGCACCTCGTTCCCTTACAGCAAACACAACCCTCCTCCTACAAGCTCGCCTAACAAAAGCACAGCACGTGCCACAACACACCCCGCCTCATTTCTTATTTGTTTTGGTGTGCTCACTCTGCCTTGACTCCGCTGTCACTCTGCCTTAACTCCGCTGTCAGGCTTCAATCCACTCCCAGAAGGCTTGCGACTGATCTGGGCAGCTGTTTCAGGGCCGTTCGCCTCAGGCTTTGAGTAATATCTGAATAGAGGCAGGGAGGGGTGCTTTGATTAATATCTGAGCAGATGCAGGGAAGAGAGACTTGTAGTGGGATCTGAACAGATGCGGGGGGAAGGGGAGGGTTGCGCACCGTTTACTTACCCAAAATGTTAACACATCTTAAATATTCAAAACGTGTGTAGCTTATAGTAAGGGAGAGAGGGAAAGATTAGGAGACTGTGGGTCTGGAACGGAACGAATCAAGCTTTGAGACGCATCTAGATATAACGCGGGATTATATCTGTTAGCAGAAGGCAAGGAAAGGGGGCAGCCGCGCTACTACCAGAGGGGGGACACTGGGCAAAAGTTTTCTTTTTTGCATTCAAAAGGCAACTACTCACACGCCATTTCACAAAGTTGGAACAAATTTTGTGTCAAACCAAAGCTGAGGTTATGAGCCTCCAGGGCATGTGCTCAAATCCATGTAATTTGCTCTGTGTACAGATTTGACAGATTTGACAGATTTGACTAATTTGACAGATTTGACAGATCCAGGGCACGTACTCAAATCCATGTAATTTGCTCTGTGTACAGATTTGACTAGTTTGACAGATTTGACAGATCCAGGGCATGTGCTCAACTCCATGTAATTTGCTCTGCGTACAGATTTGACAGATTTGACAGATCCAGGGCATGTAATTTGCTCTGTGTACAGATTTGACAGATTTGACTAATTGCACATGTAGGGCACCAACATTGTAGGGTAGACATATGTGCTTTCTAGGAAAGTGATGTGCCTCTTTGTATGCCCCGCCAACCACTTGGTCTTTTCACATGTTGCCTGCTTAATATTTGTTTCCAGAGCACTGGAAAACATGCAATGTCTCTTACCAAGGCCCACACATACATACTTGCTCGTAAAGAGCGTTGCACTGCATACCGGAAAAGCCTCTTCATGACCCAAAACAGCCGTCAAAAAGAGGCTGCTTACCACACGGACAAAGCCGCACATTGTGGACAAAGACCTTATGTCTATCTTTTTATACAGCATATTAGTGAAGAATCATTAAGGAAATCGTGATTTCAGGCTGAAAACGCACACCTCTATAGATAAAGACCTAGCACACTCCATCCTTACTGCAGATCAGTATTAGCAGCTTACACAGGAATTTAAATATGCGCACCTTTAGGCAAAGACCTCAAACCAGAAGCTTACACAGGAATCTGAAAGTTCTCGCCTTCAGGCAAAGACCTCAAAACAGAAGCTTACACAGGAATCTGAAAATGCGCACCTTCAGGCAAAGACCTCAAAACAGAAGCGTACACAGGAATCTGAAAATTCTCACCTTCAAGCAAAGACCTCAAAACAGAAGCGTACACAGGAATCTGAAAATGCGCACCTTCAGGCAAAGACCTCAAAATAGAAGCGTACACAGGAAATTGAAAATGCGCACCTTCTGGCAAACACTTCAAAATAGAAGCTACCGCCGTGGTAGATGGACGCACTGGCCATCGAAATGAGGAGGGTGGTGTGGACCAAATAGGAGCGCCAGCAGACGGTTGTCAGCAGCATGGTGGTGGCACAGAAGAGGGCGTGCAGCACCTGTTGTTAACGCAAGTGTGAGTCGCGTGTGTGTTTGGACGTGTGCACGTGCAAAGTAGTAGCAGCATGATGATGGCAGAAAAGAGGGCGTGCAGCACCTGTTGTTAACGCGAGTGTGAGTCGTGTGTGTGTGTGTGTTTTGGTGTGGGTGTATGTGCTTGTGTGTGCTTGTGTGTGTGTGTGTGTGTGTGTGTGTGTGTGTGTGTGTGTGTGTGTGTGTGTGTGTGTGTGCACGAGAAACAGTGGTCAGCAGTATGATGGTGGCGCAGAGTTCCATACTTTTTTTTTGTATACATTAAGTGCAAATGCGCGTTGTGTTGCAGTGTGCTTGCGTGTGTACATGCGTGAGGGATCAAGTAAAGATGCAGCAAGCCGTGAAGCTCAAAATACACACCCCACACCCACACTCACCCAGCACTCTTCTTATTGCAGAAGCAGGCAACCCCTTGTACAAACTTATACAGTATCCTTCCAGATATCACTTTCCTAACATACTGGCTGCAGCAGGAATCAATTTCTCTTTAATGTGTGCAGTAGGGGGTCCATCCTGCCACGACTCGTGTACTCATGTACCATAACACCAGCTTCACTTTGCAACAAAGCATAAAGTAAGCACGTCCGAGTCACCGTCCGCACACTATACTATGTCCATCAAAGCCTGTTAAACCTTGCTGACAGACCTGCCTTCCGAGATCACTACTCAAGATGAAACCAGGCAGAAAAGCTTTGCTTTTTAAACAATTTCTTTACCTGACTCATCCCATTTAAAGCTTTGCTGCACTCTTAAGCACACTTGCATGTGTACACATGTATGCATGTGCACACATATAATGTACATATAAACAGACAGACACAAGCGCACATACACACACGAGACACACTAAAAAGTCAGACAATCAATTACAACATTAACACAATCCTACATCAATTACACCATTAACACCATATCACAATCCTATCCTGCAATCCTATCATTTACACCATAAATTACGCCATTAACACCATTAATCCTGCACACCAGATAGGCAAAGGGGCACAGCACATATGGACGCACACAGTACACAGCACACGTGCAACACCGCAAGTCACGCCGTCAACTGCACTTCAAACACAGCTCATATGGACGCACACAGCACACAGCACACAGCACACGTACAACACCGCAAGTCACGCCGTCAACTGCACTTCAAACACAGCTTATAGGGACGCACACAACACACAGCACACAGCACACGTACAACACCGCAAGTCACACCGTCAACTGCACTTCAAACACAGAATCCGCGCACCATATGGGGGTGCAGCTCATGGAAACATCGGCACACACACATATGCACACAAATGACCGCAAAGCCGGCATCAACTACATTGAAACGCTAATCCTCCGCGCACCAGATAGACTAAGGGGCGCAGGTTTTGTGGAACACGACGAGTGATGGAGTTGAAGGCTCCACGCTTCTGGCTGCATGGAAAGTGTTGTACAGAGAGGTATAAATCAATGGAGTAGGGGGTGGGTAGCATGGAGGACATTGCTGTGAGGAGGGGGTTTTGACGTCTGGCAGCGCAAAGTCGCCCTCAGTGAGCGCAAGTTGTGATAAGGTTGGGTTGGGTGTATCGATTAGGTCAAGTTGCACAGAGGAATAGTTTGTTTAAACTGATGTTCAGACAACGGTTGCCTCAATGTCCAACGTTGTACAATGTCGGAAGGCACAGCGAGCCTTGAGCTTTGCAGCGGGCAAATTGACGTTGCAAAAAAAAGAGCCCTTTTGGGGGGGGCACAGTGCAACGAGGCAGGCAGGTCGTACAAAGTATTTAGGCACTAAAGTGGGTCTGAGTGTGAAGTTGCACAATTTAGCAAAGACCAAATTTGAGTCGCTACAGCTAGTGTAGCAAAACCAAATTGAGTTGTCACAGCTGATTAGAACATTAGTGAGCTGAATGGGGTACATAGCAACCAAGTAGGTAAGAGTTCAGAGGCGCACAATCTAATAAGGCAAGTTCGAATTGTTCAAGGCACGTTGTGAGGAGGTAGAGGTGGATCGTATGGGGGTATTGTTATTCAAGTCTGCCTTGTTGCTCATTTACAGCAAGGAACTCTGACGCTGCTCAAAGCGCGTTGCAAAGTTACAGATTTGTTAAGCGGTATTGCGAGGTACAAAAGCACATAACCTTAGTGCGAGGCAAGAGCTGGCCTGTTTTATCAAACTGGCCAAAGCAGAGCACGGCGTTTGATGCAGCCAGTTTTGGGTCAAGGGGCCAGTGTGGTGATGGTCTGCTATTAATGGTGGGTCAAGCTGGTGGTGCTCTGCTATATGTGGTGCAGGAAACAAACGTTAACAGACCACATCAGTCTATTACGTGGTGACTGGTGACATTGGAGGACAGTGTGGTGTGTCGCGCTTTTACTCAAAAGTAGTGTTGACCAGAACCGTACATGTACACCGTACGTGTCTGTATATCTGGTGATGTCCCTGCCAAAAAATACCGTATAAATATTGTAAATATATAGTTCTGGCCGACCCCACACAGATAACAATACGACATGATGGTAGCAACAACACATGGTGGGCGGCGACAATGAATAACGATGAATGGATTTGAGTAATACTTAGCACTGGGGTAACAAGGAGGACAGTATGGTGTGGCCCCTATGCTCTACAGCACCATGATGGTGACCATGATAACAGAATCAGCGCTGCGATGGAAAGTAACTCACATAGTAACAGAGGAGGACAGTGTGGTGTAGCCCCTTAACCTAAGCACCATCCTTTGCGCAAGCACCATGATGGTGACTAAGTATAGTAACAATATCAGCACTGTGATGGAAGCAACTCACGTGGTGACGTAGGAGAGAGGCGTGTGGTGTGGCCCTTCCGCTCAAGCACCATGAATCATGGTCCATGATGGTAGCTAATTATTGTACAGAAGCAGGACTGTGATAGAGAACAACTCACGTGGTGACATAGGAGAACAGTGTGGTGTAGCCCCTCCGCTCAAGAACCATGATGGTAACTAATTATTGTACAGAAGCAGGACTGTTATAGAGAACAACTCACGTGGTGACGTAGGAGAACAGTGTGGTGTAGCCCCTCCGCTCAAGCACCATGAATCATGGTCCATGATGGTAGCTAATTATAGTACAGAAGCAGGACTGTGATAGAGAACAACTCACGTGGTGACATAGGAGAACAGTGTGGTGTAGCCCCTCCGCTTGATGCGTTCCGCCGCAAACACAAAAATGGTGCCGAAGTAGAAGAAGGACCAAACCATGTAGAACACCATGGGCCACATCACAAGCTGCACTACCCCCCCGGAGTTGCTGCAATGCAGTGAAACGAAGTGAAGTGAAGTTGAGAGAGAGATACCATACCATGTAGAACATCATGGGCCACATCACAAGCTGCACTACTCCCCCAGGATTACTGCAACGCAGTGTGTGCGCGTGAACGGGCGGTTTATGTATGTTTGCATATACATTGTTTGAATGTGTCTGTCCGCATTTGTATGCACACATGCGCACATGTATGCACGTGTGTGCATGTGCGTGTTTGTGTGCACGCTCGTGAGCGCGTTAAACCATGAGCAGCCCCAAATCGGCTTCCAGCATACACACTGTGTATTACAGTCTACACTGTGTGAAAAAGGAGTGCGTGAGTAGACGGTTTAGAAGCCAGCAAAGAATAGAGACAGTGGTGACAGACCCCCGTAATGGGCATCCTTAACAGGACAGCTTTATCCCTCGTACAGGTACTCAATTTTGAAAGCCAGGGATCTAGTAGCTGTGCCATGCAGCAAATGCCGAGCAGTGAAGGATCTTGAAAACTTCAGACTAAAAGCATAGTCACAAGGGTAGGGTTGGCCAGAACCGCATATATGCACCGTAGATGACCGTATATTTGGTGATTTCCCTGCCAATAATACCGTATATACACCGTTTATATATGGTTCTGGCCAACCCTACATATATATGGTTCTGGCCAACCCTACATAACATAAGAGTTCTGCAGCCCTGCCTAGCTTTTGAACAGTGTTGCTCTAGTGTTGATCACCAAGCGTACACACACCACATACATTCATACACACACACATACACCCACCACCACCACCACCACCACCACCACCCACACCCACACCCACGCACCTGTCTTGCATCGGCCCAAAGCGTGCCTCCTCTGGGTGCCACCTCTGAGCCCACGACACACACACAGGCACCAAGTGCATGTACAAGCTGGTGACCTTGTCCTGTGAGGGGCAGGAACACAGCATACATGTGCGGCGTTCACGGTGACAAGGTCCACGTGACATGCCTGCCACATCATGAATACCAAGGTGTGTATGCTGCAAGTGCGTTTGCAAGTCGGGTCTCACAAATGCAAAAGCACCGCAGCATTGAGGGCACTCACTACGTGTGACCTCCTAGTTTATACAGGGAATGACTCCTTGGCCTGGAATCCCTCAAAAATACACTGAAGTTCACTGAGTGAATGTTCACAGTTCTAGGGGCGAGCTCTTACATATGCTTCAGCGAGGGCTTATTCATTTTGGAGAAACACATTCAATGCACGCCAGTAGCCACAGCTTCAGCAGATGTGTGCTGCAGCCACTGATCTCATCGAGGAACGATTTATTTTTAGAGAGACACATTTTTCGCATGCCAGTAATCACAGCCTTGACAACCATATGCTGCAGCCACTGATCTCACTGAGGAATGATATTATTTTGACAAACACCTTCTGTGCACGCCAGTAGCCACAGCTTCAGCAGATGTGTGCTGCAGCCACTGATCTCATCGAGGAACGATTTATTTTTAGAGAGACACATATTTCGCATACCAGTAATCACAGGCTTGACAACCATATGCTACAGCCACTGATCTCACTGAGGAATGATTTATTTTGACAAACACATTCTGTGCACGCCAGTAGGCACAACCTCAGCAGCCGTGTGCTGCGGCCTGGCTCATCTCATTGAGGAATGATTTATTTTGGAGAAACACATTCTGTGCACGCCAGTAAGCACAACCTCAGCAGCCGTGTGCTGCAGCCACTGATCTCACTGAGGAATGATTTATTTTGACAAACACAATCATTGCACGCCAGCAGCCACAGCCTCAGCAGCCGTGTGCTGCGGCCTGGCTCATCTCATAGAGGAATGATTTATTTTGACAAACACAATCGTTGCACGCCAGCAGCCACAGCCTCAGCAGCCGTGTGCTGCAGCCACTGATCTCACTGAGGAATGATTATTTTGAAGAAACACAACCATTGCACGCCAGCAGCCACAGCCTCAGCGACCGTGTGCTGCAGCCGCTGATCTCATTGAGGAATTACTGCAGCGCGTATTGCACTTTAGGCAGAGCTTCTGCATTTATTGTGGCATGCGGATGGTGACGGTAAGCTCAACTCTTTAAACATGCACACCATGCGCATGCACGCCCGCACACACGCGCGCACACACACACACACTTATACAAATACACCTAACCACACGCAAGCAAGCACCAGTACTTACCTACCATAGACGCACCATGCCATAGCAAACACGAGGCTGTTGCACTCACGCACGCACACACCATGCACAAGACACCCATATCCACACACTAGCAAGCAACCGCAGCTGTATAGAACCCACCATGTCATGGTATACGAGGCTGTTGCGGAAGGCAAGAATGGTGAAGGCCAAGGGGCCGGTGTTGAGGGCAAAGGTTGTACGCGTGAGGAGGTAGGATTGTGGCCACACCCACAGGTGGAGTAGGAGCAGTGTGTTGCCGTAGTAGCACAGGTCCAGCAGGTAGTAGTGCCTGCAGCATAAATGGCAGGTGGTGCGCAGTGCAAGGATTGGGCGGATAGGGCTGTGGCAAAACGCCACAAACAGAGCAGTAAACGCACAGCTCCCGTTTGCTTGCTCAGTCACAGCAGGCAGCAAACAGCTGAAGAGCAGTCACATGCCTTTGCAAAGAACACTGTCTGACCAGACAACAGAAAAGGCATTTTGTAGTAAAAAACATGGCTCATATCGATGCAGATGGTGGACACCACCAACCACCATAACTAACACCACCATGTTTGACGGGAAATGTTCAGACAAGAGAAAGGGCGCTATATGGTGAACAAGGCTCAAACGGAAGCAAACGTTGAACACCACCATGATGAACAAAGAAATGCTCTGACAAAATGAGCAGCGTGCAGGACGCACAACCTGGCAGGGAAGTCTACCACCATTTGCGTGCTCGGCTGCATCTCACAAATAAGGCACATACACACACACAGACACGCAAGGCACACACACACAGACACACAAGGCACACACACACAATACTAGGCACACACACAAAAATAAGAAGCAGAAGTCAGAACGCAGGCTTAGTGGCAGAGCAGGAAATAGGAAGGCTCACCACTTGCGTGCTCGGTACACCAAGTAGCGGAAGGTGAAGAGCACCACACCCAGGCCAGTGTAGAGGCGGTAGAAGGTTTCAGGGCTGCTGCCCAGCCAGTATGCGCACACCCTGTGGTACACAGTACGGGGTGTGTATGTGTGTTCGTGCGTGTTTGTGTGTTTGAGCGTTTGTGTGTATGTCTGTGCGTGCGTGTGTATGTGTGTGCGTGCTCGTGTGTGCATTTGTGTGTTTGCGCGTGCGTGTGTATATGTGTGTGTGCGTGCTTGTGTGTGTCTGTGTGTGTGTCTGTGTGTGTGTGTGTGTGCAAACATGCATGCCGTATTATGCACCGTGTAACAATCAGCGTGTCTGCTGAAGAAATGGTTAAGCACCCAGGAGGGGCTCACAGGGCAGTGAGTGACCAAACTAGGATTGCGCTCATCACACGAGCGCAGTAGGCACACACCAAAGGCACGTGGAGCCCAGCACGAACGTCACTTTGTCCCTCAGCAGCAACTGCTTGGGGCCCATGCGCGCCAGCAGCGCCCTGGTGACCTGCTCTCTTTTCATTTGATACATCTCTCTAGCTCGCTCACGAGGAAGCAGGTTCACACGCCCAATGTCCAGCTGCACACAAAGTGTTTCAGGGAACAGCAGTTATGGCAATGCAGGGCAGGATCGTGTTTGCGTGTGTGTATATGTGTGCGTATGTGATATGGTTGTGTGTGTGGATGTATTGGGGATGTGTGTGTATGTGTGTGTGTGTGTGTGTGTGTGTGTGTGTGTGTGTGTGTGTGTGTGTGTGTGTGTGTGTGTGTATGTGTGTGTGTGTGAGGACCACTTGGAAGATAGCCGAAAAGATTGACCGCTGATGTAGCATGCAGCAACTGCAGCACTAAAGACCAGCGTTAAAGACTACAGAAAACTTGTAACTTCCTACTGCGTGCGTCCCCAAGCCCAACTTTGAACTCATTGATGGCGTGAGTTCTCAGTGCGAGTGAGTGTGTTTCTGTGTATCATATGTGTGTTTCTGTGTACGTGCTTACATACAAGGACCTGTGTCCACAACAGGGAGGTACCTGGTCATAGTCCTCATGATGGACCCCTTGGACTTCATCCTCCTCAGGAGAACAATTTTGTGACCCAAAGCTGAAGTCCAGGACATCGACAAAGGATTCAAGCGATTCACTACGGCCACCTAAGCCACCCTCCTGCTCCCTTGAATCAGGTGGTTGGTCTCCCATTCTGTGTTACAACAAATCCATGACTAAGATTCAAATGTATTAAATCAGAAATTCAAGGAAATGTTCAGGATTGTCTCGCCACCAAATTCAAGGAAATGTTCAGGATTGACGCCACCAAATTGAGCGAGTCAGTGTTTTCTGGGGGTTGTATTCGTTTTCGTGCATGATTTACCTGGTCGTTTTTGTGACTATGCAAGCAGTTTTGCACGATCTGCAGATCACGGCGCGGATAAATCCCTTGAAAATTTAATCCGCTGACAGGCACTACAAACAAAATTTCAGGAATGAAATATGCAGGCAGTGAACCCCACATTGACCATTAAAACTTGAAGGGATAGAAAGGCCTGCATTGATGATATCGAGTACCGCAAATTCCTAACCAGCAGACAAAGAAGCCGGTTAGGTCATAGGTTCCAACAGAGTACCAGAAGGAGAAAAGAAGTCACAAAGAGACTGGAGTACCAGGCTCAAACAAGCGAAAGCAAGCGCCAGGCGGGAAACTGCAGAGCCAAGGGTCTAGCAGGGAAAACCACCCATCTCGGCCATTGCCAGCCTCATAAACTACCGAGCCACATAGCCAGCCCTACAGCACTGAGCCTGCCGTGCTACTCCACCAACACAGTCACTCAGTGCAAGCATAAGCATTTCAGGAAAGAGGAGCTGCTTACCTATTGCGCTGAGGGAGGAAGCGTTTTTGGAAGCAACTTTTTGATCTCCAAATTAGTATGCTTTGTATAAGGTCCTTGCCTCTGCTAGCTAGACTATGTATTTTGCACCCCCTATGCCCTTGAAAGCGGAGTGGAGACTGGAGGGCAAACAATTGATGATGTGTGCTCCCGTTCTCCATCAAGCGCTCCTTACCTCCTAACGGCAACTTTGTACAAGGATTGAGAGGGATACACAGTGTTTCCTTTCAGCAGAACACTAGACTTTTTTCCTTTCTTTTTGAACTAATGGATTTATTTGTGGCTGACCAAGACCAGTCAGCAGCCGATCAGCCAAACAACTTGGTTGAAGGTCAACCCCCATTGTAAGCACTGTAACTCTGTAACCATTGTACACACTAAGCGAGGGCTTCCTTGTTTAGGGTGGAGAGTTTAGGGTTTAGGGTTCTTAGGGTTTAAGGATGTAAACATTTTCTTCTTTGTGACTTCATATTTAGAATCACGGCATGCTTCACTTTCCTGGTTCTTTGCCTGTTAGGGCTGGCAATGGGCACACAAACTGAGCACACTCTTGCTGTGTTTTTAGAGAAGGTTAAGGACTGCCACAAAAAATTTGCTACATAAGGCAAATGCTAGATTATATGTAAGCTTTCAAGAAACAACCCGTCAACATGTCAAAAAACAGAATGCAGTGAAATCACCTTTATGGATGAGAAAAGATACCAGTTTTATTGACGGAGTCAAGAACATAATGCAGTAATGCAGTACAGTGAAATCACCTGGACGGATGAGAAAAGTTACCAGTTTTTTCGACGGAAACATTGACCATTTTGGGGAAAAAGCAATCACCACAAATTTGAAAAACAACCTGGTGTTCAATGAGCAAAGCGAACCACTTTTGTTGTAAGCGCCTACACGATTTATTCAACATGTTGTTTCCAGCATTCTCTTCAAAACTTGGACATCAAGCAGCTCCGTTTATGTTAAAAGTGGTGTTAATTGCTTGATCAGTTTTCTCCCTCTATTCCTCTTCACAGTAAAAGGAGGATGGAGGGGTCGAGGAGCGTTTGCAAGCTGACTACCTTAAACTCTGGATTCAACTTGTGGTGCCCCTTTAACTCTTCAGTAGAGACGCTGGGGTACCGGAGCGTGCTCTTGAATACCTGCTTGGCACAAATCACACATACACAGCTTTGTGGTCATAGGGTTGCAGTACATCAGCTACACTGACAAGTATGTGTCAGCCTCCATGGTCTATTTGTGTCCACTTGAAACAATCAACCGCACAACTCACTTTCAACTTGCAATTGAGCATCCCCTGGCATTAAGTGTGAGGAGCGTGGTTTGCTGACTCTATAAGGATTCCCTTCAAATTTTCTTCCATGCGTTTTCTCTTTCATGCTACAAGGATGCGGCTGTACAACTCACCCCCTGCGCATCAACGATTTGCCCAGGATCTCCTTGGCAAACCGCAACCCAGTGGCTGTGCGGTAGCTCGTGCAGGGTGAAGCTGTACCGAGGGCACGCTGTGCCATCCACCTCCACACTGTGTTTGATTTGAGCACAAATTAGGTACCAATTATGATTAGGCAGTGGCTGTGGGGCTCCCCGCGCTGGGTGATTCTGTGCCAAGGACATGCCATCTTTTCTGACACTATTAGGTGGTTAGCCAAAATACTCGAGGACAAAACTGTGCCCAGGCGGATAACAGCTGCTGCAGTCACAGGGACTTGCTAGAGGCTAAATTTCTGGAAGGATTAGCAGTGTGGGAGAGACCAGTGCTGTTGTAATTAGGCAAGCCAAGCCACACAGTAATTAGCCAGGTGGTAGGGAGGCTGCTTGGGCATTCTTGTTTAATCTTGTGTCTAGGACGCTTGAAACCAAATGACCCTACACCGGCATTAGAGAGGTGTTGCCTGGATGACACAAAGCTTATGTGTCTGACTGAAAATAGTGTTGGCACTGGCGATTAATTAACTACAACCACCATATACGGCCGTGAATTTGGAGGCTTCCTTGCAAAACTACCGTATATGCACCAATTTATATGCCTGTATACATGTGTGTATTGTTGCTTTCCTTTCCTTTCCTGACTATTGATAAGTATTAGTAAAGCACCCTACCTGGCACGAGAAGACCAGGGATTCCCATCTTCAAAGGTGAAGCGTGCACGGGACAGGGGTTCAAAGCCCAAGCCGTCCCCCCGTGCTTTAATGTAGCTCTGCACGCGAAGTGCATGCATGGTAAAGAGAGAGGGTAAGTTGTAGAGGCGAGCGTGGGATCCTCTTGCTTCGTTGTTGGGCTACGTGTTAGTGATTTAGTTTGACGAACCATTACGAATCACAAAAATCGAGCATCTGATGAAGCGTTCAGTGATCAAGCCAGTCGGTAAGCCGTACGGGGTGATCAAAAAATATGCTGGTGACTTGGCAGGAAAGGTCTAGAGGGGATTGTGAGTGTGCAAAAAGACACGTAGGATGTATCTGCTTGTTAAAAAAAATCCTCTTCCACAGAACACACCTCTTTTAGTGCCCACAGCCTTTGAAAGGCTGCCCCAGCTAACTCATCGTGATAAGCAAAGCTTTGAATAAGGGCCCACTGAAAATTTGCGCATTTGACAATGGAGGCTGCAGTGCTTCTGGGTTTTGTAGAATAAGAGATGCTGTTCCGCTCTATCAAGTTGTTGCGAACTAATGACTTGTTCGTACGTTCTAGGCAGGGTTGCATATTTGAATCGTTGTACAGGCAATATCAGTAGTATGACAGAAGCGCAAGCGTAATGGCAGTATAACTAGTTAAAGAGATGCGCTACTTCGACCGACTAGGATCTAGGAGGATCCTCAAGGTATTTTACAGCTTCCCAGCCATGTAGGGCCGTACTATCTCAACAGGCACAGGGCGGATCCTCATGAATTTCTCACCTCGTCACTTGCAAACTGAGCTTTAAATGGCTCCAAGCCCTGAACATAAATTAGCAGTGATGATTATTATTGTGAGCTTCATTAAACGGCATGGCACAACTGCTCAAAAACAAATTTGTATGCTACTAATACTTTAACTACAACAACAAAGCAATGAATCCCGCCCTTTCATACGTACAGGGTGCCCAGTTACGCTACTAATCCTTTTACTACTACAACAAAGCAATGAATCCCGCCCTTTGATATGTACATGGTGCACTCACAACGTTTCTGATGTGTGATGAGACTCTAAAACGCAGTGCTTATATAAGGCTGACCGACTTTTAGCAAAATGTAAAACAGCCTGCATCTGATCATCCAAACAACACGGCTGATTTATCCACAGCTGTAACCTTTTTCCAGTACCATATTCAAATGCCTAGGCCTCCTGTGCTCCTGTGCAACCGCTGGGACATGCACACATCAACACCGGCACTGGCGAGAGGCTCTCGTACTCTTTACTCTCCATGCAACCTAATAAAGCAGCCAGTCTACCTGCAGCAAGGGGTGCCCAGGCCTTCGGCGCAACTGCTGGGGCGCACACACGTCAACTCCGGCACTGGCAAGGGGCTCCGACACAAGCACCGTGAAGGAACCCTGTCCATGGTTAAGTTGATATGGAAACGTGAGAATACAGAAGCAGAGCTAGTAAAGGCTTACACCAGGGCAGGGCTGCAGATCAAACAGTTATGTTTCCCAGCCTAGAAGTTTGTGTGGAGCTTCTGATCTTCCCCTGAGTTGCATTTACAGACTTGAGCATCCAATTGTCCCTAGTTAACTCACTAGTGATAATAAGCATCTAGTATTATAAAGACACCTAACAGGCAAAATTATCGCAGGCAGACACTCATTACCCTTACGTATTGAGCGTAACATTATAGCAACATGATTGTGCATAAATTTACGAGGGGGGCACTGGGCGGCGGAAGTCCAAGATTGCTGGGTTTTGCTTGCATGGAGTAACTTCTCACATGCCACTTACCAATTTGGAACCAATCTCGCTTGAAACAGAAGCTGACGTTACAATAGCTACCAGAGCAAGCGCTCAGATCCATGTTAGAACAGACTGACAGGAAAAAACGCGTATGTAGGGCACTTTTCCCAAGAGAGTTGCTTTCCATGGAAATGGCATTTAAATTTGTGCGGAATATATCTCGCCATCTACTTGGTCTTTCCACACCAAGTTTCTGCAATATTTTTTGTTTCTTGTCAGGACGTCTTGTCGAAAACACAGAACCACATGCATCTGATGCTGTGGGTGATCTGTTAACGGATTAGGTTCACACCACGGAAAACTGAGCATGGGGTTGACAAGTGCCAGTCACAAAGCAAAGGATCATTTGAAAACTCATATTCAGGCCTCTGTGTCCCCCCCTGTAATTCTTAGCTCGAAAATCTTCATGTGGACGGTCAAGATCGAGGTGTGGATACAGCCAACCCTTCCTTCCTGGCAGGGTTTATTTATATGGCAGGAGTCCGGACAGGAGTGCGCATGTTTGCAATTTGTGTGAAAACGGGGATTATATTCAAGATGAGAAGCACGTCATTTTTTCATGTATCGGTACCGAACATTTACGGCACCAGTTCAGCCACTTATTTGATAATATTTCTGAAGGTGATATCAAAGGTTTTGTTTTTCAACATACAAATTTATTAGTGCAGCTGTCGATCTTTTTGATTGATTTATTTGTTGGGACCTATAGGTTGAGCAGCCATGCCAGGCTGGAGGCCTTTGTAATCCAAACTAAACTAAACTAAACTTCCTTCCTGCACACCCTCTAACAGTGAACAACCTTCAACGCTCAGTTGTAAGTTTTACTGGCCATCCTGAACAAGCTTTGATTTCAACTTTCCCCTGAACTCCAAACAATACTAGCCAAGCTGCATCTGCCAAAACGTCACTGTGAAATGTCTGAACCTGCACAGCTCTTTTTCCACAACCATATAACAAATTGGCGACGGTGCACGATGTAACAGACATTTGCACGCTGATAGTAAATGCGTACGGTACATAAGAATGGACATAAATGCGTATGATACATAAGAATTGACGTTAGGCACCAAGCCTGCACACAAAGGCGGTGCATGACGTTGACGCACCCATGCACACCGGTGTTAGATGCATACCTCGTGCGACACATTGAAGTTAAAGTTGGGCGCGGAGTCTACCGGGGCTTGCGGACTGACACAAAACGGACGCCCCCCCTTTGTGCGGTCTATTTGGATGGAAGACGGGGGTAGGAGTGGGGCCCCACAAACAGCACTTATAGCAGCCCTTTGAAGCAGACGGCTGGATGCACAGCCACATGGCGATAGAAGGGATGGCCACAACCAAACATGTATATGGTATGATGTTTATAACAGGGAAATGCCCAAACAGTACTATACTATATGGCTGGCCAATGCTAGGCATTAGGCTTCTAATTCTGCGAAGTTGCGCACGTTGCGCATCAATTAGTTTGGAAAGAAAAACACTCACGACGAAAAAGCTCTCTTGCGGTCTTCTAACTGCGTGTAGCGCGCTCTGGATAAAAGAAGGAAAAACATTTTAGGATTATGAGCAGACATACGTGTGCGTGGTCTTGTATATGTACGTGTCAACCATTGTAACCATTGTATGTAGCACAGCTGCTGTGAATGTGCGAAATAACAGGCTGGCATGCGTGCGCACACGCACATGCAAGTCTGCTCGTCGACAGGAAGGTAGGCGAGGAGCGTGCCCATCTCCTCTTCTGTCACGGCTGCTGATTCAACTGCCAAGCGCAACATCAGGAAGACCTATCACGATACAAAGAGCAGGGGGAAAAACTACTAAACCTCCCTGATAACTACATTTTTTTTGGATTCCTCTTTATAACTTTTTATGACGTGCGAGTTTTTGGAAAATCGACAGCAAAAAAAAGTGCCGATTTATTAAGGCCCCGGTCACACGGGACTTGGTTAAGTCATTTGGTTAACTCTTTAGTAACCAAATAGTTAACCACGAGTCGGTCACACGGGACTTGGTTAGGTTAAGCCTAACCATTGGTTAGGTTTCGTAACTAGGGGGGAAGGGCGTTCACAAATTTGGTTAACTTTTTCGATGTTCCAGTTTCGTGCCCGGGCCCCCCCCTGGACCTTTATAAGTGCGTCTTGAGTCCAGGTTCACCATTATAGGCAAACATTTTTATTACAATCGTTGAAATATAATAGTTATGGGAAAGCGACAAAAAGCAAGTACTAGCCAGCATGCAAGCGCGCCCCATGCACCAGGGACCCCCTCTCACAGCTGGCGGACGTTGCAGGGCAGCTAAGCTCAGCCGTGAACCACGTGCTGCAGCTACAGCTGCCAAAGACAGAATGGGGTCCCTTGAGGAGGAGGAGGAGGGCCTGGATGATTCTATTCCAGTCGTACCAACCTCAGAAAGCAAAAGCAGCGGTACGTGCACACAAACACACACACACACGCACATACACACACACACACACACACACACACACACACACACACACACACACACGCTTGCCTTTTCAGGGTCAGAAGAGGAGGATGGGAGTGAGAGTGAGGATAGTGAAGTGCAGGCAGAGGAGGTAGAGGAGGCCAAGGGCAAGAAAGGGAAGGGAAGCAAGCCTGTCGAGATGGTACCAGCGACTCAGTATCTCTCACGTCTCAAGGTTGTAGTACTTATCGCTAACTACTACAACCTTGAGACGTGCTACGACAAGATGAATAACATGCGCAAGGAAGTCAAGAAGGTGTGCGAGGACCTGAAGGACACAAGGCCACACGCCAGCGGCCGTGCGTACACTCCTGAGGTATGTTTTTATTCATTGTATGCTCTTTTGGGAGGCAGCGTAT
>Ga0307974_1000180_pt1 | contig 34710 bp, 26 predicted proteins | sample OrgLakmetagen784_FD_201812 | JGI IMG/M metagenome (GOLD analysis project Ga0307974, IMG submission 201812) | Saline water microbial communities from Organic Lake, Antarctica - #784 | ecosystem: Environmental > Aquatic > Non-marine Saline and Alkaline > Saline | place: Antarctica: Organic Lake... | reverse complement strand
TGTTATCTGGACGGCTCCTAGGCTAACAACGTTTTGAATTCCTCGTAGTCGAGGCCCCCCGATCCGTCCTGATCCACTTCAGTTATAAACTTGTCCAAGTTGAGCGTCAGCTCGAACTCCTATGCAAAAAAAAGAAAAAACTCTGTAATAGTTGGCAGGCATAAGGCATGAGGCTCATAGCATGGAGGGAAGGCAGGCATTCGTTTGCAGTGCTTTAGAGCAGCAACGGCGATATATGATGTATTACAACCATAAACTTAAGCTTACATACCTTCACAACTTCGTGGAGCTTCTCTGCCAAGATCATTCCAGTCTTGTCAGCCTGAATGAAGAAATAATTTTTGAGAGCAAGGCCAACGGTGTGATGATCCAAGCAAGGCACACAAGACTGGGTGAGTATATGTACACAATTTTAGCTGGTTAACACAAACACATTGAGTCAGGCATGTTTGTATGTTAATTCAAGAATGCAGGGTAGGCTACGCACACAGATAATTGGAGGCTGCACCTTGTTTCTAAACAAAACCCCATTCATCCAGCAAAAGAAGTTTACAGGTTAGTCAGCATCAGTGGTCTCATTGCAATTGCTTTTTATGCATACACGAGTCTCTGCTGGCCGAAAATGCTTTCTAAGGACGCAAGCTTGCACACCTCACTTTACTAGTATATGTGCCTATGCTCAGATTTGCTTGGGGAGGGGCTTAGGCAACCCTTAAGGGGGGTGCGCTGATTGCTAGAAGTCTGCTTTGGATAGCATTGGGGCCTAAGGCAGATGTACAAACTAAAAACACGCCACTATGCTTCCACTCACAGCACTTCAGGCTTGAGTTGCAGCCTGCTGTGACATGCTTGAAAGAAAACCTCTAATCTTATGCCGTGCGTACTAACAACTGGATAATCCTAAATATGAGTTACAGAATCGTGCACAAATTGCTAGGACTACAGGCAAACAACTCACATTGCCTCCAAGCGCAACAAAGGCATCTAGCGTTTCTGACTCGTCATGGTGCTTCTCTGACATTGCTTTGTTAATTTGGATGGCATGCACAAACTCCTGGAATTCAATCTCTTTGCTTCCATCCTCGTCAATCTGTGTGTATGTGTGTGTGCGTGTGTATGTGTGTGTGTGCGTGTGAGTGTGAGTGTGCGTGTGAGTGTGTGTGTGTGAGAGAAAGAGAGAGTGAGAGAGAGAGAGAGTGAGTGAGAGAGAGAGAGAGAGAGAGAGAGGGGGAGTGTGTATGTGTGTGTGCGCATGCGTGTTTGTGTGTGTATGTGTGTGTGCGTGTGTGTGTGTGTGTGTGTGCGTATGTGTGTGTGTCCAAGCAACAATGCTTGCTTGTGAGGATGCTAACCTCATTGTTTTAACCGTAACGAGCGTTGAGCTTATCTACTGAACATCAGCAAAACTTAAAGGGTATCTTCTGCCTTCAACTTCTCGGACAGAAGTGCAAACTGCGTGCATGCTACGTAATATTTGAACATTGTGACCTGTCTTGACAATGCGTGAGCATGTGAGCGTGTCCCAGCAATGTTCACCTGGCTGACCATCACGAACACCTCCTCCTCACTTGGGCTCTGCCCTAAGGCTGTCAGGGCAACTTTGAGCTCCTTCACATCGATTGTTCCATTCCCTGGATGTATTGGGAGCGGTAGGTCAGTCAAAACGTGGATGAGTTGTGTGTGGGGCACTGCCAGTGCACGCAGGGTGCATCTCCTAGTAAACACGGATCTTCACCTGTGTGAGCAGCAAGGTTATGTAAAGCAACCTACCATCTTTGTCAAACAGCACGAACGCCTTGCGGCACATTTCAAGTTCTTCCTCATTCAGACGCGGCAGCTCACTCCAGTTCACCATAGCTAAACTGCTCCGCAGAATTCCTCCTGCAGGACATGTATTCCAGCAGGTGATGGCTTACTGTGCTAGCACGGAAGTCATGTGCATGCATGCCACACACACCTTCGAAACCTCTAAAAGAGCAACTCCGTCCCCTCGTCCTTCTCGAACTCTCTAAGGCCAAACACGCGGACGCATGGGCATTTCTAGTTGCGCATCTTTTTCCCGCTTCTTAAGTTTGCACTGACTTTTCCTTACAAGAAAAGGGGGAAACAATTTTATATAATACTATATTATTGTTTTAAATTTGGCCTGATCAACAAGAACCCTAGGCTCGCAAGAAACTGTAGACTACTTCGCTGGGGGGGAGAAACTTAAACCTCCCTCGCTGAGTAACAGTCAAACACTCAAACAGTCAAACACTCAAACTGCCAGCCAGCGTTGGGAGGATGGAATCGCCTTCTTCCTCTGCTCTTCCAGTCCATTTAGTCATAAACCTTCAGTCACAAACTACTGAAGACTGCTCACCACAGGTAGGGTGTATGGGGGATCATAAGAGGGGAGGTCCTGCTGATTGTTTACGCAGTATATTTGAGCGAGGAAGTTCTGCAAGCTTCCAGAATATGCACAACGCATGCAGTCACTACTGACAGCAGCCTACTCTCTCTGCCGCCTGCGTACGTATCAAGTGAATCAAACAAGGCATGTGCCACTTTCCTCGTGCACCCTAACTCAGATCTTTGGTTCCTGAAGCACATTATTGGCATAATGCATTGCAAACCTTTTCGTAGATGCAAGCCAAGCTTGATGCTGCGGATTTGGCTGTGCGGACGGCGGAGTACGAAAAATCGCTCCTTGCACACCAGCTGAACACTGCCAGCCAAGAGCGCATGCGTCTACAGGTCGTCTTCCTTTCACCAGCATGCAGGGCTAGTAATCATTATGCTTGCAATTGCTATCTTGAACAGCTCCTGCCTGTCTGATGGACAACAGTGCTGTAATTTGCAGGATTATACATTTATGAGATGGTGGTTTCCTCGCTCCTGCTCCCTCTCGTTAAACCAAAGGAACTCAAGCGACAAGAGGCGTTTTCAGAAACAACACATAAGCTCCTTCCAGTAGCGTTGCAGGCGGCCCTTCTTACTAGCTTTTCACACTTGTCTGTTATACCCACAGGCTGGCCTGAAGGAGCTTGCACTCTTTCACAAGCGCGTTACTCGTGCCGCCATGGCCGCAGAGGCAGAAGCGTCTGGTTTGAGGCAGCAGGTAACAGCCGATCAATAATTTCTATATGTGTTGGGACTGAGGCACCTAGGTACTGTTATAATTGAAAGTTTTTATGCGTTTTGGTCCTCTGGCGATACGCCAATGTTGTCAGGAATGTTGACAGCAGGTAATAAATGCTTGCAGCTGTACGGCACTCGCATGCTTCAATGCATTAGGTCGCAGGCAAAATAACAGCTATTGTGCAAAGCAGAAGGAAAAAAAGCTCCAGCTCCAGATGCTACAAGCAAGGAACGTCCTTTCTGTTTTGTAGATTGCAACAGCTGTGTAGTCCTGCAACTAACAAGGCTAAAAAAACAGCAGCAATGCACATACACACAGCTGCACCTACACGCACTGTGCAGGCAGCAGATGCAGCAGCTGCAGCCGCAACGGCTCAAGCTCAAGCACTGCAGGTTTGTGTCTGAACTATGCACCTTTGCAGCACAAGCTTTTATGACTAAATGCTACATAGGTAGCTGTATAAAGCAAGTGTACATGCATTTCTTTTGTCCCTGTTCCTACTTCACCTAGTACCAGGCTGCTCAGCATCAGCTTGTTATGCTTTTATTTAATGTGCCTGTTTCACATCGCAACAGGCTGTCCAAGCTGCTCAGCAGCAGCTTGCCACGCTTGATCTAATTTTCATGTGCCTGTTTCACATTGCAACAGGCTGTCCAAGCTGCTCAGCAGCAGCTTGCCACGCTTGATCTAATACTCATGTGCCTGCTTCATTTTGCAACATACAGGCTGTTCAGGCTACTCAGCAGCAGCTTGCCATCATACAGGCCCAGCAACAGCAGGTACATTGCAACGTATTGTGGGACATTTAATTCAAGCCCTTGTTTAAATAGGTCTGTGGTTCTAGTCCACGTTTCTGGTGCATCGTTGATCTGTGCATTCAGGGTAATTCACATGCAGTCCTGATCACACACCACACATCACACACACACACACATCGTTGATCTGTGCATTCAGGGTAATTCACATCCAGTCCTGATCACACACCACACATCACACAAACGTTGTTGATCTGTGCATTCAGGGTAATTCACATCCAGTCCTGATCACACACCACACATCACACAAACATTGTTAATCTGTGCATTCTGGGTATTTCACATCCAATCCTGATCACACACCACACATCACACACACAGCCATGTTACACCCTCTAATTCCTTCTCACGTCGCACAGCCACCATCCCTACCGTGCGCAGCTTTTGCAGTTCCAACGCCCTTCACCTTCCTGGGCTCTAAGAGGGCAAGGCATGGCCCAGCTGCCTCCGGCCACTTCTTCAGTAGGAGGGACCACTCCCTTGTATGTTAGGGATGACGGAAAGCTCATGCCCCAGGTAGGTGTGCGTGTGAGTGCTAGTGAGTGGAAAAGACTGCGACTGACAGGAAGACGCCCTAGGTAGTGTGAGTGTGTGAGTGATGTGCCATGCCCCAGGTGGGTGTGAACTAGTCAAGGAAAGGGGGTTAATTTAATACCCCAGGTAGGTGCAATATTTGTGCACGTGTTGAGTGGAGGCTGAACGATCACTGGTAAGATCATGTATGCCTTCAAGCGTTGCGGAAAGTGAGCTTTTTATTTTTAAAGCTGTCGTGCAAAGACTAATGTTGCGCACTACTAAAACAGCACCGGAGGTGGAGGAGCTTTACGGTACTCGGTACCAGAGTGGCTCCTTTCCCTTAATTAATGTGGGGAGTGGCTTTTACTGCCTGCGTAGCTCTTTCTTTTTAAACAGCACTACACCCACACATGCACAAACACATGCAAACACACACACGCACACGCACACGCACACACACGCACACACATGCATACACCAACAAGTGCAGGCTCCCTTCTTCTTGCGGGGAACTCTAGACAGAGCAGACGGAGGCAATCCGGCACACACATGGGCTCCTTTAAGCCATCCGAATGCAGACCTCACTGAGGGGCTGTTTGATGAAACCGATGGTCTTAGTGGGCCCCATGGGTCCTTTTGCAGTCAGAGCAGAGGTAGGGAAGTGTGTGCGAGTGTAATTGTCCAGGAAACAGATGAGCCTTTTCATAAAGTATTCTGCTGCTAAGCGCTTCCCAACGTAGCTCCTGCAGCTGCTGCAGCTACTGCTGCAGATTTGCTGGCCTTCTTCCTCAGTATGCATGGTCGTTCTAGTGCACCTGCACTAACGTACACGTGCAAATACTTGAATTTAATCTGAAGTTAGGAGGCTTTTTTTTGCGGTCTGTCTTTATCTCAGCAATTATTATCATATGGCAAGTACAGTGTAGTACTAAACTGCAAAGACCTGGCTGCCTCTACTTGTACAAGTCTCCGTTTTTGCCTTGCTCGAGGCTTTTATCCTCGCATGCGGCAACTCTCTCCTGTATGTTGCAAACCTAACACAAAATTTTCTTCCCTTACTCCATCCATACCCCATCCGTAGTGCTCCTCTCCCTCCCTTCCTTATGGATTTGTCATACTCATTCACGGCAGAGAGCTCATGCCTGTCTGTCATACTCAATCATGGCAGGTGACAAGCCTTATACATGCATGGCGGCCGGTCAACCCTTGTGTAAACCCTTTGTATACCATTACCTGTTGAGGTACACATTGGAGATGTGACACACCATTGCAAACGCGTTTGCTTGCCAATGGTGTAAGACCTCCGATATGTACCTCAACAATAACCTTCACTGAAACCTTGTTATTCAAGGCAGAGCACAAGCGCACCTTGTTATTCAAGGCAGAGCACAAGTATAAGGAACTGGAGCAGTTGGATTGGAGCTAACAAAAAAACTGGTACCATGGATTGTCGTGACAGGCCCGTCTGCAACTTTGTTTTCCCCTGAGCTGTACTCGTATCCTTACGGACCTGGATACTCCCACGGGAATGGCGGCAGAAGAAAGTGAGTAATTGGCAAGAATTTTTCCGACTGAATAGCTGTCTGGAATTCCTGTCAAATGGCCCTCTGCGTAGGGTTGAGTGCTGCCTGCCTGCCTGCTATCTTACTCCCTCAGGATTGAGGATGTTAACGGTGTTGAACCTGTGCCTATTATCCAACATTTTGAGTATTGAGAAATCCATGCTATTGTAATATTAATAAATCCAGTGCCTGTTTTCCGGTCTTTTAGGTATTGAGGAATTGAGGAATCAACATATTTACCCTGTGCCTGACAGCTGGCATGTTGAGCATTGAAGAACACTATGCAGCTTGCAGCCTTTTGAGTATTGAGGAAGCAACATATTTGTCCTGTGCCTTACAGCTGGCATGTTGAGCATTGAAGAACATTATGCAGCTTGCAGTCTTTTGAGTATTGAGGAAGCAACATATTTGTCCTGTGCCTTACAGCTGGCATGTTGAGCATTGAAGAACACTATGCAGCTTGCAGTCTTTTGAGTATTGTGAGGAAACAACATATCTATCCTGTGCCTGACAGCTGGCATGTTGAGCATTAAAGAACTCTATGCAGCTTGCAGTCTTTTGAATATTGAGGAAGCAACATATTTATCCTGTGCCTGACAGCTGGCATGTTGAGCATTGAAGAACAGTATGCAGCTTGCAGCTGGCTCTCAGACACAAGTCAGATTAGGGCAGACTGTGCTACCTTCTAAGCCTGCTATAGATTTGCTTTAGACTCGCACCATGCATCACCTTTAGACTGCTTTGGACTTGCTTTAAACTTGCTTTAGGCTTGCTTCAGACTTGCTTCAGACTTGCTTTAGATTTGCTTTAGACTTGCTTCAGACTTGCTTCAGACCTGCTTTAGACTTGCTTTAGACTTGCTTTTGACTTGTTTTAGACTTGTTTCAGACTTGCTTCAGACTTGCTTCAGACTTGCTTTAGACCTGCTTTATTGCTTCAGACTTGCTTTAGACCTGCTTTAGACTTGCTTTACAATTGCACCATGCATCAACATTACTCCAAGCAAGCCATCAGGAAATCGGTTTTTATGTTGCTTATTAAGGGCCTTTCGCACACCTTGAAATGCAGACGGGATCAAAATGTGTCTTCCTCTGCAAAAGGGCTGAGCCAGACAGGTGTGCACACGGTTCTTGCAGCAGAAATAGCAAACGTTCACAGAAGCAGTTTGAATCTAAACAGCCTGTTAACTAGTGCTCACACCAGCCAGGGCCCATAAGGTCCGTTTACTGCTGCATTACTACTGTGCTGTGTAAGTACTATGTTACTTTAATTTGTGTAAAAGAGGACAGCGACAGCTGTAGCCTTCACCCTTAAAAGCAATATTTTGTTGCTCTATTTAGCTTTGAGGCGGGATCAGGGCCCAGATTGGATGTATGCTACTTTAATAGTGAGATGTTAGTTTGTCCACCTGCAAGTAATTTCAGCCTGCTCTGTGCCGAAACTTCCTCGTTATTGAATTTCAATTTACTTTTTTACTCTTGATCTATGTCAGTAGCAATTGTGCTGTACGCCACGCACGCTTGTAAATTTGTATTGTACCTCTTGATCAGGAGACGGAAAGCCCACCATAGACTTGGCAAACCTGAAGCATCTTGACACTGCTCAAGGTGCGGTTTCCAGGGCTGCTGCAGCCGCTCAAAAAGCGGCAGCGGAGAGAACTGAGGAGCCTCAAAGCGTGCGTACAGACCCTATGGTGGCAGCCGAAGTGGCTAGACAGGTGAGTAATCAGAGTGAAGGGTTGTGTAAAATGATGAAGCAACAGCAGGCAGAGCAAAACCTGAGGGTGACGTGAAATGCTTAGATTCATGAGAGATGGAAATTGTGTTTAGGCGCGTTGCCTGGCAGATGTGTATTATTTTATACCAACCGAATCAGTGTCGTTCTATTCTGTTTGCATCGTGAGATGGCGTTGGAATTATTTACAGGGGCTAACAACCATTGTCCTCACAAACTGCCCAAAGGGGAGAAGAAAAAACAAAATTGAAATTTAGTAAAGAAGAGCAGTTGCGAGGACCAAGGAATTAAAAGATGAAGAAACAGGAGAGAAACACAGATAAAAGGCGAGTGATAAAGTGATATCACTTTGCTGCTCCACAAGAACTGGAGTTCAAGTGTTACACACTGAACTCAGCCGTTAGTTTCAAAAGACAGGCGATAGAGCCAAGTGACCCTGGTGTGTGTGTGTTTGTGGGTTTGTGGGTTTGTGGGTTTGTGTATGTGTGTGTGTGTGTGTGTGTGTGTGTGTGTGTAAGAGTGTGTGTGTGTTTAAGAGAGTGTGTGTGTAAGTATGTGTGCAGGTCGTAAGCCAGGCTACACACAAGGACAGTGCGCATGCAGCAGATTTTCATCAAGTGTGTGGTCAGCAAACATTGATCTTCAATTGTTTAACCGATGTGTCAATACTTGCCACAGTGTAAAGGCTGAGGAGACACTGGAAGCTGTATTTTTGCAACCCTTACTTGTTTTACGCCACTAAAAGAGTTGCTAGTGCTGCCTTTTTTTGTAATTGCCATACATTCTGCACGCAATTGTGCAATAGTGAGACACACACTTGCACACACAAACAAACACACACACATACATACAGAGGGAAGTGATGGTGCAGGCCTCAGATCGCATGGCAGGCGAAGACATCCTCGCTGACCGTCCACCCACCCCTGCTGATAGTACAACCACGCAGGGGGACGTGTCCACCACACAACTCATGGACCATGTACCCAGCGCCGTAGCTTCAACTGAGGTAAGGCAGGCGTCAGTGGAGGTAAGGCAGGCGTCAGTGGAGGTAAGGCAGTAGCGTATGCAACGGAGGAGTGAACAGAGGTAAGGCAACAGTGGAGGTAACTGAGGTAAGGCAACAGTGGAGGTAACTGAGGTAAGGCAACAGTGGAGGTGACTAAAATCAGGTGACAGTGGAGGTGAAGCAACGGAGGTAGGGCAGCAGTGGGCACAACTGAGCAATACGCTGCAATGACTGGGATCCTTGCCTCTTTTGTCAGGTCAGTCGCTTAAAAGGCCAGGGGTACTCTGTGCATGAGGGGTACTCTGTGCGTGAGTCTTGGCAGTGACAAGGCCGTTGTGCAGTACGCTGGGTGATGTGTAGTACTTTGCTGCTCCTCTCAAAAAGAGAGGGAAGCGGTGATCAGGGCTGTTTTTCGAATGTCCACTGTCAATGCCAGAGGTCATGATTCTGGCAAATGACAATGACAATGACAAATGACAATGACAATGACAATGACAAATGACAATGCCAGACAAATGACAATGACAATGACAAATGACAATGACAAATGACAAATGAAAATGACAATGACAATGCCGGAGGTCATGATTCTGGCAAACCTTCCTTCCTTCCTGGTCGCCTGTATAACTTTGCTAGGCCGTGCCATTGGAATACAGGGGCTGCCGTAGCAGCAAGCAAGTCCATTACTAGCCAGGTCAGATGCCAACTAGATGTGTTACAGAACCTCTCCTTTGTATCTTTCGAGGTAGCTACCCTGAAAGCCTAGTGGTCCATGGTCAGGCCAGATTCTTTGGGGTCGCAGGTTCGAATCCGGCTGATAGCGTAAGTTATTTGCTGTCTGACAGCAATGTCTCCGCCTCCTTTGTCTGTGCTTGGGGCGTTATCACCGCTTGCGTATTGATATCTATTCCCTTTAATAAGAGGTTCATTCCAGCATTGCGGGAAGGAAAGGGATAAAAAAACTGTCTAGGCAATAGTTATCATAATAACTAAGGTCAGGCAAGCAGAACTTTGGTCAGTTAAGAGTGACCTTCGATTAAATAATTTCTCTGTGGTGGAAGAGGTTTGCGGTATTTGTTACAGCAGTGCCTAAATTTCCGTTATTGAGGTGACCCCTGGCTTTCACTGTGTAGTTGTTTTAAAGTCTTTGAATGTAGGGTAATCCTAACTTAGGCATACCTTATGCACGTAGGCAGTGAAAAGCCTGCATCATGAACTAAAAGTTCAACTGTGTAGTTGTTTAAAGTCTTTGAATGTAGGGTAATTCTAACTTAGGCATACAATATGCACGTAGGCAGTGAAAAGCCTGCATGTATAAAAAGTTCCTTGAGGTACTGTAAAACTCCTACAATAGAGAAATCCAAGTTATTCTTTTGCTTCAGGTTCTCGCTTTGGGAAATTAAAAGGAGAGGGGAATAAATGATGGCAATGCAGTGAACTACTTGCTAGAGAGGCATATAATGTAATTCTCTCCTGTTATGTAAGTTTGATTTGTGCAGATCTGAATTAAATGCAGTTATGCAGTATTACTGACATGGTGATACATAGGTTTGTATAAAACAAAAACAAACTAGTTTACGCAGGTGGACTTCTGCGTTAAGAAAAGAAAATTGCTTGCTAGTGCTCTACAGTGAGAGCTCACTCTTCCCAAAAACCTTCTGATTCTACTGTATGCTTTTGTAAACTGACCTTACAGTTGCTTAAATCAACAATTTCCCAAAGTTTACAGCCAAGCCTGAGGTCGGCTGAGAACAGGCCTTCAGCACCACCACTGTCAGTCGTGAGTCTCACATCGTGCGGGAGGTCGGCTGAGAAGAGACCACCTCTCAGTCGTCCGCTCCTTTCAGTCCGCTACTTTCAGTCGTCTGCTACTTTCAGTTGTCCGCTACTTTCAGTCGTCTGCTACTTTCAGTCGTCCGCTTCTTTCAGTTGTCAATTTTTAATCGTGCCACAGGTGGACGCAGTGGCGGATGTTGCTGCTGCAGCGGGCGCAGACGCAGCAGAAGCTGGCACAACAGCAGAGACCGAGGATGGCACAGAAGACACCTTCAGCACCACCACCGTGTACCCTGATCATGCTCATGAGGCTGGAAGGGCAAAGGCCTCATCTCTGGACAAACAGTGAGTTGTTTGGAAGCAAGCTTGCGGGTGGGTTTTGCTGGTTGAGGGGTGAAAAAAAAGCAGGCAGTGAAAAACCACTCCCTACATTAATGAAGGGATAGAGGGTTGGTAAGGTGGCACCGAATGGTGTTTTTGTGTGTGAGGGAGGCGTAGGTGGTTAAAACTGGGGGGGAAGCACGTGTGGTCACTCAAATTGTTGTACATTTTTAGCATTACCAAAAAGGGAGGATGCCTCAGAACAAGGGCCACCTGCTGGTTTGTTGGGAAACCCTTCTACCGTTTAATTTATCAATGCTCAGGTTACGCATCTGCAGCACAAGATCAATTTATGCTATGAAATCCCTTAACTTGTCCATCTCCAGCACCAACTCACACTCTACTATGCGATTGCTGCAGCACAAGTTGCGGCTCTGCAGCACAATTTCACGTTCTGCTCCATGACTTCTGTAGCACAAAGTGCGAATTTGCAGCACGAGGTTAAATGGGTCCTTCATTCCCTGTTGGCAAAAAGAATGACTGACCCGTTTGCAACAGAGATTGTGCAACAGAGAGTGACCTGTTTGCAACAGACTGCAACAAAAACCCTGAGAGACTGCAACAGAGACTGCAACAGAGATGCAACAAAGAATGACTGACCCGTTTGCAACAGAGATTGTGCAACAGAGAGTGACCGGTTTGCAACAGAGACTGCAACAGAGACCCTGAGAGACTGCAACAGAGATGCCCGTTTGCTACAGAGAATGACTTACCCGATTGCAAGTTAGATTATGACTGACCCGTTGGCAACATAAAATGACTGACCTGTTCGCAACAGAGAATGACTAACCCGATTGCAAGTTAGAATATGACTGACCTGTTCGCAACAGAGATTGACTGACCCGATTGCAAGTTAGAATATGACTGACCTGTTCGCAACAGAGAATGACTTAACCGATTGCAAGTTAGAATATGACTGACCTGTTCGCAACAGAGAATGACTGACCCGTTTGCAACAATCGTGTCGGCCGTTCTTCAAGGCAAGAGTCAGCACAATGCACTGGCATATGTTTTTTTGCAAAGGTGTGTGTGCCCAATTAGTGCTACCTGCACCGATTGGATGTGCACAAGTATTACTCTTTGTTCTGCAATACTTGCCAAACAAAACCTGATGGAAAGCAGTCATCAGAGCACCAAGCTCAGCATGATCATTTATCAAGAGTGTCACTGGAAACCTCCCAAAACCTACCCGCAAATTCGATTATAAGACAAAGGTGTCTTCTGACACTGACTGCATATTATTGTTTACGACCTACCAAGCTAAATCGCACACCAGCACACAAGAGCACCGCATGCAGACAATGTGCAAACGCTGGTTGTTGCAAATGAGCAGGGACACCCCCTATCCTCCCACTCCTCAGCATCGCATCAAAGAAGCGCCTGAGCTAGAGCCAGCTGCAGTATATCACAAATTCCACAGCCCTGGTCACAGCCCTGGGACCGTAGCTCCCGCCGCTGTTCCTCATCCTGAGAGCAGCCTCAATCCTGAGGCAGAGCCTGGGCAAGAGCTGCGAACCTCAATGGATGCTGCACTCTCTGAGGTATGTTTAGAAAAGTATTGCTCTACTTTGAATGTGCAGAAACATGATGCAAGAATGCAAATGTGGGGAGGTTGTGTTGGCTCTATTTTCTAATTGGTGCCTGCTCATTTTATTATTTTTTTATCCATGATGGTGCTCTTGCGTCATTTTGTATTAATGATGGTGCTACTTTGGATCCTTTTTGTGATCAGTTATGGTGCTTGCACTTGCAGCAGGGCAATTGGTTCCCACATCCTCTCTGTTCTGACTGGAGGGATATTGAAACCGCATGTTCTGGTGATGTGATACCGATTAATGTGCAGATGGCATAGATTGAATCCAGGGTTCAGAACAACTAAGTCCAGAAGTGTGGCTAAGAAATGATTGGGACGCATTCTGATGCTGTTATTGAGTGACAGGAAAGAGCGCTCATATCTAGGCAGGAGGGCAGCGCACAGTACAGTGTCTTTATCCTTTACACTCTGTAACCTTTACACCTTGCCCAGTTTGTGTCTATCCGGGACACGGATAAACAAAACGATTTTGAGCCCAAAGTGTTGGACAAGATGCAAATTTAGGTACTTGGATATGAGAGAGAGACCAGATGATGCTTTTCAAGATCCTCCGCTTGTAGGATTTAATCAGATGGTCTGTGGTAGGGGCGCACGACTCAATCCTCAATGGGACGGTCTGTAATAGGGGCGCATAAATTAAGCCTTAATGAGATGACATTGGGCTCTACAATCTGTAATAACTGGGCTGAGCTCCACGCTCTACGATCTGTAATAGGGGCACACGACGTGAGCCACAATGGGATGGTCTGTGGTAGGAGTGCACGACGTAAGCTTTAATGGGATAGTCTGTAGGGGTGCATGGCATCGATATTGCATTGATCTGCCTGCCTCTTAACCCCCATAAATTTTACCCGTTGGCACCTGCGCGTATTCTGCCAACCCAATTCCCCACCGTGTCCGTTTTGGCTGTGTTTATCTTGCGTTCAGCGCATTTCAGGTTTGTAAAGCGGGTGTCTTCTACCAATGCAGCGCAAAGGCGCATCTCAGGTTTGTAAAGCGTATATCTCAAATGTGTAAAGCCTGCATCTCAAGTGTGTACGCGTGTATCTCAAGCGCATTTCAGGCTTTGTGAAATGTGTATTTTCTACCAATGCAGCGCACACAGCGCATTTCAGGTTTGTAAAGCGTATATCTCATATGTGTAAAGCGTGTATCTCAAGTGTGTAAGCGTGTATCTTAAGTGTGTAAGCGTGTATTTCCAAGTGTGTAAGCGTGTATCTCGAACGCATTTTTGTAAAGTGTGTATCTTCTACCAATGCAGCGCACACAGCATGAACTGAATTGTCGCATACTTGCCTAGCTAAGCAGAGTCTTCTGTCTAATATTTGTGACCATTGTAGGTCCGTGAAGCCATAAGTCATATGTACCGCACCCAAAGCGATGAGCCCCTGTATGCCCGCGGTTTTGCTCCCAACCCGCCGCTAGCGCCTAGCCTACCTTCTGCTCCAGAACTATTGTCAGGTGAATTTAAGGTACCCTTTGTCCAACTTGCAAAAAGAACGTTGAATGAATTCAGCGTTGCATGCAGGTCTTGCCATCCTTTCGACATGCAGCTCATAATCATGATTTCAGCATGGTATGCATGCGTTGCCATATTTTTGAATACTACTTCAAAGCTATTGCATTACCTGTCTCAGCTTGTACAGCTTTCAGGAGCAAGCTCCTTTGGTCAGAGGGTCATGGGTTGCATTAGAATACAAAGCTATTGCATTACCTGTCTCAGCATTTACGGCTTTCAGGAGGAAGCTCCTCTGGTCAGAGGGCCGTAGTTTGCATTTATTTACAAAGCTATTGCATTACCTGTCTCAGCATTTACGGCTTTCAGGAGCAAGCTCCTCTGGTCAGAGGGTCATGGGTTACATTAGAATACAAAGCTATTGCATTACCTGTCTCAGCATTTACGGCTTTCAGGAGGAAGCTCCTCTGGTCAGAGGGCCGTAGTTTGCATTTATTTACAAAGCTATTGCATTACCTGTCTCAGCATTTACAGCTTTCAGGAGCAAGCTCCTCTGGTCAGAGGGTCATGGGTTACATTAGAATACAAAGCTATTGCATTACCTGTCTCAGCATTTACGGCTTTCAGGAGGAAAGCTCCTCTGGTCAGAGGGCCGTAGTTTGCATTTATTTACAAAGCTATTGCATTACCTGTCTCAGCATTTACAGCTTTCAGGAGCAAGCTCCTCTGGTCAGAGGGTCATGGGTTGCATTAGAATACAAAGCTTTTGCATTACCTGTCTCAGCATTTACGGCTTCCAGGAGGAAAGCTCCTTTGGGCAGAGGGTCATGGTTTGCATCTAAGGTAACAAAAGCAAGCGGAATAAAATATCCAGCGCGCTTGCTTATTCGTCTAATGCCCTACTATTTTATTATTATTATTAAGGCACGGCCGGCAAAAACGCTACTGTCACTGTTTGAAGTTTCCCCTTTTGCCTTTGAAGGGAGGATTCCTCCAGAGTCGTTCTTGTCCCTTGCTTCTTATGCAGTACTTTTGCAGTGCATAACACGCACGTAGTGCTCTTTTTCAATACTGCAGTATAACCGGTAGTCAAGTATGTAGGAATGGCCAAAAACGTACACCTATATGCACATATGCACCAGATGTGACCGTATATCTGGTTGTTTTCTGCCAAACATACATATATTGACCATATATATATGGTTGTGACCAACCCTACAATTACTCGTTCCATATCATACTGGGGTTGTAATGAGCCTGTGTGTTCACACTGTCGCACGTGCTGCAGGGAGAAACCATGATTTTGCTCCCATAGGGACCTACATTCCAATGGTGAGTGCAGCGAATGGAAAAGTGTAAGGTGTGTTCGAATGCCCTCTTTGTCGGGACTGTGTCATCGCTTCAACCTTTCAGTTTTCATGCTCGAAAGCGGGCTACTCCGTTCATCTTAATGTTCTCTCAACGACAATTATTTATCCCAAGCTTAAAATTTTTTATATTGCTAAATTACAGATCAGAGTACACTTCCTAAAATCAATGTCTTCATCTTCTTTAGGCATTTTGTGTATGCAGAATACGTGTTGCTTTCTCCTTTGCCTCTAATGCACCTGACCTGAAAGAAATCACACCGATCAGACTAAAAAATTTCAAATCAAAGTCTTCTTCTTTTGCATTCTGTGTGTGTGCAAGCTTATTGTCGCTTTCTCCTTTGCCTCTATTGCACTTGACCTGAAAGACATTTCACCACGCACACACCATCCACACCGACAATGAAAGCCTTTGTTAAAATGTAGGAACCACCTGATGCTCATGAGCAGCCTCTATTGAGCTATCTACAGACAAATGGGGCTTTGTCTAGCTTGAACTGAATTTTGGCAGTTGTTTCTTACTTTACTGTGGTGCAACCCTCCTGATCCCCATTGATTTTTCCTTTCCTTTTCGCGGTGGAGGAGCTTTACGGTACTCGGTACCAAAGTGGCTCCTTTTCCTTAATTAATATGGGGAGTGGCTTTCACTGCCTGCGTAGTATTTTCTTTTCTTTTGTGGTCCCTTTCAGCGTATAGCCGTTTCCGTTCCTGACAGCAGGTGGCAGAAGGGCGTACCGCTGCAGATGGCGGTGGTGCTGCCACTCCATCTTTGACACCAGCAGATCCTCTGCGTGATCAGCTGCTGCGACTCAGGTATGTGAGGTTGGAAGTCTGCACACAAGTTTGGGTGTGAATGTGGGTGTGGGTGTGGGGGAGAGGGGGGGGAACAGAAGATGGGTGACGAAATGATTCCATATGCATGCTTAATAGGAGGGAGATTACATATGTTTCTGCGGTGGCCTTCAAGCTCCATGCACGCCGATAGTGTTGGAAGTGCCGCTTCTGGGGCTGGGGGGGGGGGCAGGGAACCTGGTTGATGACCAGACTTAGTGAGAAATTGCTTTATTTAAGTGATGACCGGACTTATTGAGCAATTGCTTTTCTTCTCAAGTGACGACCAGACTTAGTGAGCAATTGCTTTTTTAAAGTGACGACCAGACTTATTGAGCAGTTGCTTTTCTTAAGTGACAACCCGGCTTAGTGAGCAATTGCTTTTTTAAGTGACGACCAGACTTAGTGAGCAGTTGCTTTTCTTAAGTGATGACCAGAAAGACAGCGTTGACGATAGCTGCCAGGTTGTAGTTGCTTCTGCATGCAAGGACTGTGGCTTTAGAAAGCATCGGAATCACGACTGCTGTGTTCTAGGTTTTGAGGGCACAGGGTGAGAGTTGTCTCTATCTGGCATAAATTAATACCGTCCGTTCACGATCACTTCGGGAGCACACTTTCAAAAAATTAATTTAAATTACGATTTTGGTTCGTGAGGGGGTTTGGGGATTAATTTATGAGTTCGAGGGCACTTCGGGAGGGCCCTGCCGGGAATTAAATTTTGAGTTCGAGAGCCCCCTGTGAATGCTGCCTGTTCACTGCTACTGCTGTTATGGATGAAACAGTGACTGAGGCTGAAGCTGTGGCTGAGGCTGATGCTGCAAAGTGCTCAGAAGCAGGGAAAGAGAGGTTAGGGGGTTACATGCAGCAATTCTTGCCATCCTGCCCCTGCTGCTGCTGCTCCTGCTGCTGCTGCTGCTGTTGCTGTGCAGGCTGTTGTGCAGGCTGCTGTGCAACCGGACCATTGCATTGGCTGCATGGAGAGAACAACAGTGCTTGCATGTGTGCTTCCCTCAATCAGAGAAGGAACCTTCTCTTACACACTTGCCACGCACTCTGTATGTTTCTGAAAAGGCTGTGAGACAAGGGGGCTTCTTCTTGGAGCCGCGCGGGCGCCCCACACGCCTCTTCCCAGCCTCGCCCCTTGCCTTTGCCTCTTCCTCTTGCAGCTCCTTGAGCTGCCTCTCCCTCTGCAGCTTCTCACGGTCCCGCTGCTGAGCAACCAGCCTTTCAGCTGGGGACTGGGGCTTCAAGAACCCGGCCAGGGGGTTCACACTGGCGCGCTTGGAGCTCATTTCGATTTTCACCCTCAAAACCACTATAAATAATTAATTTATCACTTCGGAAGTCAGTTCGGAGAGGCCTGCAAGAATTAATAAAAATTTCCGTTTTCTGGCCAAATAATTATTTAATTTCCGAAGTGATCGTAAACGGACGGTACATGTGTTTTGCTGAGGATGGCTTTGCTGCAGCACCTGCAACGTGGGTGCTGAAGGAGGAGGCACTGGACTTCCATCGTCAAGGAGGCGCAGCTACTATTGATATCGTGTTTGATGTGTCTTATGCCTGTTGCAGCACCTGCAATGTGGGTGCTGCCTGCGATGTGTGTTATGCCTGCTGTGCGGGTCCCTGCTGTGTCTCATGCCTGCTGTGTGTAATGCCTGCTGTGTCTTATGCCTGCTGTGTGTATGCCTGCTGTGTCTTATGCCTGCTGTGTGGGTGCTGCCTGCAATGTGACTTATGCCTGCTTTGTCTTATGCCTACCTGTGTTGCGTCTTATGCCTATCTTGTGTCTTATGCCTACCTTGTGTCTTATACGTATGCTTGTGTCTTATGCCTACCTGTGTTGTGTCTTATGCCTGCCTTGTGTCTTATGCCTACATTGTGTCTTATGCCTTGTGTCTTATGCCTGCCTTGTGTCTTATGCCTACCTCGTGTCTTATGCCTACATTGTGTCTTATGCCTACCTTGTGTCTTATACCTACCTTGTGTCTTATGCCTACCTTGTGTCTTATACTTATGCCTGTGTCTTATGCCTGCCTGTGTTGTGTCTTGTGCCTACCTGTGATGTGTCTTATGCCTGCTGCAGCACCTGCAACGTGGGTGCTGAGGGAGGAGCTAGTGGACCTCCATCGTCAAAGAGGCACAGCTACTACGGGGGGTCTCCTCCAGGCAGCACCAGGAGCAGCAACGTGTTTGACTCAAGCCACATTGGACACTTTGGTGGTGAAGGGGTTCTTGCATCTGATCAGGTGAACGCCAGTGCACACTTATTGCTCCTGTTGCTGATTCTACTGCTCTTGAGTGTGTTGCTGCTGCTGCTGCTGCTGCTGCTCTTGAATCTGCTACTGCTGTTGCTGATTATACTGCTCTTGAGTGTGTTGCTGCTGCTGCTGCTGTTGCTGCTCTTAATTATGCAACTGCTGTTGCTGACAACACTGCTCTTGAGTGTGTTGCTGCTGCTGCTGCTGCTGCTGCTGCTGAATCTTCAACTGCTATTGCTGATTGTGCACCAGTGAAAAACGCTCTAGCTAGGGTAAAGAGGACAGAGCATGATCAAAAGCAAAAAGATAGATGCTTGCTTATGTGTGCTTTTGCAAGCAATGGTGAGCTAAGTATGTTAGCTTGCCCTTTCTAGCCAAATATAAGCATAACATTTGAAATACAGTTATTCTCCTTTCTAGCCGTCTTTCCCGCCTTGCATTCAGTCTTTTTGCCTCTTAGCTTCTCTCAAAGTAATATTGAGCAAACGCCAGGCGTTTTTTTCATATACAATCTGTTAAATTCTTCCCTCCTTATAACAATCTAATCGTATCCCTACTCACCCTGTTTACTGCTTGCCAACTTTTACTGCTATGCTACTTTTGCTCGAACAGATCTTTTCCTTAAGGCCGTCCCCTCCTCAATGCTGCCAAGCTTCTTACCCCTTACTTCTAACCTTGCTCATTGTAATACTGTTTGTATGCTCGCACTGCACAGATCCACCCTTCAGTGCTGCTCAGATCCACCCTTCAATGCTGCACAGATCCTCACAGATCCTCACAGATCCTCACAGATGCTCAGATCCACCCTTCAGTGCTGCACAGATCCACCCTTCCGTGCTGCTCAGATCCTCACAGATCCTCACAGATCCTCACAGATGCCCAGATCCACCCTTCGGTGCTGCTCAGATCCTCACTCCTTTTCCAACCACGCTCACCGTAATGTTATAACCGCACAGGTGCTCCAAGGTCGCCCCCTCACTGCCAGCCAGCTCCTTTCCTCTCCTTCTTCCTTAGTACCACCTCCCTTCAGTCACACCCAGCAGCAGAAGGAGTCACTCAGTGAACCAGCTGCAGTAGGGACTCCTATGGGCCCTCACAGTGGCCCGACGAGAGGCATTGAGCTCGAGTCAGCAGGGTCCCTTGCACAAGGTATATTTATATTTACAGATTATTATAGCATGAAAGGCTACTTATACACAGTCATGTGCGGTATATGCATGGTGTACGTGAGGTGCTTATACGTGGCGAATGTTTTTTCCAAGTGGGCGTGTGGAACAGGTCTCAATTGGAATATTTTACTTTATAAGAATAATTGCACAGTGGTAAAGAACGGTCCTTACAAGAGTGTCTTTTGTAAGCACGTTATGTACAAATAAGAGTTGGATGTTAGTAAAATCGCGAGTGGTAACCTACCCACAGTCTATGAAGATAATTTGAAAGAACCGCACAGCGGATTTAGCTCTTTAGAAGTGTAGAGCAATATGAAGGCGATGTAAGGTGGTCTTTGGAATATGTCTTCTGTCAATTGATATGTTGTTTAAAACCTCACAACAGATCATTGCACACAGTGAAGAAACTGCAAGCCTCTTTTAGGCAGTGTGGCGCACTGAACGCAGTGCAAGCCTCTTATAGGCAGTGTGGCACTACCTCACAACAGATTATTGCACACAGTGAAAAAACGGCAAGCCTCTTTTAGGCAGTGTGGCACAGTGCACAAATTGCAAGCCTCTTTTAGGCAGTGTGGCACTACCTCACAACAGATTATTGCACACAGTGAAAAAACGGCAAGCCTCTTTTAGGCAGTGTGGCACTACCTCACAACAGATTATTGCACACAGTGAAAAAACGGCAAGCCTCTTTTAGGCAGTGTGGCACAGTGCACGAAGTGCAAGCCTCTTTTAGGCAGTGTGGCGCGTAAGATGTCACTCATTGGTGATTTTCCTTTTTACAAATGTCACGCCCAATCAGTAGATGTGGTGAGTCTTATACTTTGCAGTGACCGTAATTTGACCTGACACAAAGCACGTGGAATGGTCCCCTTCATAATGCACAAGGGTGGTCCGTCAGCATTTCATTCTGCAATCTATGAGCCAAAATCGGAGGAAAATTTCCAGACTTTATCTGTTTTGTGGGACGCTACATTTCAGGTGTGGCTGGCGTTGCTGGAGAGGAATGGCTTTCTGCTCCGCAATCTGCCGCTAAGCCTTTCCTGCATGCTTCATCACCTGCACATGGAGCCGTCTTTCCCTCTTTGCCTGTGCGTCCCCGCACTGGCACACCATTTTCCAAGTAAGTCACCGTTTTACAAATGCAAAATTTCGATTCAAGTGAAAGTAGAAGTAAAAATCTTTAATCCACATTTATTATTCATCAGAAACCTCAGTGCACCCACGTTTTGAACCACTAAAATCCAACTACAGGCCATATTTTCGCCTTATAATCGCAAGCTGTATCCACTGCTACCAGCTGCAATTACCATGCCTGAAGCTGCTGCAACTGTATGAGCAATTCAAGTTTGTTATCGCTTGCCTGTCATTAGGTACTGAATTTTCTTTGCTGCTCGTCTAATTTGAACACATCTAACCTGACTTATACTGTTGAACATGGGCAGGACAATAAAGATCACTCACCTGCTCGCAAATATGGCACCCCAGCAATCTAAAATTGAAACTGAATCATAAAGAGCTTCACCTCAACAAATTTTGTGCCAACCAACCACATTACTCATGGACATCCCTGCAGCTGCAAGTCCTTCACAAGCCATGAGCATACGGACGCAGAGGCCCTCTCTCCTTCTCGTTCTGGCACACTCACACCTCTCAATCCGTTCTCTCCCGCAACTTCGTACACCGGGGCACCACTCACACCCCGCTTTGACATGCCAAAAGATCTCACGGGGCCTCCATCACGGCCCGGGTCGTCGTCACAGCAGCAATTATATCCAGGTACTGCTCATGCTAGGTTCTATTTTAATGATCTTAGTCTCTTGGAACTAGTTAGGCATTTGCGTGCAAGTGCTTGTACCCAAGTTACTAGATGAGTGAGAGAGCTGCAAGTAGTGCTTGTACTTAAGTTACTAGGTGAGTGAGAGAATTTCAAGTGCTTGTAAATAAGCTACGAGATGAGTGAGAGAACTGCAAGTGCTTGTGCATAAGTTACTAGATGAGTGAGAGAATTGCAAGTAGTGCTTGTACTCAAGTTACTAGGTGAGTGAGAGAATTGCAAGTAGTACTTGTGCATAAGTTACTAGATGAGTGAGAGAGCTGCAAGTAGTGCTTGTACATAAGTTACTAGATGAGTGAGAGAACTTCAAGTGCTTGTGCATACGTTACTAGATGAGTGAGAGAGGCGCAAGTAGACCTTGTACTTAAGTTACTAGGTGATTGAGAAAATTGCAAGTAGTGCTTGTACACAAGTTACTAGATGAGTGAGAGAGTTGCAAGTAGTGCTTGGACATAAGTTACTTGGTGATTGAGAGTGTTGCAATCGCAGATCAGCCCTCAACCTCTAAATGCTGTATTCCAATCTACCAATTTAATATCATACCAATAATGTCAAGACATAAAAGGCATATTCTTAGCCTTGATGAATTTTTTTCTCTCTATTCTTTGTGCCCAGGACCTTGATGAATCTGATTGCTTGCCGTATATCAAGCAGAACCCTGCCACTGCCTTGCCATTCTTCCTCTTTTGTTCCTCTTACTATTGCTGATCAGTCCTACGCACTTAGTATAAGTATACACCCAGGAATTACAACCTCTTGTGCTAGCACTTACTTGATCACTGCCAGCTCACTAGCACACCCATTTTTACATCCTCTTCATGCTATAGCAATCAGTTTCTTACTTCCAGCTTCCCTTTTGCCCAGTACCAAATACTTCAATGATACAGACACAGAAAGCAGCTTGGGTGGCCAGCAAATACTCCAACAATACTGGAAATGCTTCAATATTGCTACAAACACTTCAATCACTCAGACACAGAAGGGAGCTTGGGTGGCCAACAGCAGCGATCGTCCAACCCCCCTCCCACACAAGGCTCAGTCCTGGAAGGCCTTCCTCCAGGTGTGTATGTTTCCTTTAATGTCTTGTGTCATCATTAGTAGCCAATGGCGTCAATATGAGCCAACGTATCTCACCGTCATTAGGAGCCAATGTCTCTAATGTCTCTAATGTCTCGTGTCATCATTAGGAGCCAATGGCGTCATTATGAGCCAACGCCTCTCGCCGACATTAGGAACCAATGTCTCTAATGTCTCTAATGTCTCGTGTCATCATTAGGAGCCAATGGCATCATTATGAGCCAATGTCTCTAATGTCTCTAATATCTCATGTCATCATTAGGAGCCGATGGCGTCATTATGAGCCAACGTCTCTCACCATCATTAGGAGCCAATGTCTCTAATGTCTCTCTAATGTCTCGTGTCATCATTAGGAGCCAATGGCGTCATAATGAGCCAACGTCTCTCGCCGTCATTAGGAGCCAATGCCTCTAATTTCTCTCTAATATCTCGTGTCATCATTAGGAGCCAATGGCGTCATTATGAGCCAACGCCTCTCGCCGACATTAGGAACCAATGTCTCTAATGTCTCTAATGTCTCGTGTCATCATTAGGAGCCAATGGCATCATTATGAGCCAATGTCTCTAATGTCTCTAATATCTCATGTCATCATTAGGAGCCGATGGCGTCATTATGAGCCAACGTCTCTCACCATCATTAGGAGCCAATGTCTCTAATGTCTCTCTAATGTCTCGTGTCATCATTAGGAGCCAATGGCGTCATAATGAGCCAACGTCTCTCGCCGTCATTAGGAGCCAATGCCTCTAATTTCTCTCTAATATCTCGTGTCATCATTAGGAGCCAATTTCAGGCCATAACCCGCAACCCTCCTGATCTTCATTGACCTCTTGCTTTCTGTCTATGGTTTCATGTTGTATGGTTCCTGGTACCAAAATGGCCCCCCTTTATTATGGGGGGTGAGTTCCTACTGCCTGCGTACTATTTCGTTCACTTACACAGACGTGCAATCATTTAATCAAGGTAGAAATGTGATCAATAGTGGTAGCTTCATCAGTACATCAAACAAATGCTAGCTCAGTCGATCTTTTGTCCATACTAGACGTGCCCTTTCCAGTACTGTTATCAACTCTCATCAGGAGCCGGTTTCAGGCCAATCCTGCAACCCTCCTGATCCCCATTGATTTTTCCTTCCTTCTCGCGGTGGAGAAGCTTTACGGTACTCGGCTCCTGTGTGGCTCCTTTTCCTTAAATATTGTGGGGAGTGGCTTCACTGCCTGCATAGTTTTTTCTTTTTCTTTTCAATCCCATGTTCCTGCACACAACTTGGGGTGCACTTTGCATGAACCAGTATGAATCTGCCTTTGCCATGTGCGTTATTCCAGTAGGCTTTAATTTACTAGTATAATACTTGCATTACTACTGGTTTGCTGTGGCTGACATCAGGCTACAGGCCTGCCCTTGCGTTTGTTTGCTGTGCTTTGCGTAACTCTTTCCAATACTACTAGTCCAATACCGGTTTGCTGTGCTTTGCGTAACTTTTTGCTGTGCTGAGCACGTGCACACTAATTTAATAAATTTTTGCAGTTGCCTAGGCCGCGCTGTTTGACGGTGTCTTCCAGAGTCTGCATATGTGTGAGAACCTTGTTGCCAGAAACGATGTGCATTCCTATGGCCATATGGAATGAGTGGACAAGGCAGGAGGTTTTCTTTAATGTAAGGTGGAGAAGGTAGGGTCGACCCCTTCTTTGTCAATAGTTCTGACGCGGCCAAAACAATCTTGTGTGAGGCAGCCAGTAAGGTGGCCGGTTGGCCATTGCTGTTTCGAAAGGCTCATTTTGGAGGAAATAAGAAGTTTGCAGGTGCTATGGTGCTTCGTGCTAGCAAAGCTGTGGTGGTTTGCTTGGCAGAGAAAGGAGGTTTGCCTGCTGTGGGCGGTGCTCAGATTATCATGGACTGTAATCAGATTATTTCAGATTATCAAGGACTGTATTATCAGATTATCATGGACTGTAATCAGATAATAATCAGATTATCATGGACTGTAATCAGATTATCATGGACTGTAATCTTGCGGTTGTGACTATATTCAGATCTTTGCAGTTGCTGGGCACGCTGTGTTGGAAATTCCCGTAGCGCTCTACCGCTGCCAAACTTTTCCATACCAGACGTGCCCTATCCAGCACCATTACCCTATCCAGCACCATGACCAGATGTCCATAACAGGCACGCCCTATCCAGAACCACTACCAACTCTCATCAGGAGCCGGTTTCAGGTCAAGCCTGTAACCCTCTTGATCCCCCCTATTGCTTTTTTCTCCTTTGGTGGAGATTTATACGATGCCGGTACCAAAGTGGCTTCTTCTCTTCTTTAAATGTTCATTGACTTAAAATCTATTATCAATAAGACTGGCCATCCAGCTCAAGAACAAGACATAAAGAAACTCTCAACGGTCAATTAACCTAACTGCTCTGTCACACGATTCGTCGCTGCCAACGATTGGGCGTGACAGGGGCATTGTTATGTCTAAAGCATGTGCGCACTTCACGCGTTTACTATGCAGTGTACAGCTTTGCAAAACAACTCAGGTCTCTCAATCACCTGACCTACCAGTCTTATTGCAGCTTTTTTTGTTTGACACTTAGACAAGTACAGTCGCACATACACATTCACACACACTTACACACGCTACCAGCACAGGCCCTTCACTCATCCGCCGTCCGGGCACCAGTCTTACCAGCTACCCACGGGGCGCAGCATCGGACTACCAGCCATATCCCCACAGATTTGCGAGCAGTGGTTCTGCGTCTCCCGGAGTATACCGTAGCGTTGAGGGAGGGCGTCTGCCGATAACCTCTGTGGCTGGTGGCGGGGACTTTCATAGAGCCGGAGGAACAAGCAGGCGCGTTGCCTCAGTTTGGTAGTTGTGTGCAGTTGCTTGGTCCTTATAAAATGCGTGCTGAGAGTACATGCATGAGGTTGGACGTTCGCTTTAAAGCTTCTTAAGAATTGCACATGTCAATCTTGAACAGCTGTTATGCCGCGGAGATGAAGGCCAGGTTGTTTTGTCTGAACACGTGAGTGTAAGATTTAAAAATACAAACGGCATATACACACACCGCACTGCACCACAGAAAATCCCTCCTACTAAGATCCTCTATGCAAGCTCTATACAAGACAGTTGCTTCTTTGCAGGCCATCAAAATAATTGTGTCTACAGCGCTGGCAACGTTTATACTTACGAGATGCTTCTGCGCGTTTTTTCCCCCTCCCCCCTGTGTGTTTAAAGGCTACTGCAATGGATGTGTGTACGTCTGCAACGTCGACATTCAGAAATGGGTAATGATGTGCAGCAGTGCCTCATTGTGCACAAGGCAGATGTATAGCATTTAGCCAGTTCCCTAGAGATGACCAAAATAAATTTACAACATGTGATGCTACAGATTTCCACTTTCCAACTCAAAAGGGAGTTTTCCAGAGGGGGAACACGGAGGCCCAAAATGGGCAAGTTTTAATATGCTCTTTGGCTTATGTGTGCCCCAATTGCTACGCTCCAATTTTTACATAACATGAAATGTCTGTGGGTGTAAAATCTGGAACAAGTGGGGCGCATATACTCAGTGTGGCGTGTAGGCCATTTTTTACCACAAATTTTTCATATCAGATCACCCACTGCACCAATCTGGACTAATTTTTAAGGGTATAGAACTTTTTTAAGGAAAGAATATCATTGCAACAAAAATGAAAGAAAACGGCTGTGTGGTTGTTTTTTTTGAGGATTTTAGCCATTTCCCCATGGAAATCACCACATTGGGTTTACATGCACCATGTGTGCTTAATCCAGTCTATCTCAGCACGCAAAGCGACCCACATAAATCGGGTAGCTCTCAATGCCAGCTAAACTTTGGTACTAAAATGGTGTTGATCGGATGAAGTGGCTGTGAGTGGCTGCCTTCTAAATGCAAAACACATTTTCAGGCATTTCCTCCGTTGACCCCCTCTGGGAGTTTCTACTCTGCACTTCACAAGGGATTTCAACATTTCCCACTTTTACAAGCAGCTCATTTCACAAGGGATGACAACTTTCTGTCCAGAGAGGGATTTAGGAATAGATTTAGGGATGACAACATCACAAGGAATGCCACCATTTGTTTCCCGTAGGGATGCCACCATTGTTTCTCACTCTCAAAAGCAAGCAAGCCACGGATTGGCGCGCTGCACCCAAGTAGGCTGTGCTTGTACAGCAGCAAAAATACAGACAAACATTCATGACCTCGCACGTGCATCATTTTTTTCATGTGAGCATAGGCCCCTTCCACGCAGTGGCATTGACACGCCGCACACCACAAGCGGGCTGAGCATGAGCCGTGGGCGCAGTGGGATTGTAACTCCAGGTTGGAGACCGTGAGGTTTTGAAGCGATGCGTGCAATGCACACCTTGCATGCAATATTCTTCTGTATTTGTGTGTGGGTGCTGAATAAGCATGACTGTATGTTGAGATGCACATGAGCATATGTCTATACAAATGCATGGTCAAACTCATCGTTGCTATTCACTGCAGGATGGTATTGTGATAATGTATATGCAAGAGTTTTTGGGTACAATTACCGCTCCTTAAAAAAAGAATGAGGAATGATACCCGGAGCTCCATCAAGTACATTACAATTAATGAGTGTAGACGGCTGAGAGGTTGATTAAGCGCATGCATGAACCAGGATATGAAAGGCAGCTATCCTCAAACCATAGAATTTAAATGAATTTGCATCCAATCTTTGTAAATTTTGCTGAGTGACGACTTGAATATAATCGTGTTTTTGTCTCTTGCATCTCTTGCGATACACAGAAACTTGGCTAAAGACCATAATTCACAATTATCCATTTTTCACCGACTCATCCCCCTTGTTCTCTCTCTGTTAATTTTCCGCCTGCTGACTTCATGTGTAGTCACGTTGCTTGCACATTCTTTGGGTACTCAGGCAGCGTGGCAGTCGGCCCTGGCCATGTCCCACTGGCGTCTCAGGCATCGCAGTCTGCAACACAGAGCAAGCTTGATGAGAACCTCCATCTTCTGCAGGTTGTGGACGTAGCGTAAGGCTTGAAAAGATACATTGCAAACATGCTTCAAGAAAGTTTTGACTTTTATCTACCACCAAGCATGCACAGGAAAGGCCATGGGCACTAGCTTGATCAAAAGCATTTGAAATATCTATTGCCCGGTACCTCTCTTTCTTTGAAAAACGTGGGAATGAAAATGGGATAGACTGCCTTGTAGCTTTTTTCCAGAGGTAGAGAACAATGATGCAATGTTGCAGGGTCCTGCGTTTATGTCGGTCAAAGGTGGCACAACTGTTTCAAACTGTAGATGCTTTATACAGCCATCCTGCGTGTTTTCCAGGAATGCAGGCATTTTATGCTACGCCTAAATACACCATTCTGCCTAAAGCCCCTATTCTGCCTAAAGACACCATTCTGCCTAAAGACACCATTCTGCCTAAAGACACCATTCTGCCTAAAGCCCCTATTCTGCCTAAAGACACCATTCTGCCTAAAGACTCCATTCTGCAGGCATTCTGCCTAAAGACACCATTCTGCCGAAAGCCCCTATTCTGCCTGAAGACACCATTCTGCCTGAAGACACCATTCTTCAGGCATTCTGCCTAAAGACACCATTCTGCCGAAAGCCCCTATTCTGCCTGAAGACACCATTCTGCCTAAAGACACCATTCTGCCTAAAGACTCCATTCTGCCTAAAGACTCCATTCTGCAGGCATTCTGCCTAAAGACACCATTCTGCCGAAAGCCCCTATTCTGCCTGAAGACACCATTCTGCCAAAAGACACCATTCTTCAGGCATTCTGCCTGAAGACACCATTCTGCCGAAAGCCCCTATTCTGCCTGAAGACACCATTCTGCCTAAAGACACCATTCTGCAGGCATTCTGCCTAAAGACACCATTCTGCCTAAAGACTCCATTCTGCAGGCATTCTGCCTAAAGACACCATTCTGCCGAAAGCCCCTATTCTGCCTGAAGACACCATTCTGCCAAAAGACACCATTCTTCAGGCATTCTGCCTAAAGACACCATTCTGCCAAAAGCCCCTATTCTGCCTGAAGACACCATTCTGCCTAAAGACACCATTCTGCAGGCATTCTGCCTAAAGACCCTATTCTGCCTGAAGACTCCATTCTGCAGGCATTTTATGCCTAAAGACACCATTCTGCTTAAGAGCACCATGTTGCAGGCATTCTGCCTGAAGACACCATCTGCCTAAAGACACCATTCTGCAGGCATTTTATGCTTTGCCTAAAGACACCGTTCTGCAATTGTCGTACATACCTCACAGGCTTTGGAAAAGATCACCAGAGATCGCAGGAGCGAGATTGATGCCGAGCTTCAGCAGGTGCATCACGAGGATGATGCGCTGAGCAGCAATGGTAAGTCCGTCACTTGTCAGATCAAATCACCGTCACTGTAAAGTATAAGACTCGGCACGTCTACTATTTCGTTGCTGTCACTGAATGACCGTCACTGAATGACCGTCACTGAATGACCGTCACTGAATGACCGTCACTGAATGACTGTCACAGAATGACTGTCACAGAATGACTGTCACTGAATGACCGTCACAGTGAATGACTGTCACAGTGAATGACTGTCACTGAATGACTGTCACAGAATGACTGTCACTGAATGACTGTCACAGTGAATGACTGTCACAGTGAATGACTGTCACAGTGAATGACTGTCACACTGAATGCCTGTCACAGTGAATGACTGTCACAGTGAATGACCGTCACTGAATGACTGTCACAGAATGACTGTCACTGAATGACTGTCACAGTGAATGACTGTCACAGTGAATGACTGTCACAGTGAATGACTGTCACTGAATGACTGTCACAGAATGACTGTCACTGAATGACTGTCACTGAATGACTGTCACTGAATGACTGTCACAGTGAATGACTGTCAGTGAATGACTGTCACAGTGAATGACTGTCACAGTGAATGACTGTCACTGAATGACTGTCACAGTTAATGACTGTCACAGTGAATGACTGTCACTGAATGACTGTCACAGTGAATGACCGTCACTGAATGATCGTCACTGAATGACCGTCACAGTGAATGACTGTCACAGTGAATGACTGTCACAGTGAATGACCGTCACAGTGAATGACTGTCACAGTGAATGACTGTCACAGTGAATGACTGTCACACTGAATGCCTGTCACACTGAATGACTGTCACAGTAAATGACTGTCACAGTGAATGACTGTCACACTGAATGCCTGTCACAGTGAATGACTGTCACTGAATGACTGTCACAGTGAATGACTGTCACAGTGAATGACTGTCACTTAATGACCGTCACTGAATGACCGTCACAGTGAATGACTGTCACAGTGAATGACCGTCAGTGAATGACTGTCACAGAATGACTGTCACAGTGAATGACTGTCACTGAATGACTGTCACAGTGAATGACTGTCACAGTGAACGACTGTCACAGTGAATGACAGTCACAGTGAATGACTGTCACTGAATGACCGTCACTGAATGACCGTCATAGTGAATGACTGTCACTGAATGACCGTCACTGAATGACTGTCACTGAATGACTGTCACAGTGAATGACTGTCACAGTGAATGACCGTCACAGTGTGTCTGGCCAAGTGGGCGTAACACACTGCTTTCATTTAGCACTGAAGTCAGTGACATGGAACCATTGTGGAGTTGTTGCAAATACATGTCCAACCAGCATCACAAGACTGAAAAGGCCGATAAGATGAGCAGAAGTCAATCACTGATCTGACTTGCTTAAATAGAGTTAGGCACAAGGCAAACCCATGTCAGTGTAGAGTGGTATATGTATTAAAATTATTTATATGATAGTGTGCCATGGCTCAGCAGCATGGCAGGTCCTTGATTTGTACAATGGTAAGAAACATATTACAAAATTTAAACGGTCCCCAGTGCTGACGCAATTTAATTATGCATTGCATGCGTCCCGATGCCATCGTCCCAATGCCTTTGTTGCTTAAATAAAAGGGGCTTGCTTTTGTATGATGTGATTTAAGACAAAAGCCTTGTTTTGATCCCATGCAGGGCGACAGGTGCAAGGTGCAGCTGAGGCGTCACATGTCAAAAAGTTGCAAGAGGAACTCTTGCATGCAAAGGAGGAGGTACGTCTTTTGTCAAATGTGTTTGCCTATGTACGATTCTGGTGCATGACTTGTCTTTTTTTCCTTAGAGGGACGTTGCAAAAAAAGTGTGCCTGTCAAGCCTTGCCTGATCTTGTCAAAGATGCGGCCAGAATATTGTATATCTGCTCATGTACTTAACCTTTCAGGAAACATATGTATTGATTGCACTTCAGTTTTTAGACTGAGCAGTCAGGCAGTTTGTCCATTAACGCTTACAACTCACATGATCATTCAACCAAACATACATACCCCCCTGCCAACGCTTTACGTGCACAGGCCAGGCATGCAGAGGCACAGCGCGTAGAGGCCATGCGGACGCGTCGTTATGTTGCCGTGCACTTGGAGAGTGTGCTGGTGGGTGTGCATCCAAGCAGAAGTTGAGGAAAGACTGTTATACAAACGATTTGCTGCAATCTTTAGATGTTGTGTCGTACTTTCATGCTTCAACTTCTGCACTTTAGTTAGCAATCGTGCACGCTCAATAAAGAGGCGAAGCTCAGCGGTATCAGCACGTAATGACCTTCTACACCATTTCTGGTACCACGCAGGCTCGTAAGGAGCAGCAGCAGTCACAGCAGCATGCAGGGGTTGAAACCCTGCATGGAGGGGGCTCCAAAAGCGATATGTGCAATGTGATGGAAGACGAGGCCATGCATCAGCGCTGCAAGGACCTTCTGGCGGATATTTTGGGGGACCCAGAGCAAGGTGAGCTTTCGGGGAATGTGATGGTTGTGCCAAGTTCACCACCACATGTGTGTGTGCGTGTGTGCATGTGTGCGTGTGTGTATGTGTGTATGTGTGTGTGTATGCGTGTGTATTTGTGTGTGTACATGGGTTAGGTTGATCATTAAAGCAAAAAGTCCAATCGTAGCGCTCATACATGGAGTAGCACAAACGTCTGGCAAACGGTAGAGCAGCCTGCACACTGTTTGTGCTTTGCTTTCCTGTGATCTTAGTGGAGCAAGAATACTGATTGAGGGCAAAATACAAGCAAAAATAAAATCAGTCCTCTCCCGAGTAGCGGCTGCTGCCTGCACAACAATCTAGGCTCAAGCCACTCGCTCTAAACTTAAATACTCGCGATCGATGCGCTCCAAATTCGCGTCTTCGCCTTCGGCCAATTTTTGAAAGATTTCGCTCAATACTTCTAAACACGCAAACGGTTCTTCAATTGTTTAAATCAGAGTGGTTTGTCGATCAACAATTGCCCTTTTCTACAGTTGGCTGAAACAAATCATTGAAGAGCAAAACCGAGGGGGTGATGCAAGCTTAGCTCTGCCTCCGAGTTCTTTCATTAAAAAATGGAAGGGAGGGGCATCACAGTGCTCAGTATTTTAGGGATTAAAAGGTTGGCATGCAGAAAGGAAAAGGTCTAATGAATTGCAGTAGAGAGGAGGTGAAGGAGTAGCGAGGCGCTTGTTGAGTGACAGTGTATGATTGATCTCTCAGGTGTGTATGGTTGTTGATGATCTCTGAGGCGTGTATGATAAATCTCTTGGGCGTGTATAATTGGAGATGATCTCTTGAGGCATGTATGATTGATCTCTCAAACGTAGGTAGCCAGAAGGCATGTAGGCATGCGCAGGTTTTACTCTTACATGAACCATATAAATGAGCTGCATGGTCCCTTTACCTGATGATAATGACAGAGCCTGTCTTAGATAGCACATACCCTGTTTGTTTTCCAGGTACAGCCCAGATTCAACAACAGAAACAAGCCAGCGACGCGCAGCAGGCGTTGATTGCTCAGGTAACTTGGGCAGGAAGGCAGGAAAGGATCACACAGAAAGTCTGCATGTAATAATTTCCCTTTTCTTTCATTATTCCTTCTATTTCCAGCGTAGCAGGGAGTTTTCTATCTTCCCTTGATCTAATTCGTACCTTCAAAATCAAATGATAAGGAACAGGAGCCTTTTAGTCACACCCACCTGCCAGTTTGCTAAAACGAATCTGCACTGCTTTTCACTTTTAAGTATCCTGGACCTTTACTTAGGTGTATCTAAGCACCCCTGCAAAATCAGTTTGAAAATCGACAGCTGACAGCTGGAAGACCATATTTGGAGCCTTCCCTCGTAAGTCTGATAAGTTGAGTTTTGTTGAATAGTTCATCTGGCATTGTTTGTCGAATCAGTATGTGCTCGGAGGGGCTGACCATTTTGGACTGTCGCTGCCCACCACGGCCCAACCCCAGCATTCCAGACCATAGTACTTGACAGGGCATGCCTTGAGAGCGTACTGAAGGTCTCCTGACAATTAGGTGGTGCCAGAAAGCGTGTTTTTAGGGTTTCCAGAAATGCACCATATTTGTCCAGCAAACAGGCCCACACATTAAGTCCTTTGGAGGAATTTTTCATCCCCCTTTTTTTATTGTAATGGGTATGGTTTAACCCAAAAACTGTCTGGGGACAAAATAATGGTTTAATTAGGATTTGGAGTCACATTTCTGTACCCATGCGTGGGTACAACCACCTTTTGGGCAGGGAAATGGCACAAATTCAGCCCCCAACGCCCCCGACACAGAGGACCTCATACCCTTTTTTTGGTGCAAAAGTGTATCTTTTTTCGTACTATCCTGAACCATTAATAGTCCAAAAACGATGAGGTTCGTTTTAGGGACGAAATTTGGCTGGGAATGGTGGGCCTGACTTTTAGGGTACCATTGTTATGTTAACCACTTAAACGTGTCTTTGTGAAGTTTAGAAGGATTACAATTTCCTTTACTTGTACATGCCGATTGGAAAGATTGTGAGCTTAATGTGTGTTGATAAAACCATTAGCACAAATGGGATTTAAACCAGTATGATGATGCACACTTTCTTGACTTGCGCATGCAGATGGAAAAGGTCATGGGTAAATTGGACGAGTCTCTGGCACGTGAGGAGGCCTCAAGAGCGGAGAAAGAAGCAATGGAGAAACGTATGCAAGCCTTAGAAGCGTTATTTCAACAGAAAGCTAGGGAATGATGCTTTGCAGAGTAGAACATATTGAAGTTTCCGTACAGAAGACTGTTAAGGACCAGAAGTCATGAGCATGTGATTTCTTTCTTGCTAGTTAGGTGTTCATAACAGCTTACTTCATCGAAGTTTTTAAACGTTAGATAATGGGCAAGCAGCCGACAAATTTGCCAGGTTTGTAGGGTAACGAGCTGTAGCTGAGCAACCTGGTATAATGGATAAAAGATGTAGGTAATGTAAACACCTCCCAACAAGGATTAGGAAATAATGTTTTTCCACCACCCAATAAATGCAGAGCCACAAAACATCCCACCTGGAGAATGTATAAAGCGAAAGGCTTTTCAATGGAAATTAGCTGGTTGGGAGGCATGGATCTGCACCACCAGGACTATTGCTCAGTTACTTCTTGGGGTTGTCCTTTGTATGATTTTTATTGCGGATCTGACTGCATGTAGGCTTCACTTTTCCATGAGTAGTAGACCAGTAGCTCCGAGGCTGTGGAGTGGGTTCCTTGTGCAGCTGCTGTAAATGGTGCCTGTTGCTCCTAGCAGGATGGTGTGGAGAGTTCATGTTGCCCAAGATCAAGAAACTGGCAGCTTAGGTTGTTCTCATGCCATTTTTGCTTGGTGAAAAGGAGAAATTTCTATACAGTATTAATTTCAATCAAATGATTATCACGTTTATTTGATCGAATCTCATAGCCAGGGGATATAGATTTGCAGGGTCTGTTTGGCAGCTCTCCTCGCATTTGCATCGGGCCTGGTTTGGTACGTGTTCGTTTAGTGTGTTTGGCTTGATTGATGGCGTATTACATAGGTCAAAGGGAGATAGCAAACTCCCTACTACGAGGTTGAAACGTAACTGAAATCTGCACACTACCAGGAGATTTGCCCAGATATTTTGGGGAGTTGAGTTTGATGTCTCGCCTCATCTGTATGAGGGTTGTTGCGGATCTGATCGCATGTAGGCTTAGTTTTTCATGAGTGGGGGGCGATGTATGAGCACCTCCGCGTGGTGCCCCCTGGAAAACGCCTTCGTGTGCCTTCGTGCACACGCCCGGAAATACTCGGGAGCGGCTAAGACTCATACGGCGGAGCAACACGGCAGC
>Ga0307974_1000173_pt1 | contig 35652 bp, 37 predicted proteins | sample OrgLakmetagen784_FD_201812 | JGI IMG/M metagenome (GOLD analysis project Ga0307974, IMG submission 201812) | Saline water microbial communities from Organic Lake, Antarctica - #784 | ecosystem: Environmental > Aquatic > Non-marine Saline and Alkaline > Saline | place: Antarctica: Organic Lake... | reverse complement strand
TTTATCCCTTTGACCAGCTCGTCGGCCTCGTCCTTCGATGTTCCGGATTTCTTGTCCATCTTCGCTCCTTGGTGGCTGCGATGAACCAGAAATCCTCCGTTACGAAAACATCAAATCTGTCCCATAGGTGCTGACGCCAAACAGTCGATTGGTTCAACAACCGGCGCCTGCTTGGCCCCATCGGAAACATCCCGCCAGCAGAGGCTGAAGAGACCTTCTATGCACAGCGCGACGTGCTCGATATGGTCGCGTGAAATGAAGCTATAGGTCTCCGACAGACCCGGGGCGATTCACAGACCCCGGTTGCGCGGTCCTGACAGGATCAGCGCGCCGGTGCCGGAATATCGGAACCCAGGTGCTCAGAAAACGCGCGGGGCTGACCGAAGCAGGGTCAGTGCGATGGATTGGGAGGATTGGACGTTGAAGCTGTTGATCTGCTCTCGCACGAGAAACCGGCGTATCAATTGGTCCTGCACATCGGGATCGGCCAGCTCGGACAATGAGGTGATGCCAAGCTGGCTCTCTGCCCGAGACTTGATTTCGCCCAATTGCCGATCGAGATCCAGTTGCCCGAAGCTTTGAGGAAACCCGAGGGCAGTTTCGAACACCTCGCGCAGCGGCGCGTTCCCGAGGATGCGGAACCAGCGTGCATTCTCGGAGGCCCCATCAGCCGCGATCACACCCAGTTCCCGTTCCGCGTTCAGCGCAAGGCGCATGGCCTGGTCCTGATCCCCAACCGCAACCTCGAATTCGCGGCGTTGAAACTTATCCGCGATATTCGCACCGAACCCGGCCTCTTGGGTTTTCAGCTTGTCCTCGTCGCCAAATCCGAACGCTTCTGCAAGTTGCTTGAAACGCGGGTCTGTCAGCCGGTTGGCCAACGCATCGTCGCGTGTTGTCCCTCCTTCAAGGATCTTGCGGATAAAGGCCTGGCTGTTAATCTGTTCCTGCAGCCCGAACGCCCCGAGCGCAACGCGCAGCAGCCGTCGGTCAGAAACGAGGTCCGCCGCGGTCTTGATATCGCCGATGGTCTTTTCGAAATACTCGGTATCGCGCACGATCTGCGGCGACTTGTTGAAAAGCTCCGTCTGCCGCTCCATCGTACGATTGAGCAGCGACCACCCGGCGAGACCGCCGCCCGGAATGATAGGTGAGAAGGTCATGACAGATGCCCATGGGCCATCATGCGGTCCTCGCGTGGCAGCAGGGCGCGCAGGGCCCTGAGGCATTGATAATACTGATCGTCCAGAAGATCCTGAGTCGCGCGTGTCAGAAGTGCGCGACTGTCGGCGTCGCGCAGCACCTGGCTCAGTTCCTCGATCTGTCGCAGAATCCGGGGGCGCGCGGCGGCGGGGTCGCAGTCGCCCGACAATATCAGCTGCGCACTGTAGCAGACGCGACGCACCGGCGTTGTCGCCTCGTCAGGATGGATGGCATCGCGCAAGCGCAAGATACTGGCATTCGGCGTCTGCACCACGAGCCTCGACCGACGCTCGCCATTTTCCACAACCGCGCCGTTGATCAGCACCCGTTCCCGCGGACCGAGTTTCAGGACGAGCCCACTCATCCTTGGGCCCCACTGTCGCTGAGGCCGCGCATGATCGCGGTGTTGATTTCAACCAGCGGGGAGATATCGGCAGACCTTTCGAGGACCTTGGTGGTGTGTTGATCGGTGAACTCGAAGAGATAGAAGAGACGCGCGCGCAGCCCGGTCGGCAATCCATTGCCGTCGCTGGCCACATCCATAGCAAGCATACGCCACAGGTCGCGGTTCTCGTTCAGCGCCGCGGCCAGTTCGGGAAAGTGGTCCGGACCTTCGGATCCGGCCTTTTTCAGCCGGGACGTAACCCGCGCCACGGCCGCGTATTCGACGGCACGCGGGCTGCGTATATGGTTCTGAGTGTTGGCGGAATAGGCGTTCTGCGCCTGCATAAGGACATTCACGTTCAGCACCTCTGTTCCGGTAAAGCGTTTTGCTTCTGGTGGCAGGGCCGGGGCGTCTACACCCCGGCCCGATCAACTTAGCGGAACAGCGACAGGATGTTCTGCGGCGCCTGGTTGGCGATCGACAGCGACTGCGTCGCGAGCTGCTGCTGCACCTGCAGCGCCTGCAGCTTGGCCGAGGCCTCTTCCATGTTCGTGTCCGTCAGGACACCGATCCCGGACTTGAGCGCATCGCGCATGGCGCCAACGAATTCCATCTGGTCACCGACCTGAGAGGACTTCGCGCCGAGGGAAGAGCCGGCGGTCAGAACCGCGTCCCGCATGGTCTGGATTTCATCGATCACTGTATCGGCCACGGCTGAAGTGCCGTCGAGCGCCGTCAACGTAACGCCGACGACATCTGTCGTCAGGTCCTGAGCATCAACCTCTATGGTGTCGACACCGGACTGGGCGCCCGGGCTGGCACGGCTGACCGACGACGCGATGTTGATGCCGGCGTTTGTCCCGTCCACGGTGTCTTTCAGAACGTTGATGCCGTTGAACTGCGCCCCGTCGACGACCGCGTCCATCTTGTCCTTCAGCGCGGTGATCTGCTCGTTGAGCTTGGCGAAGTCGGCACCCTCGCTCTTGCCGGCGACGGCCAGAGCCTCCATTTCATCAAGCGTGCCGGTCAGCTGGTCGACACCGGCGAGCGCCACATCGACCGTTGCCTTCCCGACCCCAAGCTCCTTGGAGATCGCGTTGAACATGTTCGCGTCGCTCTCCATCTTGGTGGAAATCGACCATACGGCACCGTTGTCCTTGGCCGACCCGATTTCCTTGCCGGTCGAGATCATGTCCTGGGTCTTGCTCAGGTTCGCATTGATCGACTGCAGCGATTGCAGTGCGACCATTGCGCTGTTGTTGGTCAGAATGCTGGTCATTGCGATATCCTTGTTCCGTGTTGGCGCTTTGCGCCGTTGATACGTGTCACCACGCAGGATGGCGATTTGATCGTCATTCTGACCGATGCGACGCGGACCTGTCCGGCCCGGATCGCGCCACCCGTTTCCGGATGCCTGTGCACCATGCGCTGCCAAACCCTAACGCGACGCTAATCCAGCCGTGCCGTTTCCGGCGCATTCGATTCAAAGTTTCATGCCCGTTTCTGAACCGTGCGCGCCACCTCACCGGGGATGGTATGCTTGCGCCCCTGCCCGTCATAGGTGTCCATCGATTTGCGGATCTGGCGGTAGCTGGCCATGCGCGCGGCCACGGACCGGATCCCCTGCAGCGCCCCGTCGAGCAGGCTCTGGTTGCGCGTCATCTTCGCCTGCAACGCGGCGAGATCCTGCGCGCGATCCGCCGTCGCGTTCAGCGCCTGCACGAGGCGTTCCTTTTCCGCGACACCGGCGCCGATCCGACCCAGGTTGCCGTCCAGCAGCGCGGCGCGTTCATCATCCAGCAGCGCCTCGAGCTGCGCGACGATCCGATCTTCATTTTTACTGGTCATTGGTCTTTTCCTTCAGGTTGGCTTGGAAAATATCGGCAAGGCCGATGCCGCCGCTTGCGACCATTTCGCGTGCGAGAGCCACTCGCTGGAACGTGGCGAAGTGCGATTCGCCGGTGCTGCCGCTGAAGCTGTTCTCCTGTTCGCCGACACCGGCGGATTTCAGCATTTCGGCGAGAAAGCTCGCCTCTAGCTTCTCGGCGACGGCGCGGAGTTCGGATTTCGCCTGCGGGGTCTGCTGCGGACTTGCGACCGCGCGCGTTGGTAAAACTTCTGTCACGGGATTACCTCGAATTGATGGAAGTAAGCCGCATGAGACAGCAAAGCGGTAAAGAATCAGTAACCGGTTGTCGGCATGATGGTGGCACACGCAGTGAGCCCGGAGCCCCGACATGCACGCATCCAGTTTGACGGCCGACAAGGCGCCGATGGTTTTGCGACCCGACACAGCCGACAAGGCCCGCAGCCCGGACCCGTCCGGGGCATCCGACAAGGACGCAGCGTCGTTCGATACCGTCTTTCAGGCCTCCTCAAACTGCTCCGACCAGTCCGGAACCGTCCGCGTTGCCACCCTGCCGGACCCGGAGAATACGACCGGTGCCGAGCCAGAGGCTGGCAGCGGCGAGGAAGGTTTGCCCGCTGCAGACGACGCTGCAGACGACACGGTAATCGCGCGCGCGCCCGAGCCCGACGCACCTAGGCACGCCGAAACGAAGCTGGATGACACCCTGGATCACCCTGTCGAGGAAGCGCTTCGTTCGTCGCCAGAGGACGGGCCCGATGTCGGGCCTCGCCCGGACCAGCCAGGGCCTGCCCCTCTTTATGCCGGCAAGGTGTCAGGTCAGGTCGCGCCAGTTCAGGTGGCGCCAGGTCAGGTCGCGCCAAGCCAGATGGCGCCAGGTCAGGCTGCGCCCCGGCGGGGCGACGGGCCTGCTCGGGCGGAGGCCACCAAAGCCGATCACATGGCTTCACCGGCGCAGTTTAAGGCGGTCGAGGCGCCTGCCAGCCAAAAGCCCGATCGCGCCGATGCCGCGGCCCGTATCATCCAGATGCGTTTCATGCCGGGCATCGCGGAGCCGTGGGGTGAAGGCAAAGCCGATAGCGCGCCGCGCGCCGAGATGCGCACGATCAGGGGGCCCGATGATGCCCGCCTGCCGGGCCCGTCAGGCATGTCCATGCCTGTAACAACAGGACCGTCGCCCGCGATGCACGGGCTTGGGGCGGGTGCGGCCCAGTCCAGGCCCGAGCTGTCCAGCGTTCTGGCAGCCGCCGCACGCGGCGCCGGCGCGGACCGTCCGGGCGATCCGGATGCGCCGCTCGGCATCGACGCGCGCGGATCGACCGGAAGCAGCCTCGCGTCTTCAACGCTCACCGCCCTGCCCCGCAACGACCTGCCGCATAACATGGCCATGCAGATCGCGGCGGCCATCCAGAAGGGCGGGCCGGGGATGAAATCCGGCATCGAACTTCGCCTCAGTCCCGAAGAGCTGGGCATCGTGCGTCTCACGTTCACGCAGTCCGAAGCCGGAGTCACCGTCAACATACATGCCGAGCGCGCAGAAACGCTGGAATTGTTGCGCCGGAATATCGACACGCTCGCACAGGAATTTCTGGATATCGGCTACGACACAGCGGAATTCACCTTCGACCGCGAAGAGACAGGCGCGCAGGACACCGCCCGGCCCGCCGATGCGATCGAGACGGGCGCGGCATTGCACATCGCGGGAAACGACGCCGAAGCGCGCAACCAGACGGTCGTGATCTCGGATCGGCTCGACATACGCCTATAGAAACAGGGGACATCATGGAAGTTACATCGTCGACGCAACCGAAACCCAGCGCTAGCGAAGCCCAGGTTGCCAGCAAGGCCGCAGGCAATGAGGCGGGCAAGACCGGCAATGCGCTCAGCTCCGATTTCGAGACGTTCCTGAAGATGCTGACCACGCAGATGCGCAATCAGGATCCGCTCAACCCGGTGGAATCCGCGGATTTCGCGGTCCAGCTCGCGACATTCTCGACCGTCGAACAACAGGTGCGCACCAATGACCTGCTTGGCGGTCTTGGCGCGCGCCTCGACACGCTGGGTCTGGGGCAACTCTCGGGCTGGATCGGGCTGGAGGCCGAGGCGCGCGTGCCCGTGACATATGACGGCGCGCCCGTGACGCTGACCACCAAGGTCGATCCGCAGGCAGATGCCGCGCAACTGGTCGTCACCGATGGGCAGGGGCGCATCGTGCAACGTCAGGACATCGCCCCGACAAGCGGCCGGCTGGACTGGACCGGCCTCGATGCCTCGGGGGTGCCATTGGCCAATGGCCGTTACACCATCGCCGTGCAATCAAGCGCCAATGGCGAAACACTCTCGCAAGAGGTCGTGAGCGTGCATAGCCGCATCACCGAGGCACGGCTTGCCGATGGCGACACCGAAATCGTGCTGGCCGATGGTCAAAGCCTGCGGGCAAGCGAGATCATCAGCTTGCGTCAGCCCAAGACCAAGCCATGAGTCAGGAAACCGCCAGCATGGCCATGACCCCGCCCGCACCGATCAGCGCACCTATTGCACCGTACCCCAGGCGCGCCCGCCACGGCGTGCGTCTATCCGGTTCGGGCGGGTTCGATTGCCGGATCAGGGCTTCTTCCACCAGCTGTGGCAGGCGCGGACCGTAGCGCGACAGAACGGCTGCAGTCCGCCCGAGATCGCGCAACACGGCACGCGGCCCGATCGTGGTCTTGATATAATCCTCGACCACCGGCCGTGCGACTTGCCAGATGTTCATCTGCGGATCGAGGCTCCGTGCGACGCCTTCGACCACGACCATGGTCCGCTGTAGCAAAATCAATTCGGTCCGTGTTTCCATGCCGAAGCGTTCCGTCACCTCGAAGAGATAACTCAGCAGGTTGCCCATCGAGATCCGGCTGGCATCCATACCGAAGATCGGCTCGCCCACGGCCCTCAGGGAGCGCGCGAACGCATCCATGTCGCGATCCGCCGGCACATATCCGGCCTCGAAATGCACCTCGGCCACGCGGCGGTAGTCGCGCCTTATGAACCCGTAGAGGATCTCGGCGTAGACGCGCCGCGTATACTCGTCGATATGGCCCATGATCCCGAAATCATAGGCGATGATGTTGCCGTTCGGCGCCACCTTCAGGTTGCCCTGGTGCATGTCGCCGTGAAAGTACCCGTCACGCAGCGCGTGATTGAGAAAGAGCTGCAGCACTCTCTCGGCCAGCACGGCCCGATCATGGCCCGCTGCATCGATCGCGGCGTTGTCGCCCATCGACACACCGTCAGCCCAGCCCATCGTCATCACGCGCCGCGATGACAGCATCCAGTGAACTTTCGGCAACTCGAATCCCGGATCTTCGGCCGTGTTCGCCGAAAACTCGGATGCCGACGAGGCTTCGAGCCGAAGGTCGAGTTCTCCCAGGACGACGCCCTCGAAATGCGTAATGACATCCGTGGGGCGCAGACGCCGTGCTCCCGGCGCAAGCAATTCGATCATCCGCGCGGCAAAATAGAACGCGTCAATGTCGCGGCGGAAGGCACGTTCGATCCCCGGACGCAGGACCTTCACAGCCACGGCCTCTCCGGTTTCGCGGATCCGGGCCTTGTGCACCTGCGCGATCGACGCGGCCGCGATCGGCGGGCTGAAATCGTCGAACAGCTGGTCGACCGGTCGTCCCAGCTCATCGGCGATGCTTTGCTGGGCCACCTCCACGGGAAACGGCGGCAGCTTGTCCTGCAGCACCCGCAACTGGCCGGCAAGCTCTTCGCCCACCAAGTCAGGTCGCGTGCTGAGGATCTGCCCGAACTTGATATAGGCCGGCCCAAGCGCCGTCAGCGCACGCGGCGCCACCGGGCTTGCGGGGTCGCCCTTTTCCCCGAGCCACTGGAACGGCCAGGCCAGGAACCGCATCGTCGCGCGCACCAGCGGCGGCGCCTCGAAGGCATCCATGATCAGCGCCATGGCCCCGGTCCGCTCCAGCGTCGCGCCGGTGCGCACGAGCCGCACGATGTTATGGGGTCCGCGCATCCTTCAGAGTTTCCAGCCGGAATGCAGACAGGCAATCCCGAGGCTCAGGTTGCGGTACTTGGCATTTCCGAATCTTGCGGCACGGACCATCTCCAAAAACGCCTCTTGGTCGGGAAACCGGCGGATCGATTCGACGAGGTACTGGTAACTCTCGCGATCATTCGCGATCGCCTGCCCGAGCCGCGGGATGATGTGAAAGCTGTAGAGGTCATAGACCGCCTGCAGCATCTCATTGGGGATTTGGCTGAATTCCAGCACCATCAGGCGCCCGCCGGGCCGCAGCACGCGGTAAGCCTCGTCGAGCGCCTCCTGCGGGCGGGTCACGTTGCGGATGCCAAAGCTGATCGCGTAGACGTCGAAACTGTTATCGGCAAAAGGCAGCGCCATCGCGTCGCCCACCACCCAGTCGAGGCTGTCGGCCATCGCCGCGGCCTCGGCGCGGCGGCGCCCCTCGGTCAACATCGGCTCGGTTATGTCGAGAACCGTCGCATGCCCCTGCCCCGCCCGGTCGAGGAACCGGAACGCGATGTCACCCGTGCCGCCGGCCACGTCCAGTAGCCGCTGACCCGCACGCGGCGCGAGCCAGTCCATCATCGCGTCCTTCCAGATCCGGTGGATGCCGAGGCTCATGGCGTCGTTCATGACATCGTACTTGCCGGCGACGCTGCCGAAGACCCCGCGCACGCGGCTGGCTTTTTCCGATTCGGGTATCTCGTCGAACCCGAAATGGGTGGATTTCTCGCTCATGGATCTTGTCGCCTTCTGCTCTGGCATTTCTTATAGGACAGGAGGGGCCGGTTACAATGCGCCCCGTGTTCGCAACAAAGGACAGATATGCCCGAACTGCCCGAGGTCGAGACAGTGCGCCGCGGCCTTCTTTCCGTGATGGAGGGTGCCGTGATCACGCGGGCGTGCGTCAATCGCCCGGACCTGCGCTGGCCCTTCCCGCCCGACATGGCGGCACGGCTGACCGGGACGCGCGTTCTCGCGATGCGGCGGCGTTCAAAATACATCCTGGCCGATCTCTCGTCGGACGAGACCTTGCTCATTCACCTCGGCATGTCGGGCCGGATACTGGTTTCGGGCGACCCGGTCGGGCGGTTCGTGCACGCCCATCCCGCAGCCGACAAACACGATCATGTTGTGCTCGACATGGGCAACGGCGCGCGCATCACCTTCAACGATCCGCGGCGCTTCGGCGCGATGGACCTGATGCCCTCGGCCGCGGCCGAGGCGCATCCGCTGCTGGCAAGGCTCGGACCAGAGCCCCTGGGCAATAGCTTTCACCCGGGCTATCTCGCGGGTGCGCTGCACGGGCGCGATACCCCGATCAAATCCGCGCTTCTCGACCAGCGGATTGTGGCCGGGCTGGGCAATATCTACGTGTGCGAGACATTGTTCCGCGCCGGAATCTCGCCGCGCCGCCGCGCCCGCAACCTGTCGGCAAAGCGGGCCGGCGGCCTCGTTTCGATCATCCGCGCGGTGCTCGACGACGCGATCGCCGCGGGTGGCTCGTCGCTGCGGGATTTCCGTCATGCGAACGGAGAGTTGGGCTATTTCCAGCACGCGTTCGACGTCTACGGCCGCGAAGGCGCCCCGTGCCGCGCCGAGGGCTGCGAGGCGGTGATCGCGCGCGCCGTGCAATCGGGACGTTCCAGCTTCTATTGCCCGCGCTGCCAGAGATAGGTTGATCGCACCGCAAACAGTGGTACTGAATCGCGGTGTTGGAAACAAATGAAAGCTGGTTTCATGGCCTATGAGACGATCATCGTCGAAATAGAAGACCACGTGGCACTCATCAAGCTCAATCGCCCGGATGCCCTCAATGCGCTCAACGACCAGCTCATGTCCGAGCTGGCCCGCGCGCTGACAGAGGCACAGGACAACGAGAAGGTGCGCTGCATCGTGCTGACCGGCTCGGAAAAGGCGTTCGCCGCCGGCGCCGACATCAAGATGATGAGCGGCAAGGGCTTCGTGGATGTCTTCACCGAGGATCTCTTCACCGAAGACACCGACGCGATCATGCGCGTCCGCAAGCCGATCATCGGGGCGGTCTCTGGCTACGCCCTCGGCGGGGGCTGCGAGTTGGCGATGATGTGCGATTTCATCATCTGTTCGGATACCGCGAAATTCGGCCAGCCCGAGATCAATCTCGGTGTCATCCCCGGGCTTGGCGGCACGCAACGCCTGACGCGCTATGTCGGCAAGTCCAAGGCGATGGACATGAACCTGACGGGCCGCTTCATGGATGCCGCGGAGGCAGAGCGCTCGGGCCTTGTCAGCCGCGTCGTGCCGGCCAAGAAGCTGATGGAAGAGGCGATGGCAGCCGCCCAGAAGATCGCCGAGAAATCCCGGGTCTCGGTGATGGCCGCGAAAGAGACGGTCAACCGCTCCTACGAGACCACGCTGCGAGAGGGGCTTCTCTTCGAGCGGCGCGTCTTTCACTCGCTCTTCGCGACCGAGGATCAGAAAGAGGGGATGTCCGCCTTTTCCGAAAAGCGCGAGGCGCAGTTCCGCGACAAGTGAATCGGTCGAGATGTGGTTCAGGAGGGGCGTTGCCCCTCTTGGCCTCCGGCCAATTCACCCCAGGGTATTTGACCCGAAAAGAAGGCAGGGTCTTGTTAACCTTATCATGCCAGGCTGGCGGAGCGGTACAGGCTGGGGAGCCGATGACCGCCCGAAGAGAAGACGCGCCCGGCCCCGGCCTGCATCGGAAAGGCTCCGACCGATGCCGGGACCGGGTGCGCATACTCCACGTTTTCCTGCATGCCGTCCGAAACACCGACGCATCCTTGCGAGCAGTGGGGCGTGCCTGTCTGGATTAGGATCGACAGTTTTCCGGTGGTCACGGGGCCAACGCATCATCGGCGCGGCCCTCTAAAAACGGCCAAACGCCCTTGTTTGCAAGGAGTTTATTTGATTTCAAAGGCTTAGGGTGGGGAAAGGTGAGAGGTTGGACAACGACCCAAGCGAGGCTCGTTACGGCTGCTTCCTTCCGGATCTGACCGGGTTGGCGAGGTGCCTGCCCGCGCCAACCTCTCAATCCTACATGTAGCAATTCAATTTCGGGTCCGCAAGAGCACGGTAGCGGGCGCGCGATTCGATCGGGAGGCGCAGCCGCAGAAACCCGGCTCCGGTCGTGCCAAGATCGCTGGCGCCGAGGGCGGTTATCTCTTCGGGATAGGCGCGCAGACCGGGGCCGGTTTCGAGCTCGGCATGGGTGCCGGGCATCGGCACAAATTCCCAAGGCGCGCGCGCCTCTTGTGGGCTCGTGCCGCGGGCGGTCACATGCTCGACGATCATCTCGCGGATCGACAGCCGGCCGCGATAGATCATTCCCTTTGAGGCGAGCGGCCGGAACGGGCCGCCGCCCCACGCCCGGTAGCTGTTCGTGGCGATCGCGAATCGATCCGCGTCCGAAACCGGCCGCCCGTGGTGGCACAGATCGCGAATACGCCGCGCACCGGGCGCGATCTCGGCCCCGCCGGCATCAAACCGCGCCGGTTGGGCAAGGTCGATGCGATAGCTCAGCCCGTCGATGACATCGAAGACGTACCCGGGCACGTCGGGATCGAGAAGCGCCTGCCCGTCGCGGCCCGGGATGAGCCTGTTGAAGCAGATCGCCGACCTCTCCAGCCAGTCGCGCAGATCCGCGCCGGTGACCATCAGGCCGCAGAGCGTGTTGGGGAACCCGTAAAGATCCGCGATGTTGCGCAGGCGCAGCGGGCCGGCGGCGATGTCCGTGAAATGCTCCGGCCCGCCGCGTCCGCCGGTCTTGAACGGGGCGGTGGCCGAGAGGACAGGCAGGCCGGCATGCGGCGTGTTCTCCAGCGCCTCTTGCAGCGCCGCGCGTTGCACGTCGTTGACGATCCGGGTCGCAAGGTCGTCGCGCACCATCGACAGGTAGCTGTGGATCGGCTGCGTCGTGTGCGCCACGACCCTGTCGGTCAGCTTGACCGTGTGGGCATGCGCCCGTGCCAGACGCCGCACGAGGCGGTCGCAGGGCGCGGCGTCCCCGGCCGATATCAGCGTCGCGCGGTGGCCGGTGACGTGCCAGCCGTCCGCATCCCGGACCAGGTCGAGGTCGATCTGACCGAGATGCGATCCCGCGAAGCCGGGGATCACGCAGGGCGTCCCGGTCCGCGCCGTCCCGTCCCCGTCGCCTGAGGGGTGCATTCGGTGACTGTGCCCGGCGATAACCACGTCGATGCCCGGCACGCCCGCGATGGCGCGCGCGGCATTCTCCTGCATGGGGCGCGCGGGGATCGCGTCGCCCTGCACCGGCTGGTCCTCGCCCGTCTCGATGCCGGTATGGGCGAGCGCGATCACCACGTCGGCGCCCTTGCCGCGGATCACCGGCACCCAAGCCTGCGCGCAGTCCACCATGTCGCGTGCGATCAGGCGACCGGACAGATGGGCATGGTCCCATGTCATGATCTGCGGCGGCGTCAGGCCGATAAGGCCGATGCGCAGGCGGTGCACCGCGCCTTGCGCGTCGCGAAGCTCGCGCGTCAGGATATCGAAGGGCGGCACGAACGTGTGATCCCCGAGCGGCGTGTCGCCCCGGCAGGTGACGGCATTGGCGCAGATCACCGGGAAATCCGCCTTGCGCAGCACGCCCCGCAGCCAGTCGAGACCGAAGTTGAACTCGTGATTGCCCAGCGTCGCCGCGTCATAGCCCATGCCGTTCATCGCGCGCAGCACAGGATGCTGGCCGCGCCATCCGTGCCCGGGATGCGGGGTGAGATCGCTGAGCGCGGTGCCTTGCAGGAAATCGCCGCTATCGACCAGCAGACAGTTGTCCGGCCCGGCCTCTGCGCGGGCCTGTCGGACCAAGGTCGCAACCCGTGCAAGACCGTGCGGACGGTCGGCCTGGTGGGTGAAATAGTCGAATGGCAGGATATGGCCGTGCACATCCGACGTGGCGAGGACACGAAGCTGGACGGTCGCCGGCTTGGCCCTGCCGGTCGGGACACTCGTTACGGGGTCGGTCACGACAGAACCTTGTTTTACTTGGAAACCTTCGGCATGCCCGAGTGTCCAAAAACACCCTTAACCGTGTTTCATTGTTTCTGATTCTTCAACAATTATATGCTGACAGGCCGGCTGTTATGCTTTTGCTTGTGGCGTTCCTGCGACATCTGCAGGCATCCTTCCGGCCCGGGATCTTGTATTTGCGCGACATTGCGTGAATGGAGACACGGGACATGCAGTGAAGGATCCTCATGCGGGACGCGGAAAAGGCGACATTCGGGGGCTCGCACCTCGACCGGGCCGACGAGATCCGGCATGACGACGGCGCGATCGACGCGGCCCTGTCCAAAGGGCGCGCGCGGGCGCTCGTATTCTGGCAGGGCAAGCCGCTTTTGGCGGAAGGTCTGGACCGCGTGATCAGCGTGCCGCCAGAGCATCCCGTGCTGGTCCGCCATCCCGGGCCGCGCGTGCTGCTGGGTCGCGACACCGCCGGTGACCTGATCCTCGCGCGCGACATCTCTGACTGGACGCCCCCGGCGCCTGAGGCCGGTGAGGCCGCGTCCGATGCCGTGGGCGAGGTGCATCCCGATTTGCCTGCAGGCAGCATGTTCGCGGATCTGCGACATATCATGACCCGGCTGTCGCCGCGCGATGCCGAGCTGGCCGCGACCGCGCGGGGGCTGTTTTGCTGGCACGAAACGCACGGGTTCTGTGCACGTTGCGGGGCAGAAAGCCGGATGATCAATTCCGGCTGGCAGCGGTATTGCGACGCCTGCGAGGCCCGGCATTTCCCGCGCACCGATCCGGTGGTGATCATGCTGGTCACGCATGGCAATTCCGTGCTCGTGGGGCGCGCGCCGGGATTTCCCGCGGGCATGTATTCGCTGCTCGCCGGGTTCGTCGAGCCCGGCGAGACCATCGAGGCCGCCGTGCGCCGCGAAGTTTTTGAGGAGGCCGGCGTGCGGGTTGGCGAGGTCGGCTACCTCGCCAGCCAGCCCTGGCCGTTTCCGGCGTCTCTGATGCTGGGCTGCCATGCCGAGGCGCTGGACCGCGAGATCACCATCGACCCCGCCGAAATCGAGGATGCCCGCTGGATGACCCGCGAGGAGATGATGGGGGCCTTTGCCGGGGAGACGCCAGAGCTTTTGCCCGCGCGGCGCGGGGCCATCGCGCAATTCCTGTTGCGCAACTGGCTTGCCGACAGGCTGGATTGAGGAAAGACTGCCCGAAAGCCGGGCCGCAACGACACGAGGGCATGGATGCAGTTCACCAGCCGCGAGGATATCGACGCGCCGATCGAGGCGGTGTTCGCCGAGGTCACCGATGTCGCGGCATTCGAGCGGCTGGTGCTGGGGCGCGGGGCTGACCTGCGGCGTACCGACACGCTGACCGAGCCGGGGGTCGGCATGGCCTGGCATGCGCGGGTCACATGGCGCGAGACACCCCGCGAGGTCGACATCACGCTGGTGGACTACGATCCGCCGACCGGCGTGGCGTTCGACCTGAACTCGGGCGCGATCACCGGGCGGCTGCAGGTTGACCTGGACGCGCTGACGCCCGAGCGCACGAGGTTGCACGTCGATCTGACGGTCGCGGCAAGCACCCTGTCGGGCCGGCTCATGTTGCAGCCCGTCAAGCTGATGCGCAGCGATCTCGACCGGCGGTTCCGGCTGCGGATGGCCGAGTACGCGCGCAATATGGAGGACCGGTTCAAGGACCGGGCGTGATCGGGTCCCGCGCGGGTGCGGGCGGATCGGAAAGGGACAGGCAACCAATGGCCTTCGGGATCGACGTGCGGATGCAGTACCGACTGGGCGGCGACCCGATGGTGCTTCTGGTGCTGGAGGCCGCGCGCACCGGCGGCCAGACCGTGATCGAGGATCATCTGGAGATCGCGCAGGCCGACATCACCCGGATCGATGGCGAGGGCGGCGTGGGGCAGCGCATCTGGGCGCGGGTGCAGGCCGACGATCTGCACCTGCGCTACCGCGCGACCGTCGATGTGACGCGCGCCGCGCCGCGTCTCGAACAGCTTGGGGCGACACCGCTGCACGGGTTGCCCGGCGATGTGCTGAGCTACCTGCGTCCGTCGCGGTTCTGCCCGTCGGACGTGTTCCAGACCTTTGCCGCCCGACGCTTTGGCGGGCTGCGGGGCGGCCGCAAGGTGGCCGCAATTCGCGACTGGGTGGCAGACAAGCTGTGCTATGTGCCGTCAAGCTCGGCCACCACCACGGCGCAGGACACGTTTGTCACCCGCGAAGGCGTGTGCCGCGATTACGCGCATGTGGTTTGTGCATTGGTACGGGCATCGGGGATTCCGGCACGCTACGTTTCGGGCTACGCGCCGGATGTCGATCCACCGGATTTTCATGCCCTCGCCGAGGTCTGGCTAGAGGATGGGTGGCACATGGTGGACGCGACCGGCATGTGCGGCGATGACGGCGCGGCGCTGATCGGCGTCGGGCGCGACGCGGGCGATGTCTCGTTCATGGAGACATGGGCGCATGCATGGTGCATCAGCCAGTCGGTCAGCGTGATGCGCCTGACGCCATAGCGTGTCACTCTTCAGAGTGGCGGCGCGGATCGGACGGATAGACACCAAGGATGGTGATATCGGAGGTGAAATAATCCAGCTCGTCCAGTGCGCGGGCGACGGGCGGATCCTCGGGGTGGCCTTCGATATCGGCATAGAACTGCGCGACGTTGAAACGGCCGTCCATGATGTAGCTTTCCAGCTTGGTGAGGTTCACGCCGTTGGTGGCGAACCCGCCAAGTGCCTTGTAAAGCGCGGCGGGGATCGAGCGCAGGCGAAAGACCAGCGTCGTCATCATGCCGTCATCGCCGCGCCGGGCGAAATCCGGCTCGCGCGCCATGATAAGGAACCGCGTCGTGTTGGTGCCCTGATCCTCTATGTGGTGGGCGATCACGTCGAGCCCGTGGATCTCGCCGGCCAGGTCGCTGGCCAGTGCTGCAAGCTCTGGCTGGCCGGCCTCGGCCACGTGGCGCGCCGAGCCGGCAGTGTCGGCGCCGGTCACCCGGCGGATGCCGTGACGTTCCAGAAACGTGCGGCATTGACCCAGAAGCATCGTGTGGCTGACCGCGCTCTCGATCTGGTCAAGGCGCACGCCGGGCAGCGCCAGCAGGTTGATATGCACCCGCACGAAGGCCTCACCGACGATATGCAGACCCGATTCGGGCAGCAGGTGATGGATGTCGGCGACCCGTCCGAAGGTGGAATTGTCGACCGGAACCATCGCCAGATCCGCGCGCCCCTCGCGCACAGCCGTGATCGTGTCCTCGAAGGTGCGGCAGGGCAGCGGCTGCATGTCGGGGAAAGTCTCGTAGCAGGCCTGATGCGAATACGCCCCGAGCTCTCCCTGAAAAGCGATTGCATTAGGCATGTTGGACCATCCATTCCTTGCGGGGCGTACAGGGCGTTTGGTCGCGGAAACTACACCTTGCAAGCCGGTAGGGGAAGCGGCTAGATGTTTTGTCAAACCAAGGAGCCAACGAAAGCGAGCCAATGTTCGACACGATGACACTGACAAAGACCGCTGGCGCCCTGTGCGGGGCGCTGCTCATTTTCCTTCTTGGGGGGTGGGCAGCAGAGTTGATCTATTCCTCCGGCGGGCACGGTGATGATCATGCGCAAGGTTACGTGATCGATACCGGAGAGGACGAGGTCGAGGAGGACACGGCCAACGACGAGCCCGATCTGGCGCAGATGTTTGCATCGGCCGAGCCGTCGAAGGGCGAGCGCGTTTTCAATCAGTGCCGTGCGTGTCATAATTTGGAAGAGGGTGAAAACGGTGTCGGCCCGCATCTTTACGGTGTGGTAGCGCGTGAGGTCGGCTCGGTCGACGGCTTCAGCTATTCCGGCGCGCTCAGCGAGGCAGCAGATGTCTGGAGCGCGGAAGAACTCTACGCGTTTCTCGAAAATCCCCAAGGCTACGCGCCGGGCACCAGCATGGGCTATTCGGGCCTGTCCAAGCCAGAAGACCGCGCCAACCTGATCACCTATCTCGACCAGACCGATGGCGAGGACAATATCGAGCTTGCCGCCGCCGAGACAGATGGTGCGTCGGAAGAAGAGGCTGCCGACGAGGGTGCATCCGATGAGGGCACGACCGAGGATACCGCCGCTGACGAAAGCGCGTCGGATGAGGGCGCCACCGAGGAAGCGGCCGCAGACGAGAGCGCTTCGGATGATGGCACGACCGAAGATGCCGCCGCCGACGAGAGCGCATCGGAAGAGGGCGCCACCGAAGAGACTGCCGATGCGGGCGCGTCCGACGAGGGCGCGAGTGAAGACTCCACTGCGGACGCGGGCGCGTCGGAGTTCGCGACGATGGTCGCGTCGGCCGATGCCAGTGCCGGGGAACGGATCTACCGCCAGTGCCAGGCATGCCACCAGATCGAGAACGAGCGTAACGGCGTCGGCCCGCATCTGGTCGGGGTTGTTGGGCGCGACATCGCCTCGGTCGACGGGTTCAATTATTCCGATGCTCTCACGGGGCTGGACGGGGCGTGGACCCTCGACAAGTTGAGCGCATGGATCGAGAATCCGCGCGAATTCGCACCGGGCAACCGCATGGGGTATCAGGGCCTGTCGGATGAACAGGATCGCGCCGACCTGATGGCGTATCTGGAAAGCGCCGGGAACTGATCCGCACGACGTTCCACCATGGCCGTCGCCTGCGATCGCGGGCGGCGGCCATATTCTTTGCGGGCTCTTTGCGGGCGGTCATCTTTGCTTGATCCGGTCGACCCCCGTGCCGTAGCTTGCTAGTCGGGACAAAAGCGCCAGATCAAATAGATGGCGTGAACGCAGGAGGATGAGATGACCGGACCGACACGACCGCCGCATGCCGGCCTCAGCCGCAGGTCCGTCCTGTTACGCAGCTCCGCGTTCGTCGCGGCGCCGCTGCTGCCCGCCCTCTTGCCGGTGCAAACCCGGGCGCAAGGCGCCCAGGAAAGCGACGAGATCATCACCTCGCATGGCTATTCATTCTTTGGTGATCTGAAATATCCCGCCGATTACCCGCATTTCGATTACGTCAATCCCGATGCGCCGAAGGGCGGCGAGATCTCGCTTTACGCCCCCGGCACGTTCGACTCCATGAACCCCTATTCGCGCCAGGGCCGTGCCGGGCGGCTTTCGTGGATGGTCTATGAAAGCCTGCTGGGCGGGTCGGAGGCCACCGGAGAGCCCCTGCCCGGCGATCGCTACAACGAGCAATACGGGCTCTTGGCCGAAAAGCTGGAATATGACGCCGGAAAAACATGGGTGATCTTCACCATGCGCCCCGAGGCACGTTTCGCCGATGGCACACCGGTGACCGCGCATGACGTGGTGTTCTCGCACAACCTTTTTCTGGAGCAGGGGCTGCAATCCTATGCCGATGCGGTCAAACGCCGGGTGACCGGGGCCGAGGCGCTGGACGACCACCGGGTCAGGTTCACCTTCGCGGAAGGCATCTCGCGCCGGTCGCTGATCGACCAGGTCGGCGGCACGCCGGTGTTTCCACGCAAATGGTACGAAGAGACCGGCGCGCGGCTTGACGAGCCACGGCTGGAGGCCGCGCCCGGATCGGGCCCCTACCAGGTGAAAAGTTCCGAGGTGAACCGCAGCATCGTCTACGAGCGCAATCCCGATTACTGGGGCTGGCACTTGCCGATCAACAAGGGGCGGCATAATTTCGACCGCATCCGGATCGAGTATTTCGCCGATGACAACGCCGCGTTCGAGGCGTTCAAGGCCGGCATCTACACCTTCCGGGCCGAGGGCAATTCCAAGACATGGGCCACGGGGTACGATTTCGGCGCCGCCAATCAGGGCCATGTCGTGACCGAGGCGCTGCCCGACGGTCTGCCGCCCACGCCGACGGGGTTCGTGTTCAACCTTGGGCGCGAAAAGCTGCAGGACAAGCGCGTGCGGCAGGCGATCGCGCTCGGGTTCAATTTCGAGTGGACGAACGAGTCGCTGCAATACGGCCTGTTCGAGCAGCGCCATTCCTTCGTACAGGACACCCATCTGCAGGCCGAGGGCGTGCCGGAGGGCAAGGAGCTTGAGCTGCTGAAATCGCTCGACGCGCCGGTGCCCGACGATATCCTGACCGAACCGGCGGTGCGCGCGCACAGTTCCGACCCCGATCGATTGAACGACCGCCGCAACCTGCGCCGGGCCATGGGCCTGCTGGACGAGGCCGGCTGGCTGGTGGGTGATGACGGCATGCGCCGCAACGCCGCCGGCGAGCCGCTGCGCATCGAGATCCCGATCTCGGCATCCGGGTCGGCGACGATGTCGGCGGTGGTGGAAAGCTTCGTGTCGAACCTCAAGCTGATGGGGATCGACGCCCGGTTCGACAAGATCGATGCCGCGCAATACACCTCGCGCGAGCGCGACCGCGATTACGACCTGATCTATGACAGCTATATCGCGTTCCTCGAGGCGGGCACCGGCCTGCATCAGCGCTATGGCAGCCAGGAGGCCGAATTCAGCCTGTTCAACCCCGCCGGCCTTGCCAGCCCGATGGTCGACGCGATCATCGACCGGGCGTTGGAATCCGAGACCCAGGAAACGCAGGACGTGGCGCTGACAGCCCTTGACCGCGCGCTGCGCTACGAGTTCTTCATGATCCCAACATGGTATCTCGACAAGTCATGGGTCGCCTACTGGGACCAGTATTCCTATCCTGAACCTCTGCCCGAATACGCCACCGGCGTGCTCGATTTCTGGTGGTATGACGAGGAAAAGGCGCAGGCGCTGCGCGACGCGGGCGCGCTGTGACCGAAAGGGCCGGCTGAGATGGGCGCGTATCTCCTCAAGCGGATCCTGCTGATCGTGCCGACGCTGTTCGGGATCATGGTCATCAACTTTCTGCTGGTGCAGTTCGTGCCCGGCGGCCCGGTCGAGCAGATGATCGCCAACATGCAAGGCCAGGGCAACGTGTTCGAAAGCTTTTCCGGCTCCGGGTCCGATACCGGGCAGGACATGGGCGGATCGGGCGGCGACTACCAGTACGAGGGCGCGCGCGGCCTGCCGCCAGAGATGATCGCCGAGCTCGAAAAGCAGTTCGGCCTCGACAAGCCGCCGCTGGAGCGGTTCGTGGGCATGATGTGGAACTACATGCGCTTCGATTTCGGCGAGAGTTATTTTCGCAAGATCGAGGTCCTGGACCTGGTGCTGGAAAAGATGCCGGTCAGCATCTCGCTGGGCCTGTGGTCCACGCTGATCGCCTACCTCGTGTCGATCCCGCTGGGTATCCGCAAGGCGGTGGGCGATGGCACGCGGTTCGACACATGGACCAGCGGGCTGATCGTCGTGGCCTATGCGATCCCGGCGTTCCTGTTTGCGATCATGCTGCTGGTGCTGTTCGCGGGGGGCAGCTACTTTCAGATCTTCCCATTGCGCGGCCTGACCTCGGACAATTTCGATCAGCTTAGCCTGCTGGGCAGGGTGGGCGATTACCTGTGGCATATCGCGCTGCCGGTTCTGGCCTCGACGATCTCGGCCTTTGCGACGCTGACATTGCTGACCAAGAACAGCTTTCTCGACGAGATCAAGAAGCATTACGTGATGACCGCCCGCGCCAAGGGCCTAACCGAGCGGCGGGTGCTTTACGGGCATGTCTTCCGCAACGCCATGCTGATTGTCATCGCCGGCTTTCCGGCGGTGTTCATCGGGGTGTTCTTCGGCGGGTCAGTGCTGATCGAGACGATCTTCAGCCTCGACGGGCTGGGGCGGCTCGGCTTCGAGGCCGCCGTGGGCCGCGATTACCCGGTGATGTTCGGCACGCTGTTCCTGTTTGGCCTGATCGGTCTGGTGGTCGGCATCCTGAGCGATCTGATGTATGTCTTCGTCGATCCCCGGATCGATTTCGAGAAGCGGGAGGGCTGACGCGGTGCGCGACGATCATGACCGCGCAGAGGGGGCGCTGCCCCCGTCGCCGCAGGGCGGCGACTCCCCCGGGATATTTGAGGCCAGAAGAAACGCGGGTGGGATGTTCAGACTGTCGCCGCTGAACCAGCGGCGCTGGCGAAATTTCCGCCGCAATGGCCGTGCCTTCTGGTCGCTGGTGATGTTCTCGGTGATCTTCACCATCACGCTCTGCGCCGAGTTCGTGGCCAATGACAAGCCGATCCTGATCCAGTATCGCGGCGAGTTCTACGCGCCGATCTTCCAGTTCTACCCCGAAACCGCGTTCGGCGGCGATTTCCAGACCGAGGCGATCTACCGCGATCCCGAGGTGCAATGCCTGATCGCCTCTGGCGGGCTGGATGCGTGTTTCGACGATCCCGAGGGCGTGATGGCCGAGGCCGAGACCGGCGTCGTGAATGGCGAGGAGATCGTCGGGGGCTGGGCGATCTGGCCGCCGATCCCCTACAGCTACGACACCACGGTGGACCGCGACGGGGCGGCGCCGCTGCCGCCCAATGCGCAGAACTGGCTGGGCACCGACGACACCAAGCGCGACGTGCTGGCGCGGGTGATCTACGGGTTCCGGCTGTCGGTGATGTTCACGCTGATCGTGACGTTCCTGTCCTCGGTGATCGGCATCTTCGCCGGCGCCGTGCAGGGCTATTTCGGCGGCAAGACCGACCTCATATTTCAGCGCATCATCGAGATCTGGGCGTCCACGCCGCAGCTCTACGTGATCATTATCCTGTTTGCGATCCTGCCGCGCAGTTTCTGGCTGTTGGTAGTGATCACGGTGCTGTTCGGCTGGATGGCGCTGGTCGGCGTGGTGCGCGCCGAGTTCCTGCGCGCCCGCAACCTTGAATATGTGCGCGCCGCCAAGGCGCTTGGCGTCAGCAACCTGACGATCATGTTCCGCCACATGCTGCCCAATGCAATGGTGGCGACGCTGACCATGCTGCCCTTCGTGATCACCGGCACGATCTCGTTGCTGGCGGGGCTGGATTTCCTTGGCTTCGGTCTGCCGTCCTCGGCGCCGTCGCTGGGAGAGCTGACGCTGCAGGCCAAGCAGAACCTGCAGGCGCCGTGGCTGGCCTTCACTGCGTTTTTCGCCTTCGCGATCATGCTGTCGCTGCTCGTGTTCATCTTCGAGGGGGTGCGCGACGCGTTCGATCCCAGAAAGACCTTTCAATGAGCCTTCTCGAAGTGCGCAACCTCGCCGTGGGGTTCCGGCAGGATGGACAGGTGATCCCGGCCGTGAATGGCGTATCGTTCAGCCTCGACAAGGGCGAGACGGTGGCGCTGGTGGGCGAGAGCGGCTCGGGAAAATCGGTGACCGCGCTCTCGACGGTGTCGCTTCTGGGCGGGGCGGCCGAAGTTACCGGCAGCGTCACCTATGACGGCCAGGAGATGATCGGCGCCAGCGATGCGCGGCTGCGGCAGGTGCGCGGCAATGATATCAGCTTCATCTTCCAGGAGCCGATGACGTCGCTGAACCCGCTGCACACGCTGGAAAAGCAGCTCCGCGAGAGCTTGGAGCTGCACCAGGCGCTGACCGGCGCTGCGGCACGCGACCGGATCGTGGATTTGCTGGAGCGCGTGGGCATCCGCGAGGCGCGCGACCGTCTGAACGCCTACCCGCACCAGCTCTCGGGCGGGCAACGGCAGCGGGTGATGATCGCCATGGCGCTGGCCAACAAACCCGACATCCTGATCGCCGACGAGCCGACCACGGCGCTTGACGTGACGATCCAGGCGCAGATCCTCAATCTGCTGGCGGCATTGAAGCGCGACGAGGGGATGGGGCTTTTGTTCATCACCCATGATCTGGGGATCGTGCGGCGGATCGCCGACAAGGTTTGCGTCATGCAGGAGGGCGAGATCGTCGAGGCCGGGCCGGTGGATCGGATCTTTGCCGCGCCGCAGCACGCCTACACGCGAAAGCTGCTTGGTGCGCAATCCGTGGGCGTGCCGGCGCCGGTGGCCGACGATGCCCCCGTGGTGGCCGAGACCGAAGACCTGCGCGTCTGGTTTCCGATCCACAAGGGGCTGCTCAAGCGCACGGTCGGGCATGTGAAGGCGGTCAATGCTGCTACGCTGCAGGTGCGCGCCGGCGAGACCGTGGGCATCGTCGGCGAAAGCGGATCGGGCAAGACCACGCTGGCGCTGGCGATGATGCGGCTGGTCGCCTCCGAAGGGCGGATCAGCTTCGTGGGTCAGGATGTGCATGGCTGGTCGACGCGGCAATTGCGCAAGCGGCGCCGCGAGATGCAGATCGTCTTCCAGGATCCGTTCGGCAGCCTCAGCCCGCGCATGACCTGTGCGCAGATCATCGCCGAGGGGCTGGGCGTGCATGGCAACCCGGACGGCCGCCCCAAGCGCGAGCTGGTCGCCGAGGTGATGGCCGAGGTCGGGCTGATCCCCGCGATGATGGACCGTTATCCGCACGAGTTCTCGGGTGGTCAGCGGCAGCGCATCGCCATCGCGCGCGCGATGATCCTGCGCCCGAAGCTGGTGGTACTCGACGAGCCAACAAGTGCGCTCGACATGACGGTACAGGTGCAGATCGTGGATCTGTTGCGCGATCTGCAGGTGAAATACGGGCTGGCCTACCTGTTCATCAGCCACGACCTGCACGTTGTGCGCGCGATGAGCCACCGGGTGATGGTGATGAAGGATGGTGATGTCGTCGAGGCCGGCAGCGCCGAGACGCTCTTCACCGCGCCGCAGACGGCCTATGCGCGCACGCTGCTGGAGGCGTCGCTGGAAGGGCGCATCGACCCCGAAACCGCCTGAGCCTTTTCACTTGAGCGCCTCGGTTGTCCAACCTCTTACCCTTTCCTGTCAGTCACCTCGCCCGCGGCGCCCGCGCGCGCATCGATTTGCGCACCCGGAGCGCGTACGCACGGTACGGGATGTACGCGCAGGCGGATCTTGTCACACCCACAAGGCCCAGGCCATCTGCACCTCGGTCTCGACCGCGCCGGGCCGCACCGCGCGCAAGCGCGCGAGGGCGTCGTCCGGGTTCTCTCCGGTTTCAACCATCACGCGCAGGGCTGCCATTCCCGACCGGCCACGCCCGCCCTTGCAATGGATCATCACCCGTCCGCCGCCCTTCAGCGCGGCACGCATCATCTCGCTTGCGTCGCGCCAGGCCGCGCACTGATCCGGCGCAGGCGTACCAAAGTCCTGAACGGAAAGGGAAATCCAGCGCGTTCCGGCCTCCTGCAGATCGGCCCCGAGGGTGAAGGCCTCGCATTCCGCAATCTCCTCGGGCGTGACCAGTGTGATCACCAGGGCCGGTTTCCAATCATGCAGATGCGCCATATCGGCGGCATAATCACCGCTCGCCCCCGGCAAAGGGGCCAGCGCCAGCGTCCCACCGCCCACATGCAACGCGTGGATCACGAATTCCGTCATCGATGCCAACACACTCCCCCGGCGAGACCCCGCCAGCATTGCCACGCCATGCACAAAAAGCAAGCTGGACGCCCCGCACGCCCCGCTTTACGTTTCTCAAAAGACACGAATCCGAAAGGCCCGCTGCATGTCCGACACCGACCCATCCGGCTATCAGGTTCTGGCCCGGAAATACCGGCCCGAAACCTTTGCCGATCTGGTCGGCCAGGACGCGATGGTGCGCACGCTCAAGAACGCGTTCCGCGCGGACCGGATCGCCCAAGCCTTTATAATGACTGGCATTCGCGGCACCGGCAAGACGACCACGGCGCGGATCATCGCCAAGGGGATGAACTGTATCGGGCCGGACGGCACGGGCGGGCCCACGACCGATCCCTGCGGCGTGTGCGAGCATTGCACGGCCATCATGGAGGGACGCCACGTCGATATAATGGAGATGGACGCGGCCTCGAATACCGGCGTCGGCAATATCCGCGAGATCATCGACTCGGTCCATTACCGGGCGGCCTCGGCGCGCTACAAGGTCTACATCATCGACGAGGTGCACATGCTGTCCACGGGCGCGTTCAACGCGCTCCTGAAAACCTTGGAGGAGCCCCCCGCGCATGTGAAATTCATTTTCGCCACGACCGAGATCCGCAAGGTGCCGGTGACTGTTCTGTCGCGCTGCCAACGCTTCGACCTGCGCCGGATAGAGCCCGAGATGATGATCGAGATGTTGCGCGGCATCGCCGACCGCGAAAGCGCGGAGATCAACGATGACGCGCTCGCCCTCATCACCCGTGCCGCCGAAGGCTCGGCCCGCGACGCAACCTCTCTTCTCGATCAGGCGATCAGCCACGGCGCCGGCGAGACGACGGCAGAGGCGGTGCGCGCCATGCTCGGGCTGGCCGACCGGGGGCGAGTGCTCGATCTATTCGACATGATCATGCGAGGCGATGCGGCAGGGGCCCTGTCGGAGCTTGGCGCGCAATACGCCGAAGGCGCCGATCCGCTCGCTGTGTTGCGCGACCTGTCGGAGATCACGCACTGGATTTCCGTGGTCAAGATCACGCCAGACGCGGCCGAGGACCCTACCATCGGCCCCGACGAGCGCGCCCGCGGGCTGACCATGGCAGAGGCGCTGCCAATGCGCGTGCTGACACGCATGTGGCAGATGCTGTTGAAATCGCTCGATGAAGTGGCCGAGGCACCGAATTCCATGATGGCCGCCGAAATGGCGGTCATCCGTCTCACGCATGTCGCCGACCTGCCCACGCCCGAGGATCTCGTGCGGCGGCTGCAGGACGCGCCGCCGGCCGGGCCGGGCAGCGGCACCACACAGCCGAGCGCGCAACCGCAAGGCACCAATGCCCAAGGCAGCGCGGCACCCCGGCCAACACATGCAGGCCCATCAGGACCGAGCCTCGGCAACGCAGGCCAGGTCACGGCACTCGCGCAGCAGCCCGAAGACGCCCTCGCGCGCTATCCAAGCTTCGACCATGTGCTGGAGCTGATCCGCGCCAATCGCGACGCCAAGCTGTTGATCGAGGTCGAGGGCTGCCTGCGCCTCGCCGCCTACCAGCCCGGCCGGATCGAATTCACCCCGACCGCCGACGCGCCATCGGATCTCGCACAGCGCTTGGGCAGCGCGCTGCAACGCTGGACGGGCAATCGCTGGACTGTGACCGTCGTCAACTCCGCGACCGCCCCCACCCTGCGCGAGGCGCGCGAGGCAGAAAACGACGCGCTGAAATCCGAGGCGCGCGCGCATCCGCTGGTCGAGGCCGTCTTCGCCGCCTTTCCCAAGGCCCACATCAAGGACATCAAGACCGCGCAGGACATCACCACCACGGCCGAAGCCGACGCCCTCCCCGAGGTCGAGGATGAATGGGACCCTTTCGAGGATGACTGATGCTGCGGCTTGCCTGTCGCCTTTCACGTACCGATATGATTAGGAGAGGCGACACAATTCTTTCCGGCCCGCCGCGAAACGGGTCTTGATCCAGAGGAGATATCACGATGTTCAAGGGTTTGGGCCAGATGGGCGACATGGCCAAGATGATGCAATCCGCGCAGGAAATGCAGCAGAAGATGGCCGACCTGCAGGAAGAGCTGAAAACGATGATGGTCGAGGGCGAAAGCGGCGCGGGCCTCGTCAAGGCCACCTGCAGCGCCAAGGGCGAACTCAAGGGGCTTGATATCGACCCGTCGATCTTCAAGCCCGAGGACAAGGAAGTGGCCGAGGACCTGATCCTCGCCGCCATCAAGGACGCCCAGGCCAAGGCATCCGAGCGCGCACAGGAAGAGATGGGCAAACTGACAGAATCCATGGGCCTGCCCAAGGACATGAAACTGCCCTTCTGAGGCATATTCATCTTGCCTCAAATACTCTCGCCGACGGCGTCCCTGCCCGGCCGCCCGAACGGATCTGGCCATTGAGCAATACCCGTGACATCGACGCCCTGATCGACATGATGGCGCGCCTGCCCGGGCTTGGCCCGCGCTCGGCCCGGCGTGCTGTTCTGCACATGATCCGCAAGCGCGCGGTGCTGCTCGCCCCGCTGGCCGAACAGATGCGGACGGTTGCCGAGACGGCGTGTGAATGCACTATCTGCGGCAATATCGGCACGGCTGAGGTCTGCGATATCTGCGCCGACGCGAAACGCGCCACCGGTCAGATCTGCGTGGTCGAGGATGTCGCCGATCTCTGGGCGATGGAACGCGGCCACGCCTTCAAGGGGCGCTACCACGTGCTGGGCGGCACCCTTTCGGCGCTCGACCAGATCGGCCCGGAGACCCTGCGCATCCCGCAGCTCGTAGACAGGATCGCGGCAGAAGAGGTGACCGAGGTGATCCTCGCGCTCAACGCCACGGTCGATGGCCAGACGACGGCGCATTACATCGCGGACCAACTCGACGGGCGCGTGCGGCTGACCTCGCTGGCCCAGGGCGTGCCAATCGGCGGCGAACTCGATTATCTCGACGATGGCACAATCAGCGCGGCGCTGTCGGCGCGCAAGGATCTCTGAGCCTCACGCGCGCTCGACCAGTACCGATCCGACAGAATAGCCCGCGCCGAAGGAACAGATCACGCCCCGGTCGCCCGGCGCGAGGTCGTCGGAATATTGCGCGAACGCGATGATCGATCCCGCCGAAGACGTGTTGGCATAATCCTGAAGGATGTTGGGCTGTTCATGCGGCTCGGGCACCCGGCCCATGACCTTGCGCCCGATGAAATCGTTCATCGCCTTGTTGGCCTGGTGCAGCCAAAGGCGGCACAGCCTATCCGCCGGCACGCCCGCCTCTTCCAAGTGCCCGAGGATATGCGCCGAGACCATCGGCAGCACCTCCTTGAACACGCGGCGCCCGTCCTGCACGAATTGCATGTCGCGCCTATCGGCCATGCCATCCGGGCGGCTGCGGCGCAGGAACCCGTTATTGTTGCGAATGTTGTTCGAGAACTTCGTCGCGCAGCGGGTTGATTTTATGAGGAAATGCGCGCCCTTCGCCTCGTCGGCGGGTTCAATCAATACTGCCGTGCACACATCCCCAAAAATGAAATGGCAGTCGCGGTCCCGCCATTCGAGATGTCCCGAACAGATTTCCGGGCTGACCACCAGCGCCCGGCGCACGCTGCCCGCCCGGATCATGTCGGCCGCCGCCTGGATCCCGAATGTTGCCGACGAACAGGCGACGTTCATGTCGAAGGCGAACCCGCCCGCCCCGAGATATGACTGGATCTCGATCGCGATCGCGGGATAGGGTCGTTCGTGATTGGACGCGGCACAGAGGATCAGATCGACCTCGGACGCGTCTCGCCCGGCCTGCTCCAATGCCTTGCCACAGGCATCGAGCGCCATTTCAGCCATGATCCCCGGCTCGTCGTTACCGCGCTCCCTCAGACGGGGATACATCACCTCCGGATCAAGGATCCCGTCTTTTTCCATGACATGACGCCGCTCAATCCCCGACGCGCCGACGATGAAGTCCACCGACGACAGCGCCTTGGCCTCCACCCGGCCGGCCGCAATATCGGCGGCATGGCGCGCGTTGAACCGCTCCGCATAGGCATTGAACGCGGCGACGAGTTCCTCGTTCGTGATGACGTCGGGCGGCGTGAAGACACCCGATCCTGTTATCGCGGGTTGACGCATCCTGCTCTCCTCGCTCGTCTCGCCAGGTCATCACGGTTCCGTCGCATGGACAGACGCGACACCCCGACAGACAGGACGCCCAGCCATTCTTTTCAGCAAAAATACTCGGAATCCCGACTTTGCAGTTCAGTTCACCTGATCCGGCGGGGTCTCACCGGCGAAGAACGCGCGCAGATTATCGACCGCCTTGAGCCCCATGGCCTCGCGCACCTCCAGCGCGGCGGTCCCGAGATGCGGCAGCAGCACCACGTTCTCCAGGGCCGTCAGGGCGTCCGGCACCTGCGGCTCATGTTCATAGACATCAAGCCCGGCACCGGCGATATGCCCCTCCTGTAGCGCCGTGATCAGCGCCGTCTCGTCCACGACATCGCCCCGCGAGATGTTCACCAGGTGCGCCGTGGGTTTCATCGTTGACAAGAATTCTGCATCGACAAGATGCCGGGTCTCGGCGCCACCGGGCACGGCGGCGACCACGAAATCGGCCTGCTCGGCCACATCGCCAAGGGTCTCGAGCTGCTGCGCCTCGGTCTCGACCGGCTTCGGCGAGCGGTTGAAATAGACCACCTTCATGCCGAACCCGTCATGGCATCGCTTGGCGATGGCTTGTCCGATCCGGCCCATGCCGACGATGCCCACGGTCTTGCCAGAGACGTGCTGCCCCAGCATCTGGGTCGGGTTCCAACCAGGCCAGAGCCCGGCGCGCACCATGCGCTCGCCCTCGCCGGCGCGCCGCGCGCTCATCAGGATGAGCGTCATGGCGATGTCGGCGGTGGCATCGGTCACCGCGCCCGGCGTGTTGGTCACGGCGATACCCACGCCCCGCGCGGCCCCGGCATTGATATGATTATACCCCACTCCGAAATTCGCGAGGATCCGGCACCGGCTGCCTTCAGCCTCTTCGAACACCTCGTCCGAGAACAGGTCGCCAAGCGTCGGCAGGATCCCGTCGTAAAGCGCAAGCGCGCCGCGCATCTGGCCGAACTTCATCGGGGTGGTCTCATCGCGCATCTCGACATCGAAATGCGTGCGCGCGGCGGCGAGCACGCGTTCGGGCATGGGCCGTGTTATCAGGATCCGTTTCAATGCAGTCTCTCTCCCAGTGGGACGTCTTCATCGGGTCCGATCAGAACGACATCGCCCCGGCTGTCATTCAACCCCAAAACCAGTACCTCCGACAGGAACTTGCCAATCTGCCGGGGCGGAAAATTCACGACCGCCAGCACCTGGCGGCCGATCAGCGCGTCGTGCGTGTAATGCTCGGTGATCTGCGCACTCGACGACTTTACGCCCAATTCGGGCCCGAAATCCACCAGGAGCTTGATAGCGGCCCGGCGCGCTTCGGGGAAGGGCTCGGCCTTGGTGATCTTGCCGACGCGGATATCGACCTTCAGGAAATCGTCAATGTCGATCTCAGCCATCGCGCAGCTCCCGCGAGCGGTCCGCGGCGGCGGCCACGGTACGCGCCATCAGCGGCGGCAACCCGGCCACCTCGTCCATCAGCACATTCAGCCCCGCCTGCGTGGTGCCGTTGGGGCTGGTCACGTTCTTGCGCAACTCGTCCGGCGTCTCATCCGCGGCCTCAGCAAGCGCCCCGGCCCCGGCCACCGTCGCCTGCGCCAGCTGCATTGCAAGATCCGGCGCAAGGCCCTGCGCTTCGCCCGCTTTCGCCATGCATTCGATCATGTGAAAGACATAGGCCGGCCCCGATCCCGAAACGCCGGTGACCGCGTCCATCTGCTCCTCGGTGTCCAGCCTGACGACCTGCCCCACGGCGCCCAAAAGCAGCCCGGCCAGATCGAGCTGCGCCGCGCTTGTATGGGCATTGCCGACGATCGCCGTGATGCCCTGCCCGATGGCGGCGGGCGTGTTGGGCATCGCCCGCACGATCGGCGTTCTGGCCCCAAGCGCCCGCTCGAAAAGGGCGATCGGCGTTCCGGCGGCGACCGACACGAACAGCGTGGCGCTTTCGCCCTTGGCGCGCAGCACCGGCAGCGCATCGCCCATCATCTGCGGCTTGACGGCAACCAGAACGATGGCCGGCTTTTCAGGCAGGTCGGCATTGATGTGAACGCCGGCACCCCGCACCCAATCCGAAGGGTGCGGGTCAATGACCCAGACCGATGAGGCCGGCAATCCATCCGACAGCCAGCCCTGCAACATGGCACTGCCCATCTTGCCGCAGCCCAGCAAGACAAGGCCTTTTTCGGCGATCTGCTTCATGGTCATGATGCGCCCCCAATGTGGTCCAAGCTTCGGGGCCAGTGTTACGCGCGACCATAGGCCTCTGCAATGGCGACCTGCATGGCCTGTTGCGGGGTTTGATCACCCCAGATCGCCAGTTGCAGGGCGGGGTAATACCGCTCGGCATTCAGGACCGCGCCGCTCAGCAGGGTATCTATCTGCTCGGGACTTGGCACGTCGGCGCCGGCCATGACAAGGCCGTAGCGATAGACCATCAGCTTGTGTTCGCCCCACCATGTGAACGACCCGAACCAGCATTTTTCATTGATTTCATTGAGGATCTCAAAAAGCACCGGCAGCTTCTCGACCGGCGGCTCCATTTCGTAGGTGCAGACCAGTCGCAGGCTCTCGTCGTGACCCGACCATGCGAGGGTCAGCGAATAGGTGCGCCACTGACCTTCGACCGCCATGGCGATCTGGTCATCGCCGATCCGGTCAAAGTCCCATGCGTGATGCTCGGCGATATGCTCGACGATATCAATCGGGTGGATGTCATCCTGAAAGATCTGTTCGGAAAGTGCCATGGCGCCGCCTCATTTGCTGTAGCGCGGGGATGGAATTACACCCCAAGCGCTAGGTGCCTGCTCTACGGGCGGGGGCCAGTCCCCTCACCCATACAATATATGGTGCGGACATTGCCGCGTCCTGTAAAGCAAATTGTTGAGTAGACCGGCAATATCTTGTGGGTAACAGCAAAAGGCCCCCAAGAAAGACCGGATCGGACCACCCCGGACCCGTCCCTGAGCTATGCCGGGAAATGGGTGACGGGGTTTGAGAAGGCGGCGTCTCGTGGCGGGTGTCGAAGCCTTCCAGCACTTCCGGAAGAAACGATACGCCATGAAGAGCGATAGCGACATCATCGCCCTGCGTCAGCCGGAATCTGTGGATGGCCCGCTGACAGAGATCGCCCGGGACGGGGCGCGCCGGATGTTGGCGGTGGTGCAGAGAGCCGAGGCCGACGCCTTCGTCGCGCAACATTCCGAAGAGGTCCTGCCGGACGGCTGGCAACGGGTTGTACGGCACGGATATGGGCGCGGTATGGCCCGGAGCGATCCATCCAGACCCGGATCGGCGCGCTCGATATGCGCCGCCCGAAGGGGCATGACCGCGTGACCGCCCCCGATGACGGGTGGCCACCCGAGGTGTCACGTTGACCGACGGTGTCGCCGCAAACGACACTGAAAACCGCGACGCTTGATCAGCCCGCGTCATCCAAATCCCACATAGCTTATGTCCACGGGCCCTATGTGTTTGATCCAAGCTTTTGCTGGTGCGATCTTTTCCCAAGCATGGAAGGAAGCACTATGGGACAGATACGTAACGTGAGCGCCACAACCACGTACGCAGTCAGAGCTGCGATACAGCGATCCCAAGCTTCGGCCGCAAAGTTGAGCAAGACTTACGGGATCAATCCCAAGACCGTTCTCAAGTGGCGCAAACGTGCGACGGTCGAGGATCACAAGACCGGTCCGACGGCTAAGTGTTCGACGGTCTTAGACCCCATGATCGCGGTGAGATCTGACTGGCTCGGCGGCCTCTCCCGCGGCATTCTCCGTTGGAGGGTTGCGCCGGATTGGCCGGTGCCGAGCCTCAAGGATGGGGGAGAGACCGCATGCAGGATAACACGTTCATCGGGCTTGATGTCCATAAGGCGACGATTTCGGTCGCGGTTGCTCATGACGAGCGCGGCGGCGAGGTCCGCCACTGGGGCACGGTACCGCATCGTCCTGATCATGTCCGCAAACTGGTTGAGAAGCTGGCGGCTGGCGGGGCACGGCTCCATTTTTGCTATGAAGCGGAACCCTGCGGTTATGGCCTCCACCGACAGCTTATCGAGATGGGGCATGACTGTATCGTGGTGGCACCTCCTTGATCCCTGTGAAGTCGGGTGACCGGGTGAAGACCGACCGTCGGGACGCGGTGATGCTGGCGAAGCTGCATCGGGCCGGTGAGTTGACGGCGGTCTGGGTGCCGGATGCAGCGCACGAGGGCGATGCGTGATCTGGTCCGGGCACGTGCCGCGGCGATGCGGGTGGCGGGCAAGGCGCGGCAGCATCTACAGGGCTTCCTGCTTCGACACGGCCGGATCTATCCCGGGAAGAAGGGCTGGACTGGTGCATATCGGCGCTGGCTGGCGACGGTGCGCTTCACGCATCCGGCGCAACAGATCGTCCTTCAGGATTACATCGACGCCGTCGCGGATTCCGCGGCGCGGGTAGAGCGCCTGACAAGGCAGATCGGAGACCTTCTGCCGAGCTGGACGCTCGCGCCAGTCGTTGACGCGGTTCAGGCGATACGCGGCGTTGGGTTCATCGTCGCGGTGACGGTGGTTGCCGAGGTCGGGGACTTCCAGCGTTTCAACAACCCGCGGCAACTGATGTCCTATCTGGGGCTGACCCCATCGGAGCATTCCAGCGGTGCCAGCGTGCGGCGGGTGGGATTACCAAGGCCGGCAGCAGCCTTGGCGCGTGCGCTGATCGAGGGTGCTTGGAGTTACCGCATGCAGGCATGCATCAGCCCGAAGCTCCTAGCCCGGCTGGAGGCACTGCCGCAGGCCGTCCGGGACATTGCATGGAAGGGGCAGCTCCGGATGTGCCAGCGTTACCGCCATCTGGTTGCGGCCGGAAAGGCGAAGGTGGTGGTGATCACGGCGATCGCCCGCGAGATGGCAGGCTTCATACGGGCCATTGCCAAGGCAGTGACCGCTCCTTCGAGGGCGGGGTCGGGCGACGCACAAGTCTGAGAAGGTAGCTCAGCACCGGACCAGCCCGATGCGCAGGGTTGGGGGCGGAACACGGTGGGGAACCCTCGTCGCCTGTTATGGGCCGACATTGTCGATGCCCGATTTTTAGACCGAGGCAGCCCCAGGACGAAACCCCGGTCATGCGGTATCCAACCCGCGCATGAGAGCTTGCTCAACCGTCGTCTCAGTTCCGCCTCCTACCCTGCACATCTACATCCCCCTTGCACCCGGCCCAGTCGGATCCTTTGCCATGGCACATAAGCTTGACAGCGATCATGAGAGCAGGCTGCTTCTGTGGTTGCCGCCCGTAGTGCAAGAAATTTCTGACCGTTCGAGCATGTGATCGAGTGCGAACTTCTGTCAGGCCTCAGTATGCGGCATTTCCAGAAGCCGCGGGCCGGGATGGTGATCAGCGGATCGGGTCCAAATCTGAAGAACGAGCTCTCAGGCTCGCAGCAGCCTGCTGGTTTTCCCAATCCGGATCTGTTCGATCATTTTGCCCATTCAGGTCATCGTCTTCTCACACCCCCTGGCACCGTCACTGGCGGTTTGACATGAGCATCATGCCGCGCCTGCCAGCGCCGGATCCCTGTAATCCTCGTCCTTCGTCAGCATCGCCCAGATCTGCCGCGCCATCTTGTTGGCCAGCGCGATCGCGACCAGCATCCTGGGCTTGCGCGCCAACATGCGTGCCAGCCAGCTGCCCTCCGGTATTGTGCGCTGCCCAAGCCAGCCCAATCGCGACATTGCACCGATGATCAGGAGGCGTCGGATATCGACCTGGCCGGCCTTGGTCATGCGCCCCAGACGCTCCTTGCCTCCGGAAGAATGTTGCCTGGGCACAAGGCCCAACCAAGCCGCGAAGTCGCGCCCGGTTTCGAACTGCGCCATGTCAGGTCCGAACGCTTCCACAGCAACTGCCGTCAGCGGTCCGACACCCGGCATGGTCTGGAGCCGGCGCACCCTGTCCGACCGGGTGGCCAGCGTCTTCAGTTTCGTGGTGCGCTCGGCAATACGCGCCTTTTTCTCGCCAATCTGCGCCAGCAGGTCCTGGCACTCCTCCCGGATCAGCGCAGGCAAGTCGGAGGTCTCATCCTCCACGAGCGCCGTGATGCGATCGAGGTGGCGTATTCCGATGGGAAACACGTGACCATGCTCATGCAGGAGCGCCCGCAAGGCGTTCACATCCGCGGTGCGCTGATGGATCAGGCGCTCCCGGCCACGGAAGACGGCCGCGCGAGACTGCTGCTCAACCGTCTTTGGCGCCACAAAGCGCATCTCGGGCTGGCGGCCCGCGATGACGATCGCCTCGGCGTCAGCGGCATCGTTCTTTTGGCGTTTGACGAAGGGGCGCACGTATTGTGGTGCGATCAGCTTCACCTCGTGCCCGAACGCCTCCATCTCGCGCGCCCAGTGGTGCGCGCTGCCGCAAGCCTCAAAAAGGACCAGGCAGGGCTCCTGGCGGGCCATGAACACCGGGAACTGCTTTCGCGTGAGCTTTTTACGAAACTGGACGTCTCCTGTCCGCAGCGCGCCATGGACCTGGAAAACATTCTTTGCCAGATCGACCCCGATCATCATATCCTTCATCTCGCCGTCCTCCTGTTTGCGTGGCGTTGAGCACCACGACTTTGGCACATTGCGATGCCGTCTGGGGAGGGCGGCAACCACTCCATCTGAAGAAGTCAGGTTGAAAGGACGTTTTCCCGTCTGCCGTCGCTTGAAGGTCGGTCATCCGCGGGTGCGGAACCCGAGCTCAGGATGGCTGCCGTGGTCAGGCAGCCAAGAGCTTCGGCAATCTTGCGAGGTTGCAGGCCGCCATGGTCATCGAGAACTGCGCACGGACCCTGTCGAGGCCGTGATGGACGGTCTGGGCCATGCCGCCGACGGTCTTGGCCCAGCCGAAAGGTTCCTCGATCTTCTTGCGATGTCGCTGGGACAGGGCGTAGCCGCGGTGGGGTGATGAGTGGTTCGCTTGTCGATGGCGGAATGCCGGGACTTCTGCGCGATATACGGCGTCACGACCATACCTTTCAGTTTCTTGACGAAGTCGGCGCTGTCATATCCCTTGTCCGCGCCGAGCGTCAGACGCCGTGTCGAGCCCGGCGCGTGCCGATTGATCATGTCCAGCGCCGCCTTTCGCTCGCCGTGGCCATCGGCGTGGGTCAGGTCCGCCTGCACGACCAGCCCGTTGCGGTTCTCCATCAGCGGGGGCTCCGCCCGTTCAGGGCTGAAATCTGTCCACCGGGCAGATTTCCGGGCGCCCTTCACCCCAGACCGGATCATCAATGCCCAGCCCGACGAACCACCGGAACAACAGGTTGTAGTCCATCTGCTCCATCAACTGCCGCTCGGACCGGATCGAGAACAGCATCTGCAGCAGGCTGGCACGGATCCAGACGCTCCGGCGCGATCGAGGGGCGACCCTCCTTCGTGTAGAGCGCGTCGAACTCGATATCGAGGCTCGCCAGCGCGTCGTTCACGATCTGCCGGATCTTGCGAAGCGGGTGACCCGCGGGGACCCGTTCATCAAGGTCCACATAGCTGAACTGAACTGGCCCCATTTTCGACCGGACACCTTGGCCTGAACCAGGAGGCTTAGGCATATCCCTAAGCACGTGCTGGTAGTGCGCCAGGGGATGGTGTAAGAGACCGCGCGCGGCGCTATTTGGCGTAGCGCAGCGCGCGGCCGGGCTGGCAGCCACCGTGTTTCTTCATAGTCTGAGGTTGTTCAACGACCGATGACAACG
>Ga0307974_1000156_pt1:32500-37391 | contig 37391 bp, 49 predicted proteins | sample OrgLakmetagen784_FD_201812 | JGI IMG/M metagenome (GOLD analysis project Ga0307974, IMG submission 201812) | Saline water microbial communities from Organic Lake, Antarctica - #784 | ecosystem: Environmental > Aquatic > Non-marine Saline and Alkaline > Saline | place: Antarctica... | reverse complement strand
TGCAAGCGCTCTGATGTCAGAACAATAAGCTGCAAGCTGGTTTGCTCTCACGCGCACACACACACACACACACACACACACACGCATGCACACACACATGCGCACAAATACACATACACACACCTGGCATGTGACCCATTCCGGGGGGAGGGTAGTATGGTGGTGGTGGGGCGTATGATCCGGGCCCTGGAGGGGGGGGTGCATATATACCTGCGACGGCACACACAATGCATACACACAATGGACAAAGGTCCTTTGTTCAGCTAGTACAGGACACAACAGGCTCGTTACAGCAACGTGTATGTACAGACAAACTTAGAGAATGACAGCGTTCCAACTTGATGCATCTGCTAAACACTATGCATTCCCACACTTGCACCCTCACCCACCACCTACACTGACACCCGCCAAAGATGCCCATGACCAAGCACACCCCCACACCCACAACCTCACGCACCTTCACAACTAGTTTATTTGTGTTCTACGACCATAATATAAGCCACACAGACAACATACACACATACACGCATGCACACAATCTCTCACCTGGAGGAGGGGGTACTGCTGTCATGGGGGGGCCACCTCCTGGGGGCCCTCGAGAAGAAGGATGAGGAGGAGGGCCTCCACCACCACCCTTTTCACCCGCCTTCTTCACCACGATGGCACGGTTGTCCAGCTTGTACCTGATGGCATTCAGGTGTGCGTGTTAGACAGGTGTGATTAGAAGCGCCGCCTTCACCATGGTAGCATGGTCGTCCAGCTTGCACTTGATGCCTAATTATTGCACATGCCAAATGAATGCTTTCTTTTCAAATGTGGATGTTTAGCTGATAGACAAGAACATCTGGGTTTGTTTGATGGACTTGTAGCCACAAGGATTTCTTAGCACAGGCTACTTTGATTAAAACGTTTGAACGTAGGAAAACCAAAAGGTTGTAATAATCAGCTACCAGAGTTTGGCAGAAATAACAAACAATCCCTGACATAAGTAGCCAAGCTAAGCATCAATATGGGATGGGCAGGGGACTCCCAATATATCCATTGCATGAAACAGCGGTTTGCACCTCATCATCAACACCCATCAGAAACCTACATGGGTCCCTATAAAGTAAAGTAAAGTCTCCCAATAAAGTAAAGCAAAGCCTGTACCTGTGTACAAGAATGAGGACAAGCAAACACACACACACACATTCTCTCACCCATTAGCTCCGTGAATGGCTGCTACCACCTCCTCTGACGTGCCCATCGTCACAAAGGCGAAGCCCTTGCTCTGCCCAGTCGCACGATCGGTAATGAGACGGACGTCCTGCGTGGAAAAAAAGGTATGCGCGTTCCTGTCATGCTTGTCACCCGTGTGCCCCAAATCATAAACAAGTAGGGTTGGCCAGAACCATATATACACGGTGTTTGTGGCAGGGAAATCACCATATACATACGGTCATGTGCGGTGTATATATACGGTTCTGGCCAACCCTATGAATGAGCAACAACAATGCTCTCCATACACACGTCATGCGAACGATCAAGCAGTTCCACGCACACGCAATGCAGGTGACAATACCTAGCTCTGCAACGACTTGCAGCGTCTTCTTACCTTTCTAAAGAAGGAACGTCCCCTCACCTTTTCACTTTCTGGTTTGAATAGACATAAGATAGAAAGGACCCTTTCTACGAGTGATCACCTTGAAAACCATATTGCCGAACAGGGGGGCACTTTGCACATGCTACGGGATGGATGAGGTGCACGCAGTCAGCTTCTATATGCTTACCTCACTAAAATCAAAGGGAATCTGTAACCCGTCCATTGCGTCGTAATTGTGTCGTATACGACGCAATGGACGTGTTATAGATTCCCTTTGATGTTAGTGAGGTGAATCATAATCCGATGTGTCAATTAAAACAGAAAGCACTGTCCCCAGACAGATTGCAGCAATCTGACCAATGTCACGGCTCCAGCAACACAGGAGTGAACAGCCGCCATGAAGGTTGCAAGGTTGCAAGAATAGGAAACAAATGGAAGGCTTCAACAGCAGTACTTGTAAGGAAGGCCTTGCTTGTTGCAAAGGAGAAGGAGGCCCTGTACTTCAAGCAACGCAATCTTTTAGTGAACAGCAATTTACCTGCTACTTGACACCCCTAGGCATAGAAGAGAGCTTCATCAAGAACAGTCTTGACAATCAGGAGTACGTCAAACCGCTTGATTTGTGCTCCGCCATCGTGGCGTGGCCTTCCTTTTGAAAGTACTGTGCTACGCATACAACGGACTCAAAGTAACCTACCGCGACTGTACCAAAGCCCTCAAAAAAACTACGCAGCATGGTCTCTGTGACGCCGGGATTGAGTGCCGTGACGTACAGGGTGTTGACATTGGCCTGCAGGAACACATATTGTGTGGGTGTTGACATTAGCATTCAGGCACACATATTTCGTGGGTGCGCAGGAACACATATTGTGTGGGATTGACGTACAGGGTGTTGACATTGGCCTGCAGGAACACATACTGTGTGGGTGTTGACATTGGCCTGCAGGAACACGTATTGTGCGTGAGGCTTTACTCTCATTGATGATTGCGCTGAAACCTTTTGACGTAGCTTCTGGCTGTGGCTGTGGCCCAAACAAGCAGTAAGAAGTGTGTAGGGGACAGTGTGCAACGTATGAGTGAGGGGTGAATCACGAAAATTGTGGTGGGGCTTGAGCTTTAAGTGCAAGAGAGTCTTCATGTGTATGTATACATCATACAGTATATGTGCATGTTTGTATGCGCGTGTGTGCGTGCGTGTTTGTCGAGCGCTGTTGAAAGGAGTGCAGAGCAAAAGGGGGAGCCTCGTATGCATAGACATGCTTAAAAGCGGTCATAGAGACATGCGGGAAAATGGCTGGTAACAGAGGCAGGTATGAACAGGACCTAGGACACAACTGCCAGCTAAAATTTGAAAACCTAGAGCAACTATGACAGGACCATAAAGAAATAAATTACTTAAATGTATCATGATCAATCAAGCAAGGGTGAAGATAAACAAGGCCCAAGGAATTGCAAGGAAAATTTCCAGCCATATGAATCCATTTTGGCAACAGGAAGTGCAGGCAGTTTTCAACGTATTTGTGCACGACAAGGGAATCAAGCGCGCACACACAAACACACACACACATACACACACATGTGCGTTGAGGTGTAAATTGTTGGTATCTGAGGCCTTGATTGCAGCCCCTCTACTTCTACCTCTGATCTCAGCCATCAGCGCACAAGGCAAGCAGCAAGATGGGTGACGGCATTTGTCGCTGCGCAAATCATTTGCAGGCCAGTTCAGGGGTGCATGCGGGACCACCCTTCTAGTTCTTGTGTCACACATTGTAGGTAAACAACGCAGGACAGCACAAACAAGCAATGTAGGTCAGCACAAGCAAGCAACGTAGGACGGTACAAACAAATGTAGGACAGCACAAACAGCACAAGCAAACGACGTAGGACAGTACAAACATACGTAGGACAGCGCAAGCAAACAACGTAGGACAGCACAAGCAAGCAACGTAGGACAGTAAAAAAAGCAACACATGTATGCGGTTTTGTGTCACACATTGTGCGAACACAACGTAGAACAGCACAAACAAGCAGCACGTACATGGTGGGGTGGGGCAGAGCCAGGCATGCGAGGACCTTTCTCTCCTGCCTCCGATCTAAGTCGCACAGCCAGCGGTCGCCCCTCCAAGGGTTTCCCATGCATAGCCGTGGCGGCTACCCTTGCAGTCTCTGCGTCCTCGAAATGCACAAAGCCAAAACCACGGCTCTGGCCCTGCGGTTGTGGAGGAGAGGGGAGGGGAGGGGGATGAGGTGAGCATGCCGTTGACGTTTGAGGACTAGGATGAATAGGATCAAAACCCTAGATCCCTTATGGAGAGGCAACATGTGTGCTTGTATACGTAGTCGTACATGTGGCAACATTTACGCGCACCCACCGTGAGCTGGTCGATGATGACGGTGGCAAAGGTGACCTTTGTGAAGGGCTCAAACATGGCACGCAGCTGATCGTCTGTAAAGGTAGGAGGTAGGCTGCCGACATACAGCTGCATGTGGAAATGTGTGTGGATACATGGGTATGTGTATGTATGTAATACATGTACGTGTATGCACAGTTGATGTAAAGTTACACTCAACATTGGGTCATTGGATGCTGGCTGTGACAGAACAATGCATTCACGCACCTCACACTTGACACAAGATTGATCTTGATATTGGGCATTTTTTGAGGACTCTGTCCCATGTAAAAACATCATCATCTCTCATCACACCTGCCAAGGATGCCCCTTAAACTTATTCATCTTGCCAGTCCTCATGTCCAAACACAACACTGTATACCAGATATGTGTCATACGGCGTATTCGTATAATACGCCGTACCTATTTAACGCGTATTTTACCGTATTGAACGTCCCAAATGACCGTATGACTCATCCCTGCTGTATTAAAAACCGGTACACAGCCTTGTGGTGTGGTACGATTTCTTGTTATTGCATGTTCTGCACCGTAACTGTGTTCAGGCAGACCCTTTGCAGCCAGCTGCGTCTCAAGCAAGCAAAATCTAGTCGTGCACACCTGCCTCGGAACTGTGGCCCAACAATCCTGCCTTAGTATCCTACCTTACAGTCATCAGACAGGTCTTTGGCTGCCAGCTTGGCCCCCAGAGCAGTGGTCCGTTTGGCTGCCAGCAGCTCACCCATGAGCTCTGACGGAGCACCACCACCCAATTCCTGGAAAGTACCACACAAACAGGTATGGTGTTAAGGAAGGAAATACCACCACCACATCATTCCTGAGGACAGAATAGCACAAATGGAGAGCATGACATAACGAGCACCTTGCTACCCTTTGCGAGAGTAGCAATTGTGCAGACAGC
>Ga0307974_1000156_pt1:0-27500 | contig 37391 bp, 49 predicted proteins | sample OrgLakmetagen784_FD_201812 | JGI IMG/M metagenome (GOLD analysis project Ga0307974, IMG submission 201812) | Saline water microbial communities from Organic Lake, Antarctica - #784 | ecosystem: Environmental > Aquatic > Non-marine Saline and Alkaline > Saline | place: Antarctica: Organic... | reverse complement strand
GGAAGACAGGCACCCAGGCAACACAATGCTTTGAAGAGGCAGTGGTATGTGTGCTTTCTAGCAAGCTTACAACACAGCAATATGTGCAAGCATGAACCACCTCATGACAGCCGCATGTTCAGGAACAACCTCACGACCTAGCCCTTATTTGACCAGACAGACGCAATAAAAGTAGTGTTTACACAGTTGCACGCTTGTTCACGGAATACGGATGGAGCTAACCTTGACCCTAAAAGCCCTTTTGCAGGCACGAAAGTACAGTCATTGCAAATTTGCCCTCTTTTTGTAGGACAAGTTCAGACAAGCGGTAGGGGGAGAATTGCCAACACAACAGAGGCAAGAGGCCCTGTTTGGTCTAGCAGAGTGTCTACAGCAGTTGGCAGAAAGGTTGGTGCTGTCTCGTTTCGGCAGTGTTGCGCACTCCGGTTTGCCATATCACAGGTTGCCCCTTGTATGCTCCAGACAAATGCTTTACTTTGTTTTCAGCTCAACAAAAGTGGCCGAGCAGCCTCCAATTATACGGTCATGCAATTGTAAGCAGATAGGTCCAGCCAGCGGTCAACCCCACGTACATTCCCAGGGCGAGTGCTTCGTTCATTCTTGTTTGTGTATGCATACATGTGTGCTGCAAAGTTCCACCACAGAGCTTTTGTCAACAGAGCTTTTGTTCAACCGGAATGCATTTACAGGAGGATCGAGGACGCAGGTGCTTTGCCTGATGCTCTGCTCACGCAGCTCACTGAGTCTGCCTCACGCGGGCTTGCAGCTCAGCTGTTTCAGGAGTCTGTGGAAACGTACAAGCAGGTGAGAGAAGTAATCATCCTCATTGGTGATTATGACCTGCTGCTCAAGAACTTGTCGAGGTAAAACAAAGAGAGGGCACTTGCCCAAATCTTGCACTTTTGTGAAGCGCTTTACATAAGACACAAAGCCCTCTTGGATCTTACACCTTATATCTTACATGGCTCCTTCCACTAATTAATGCTTAGGAATACCTACAATTCAGACGCACGCTGCTGTACGCCATATTCACAGGTGGTAGAACCGGATGGTCGCATGCGCGTCGACGCGTGTGTCTGTGCAGGCAATGCCCTTGCCTCTCTTGCTGAGGCCTTTGAATTTGCCCATCAAATCCAACAGGAGCAGCAGCAGCAGCAGCAGCAGCAACAGCAGCAGTGTATATTGTACAGACAGGCGTGTGCAATGTACGAGTCTGCGTTGGAGCAGGAGGAGGATGCTTTAACATACTCAAATATGGGAGACGCGCTGATGCAGATGTGCCAGGTGCAACTTTGCTTTTGATGTTTGTGAGGAACATACTTGAGGGGACAGTCAAATCTGTGCATTATGATGTTATGCTGCACTACGCTTTATGCTAATTCCTCTCAATTCACGCACTGGGAGTTTGTTCAGCTTATCACGCATGCAGGGTGTGCTGTCCGGGCCTATACAATCCATCACATGATGTTGCTTATAACTGCTGTCCTTGCCCGTTCCTTGAACCAAGACGTACCGTTGGAAATACTTGACATACCGTTGGAAATACTTGGAAATACCAAGACGTACCGTTGGAAAAACTTAAACCAAGACGTACCGTTGGAAGGAGCTATCATTGCCCACATCTTTGAACATTTGTACGGCAACAAGAGGAGAGTGCTCTGTGCTCTTGTCCCTTACCATGGAATTCTTTAGTGTTGCCTTAAAACAGCTGCCATGATGTGAGCATTGGTCATTTGCGTCGCCATGGACGGGTGCCTGCTTTCTCACCTGCTGCTGTTCCTGCTGCTGTTCCACACAGGCACTGTGGGCTTCTGGACAAGGCGTAGAGGCACAAGCAGCCCTTACTTCTGGTGAGGTTATTGACTTGATGTAAGAAAGGGAGCGTACTCGATCGCGATCGTTTCCCCTATCTAGGTAGTTCTATTGTGCTCACTAAGATTCCTATCTCAAGGCCTAATACAGGCTGTTTTGGATGCTGGAAGTGTCCAGTTGTTAAAGATCTCAAATGGAACAGCAACCTCCATTGAGCACCAGCGGTGCAATCAATCAGCTTGCAACCTGCGTTGCTGCCCATGTGACCTGCGTTGCAGCTCTGGCTGCCTACGAGAAGTCCTGTGCCATGAGCGATAGTGCAGATGGGGACGACCTGCCTGGTTTGCTGGCAAATTGGGGTGTTGGCCTGACTACTGCTGCAGGTTGCGTCCCGGTAAGGAAATATTGAGTCCTGGCAATTGGCCTGTTGACCATAGACGTGAATGAAATCCTAATCAGAATAGAAAATGGTCTTTTTTGCATTAATCTTCACACACACTTCAATTGGTCTGCAAAGGAACATACAAATCACATGTTTAGGGTTGGCCAGAGCTGTATATATACACCATATATGACCGTATATATGGTGATTTCCCTGCCACAAATACCGTAAATACACCGTATATATAATATGGTTCTGGGTTCTGGCCAACCCTACACATGTTGCATTCACAAATTACAATGGAGAATCAAGGGAGGTCACACAGTGCACCAGCAGAGAACCTGTTCGAGGCTTTGATTTGCCACAACCTCTTTCATACTTAACACGCCTTTTTTCCACAACTGATAACATCTCTGATTTAATCCTTCCTCTCCTTTTGTGCTGGAGGAGTTTCACAGTGTTTTTGTGGCTCTTTTTCTTTTGCGGGCATTATTCTCACTGCTGCATGAGCGAATGTCTTCATTTACGCCCAAGACTTAGCCACTGATCAGTGCCTTGTTCGGCTCAGGTGTGTTGTGCTACATGTGAGAGTGCACGCCTGCTCCTGAGCCCCGTGCATAATACAGCAGGTCCTGATATGTTCACATGGTGTCTTTGCACGCAGGATACGGCACAGCAGGTGGTGCTGCTAGACGCAGCTGTATCGCGTTTGAGGCATTGCAAGGAGTTTACTCGTGGGGACACATCACCCCTGGTGTCATTGGGGGATGCCCTTGTGGCCAAAGCTGAGATACTTGCCAAGGCTGTGCTTTCACCAGGTGTGTTGGTTGTGTTACAATATATTGCTCATTAAGTATGCAATTCATTCCAGCACAGTAAAATACAGGCTTCCAGATTAGCTACTGCAATTTCACCGGTGCAGCTACAGTGTACCTAATATTGAGCTTTGCGATGTTGTATAATTAGCCGCTGGTGTGCACGATGGTTTAAACTCTCTGCTTGCTAAGCTTTGCCCGTTTCAAGTAATGATCCGTCTTTTAAACAAACCCAACCCTCCAGGTTCCCTATCCCCCCCACCCATAAATCCTGGGGCGCCTGATCTGGCAGGGGCCACTGCCTTGCTGCAACAAGCTCTGACAGAGGGGTACGGCCAAGCTTTACACATAAGTAGGGGGACAACAGAAGCTCTGGTAAGGTTTTTTACTGGTCTGCATAGACAAAAGAAAAAAGATAAGCTACGTTGGTAGTGCTAACACATCCAGCGCGGTGAAAGAAAGGAGCAGGTAGTTAGGTGCCAGCACTTAAACACCAAAACTGTGTTGTAGGCCAATATATGGCGTCAGGGTTTTTTTGTGCAGAAGCATCCATACCCACACCTTGGCTATGCTTGCTATTGTGATGTATTGCGTCCTTTTATTGATGAGTGAGGAGGCATACTTGATAGAGTGTCCAGTACGTGAGCTTGTTCTTTCTTATCATGGCACCTTAATACCAGTCCAAATTGGCTCACGATACTTCGTTAGACCAATTGTCCACCTGCGAGCAATGTTGGCTTGAATACCACAATCTTGCTAGAGGTTCAACACTGTGGCTAGTTCAAGAGTTTCATGTCATCGCTGTTCTTCTAAAATCTGCAAAATGTGTGACGACATTTAAAAGTGAAGCCCTGGAGCAAGTAAACTGAATCCAAGCTAACTTCCTCTCCAAACAACCTGATGCAGCTTGGATCAGCAGAAGTCCATGCAGGGCTTGCACGCCTCGCAGCTGCTGAAGGTGACCCAGCCACAGCTGCGCAGAGCTTGAGCACAGCCTTGGCGTTGTATGAGAGTGTGCTGCAGGATCCTGTGAAGATTGGGGGGTTTAGAGAACGCTGCGAAGTGAGGTGCGTTGCTACTCTCCTCCCCTGCTGCTGTATTTGGTATTTGTACTTGTTATCTCATGGATTTAGCGGCAGGGTTGCACCTACTTGTCATATTTTGTCACAATTGCAAGGAATTTTTGCGCAAGCAGTGAAGTCGCTGCCCACAATAATCAGGAAAAAGGGCTTGGTTTAGTTATCAAAACTATACCGCAGAAAGATATAACATAATCCAGGAGGGTGGCAAGCTGCATTATATCAACTTCCTGGGGGGAAATTACCTTGCTCAGCAGAAATTTTATATGCTGAATGTGTCTCCTTGGGGGAGTGTTTGCAGGACTTTGAACAGTATGAGCATTGTTTGGGGATCTATCCTTAGTACACGCTGAGCAATTTTAGCCTAAGCTCGTGCTTCTTGTTTAGAAATCTGAAACGGGAGAGTGAAGCGCGTACAGCTTAAATGTGCTGGGTTTGTCAAACGCGTTCTTCTCCTGTTATCATCCCAACTCGCTGCAAGCTCGTGCAACTTCATCACTGCGCCCCCTCTTTCCCTTTGGTCAGGTATAACGCCACGTGTATGTTGGCTTTAGCAAATCGGGATGAGGAGGCATGCAACTTGCTAGGGCAGCTTTTTGCATGCGGAGGGGTCAGCCGGGTGGACGTTGCAAATGATCCAGACCTTGGCGGAAGGCTCTGGGTGCAGGGGCTGCTGAGTAGCTGACAAAGGCCTGTGCACGACCAGTGAATTAGTTTTTGTGTGTGTGTGTGTGTTTATGTGTGTGTGAATTCCAGAGCAAAACTTCAACATGGTATACGCTGTTGGCGCTGATGGTGTATGTGTGTGTGAATTCCAGAGCAAAACTTCAACATGGTATACGCTGTTGTCGCTGATGCTCGTGTTTATTTGCAATGTGCATTGCCCACTGATCATTCTTTGTGATGCTCAAATGTTGGACTTTATCAAGTGAGCACAAAAACAAAGTGGCAACTTCTGGTGTCTGCCTCTTTTCCTAGTAACATACATTTGCCTACTACTTCTGTCCCAAGGTGCATATTGATCTGTTTAAAAGACCATGCACAATTAAAATAGGCTTTCTTTGCGTGTGCACACTTTGGAAGTGAAGGCAGCAGCGTGGCTTGAATGCAGGTCTTGGATTCCTCGTGACAGTGAAAATGTTTGGAACAATGTGCACGCTTTCCTAATAATTTGGCAACATCTTCAGGTTTGTGAGTATTGGAAATATCCCGTTTTATTATTGGGTGTTACATAGATTAAAGAGAGCAAACACCCTGCACGGACAAAGAAGAGACGAAAGACAAATCAAAGGGAGCACGAGAGGCTGGCTGGAAGAAAAAGAGAGCAAGGGGGCGGGGGCAGCCAGATCTGAGAAATTAAATCACACAAAAACACCCAAACACAGACCAGGCACCTACCTCAAGGCCTTGGTATCTATCCAATTACCAGAACGCCTTGCAAGCACACATGCACCCTCCACAAATTAGAAAATGCCAATACCGTAGCAAACTACCATGAAAACTACCAGACCCCTATCAAAAATGGCACTGCCAATGGAGCCGCTAGCAACGCTTACCTAACAGCATCCTATGTCCATGTCAAAACCAGGTGCATCATTATGAAGTACAGAACAGGAACCCTGTACAACCAGAAGCACTCAATACGGCTAACTTGCCCCCTCTGCCCTCAACTAGACAGTGCCCTGCATGTCTTTTCTGGATGCCAACAAGAAATATGATCACTGAGAGACACAACTTAGCATGCAGCATGATCTTCAAGCAAAGCCATTAGCAAGACAGGCTTTCTAGGATCCTGCTTTGTCTGCATGGATATAGGTAGCAGCGAACGGCTGGCTATGCAAAATCTTCAGATTCCCGATACAGCTGAAAACAGGATTATACCAAAGTGGCTCGTTCCACCTCGCTTCTCAGACAAAAATAGGTTAACCTCCAGCCGTCCGGATGCTGTACTGGTTGCTCCCATCTCCGCGGAAGGAAAAAGACCAGCAATGAAGGGGGGCGGGTTCTTAGGAGTGGCAGGGGGCATCTGAGGGAGACCGGGAACACTTCTACAGCACCGCCAGCCACCACCAACAGATCCACCTCCTCCAGACCGTCTGTGACAGCATCGACCCAAATCTCTCAACATTCTCCAACGTGACATTCACCTCATCGAGATCAAGTGGTGTGAGGACACTACTAGACCACAGAACCAGCTGAGCGACACTCAGGAACAGCATAAAGGCTTCTGCTCCATCCTTCAAGGAGCCTCCTTCACCCTCCACAGCCATCATCATTTTGGGAGTGGGTGGCACCATCTACAGCAATCACACGCTGGAGCCTATTAAGGAGCTGGGTCTTGACTCTCAAAGAGCTAAGAACATGCTTCCAAGCTTTATGTTTATTCTGTCAATTACGCTGCCAAACTTGTCCATACCAGGTGCGCACTTTCCAGTCCTATTATCAACCGTCATTATTATGATGTTTTCCTTACTCTTTGGTGGAGGACTTTTACGTTACCCGTTACCAAAGTGGCTCCTTTTCCTCAATTCATATGGGGAGTGGTTGTTTACTACGCCAGACTGCTAGCCTGCTCATCATAAAAAGCAATTAGCGGAGCTTAAGGTTGCGGACGTACATCCTCAAGATGGAGACGCACACCCTCAAGGTGGAGACAGGCAGCATCTTGGGATCGTGAAAACTCTCGTTTGTGTGACCGTTGTGAACAGATTCAAGATGAAGCGCATGCCCTTTTGATGTGTAGAGACGCAGAGGTTTGTGCCTCAAGGAGAAAGATTGCTTACCTGTTCAGTCAATTTTTGGATGATTTTTCAAATAGGCTTTGATGTTGTTGCTTGTGTTATATTGCAGTGCACACCTTGTTTTTATGAGTGCAGATGCATGTCTGATGGAGTGTTCATTCAGTTTGTGTGTCAATCTTACAATCTTATAGTAATCCAGATAAAGGACCGCCAGAGATTTGCCTGTATAGTCTTTGTAGATGCATAGTCTCCATAGCTCCAACGAGTTTAACGTGAAGCTTGACTTCCCTATATCCTTGTCTATTTAGGTTGGCAATAAGCTTGCTGTGCTGTGCTTTTGCTTTTTGGAGTTGGGGATCAGGCCTAGTGTCTTCACATAATTTAAACTCAATCAGGTGAACCTCCCACTGGTTTGGATTCAATTTCTTGTCTTTGGCAAGCTGTTGATGAAAATGTGAGTTGCGGGTGGTTACACGAGAGGAGCACACAGTGCTAGGTAAAAATAGGATGGCGTCAGGACGAGAAGAGGCTTTCAAAGCATGTGCTGCTAGTTTTGGTAGCAACCAAGAGGGCAGTGTTTTGTTGGCAGTGTTTCTCAGATCTAGGCCTTGCTCTGATAGTTTATCTGCGCTGTCTACGTCAGTGTAGGCAATTTGGTTGGCACTGCATTGTCTCTTTTGTAGGGCTTGGACAATCAGCATATCTGCCATGTTATGGCGTTTTATAATCATGTTCCTCATTTTAGTGTGTTGGCAACCTGAGAATATGTGAAGCGCACTATCAGTGCAAGGGCAGATGGGGCAGTTTGCATTGGGAGAGAAGCCGTACCGGTAGGCGTGTTTTTTATTAACAATTGTACCAGTGCGGTACCTCATAACATTACGCCTTTCGTAGAATTTGAGATGACTATTGTTCCAGAAAGCATTTGTGGCTTGTTTATTGACCAACGGTCAAAGGTCCTTCCAGTAGTTGTAATACCCTGTGTCTATTTTGGCACTGCCCAGTCTGTGTGATTTGCACATTTCTGTTTTCAGCTTGACCTTTAAATCAGAGAGTGCATGAAGCCTAGGTGTAATTGCCCCTCTTCCGCTGGGATCCTCATCAGCGTCTTTAGCCGCAAGCCAGTAAAGGTGTGTATTTGCATTACCGTCCACTACCGGAGCTGGAGGCTGAAAGTGCACGTCATGACCTCCGTCCTGTAAAGCAAAGTGTATGGCAATTGCATCTGCACATTCGTTTCCGGCAATGCCACTATGGGCTCTCAAATTATAGAAGCAGATAGGTTCTGGTGAAGCATAAATATAGATACGATTTGTTCTAGCAGATTTAAGTGTGTTTGGGCCCGTTGCATTTCAGGCCTGAAATGGGAAGAGTAGCTGTTTTCTAATTTGGCTTAGAGAGCATGCACTGCAGTGCTGTCCGTTGCAATCTTGGTATACCTATTGGTAAGCGCTGCTGCAATCCCTGTGAGCTCAGCTCTATTGATGGTGTTTGTCATTCCCACGCCTCCTGTTCACATGGCATTCAGCTTTGGTTTGAGGGCAGCATACCCCTGCGCCTATAAAGTTTTCGGCCTTGCCTATGCAGCTTCCGTCAGTGTAGCCCATAATTTCCTATTGGGGCACTTCAACTCGATCTGCTTATCGTCCCATGGTTGGAGGTGGACGTTAGCGTTTTGGCCTCTTTGTAGCGTAGTGGCCCAAAATGGTTAACCGGATGAATATGAGCGATAAGTAAATTGTACTTTACTTATGCATGTTACATTCGCCCCACCCTCAAGTGCTTGCGTCCTCGTAAGCATATCACAACCCCCTAAACCTGTACGGTTTTTACATGATAGAGGTTTTCGATTTTAGACGGAGTCCACTCGGAGGTTATGCGGCGAAGTGTAACGCGTGCACGAAAACACCGTTTTTGCGGGCCTGAGGACTTGAACCAAGTACCTCGGCTTCAAACCAAATGTAGCGTAGTGGCCCAAAATGGTTAACCGGATGAATATGAGCGATAAGTAAATTGTACTTTACTTATGCATGTTACACTCTTTCCTGGCCAGTGACGTCCTCTCTTTTTGATTTGAAGTACTGGGGGCAAACATGGTTGGTGATGTGGTCTGTGTCCTCTCTTGCGAGGTACTGTTTATTTTCCAAACTGCTTCTGGGATACACCTTTGCAGTTTTTGCAGCCAACTTGGTGAGGCAGAAGTTAAACGCTGGTTTGCTTCTTTGTTCCAGACAGCAATAATATCCATGCTCCAGGTGTGGTTGGAGAAATTATGTTGTACACCCTTCCACGAGGTTGGCATTGCATATGTGAGTTTTGTGTTGGGGATGAAGCCAAGCGTGGTGCATATTTTGGGTTATCTCGCATCAATGCTCTGTAGGCATTGATGCTTTTGTTTTTCCAGTTGGGTAGAAATAAGAAGGTGGCGGTTGGTAGCTTGCTACACATCGCAGATCGTAGGGAATGTTGCACGCACTTGAGCATTTTTGTGTCATCATACACTGGGTGGCAGATTGAGAAACCTGTAAATTTGGTGGCAAATGCATTGTAATTGGCACCAAAGACAATGTCACGGTGACGCTCAATCTTATATTGCTGGCTGTGATCAGCAAAAGCCCACCAGCCTAACATTACGGCTGCCGGTCATCATTTTGTGATGGGGGAAAGCAAACGTCGGGTTGTAGATGTAAGCGATCATCGACCTGCTGTGCAAGAGCGAGGGCAATAGTTTTAAGCAAAATTCCTGCCGGAAGTAATAGCAGCCAGCATGATCGAGGGAGGATAGTGAAATTAATGTTGAAGAACCAACATGCTCAGACACAAAACCAACCAAGAAAAGAATAAGAAAAGAAAAAGAACGCAGATAGTATAATCACTACCGGCATGGATAAGGAAAGGCTGTCTTGCTCTGTGCCGCATCCCAAGTATGGTAGCGAATCCCTGTTGTTGACATTCAATATGCAGAGAGCATTACCAGAACACTTGCTATGTTATATCCTTTCACTGTACAATTGGGAGAACGCGGCTTTTTCTGCAGGGGGCAGCCGCATAGGCCGGTAGTTCTTGTCGAGCCACACAATGATTGCCTCAGCAGCAAGCACCTGCTAGTCACAATTAGTATAAGGTGTAAGATGAGTTGATTACCTGTCAGGTAATGTATCAAACACTAGTAAATCTTGTAGAAGAATTTTTCCTTTCATTCCTTTTTACTATGCAGTGAAAAAACACTCCCCCGTTAGTAAAGGAAACGGAGCCAATAAGAATCTGAGTAGAACAAAATTCCTCCACCACAGGAAAAAAAGTGAAATCAATGCCATCAGTGAGAATCAGTAGGGTTGCAGACTTGCTTGGCCAAAAAGTAAAAAGAAGAGCTATGTAGGCTGGGTTAATACAAACAATTTGCAGCATTATCAGGCATTATCCCTCCCCCTATATCAAATGTCGCTGTATTTACATTGGAGCAATTATTGCTGGTGCCCCTACGTGGCCTAATTTTCACCATGCTGACTGTGTTCTGTTCTCTGTTATCTTGTCCCAAAACATAAGAAAAAGCAGCATCCTTGTGTTTTTCCTAGCTAAAAAATGAAGACAAAGAAGGCCGGATGCACATATTGCTTGACAGAAGTGGGGTAATCTCACACTTGAATTCGCAAAAGCATGATAAAGCAAAATTGATTATGGAAAAGGCAGGGACAAAGGGGGAGGCTGAGAGGGGCCGACAGCGCAAGTATGGGCTTACACCACCTATGGGTTTTGTTAGACTTTTTTCTATTCTATTTCAATTGTACCGGTGATTCCTGTTCCCACCAGATTGCCTCCTTGCTCCAAGTTCACAGACTGCCCCAAAACAACGCGCGCCCCAGCCACTTTTTCCACCCACATCTTTACTACGTATGCATCTCGTGACCTGCAGCCAAAGGGAATCGAATTTTAACTTCTTTGTTCCCAATCACGGTAAGTAGTAGGAGTAACAGGCTTGTGCGCTTAGGGAAACTTAGAGAAACTTACTACCACCACACCTGATTTAACTTTTCTGGAAGGAATTGAGCACCAAAATTATAAGCAAATAAATAACTAAGTAGCACACCTTAACGGCCTCTTGAATGCCATATTGAGCTCTGCCAACGCAAGGGCATTCCCTGCAATACCAAGGTCAGACAAGTGAGCTCAAAATACAGTTGATTCAATTTGTAAGTTACATATGAGCAACGGGACAGCCTTTGGTTATCATTCAGTCAGGTTAATTTTGGGAAAGTTTGTTCCTTCTTACTTCTTACCAATAATCAATAGTACACCAAATGCCTTGCCCCTCCTACGCAGGCGCATTCAAGCCCTATCTCCACTTGTCTTTGTCTTTCAATCTGAACTTGTACATCTAGCACACTTCCATAATGATTTGGATGAAGGAGCTAGATTTACCCCTCACCCGCCAACGCTGTCTCGTGCACATCAAAGCCAAGTGCATGAAATGCCTCGCTTCTGCAATGCTCCAATATATTTGCATACACAGCGTTGTTCACTACGCCAAACTGTGTGTGTATATGTGTGTGTATGTGTGTATGTGTGTGTATGTGTGTGTGTGTGTGTGTGTGTCACTGCAATACTGCACTTACCATGACCAATTTGTAAATACTGGTATTAGGCTTGGCATTAAATTGTACATTCCAAAGTTCCAGAGCTTTGGAGTATAATTGAGGATAAGGGCCCGTATGCCTCATTTGCCGTGGTGTGCAGGCCACTTTCAGCAGAAAGCCCTGCCAGATCAAATCATCTCCCCATTTCATTTGTGATAAGCAGTTTTTAGCTGCTCGACCGTGAAATTGATCACTGCATAAGAAATTAAGCAAATATATTGGTAGATGGACAGGCGTCCCCGCCTTTTCTTGTTCCAAAATCACCAATTTATAAGGCAGGCTGAATAAGGGGTGCAAAAGAAGGCCAATTCCCCACCCCCCCCTTCTCCGACACTGAATCTGTAAATCACGGTGGCTTGAGGCATTGTAAGGGTTATGTCAAGCGTCTTTTGGGGGGATTTATGCCCTAATTTGGCTTGTTGCTGGGGCCAAACATGCAGTTTATTGCCAGGGATGCAGCCACGGTAATACTGGGGCGATAAGCACGAGGCAACCAAACAGCTCACCTGATCCAATTGAAAGCTGCATACCCTCATGGGAATGCTGAATATGCCATCCACAAAGTCTGGCTCACAGGGTCGCTGTAACGACAAATCAGTCTGGTGCGATTGACATCTGATGCGAGGAGGATTACGCCTGCAAAACAGGAAACTCAACATATTGGTGTTGCATTATGATTGCATGGTGCCGTTGGAGATGAAGTAATTTGTCACATGGTAATTTGCTGCGTTAAGGTGCAGGTCTGTGAGCTGTGAGAAATGCTCTGTCACTCACGCCATTTCAGTGTGGGCAATCTGGTGACTCAACCTTTCTTGTTGCAGCAGTCAGTGATCAAGTTTTTTCCCCTTTCATAGCACTTTCTCTTCATTTTGAGCAATCTTTCATTTTAACAACGCACCTGTATCTAGCTAGCCAGAGAGCTGATTTTGGAAACCTAGATGATTGGGGTTCAGAACAAACAAAGATTGTCGCAAAAGAAATGAGAAGGAAACCGTGACCGATGAATTCTCAAATCCAGGCACTTTTCTTTGAGAAGAACAGTGAATGACCCTCCAGAGCTAGCTAACATCCGCCAAATTGTTTCATGACGCAAAGCTATTGTATAACAGCGGCGATTTGAGGGTGGAATTTCTGGCTAGGGCGTTGTGCTCAATGTGCGAGCATATGTGCCACAAATTTAGGGTACACGCTCACCCAGGCCGCCAACAGGGTCACCAATTCAGCCACACTTGGTTAACCAAGCCTAGCAGCCAGCCCCAAATTCACACGCTGTCACATCCTTTTGCAGTGCCTGACCATTACGTTCCGCAGTTTGAGGTGGTGCACTTGCCGGCAATAACTTAAATTCAAGCAACAAGAGTAGTTGAGGTTGATTTGAAAAGACGCTTCTTCGGCAATGCAGAGTGCATAAAGAATGCATAAAGAATGCATAAAGAATGCACGCTTTCTTACAAAAACGTGTGCACTGTACGGAACGCGTGCAACCGGATTAATTACCGCGATGATCCTACCTGTTTTGTGGGCGTGCACTGGCTGGAGGTGCCCTTGCAGCCAGAACCCTGCTACGTAGAATGCATCAAAAGAGCAGTAGAATGTATCAAGGAAGGGGGCAAAAGATGTTGTCCTGCTTGACAGTTTACCTTCTGCAATGCAACATTGCTTCAGTCAGGACAGATCAGAGGACAGATATTGCAGACAAGCTTGCGGTTTGCAAATTCAACTCATCGTAATTAGTTATTAAAATTTATTTTAATGTATTTGTATTAGTTGTGAGAAAACATCCAGCAATGCTAAACCAGGCCTCTAGACTGTGTCAAGGGCTGGCTTTGCTGAGGCCTGGTCACCTGGCTGCCCCGCATAACAAACTGCTACAAAAATTGCTCGCCGGCATCTACAGCTGCGCAGAGCAGAGGCAGGAGGACGCCTTGTCCAGCCTTTTCAGTAACAATCACCCAACAACATGCTCGTGGTCTGGTGACCAGCGGGCCTTTGCCACCCAAGCTCCCAGGCAGGAAGTTATCCCCGCCCAACTTATGGAGGAGCTGCGCAAGCTAGGTTCGTGGGTGCGGAGCTTAAAGCTAGTAGTGCCACCAAGGCACTGCCTATACTCATGCTCTGTGTAAAGCAATTTACTCTTTGCCCTTGCACGACACACACACACACACACAGCCACACACACACAGCCACACACACAGCCACACACACACACACACACACACACACACACACACAAACACACACACACACACACACGCACACACGCACACAGCCACACACACATACATACACACACACAAGCAGGCACAACCTGCTTTAATTCACCATGGATACACTGTCAATTGCGCAGAGGGAAGCCTAAAAAAATCATCGTGTGCGGATGGCACAAAGAGGATACAGTTCTCCCTTCCTGAGTTGCCGCAGCCTTTGCCCAGACATGACGTAGAAGAAGGTAAGCGCCCTTTACAGGTTACCAGTTTGCTAGCTTTACTTAAAGTGCATTTTGCTTCACCGTCCACTCATACATCTCATGGGGTTCCGTGTCCGCAGGTTTACATAGAATAGATGTCCATGCACGAGCAGATGATGGCACAATTTTTTGCAAATGGCTCAGAAAGGTGGGTACCTTCCCCTCACGTGCCTTCATGTGTCGCTTCTCGTATCATTGATGTGTGCGGTTATCTAGGGGAGGGATTCCTGGAATCCATTCTCAAGTAGACTCTTATAAACTACATGGGTGCTTTGTCACTGCAGTCCAATCTGATATACTGCTCATGCAGACCTTGTTCATCTCATCTTCGTATGGCCCTAAATTACATCCACGCTCTCACATCGACAGTCCTTTGTGGGTGTAATGGTGTGTGCTGCCTGCAGACTGGCCGCACCCCCCTTAGAATCATGTCAGTGTGGCGCGGCAACCGCCACCTCCTCCTCCACGCAGCGACCAAGGACATAGAGGGCCTGGTAAGCCATCCTTGTGTTTGTCTAGCACTTAATCTAGCACTGCTGTACGTTGATATGTTGATGGACTGTTGCCCCTTTGCAACTGATCACTGTAAACTCACGTACAAAGTGTGTAAATTAGGCCCTAGATCAGGCCCACCATTCCCAGCCAAATTTCGTCCCTAAAACAAACCTCATCATTTTTTGACTTTTAATGGTTCAAGGAGGTAATAAAGAACATATGAAACACCTCTGCATAGAAGGTAATGAGTTTGGGGTCAAGGGTGTGAGTGGGGGGCTGGATTTGTGCCATTTCCCTGCCAGAAAGGTAGCATTGGTGTAGAAATGCGGGTTTTGGTCCGGATTTCACCAATTGTTTGTTCCCAGACACGTTCTGGGTTCAACCATACCCATTACAGCAAACAAAAGGGGGGGTGAAAATTCGCCCCCAAAGGACTTAGTGCATGGGCCTGTTTGCTGAGCAAAAATGGTGCATTTCTGGAAACCCCGGAAACACGCTTTCTGGCCATCACCTGAGTGCCGGGAACCCTTCAGTATGCTCCCAAGGCATGCCCTGTCAAGTTTTATGGTCTGGAATGCTGAGGTTGGGCCGTGGTGGGCAGCGTTTCTTTAAAACCCGGGATGTAGACAAATATTTGAGTGATTGAACATTGTTTATAACTTACATGCGCCCAGCAAAACAACCGCGACCCCAAACGGTTCAGTGGTTGATGCCTGATTGTAAATCGCACTTTTCTCTGCCAAAAGGGGGTCTGACCCCAGACCCCCGGACCTTCACCAAAATGTCCGCAATATTATTGCAAACACCCCTGGTAAGTTGCTGGCACCAGAGGGGAGCTTTTGGAAATCCACTTTCTGGCAGGGATTTCCACCCAGGTCCACCCTGCCCACCTGGGCACCTCCCGCCACAAACTGAGTTTGCAGGGGTGCTTATATATACCTAACTAAAGGTTCTGGATACTTAAAAGTGAAATGCAGTGCAGGTTCGTTTTAGCAAACAGGCATGGTGGGTGTGACCCTAGACAATATAAAAAAAAACCAATCCAATTCCAAATTACTTTTTTCAGTCCTTTATTGTGTACACATTGTGTGGGAAATCTAAATAGGTGAGAATGTATGGCCGGAACGGATGCAAGGCACGCGTGGTAGCGATCCACATACTGCAGCCAGAGTCAGGGAAACTGCTGGGCGTGTTGCGTGCCAAGGTGCGAATGCATGATCTGGCTCTGAGGTTAAGTGCTTGCTAGTCAATTATGCACGAACAAGTTAGCCTGTTTCATTACCTTGGCAGCCTCATAATTAGCACACATGCACATAACACACACATTACTCACACATGCATACATGCACGTAGCCTCAAGAAGTCCACATGACACCCACCAAAGCTTTTGTTGTTCAGAATTTGGACCTTCTGTTCTGCCCCCAGGATCGCATAGTAAAGGTAAACTTGAACAAAGACTACTGCTACTCAACTCTTCCATTTGGCGCTTTCATCAGCACAATCATCCTCTTAACTCGAATGCTCCTGCACCTAAGGCCATATTTGCAAGGCAAAGCGCGTGCTCGAATTTTCCTACAAACTTAAGTCTAGTTCGGATCGCAAAGTAGCAGTCATGTAATATGAGGGGGATGTTTTGTGTGTCCTTATGTCAAGTCTTAATAGTTGTAGTGTCCTTGAAACCTGTGTGTCTACTTGCACATTCATGAACAGGTGGACGTCCCTGTGCGGTTGATAAATGATGACAAAGCCCCAGGCATCAAGCTGGGAGGGTGGATGCAAATGCTAAAGTGGGTGTGGTGCTATTAGGAAGCCGTAGCATTAGACTTGTCCTGACCTATTGCCATTGGGAGGCTGCAAATCAGTGTTTCTTTTTTCGAGACATTGACGTCTTCCGACGTTAAACATATCCTTTTTGGCGTTGGGCAAAGACGTTAAGTGAGCATTTGGGGCTTCAGGTGACTCCCCGGCAAAATCACCCGTGGGCCCTTCGAGGGCCATCCGAGGGTCGAAATTTGGCCTGGAATCGAAAAAATTTCTCGAAAATTCAAGTTGTTTTTAAAATGAGCGATGAGAATGCGCGCAAAAGGGCAAAAAAGAATCAGAGTGATGGAGCATACTTGAAAGGGTGTATGGCACGCAGCACCTGCCCCATGCAGCCTGCATGGCTTAAGCTGGCACCTACAGATGACACAATAGCCATACACAGTGAGACAGCAGGGCAGACGCAGCAGCCATGGTTTAATAAGTAGCTGTCAGATGGGGGTATGGATGCTGCGCAGTTATATTGGTGTTGGACCCGTAGGCTTACGGACGTTAAAGGGTTCATATATGCTTTATTTGTTGTTTTAGGGCCATGCCTGAAACATTTATAATACCACGTGCACGAACAATGCTGGGAGGCCGCAGGCCTCCCAGCGGGCTGGGCATAAAGGGTGAAAGACGTTAAGCAAAGGTTTTCAGAATGGCAAAATCTGGCCGTGACGTTTAACAAAGGTTATTCAAAATCGAAAAAAGAAACACTGCTGCAAATGCAGTGTCTTCCCTGCTACCTTTTAAGCTAACCTGCATCGTTTAAAGGAGACACTTGGGAAATTCTGTTCTCAGCCGGCCCTTTCCCTTGTCAGGTGTAGCAGTTATAACTTACACTGACTTCATTCTCCAGCAATGGTCCAAGTCAATGACCTCCTTGTACTCTTTTTTCTTACAGATTTCCTAGTTTTCCTGTGATCCATTGTACCCTTGCTTGAATTCCTAAAACCACTGTTGCTATTCATCGCTTTTTGTGCTGCTGATGTCTTGTGCTGTAATATGCCCAAACATTGAAGCTCCTCACTCCTCTAACAGGCGCACCGTCCAGTTTCAAGCCAGAGGAATGCACATCCCACCCTTTGTAAATGTGGATGTGGGTGAGATGGGCCTTGAACAGGTACGTAGCTGCAATATTGCTTTGCAGGAAAAGAAATAAAAGACTCGACTATACAGGCATTGGAAACAACTCCCCTCACTAGAATCAAGGATCCACCCAGGTCTGAGCGGTGTAATTCCTTCCACCACAAACAAGGAATGATGATTGATGGTCCCATCAATATGTTATACCTCTTCCCCTGACTCCTTTCTTTGTCCTTCTTTGCTCTAATGGTCCCATCAAACTCTTAAGGCTATGACTGGCTTGCCGCTGTCACTTCACTTCTGTCAAATAGTCGGGCATTATTTGAGGAAAAAAGCCACTGTTTGTTTTTACCTTGGTATGCCTTGAATGTAGATGGATTAAATTGTTAACCCTCTCCATCGTGTGTTGTTATGGGTGTTGCTTTTACTTTCTATAAGTACTGCAAGTATTAAATCCATGGTTTGGGTATTGTCCAAGATTAAGAATGTCTACTTGGCTTCACGATACTTGAATTAAGATTGATTCAAGGTACTGCAAACCTTCTCAAGGTGAAAGGTTTGAACAAAGAGCATAGCATGCAAAAATGCCCTGCTTTTGCAAAAGTTCTTATTATTTGCAAGTACTGTGTTTGTTTGGCTTTCCTCGCAAAGCTTAAATACTTAAATGTAAAATGTGGTTAGGTGCTAGATTTATAACAGCGTTCTTTATCAGAGGGGGTCATCTGAGGCTCCAAATGGGGGTGTTTTTAAAATGTGAATTAAGCATGGGCTCCCCAACTTGCTGATTTTAAGCTTAGCACCCAAAGGAAGCACTGCTGATAGCACCTGAGCTTGAAATCAGCAATTAGGGGGGCTCATGTCTAATTGCCCGTGGCGTGAACCCCACTTTTCACTACAAAATCTCCACAGCAGGCCACCCACCATTCCAAATCACATGATTTCCGGTGGTATGGAATCCTTGTAACAAACAACACCGCAAAAAAAATGGAGTGAAACGATTAAGTAGTTGGGGATGTAGGCCAACACAGGCTGTTCCTATGCAAAATCACTCTATTAGGGTTTTGGTAGTCAGGCTCAAGCTTGAAGCCCTGCCAATTTGCACATGGAGTGACCCACGTGAATCTAAGCACATCCTCGTGTAACTCATAATGCCAGCTTCAATTTGAAGCAAAAGTGGTCCGAATCGGATTGAAGGGCAATGGATGGCCGGCTTCTGAATGCATAAAAAGCACATATTTAGACATTTCCCCAGTTGACCCCCTCTGGTTTTTTAATTTCCATGTCTCATCTCTAAACGCATTTGCCTGTGCAGGAGATGCGGGTGAGCCAGGTTCCAGTGCCTCTTGGCTGCAGGATACTAAAGGATAAAGCGTTTAACAGCGCTGTCGTGCGATGCACAACGAGCATGACAGACACCGCTTAATTTAGCGTCTTCGCTGTAGAACCATAAGTATTCAAGTTTTATTATTGGTGCCTTTTATATTTATGTACGAGATGGAGTCAATATGGTTTTAAATGACTCACGGTGCGTTTACAATAGGGTGATTAATGTTCGTTATTAATAACGAATTAATCACTCGAGTTTCCAATGAATCAATCGAGTTTCCAATGAATCCATCGATTTTCCAATGAATCCAATGAATCATCACGTTTGAATTAATCACCCCTGAATTAATCACCCTGCGCTTCCAATGAATCGTGATTAATGCGCTGCCATTTGCCCACCAGGCATTCCCATTGGACCAGGCACTGTACCTGACACGCAGGGGAAGAGAAAATTGACTGGGAAGGGAAATTGCTGCTGCAACACAGAGCTGTCGCTGACAGATGGAAGGAACGAGGCTGTTTGACTCAGGAAGCGTTCACCCATCATCCCATTGGGCACCATTTGACTGCCAACAGGGAAGCCTGGCAGCCGCTAGAGGTGCAGGTGGAGGCCAGGAAGGGAGAGGCCTGGACTTGCAGCAAGCTGGATGTACCTAGTCGGGGTCACTTTCTATAGCTCTATTTGAGCCCTCACTAAGAAGGCGCTGCATCACCGCTAAAATTTATTACTTGAATAATCACGATGAATTAATCTATCACCCCCCCCATGATTTATTTTTATTCAGAATCACCTTTTATTATTAATCACGGTAAATAATCACCATTGGAAACGCAAAACGCGATTAATTAATTTCCTTGAATTGATAATTAGTAACCTATCACCCTATTTGGAAACGCACCGTCAGAAACGCTTCTGTAATTGTTAGACTACCGTACCAATATGTGTCTAAAACGTAACGTACGGCGCGTTTACAACGGCGGGTTAATGGTTGATGAATTTTGATAACCCGAACGTGTGTTTACAACGCGCGATTAAATGTCAGGTTAAGGAAATCTCATCGTTTAATAAATATTTTTTCGCTCCCATCCCCCCCCCCCTGGGAGAAAAAAAATCAAAAAGGTTAAGGGAATGCCAGGAAGGCCAGGATACATTTGAACTGATATTAAAACAGAGAAAAGCATGCCAACAGGTCAAAAAGGCCAGGAGACCCGAGTTTTGCCTCTGGTCAAAGATGAGCAAAGTTCATGTTCATGCCACAATTATGATAGTTCACAGGGGACTACTAAACAGATTTATGAGCACGTTGGCACCAACAGCGACAGAAAGGAGCAGGTGTTTGACCTAGAATTAACCCTGTTTGTTGTAAATGCAAACGGGGTTAATGATGCAACCGTGGTTGATTTGAAAATTTCAGAGGGTTAATTTAACCTTAACCCGCCGTTGTAAACGCGCCGATAAATTGAACGGTTAATCTGTTATATAATTATACTTAGGTAGAAGAATTTTTATGTGATTTATTTGCTCAATGATGAGATTGTGGATAGACAAATAGTATTGAAGGGCATGCTGCCTTCCCTCCTCTCAGGTCTCAGAAACAGAGGCCACGTGGGGCAGTCATGCTGGGCTGCCATGCGCGTGGCCTCGTACTCAGCTGCAGCAGTGAAAGCGTCTAGCAAGTCTGCAGTCCTGCCTGAGACGAAGCCAGAAGAGTTTCAGGTGTGTGCATGCATTTGATCATTCTGTTTGTGAAGCCTTGGCCGCCTCACTGATTTTAATCAGCAGCACGCATGCGTGCTTTCTGCATGTGGCAGGCCCTGTCCCACATTCGGAATGTGGGCATCAGCGCTCACATAGACTCCGGGAAAACCACCCTCACCGAGCGCATTCTGTACTACAGTGGACGCATCAAGGACATTCACGAGGTGATCATTGGTTATAGTGAAGTTTCAAGGAAAGGGGAACAGCTTGCATCCGCCCCAGACGCTCAGACTGCCACACGCTCCCATCGTGATGATTACACAGGTGCGTGGCAAGGATGGCGTGGGCGCTAAGATGGACAACATGGACTTGGAGAGGGAGAAGGGCATCACCATCCAGTCCGCAGCCACGTACTGCAAGTGGAAGGACGCACAGATCAACATCATTGACACCCCCGGCCATGTGGACTTCACCATCGAGGTGGAGCGTGCCCTCAGGGTGCTAGATGGAGCCGTTCTAGTGCTGTGCGGCGTGGGCGGAGTGCAGAGCCAGGTGAGTGAATGTGGCGAGGTAGACGTGCGGACGTGCCCATGCACGCACTCTCACACATACACACACACAAACACACACACACACACACACACACACAAACGCACAATCCGCTTGCATCTGAATACGTAAGCGCATCAGTCCACACACGCAAAGACACAACCACGCATACAGCACACAATTTTGGAATGGCATGTAAATCGTGTGCTTCTGGCGCGTATCTTAGCCAACAAACATTAAACCTGCAGTCCCCTCCCTTTCCATCGCTCTCACTTTGATTCTTCTCCTTTGCTTCTTGTCTATTCCAGTCCATTACAGTGGATCGCCAGATGAAGCGTTATAACGTGCCACGCCTGGTGTTTATCAACAAGCTGGATCGCATGGTGCGTTGGTGCCTGTGGGTTGCATCGTGCATACCAGGAGAGCCTTTGCTGTTGCCCCCTCAAGCTGTCAGCTGTACTGTGGGTAGTCAGCAATAACGGTACAGGTGGAAATTTTTGGCATCACATTCTGAAGCAAAAGTTACACCCCCTGGCAGGATCGGTTGATCACTGTTTTGCGCCGTCCTAGCGCGCCTGCACAGGCCTAAGGGCGGCTGAAACTGGGCACAGTGATGGTTAAAACAGGGAACTTCATGTTGTAGAGTCTGGTTTTCGGGCAACACAAGACGGAGCAGTTTTGGAATTCGAAAGTTGGGTACCTACTTTAGAGGAAGGTTTCTTGGGTCTGCAACTTCACTCAGTCATTACAAACAATGAGCAGTAAGTACACTCCCATTCTTGTTATGTTAATAAAAACGTAACGTCGCAAATTGGGCACTGATGGTGCAGGAAGTGCAAAGAGATCCTGTGAAACGCCATTTTCTTTATGCTTAGCGTACCAGCGCGCGCGCCAGCACAGGCTCAGATCAGTAATATCAGGCTCAGTTGCCTGATATTAAATATATAGAGTTAATGACATAAGAAAGTGGCTGGCATAGTGTGGTTACTGGCATCACAGCTGGGCACGCGTTCTGGACACGTAAAGTCGAGGTGTTCTGAGACATTCTTTGGGGCCTGCAGCGCTCATTCCTTGCCTATCTGGAACAAAATTTGCATCGACAGGTTGAACAAAATAGAACAAATTTATTAAAAATGCTGCTGTGGTGGCGGCTACACGGTGGAAAGACTACATTTTAATTTTGCCAGGACATGTATTACCGTGGTTTGTTGGCCACGAGCACATTTCTGGCATTAGATTTTCACATGGGTGGGTTTTATCCTGAACAAACGCTCAGCACCAGATACTTCCGGATTTGGAACCTCATTTTTGAACCTTGTTTTAACTGACGTTGACATATTGAGCTCTGGCTGCCCACTGCCTGCTCCATTTCCCACTCCAAAAACTCTGCCTGAAAACTTAAAAAGCACTAAATATGGTACAAATTCTTGCAAACGGGCCTGTGTGTGTGTCTACAAAGTCCAGGTTCCTAATTTTCGGCCACTTTGGGTCTGTCAGGGGGGGGTGAGCAAACAGGAATGGAGGGAGAGGCATGTAAATATGTGCAACGACCGGCTGTTTTTTATTGACATCGTGCTTGCCAATGGTGACTTTCATGCTAGTTTGTGTCATGCAGCGTCATTTTCAATTTGATAAGTGCGCTTTCCACTCCCCTGACAACGTAGGGCTCCAACCCATGGCGCGTCATTGCAATGGCGCGTGAGAAGCTGAAATTGAATGCTGCAGCAGTGCAGGTACCCATTGGCCTAGAAGAGCACCACAAGTGAGTTTGAGACTGTGTGTGTATGTGTGTGTATATGTGTGTGTGTGTGTGTGTCATGTATAAAGGGGAGGCCAAGGGCCTCGCATGTTTGTTGTAGGTGCCTTTAAGGTATTGTGTTTGTGCTCTTGCATGAAACGCGTGGCATACGTGGGGCAAATAAATAAGTAGAAAGGGGCATGGGGCAAGCACCAATCTGTGGGGCAAATAAATAAGTAGAAAGGAGCATGGGGCAAGCGCTAATCTCCCCAGCTTGCTGTGTTTAGGGTTGGTCACAATCTTTTGTGCTTCTGTGTACTCAACGTGTGAAGCAGGGAAGTCTCCTGCCAAAATAATGTACCAGCTGCATACAGAGTATACTCACGGTTCCTGGCCGAGCCCATCAAAAAGAGGCGCTTTTGTTCTCCTTTCTTGCTCTACCACCGCATGAGTTCAAAGCTGTCGCAAAAGGAATAACATAACAAAAAACCAAAAAACGATGTGTAATTGCACCCAGCTGACCTGTCAAGCTCTCCTGCTCTTTGATGCGTGCAGGGGTTGCGTGGACCTCATTGACCGCAAAGCCTACTTATTTGATGGAGTGAGAGGGGAGCAGGTGATTGGAGTGCCGGTGCTGGTGTCCTCCTTGTATTCTCATGCTATGCATTGGTCCCGTTGATTTATCGGATTGCGTAATTTCTTTGTGGTTCCCTACGCTTCTTGCGATTAACCGTCCTATTGCGGGGTGTATAGTACAAAGATTCCAGGAGGTGTTATGCAATACAAGGTAAGTATTGATGTGTATAGCAAGTAGCACCTGCACGCGCGGGGGTATCGTATGTTTGATTCCAACTCCAAGAATATTCATGCAATTTCTTCTCTACTATTTCCAATTTTCCATCGTAAACTGTCTCCCTCACCCACCCCTCCTATCAGTGCTTCTTTTTTCGATTTTGATAAACCTTCGTTTCACGTCACGGCCAGATTTGGCCATTTTGAAAACCTTTGTTTGACGTCTTACACCCTTTCATGCCCAGCCCGCTGGGAGGCCTGCGGCCTCCCAGCAATGTTCGTGCACGTGGTAAATCAAATGTTTCAGGCATGGCCCTACAACAAAAAATAAAGCATGTACCAACACTGATATGTCCGTAAGCTTAATGTGTGCGTCTTGAGGCTTGCTGTTTGTCTGGCACGACACGGCGCTGAGCTATGAGCTGTGCAGCTGCATCCTGGTAACCTTGCAACACACCCCTCCTGAATTTCTTGCCGTTTCAGTGCTGCGCGCTGATGCAGCTGGCTTGCCTCATGGGATTTGATATTCTGGGACCTGCTTTGAAACTTGCATGCTGCTACCTTGGTGCTGCAAATGCTGCAGCAGAGGTAGTACAGGTTGTCCTCCCCCAGACCTCCATCTTGCAACCACTTGCTGCGCGCAGGCTGATTCCTGTCCAGTAGCATGCCCTTCTGTGTGTACTTGGAAGGCCCATTCTTCTGCTCTAGCCATGCAGGCTGCATGGCTCTGGTCTCACCATGCTTTTCCCCCTCTTTATACCTTCCATCACTCTCTCCCTGCTTGGTTCTCTTTCTTTCAGGTGAACCAATCATCTAAACAAAACTTAAAATGTTGAAATTTTCGATTTCCGAGGCTAAATTTTGGCCCTCGAAGGGCCCAAAGGCCTCGAATTCGCCCTTGGTCGGTTTATTGCCGGGAGACCCCCCGGGGCCCAAATCCTTGGTTTCACGTCTTTCCCCCACGCCCAAATAGTAGGGGTTTCACGTCTAAAGACGTCATACGTCTCCAAAAAAGAAGCACTGCCTCCTATGTGCCTTCCTACGCACGCATCCCTTCTGCGTGTGGCATGCGCTTCAGGACGTTAACACCTTCCTGTGCCTATTCATGTCTTCCCTGCTGCTTATGCCTCGGCATATACGCACGCATACACACAAGCCTTACTGCATACGGCAGGTTACAGAGATGGATGTGCCCTCAGACCTTGTTAAGGAGGTGGAGGAGAGACGGGCAGAGCTGGTGGAGCGCATTTCAGAAGTGGATGATGAGGTAGGAGAAGCGAGTGCTGGGGGACTGGGAGCTTATGGTACCGGAAGTTATAATGGATTGCTGATTTGCAGTACTAGGATGCTGAGAGGTTGTGGAGCATGGTAAACTGCAGAGAATATGGAGCATGGTGAATCGGAGAGTATGTGCAATATGGTGAACCTCATAATTTGGAGGACCAGCTGCTAGAATGACCTGGAAGGTATATGCGTAGAGAAGTGCATAGTTAATGTAATAAGGGTTGGCCAGGACTGGCCGAGACCGTACATATACTATATTTGGCTTCGTCTGAAGATCTCCCTGCAAATTTAAACGGTACACACTGTATGTTCTAAAGGATCTGGTCTCTGGTCAACCCCACATATTATATGTTGTGAGATGTATAAACACTGTTGATGCGTCCATGCGTGGATGAAGCAGTTTTGTGCAAAGAAAGAAAAAAGCGTGGTTTTGACGTGCAGTTTAAAAATGCCTTGAAAGTCTATCCCTGCATTTGGGCCAGCTCCTGCGGCATTCCCAGGAAATTTAATACTGTGCAATGGGCAGTTCAGACTGTGCAATGGGCAATTCGGACTGTGCAATGGGTAATTCAGACTGTCCAATGGGCCAATTTCAAACTGTCCAATTGGCCAGCTCCTGCGGCATTTCCAGGAAATGTCAGACTGTGCAATTGGCAGCCGACCGGGCATGATGCAAAGTTCTCCACCTCTAAAACAGGGAAAAAGGATAAGCTAGCCAAAACTGCGTCCCCACACCGGCTGGCTACCCATTTTCTGCTGGCATCCCATGCAGGTGGCTGAGCTGTTCTTAAATGAGCAACCGATCGAGCCTGCTGTGCTTCGAGGAGGAATCCGCCGTGCAACTTTGGCCCTCAAGTTCCAGCCTGTGCTCATGGGCTCAGCTTTCAAGAACAAAGGTTTGTGTGTGCTTTGTATTCCTGTGTGTACACGTGTGTTTGTGTGGATGTGTGTGTATGTGTGTAGTGTGTGTGCGAGTGTGAGTGTGAGGGTGTGTGAGTGCAGGAGAGGCTTGCATGTGCTTGAATGCGTGCATACCTTAGCGTGTGTTTATTGCGTGATGACGTGTGTCTGCAGTTAGGGCTTGTACATAAACAAGCGTGTCATGCATCGTCTGTCATACCACTGATACAACCACTCTAGCTTGTGAGTATTACTCAAATGAAGGCCTGGCTGCTTCTAAATACAGTGCTTAAAGTAGGTTAAATTGCACGATTTCACTTGCTTTGCTTGCGTTTGCTTTTGTGCGAGATGTGAAGGGCAAGCGCAACACCCGCACTCATATTCTGCACAAGACGTCCGTGTCGTGGAGCACGTGCACCACCAAAATGTTTGTGGCGTGGGCCAGCATGTATTGCATCATGCAAGGTACATGCCGAACCACGTCGTGTTACATCGGGAAAAGGGTTATCAATTGGATGTCAGTTCTTTGTATTGCTGGGTGCATGTGCCACACGTAACATGTTGTCTTCAGGGCTCAAATCTCAAATGGCAATCAAATTTCTTTCTCTGCCTTCAGGTGTCCAGCTGCTCCTAGATAGCATGAGCCTTTACCTGCCTTCGCCCCCTGAAGTGAGTACTCTATGTATGTCATTATTTTGATCTTGAAATTGTGAGCATCCTCAGCAATTTTTCTGCCCTTCATGAAGCGGCTCCTTTCCTGTAGGTGACATGGAGTGTGTGTTATCTTAGCCATGGTGCTTGTATGTTGGCCGGGGTGCTTCCCTTACCAATATTTTTACACAATGCACATAAACGTTCTCTTCTGACTGACTCCTGCGTTGTGTAAAACACGCACAAAATGTGCGCAGGTGAGGAACACTGCACTGGACACCAGAGGCGACAAGGAGACACCCCTAGTCATTCCCTGCTCCCCCTCCGGTCCCTTTGTAGGCCTGGCATTCAAGCTTGAAGAGGGCAGGTGCGTTGCGCTGTATGTTTTTGGTGAGGTCCTCAGGAAGCTGCTTTGTGTATCAGTTGGACTTTCAAAGCATTGACTGTAAAGCCTGTGCATATACTTTAGTCATAGAACCACAGCTTCACGAGCTCACAACTTCTAGGGTCGCATCCGTGCATGCCAGAAGTTTCAGCACTTTTTGCAATTCCCCCAGTGTCCAACATTATCACCGTAACGTGTCTCGTTCGGCTACCAACAAAATCACATTTCTTTGGTTTTCACTGTAACGTGTCTCGTTTAGCTACCAACGAATTCTACATGTTTCTTTGGTTTTCACCTTGCCATCACCACGTAATTGCATTACTACGTACGGTTACAGACAGCTGACCCTTGTGTGCATATTGCTTATACATAGGGTTGGCCAGATCCGTATAATTACACCGTGTATGGCCGTATATTTGGTGATTTCCCTGCCAAAAATACCGTATACACACCGTATATGTATATAACTCTGGCCAACCCTGCATATACAGGCTGTGAACAAATGTGTGTTCGTGGGTCGCCATCCTGCCATCCTTACATGTTCACAATGCTACGAGCAGGTTCAGGCAGCTGACTTACGTGTGCATATTGCATATACAGGCGATGCACAAAGTATGTGTATAGCCATCATCCTGCCACCCTCACATGCCCACGATGCTACGAGCAGGTATGGGCAGCTGACCTACGTGCGCATTTACAGCGGGCGCATCCGCAAGGGAGATTACGTCACTAGCACCAAAACTGGCAAGCGTGTGCGGGTGCCTCGCCTTGTCCGCATGCACAGGTGGGTATGTCGGCAGATGTGGGAAGGCGGCAGCTCTCTATTTTGAGGCTTGACCCCTTTGGGTGTGCTCGAAATAGA
>Ga0307974_1000154_pt1 | contig 37697 bp, 33 predicted proteins | sample OrgLakmetagen784_FD_201812 | JGI IMG/M metagenome (GOLD analysis project Ga0307974, IMG submission 201812) | Saline water microbial communities from Organic Lake, Antarctica - #784 | ecosystem: Environmental > Aquatic > Non-marine Saline and Alkaline > Saline | place: Antarctica: Organic Lake... | reverse complement strand
CGGTTGACGAGAAAACGCAGATCCAGGCTCTGGATCGTACTCAGCCAAAATGACAACTGAGGCCAGGACAGATTGAGCGCCACACTCACGATTACAAACGGCACGGCACCACCAGTTTGTATGCGGCTTTTAACATCCTGAACGGTGAGGTTATCGGACGGCTCACCCAACGTCATCGAGCCAGGGAGTTTCTCGACTTTCTACGGCAAATCGACAGAGAAACGCCGAGCGAGCAGGATCTCCATCTGATTTTGGACAACAGTTCGACTCATAAAACACCCGGCGTGAAAGCCTGGCTGGAGAAGCATCCTCGTTTTAAGCTTCATTTTACACCCACCAGCGCCTCGTGGTTGAACGCTGTCGAAGGTTGGTTTGGCCAACTGGAGCGACGAGCGCTATACCGGGGTATTTTTACCAGCGTCGACGAACTCAAGAAGGCCATTCGTCGATACATCAAGGTCCATAACGAGAAGCTGGCAAAGCCATTCCGTTGGCATAAACGTGCGGAATCCATTATGACATCGGTAACGCGAGCAAAACTCAGCGCCATTGATAATAAATAAGCTAATTAGCCAGTCGGGACACTAGTCCTTTAATATTAGAGAAGTTTTTAAATCGCTTATGGAAATCATTACCCCCAGAACCCGTCAAGTGCTGTTCATATCTACCTGATAGATTTTTGGTAAGACCAACATATAGAGGCTTTGAAAATATCGACGTCAAATTAATAGTTTGCCTCAATGCCTTAAAATCATTAGTCGAAAGTGAGCTTGACATGTCTCGCCATTTTTTCTCCAAAGTGCTTTGCACTCTATAATCTTCTGTAATGCACGCCTCATATTTAAAACGCGCCCATTGGAACTCAACTTGCCCCTTCAGACTGTAACTGCCTTTAACCTTTGAATCATAATTATAATATGATTTACACCTCTTAATCTCTGCAGACAAATCTCATCTAATATCGATTGGCAGAAACCAGGCATAGATCCCTGGTTTCTGTGGGATTTTAGAAGATGTCTTTTCTGTAAAAAAGCCAATTTGGTCAGAACTCAGTTTTCGCCATAAATCTTGCTGAGAATAAAATGGTATATCCATATTGACCTTGTATTCGTTAAAAAATATAAAATTAAATTTTGAATGCTTTATACATTTGAGCCAAAAAAATCTTCAGTTAACCCAACTTTCATTTACGTTAATCAACTTGATCATCTAAGCCTGATTTCAAAGCTAACAGGGGCAACTTCAAACACATCACCCAAAAACTCCCCTATCCAAAGAATTATATTATTCCAATGTAGTCGACACTCATCTTGATCTAAAAAAGCGTCGAAACTTCTAATAATTTTAATTCCCGTTGGTTCATCAAGTTTTTTCGGAATTTCATTTATTATCGCACCAAATATTACGAAATCCCCTAATTGAAGCCCAACAAACTCATAGAACTGAGATTTCTTAAGGTTATCAGGGACATTTAAGGCTGCGATGTCCTCCACAGCATCTTCAATTGCTCCGACAGTATAGTGTTTTTTATTTATACTTTTATCATAAACGCTATGAAGAATATGCGGCATGCTACTTTTTGGCAACCAGATGCCGTTATTATCAGAACTAACTTCCATTGCTTTATTCACTATTTCTTTCACTGCATCTCCATCTAACGCACGAACTTCTTCTAATATTTTTGATACATCATCTTCAGTAATAAGGTTTGCCGTCTTCATGTAGAGAACTAACCTTGAAACGCTAGGGTCACCCCAAGAGCTAGGGCTCAAAATTTCGACATTAGGATTCGCCACCCATCCGAGAGCCGAATTAGTTACATTCGCTGAGCCGATTAGAACCTCATCATCAGCTGAATAAAGTTTTGCATGCAGATTGCTTATATTAAATAGGCGAAACCTAGCTCGCTCTTCACAATAATCAAACACCTCTATATCAGAAACACCTAAATAAATATCCATCGCACGCAAACACATGAAGACATCGACGTCCACACCAGAGGGAATTACAGTGGTAAGTGACTTTAAAGCCGACAGCTTTACATATGGAGCACAAACAACAACTCTGTATTTAGCTTTTGAAAACAGAAGCTTAACTTTTTCCCCATCAGTAATCATTACTATTTAATCCTATAGCAGATCATCCTCAATAGGATCAAGAAAGTTTGCAGCAATTTGACCCCATTCGTTGCGAACACGCGCGAGTGCCTTTGCGCGTTCAACACTCGCCTCCCTCTCATATCGAGCCCAGGCGGCAAAAATTACTTTTGACGCATTTATAGATCTAATTAGCCGATCCAGTATCTCTTGCTTGCTCAGATCCGAAATATCTTCATCTGTAGTTCTGATTGTGCCGAAAATGCTATCAAACGCTGGATGATTTCGGTTGAATGTGATTTCTGTAATGCTACCTTTCCTCTCGACATCAAAAAGATCGTTCGGTCCAGGGAAATCGGCCTCTAAAAAAATTGCTTTTAAATCTCTTTCTTTGATCAGACTTATTATCATCTCAGCATCTTCTACCGAATACTGTTTATTCGACGTAAGATCCTGTTTCATATCTGCATAGGCAATTTCGTCTAGTTTTTCATCCTCTCCTTCAATAGGCCTCTGGACAGAGCGCGTTTTCCAACCTTCATTCAAAGATTTCGTCACGTCATCCACATCATCGTGCCTACTTGAAGTTTGTCTCTTCCCAGCTCCTTGAGATTTGACCATTTTTCGTAGGCGCTCGAGATTTCGTTTGATCGAGTTACTCAGATCCAACAGCCAACCTCGGGGATCACCCTCGGCCTTCAAGCGTTCTGTAACATCACGTTCGGTTTCGTCTTCCTCTGCTAGCTGCTCCCACTGAAGTGAAGCAAGCTCAGAGAAATGTGTAGCCGCTTGTTTGTTATTAGTCACACCAAACACTTCGTCTAACGCCGGTGGAAATTCAACCTCCGCCCCCCACCAACGCTCTCGTGGGTCGTATCCAATACACCATCCTTGATCGAGCATGAGCTCCCTTCCCGCGCGCATTACGGAAACGCCGACATTGTGGCTTGCATGCTTCCCATACCGCATGTTGCCTCTATCCTTAGTGCCAGCAGCTTGGATAGTTTCGCTTTTGGCGACGGAGTAACGCGTAATGACCTTGTACCGCCCACCGTTGTATTCAATCTCTGCTTGTTCCTCATCCACGAAATCGAACATCGGGCTATTCGTAAAAGGTTCAGGCACCAACGGGCTCATTTTTAGGTAAAGAGGATCAACGAGCTGAGCTGTATGATTCAGCACGCCTTTGCCTGAGCCGTTTTCTGCATAAAGACGAATACTTAGCTCTCCGGCATCGATAAAATTTCGATAGATTCGACCTACTAGTTCTTCGGTATTGTGTAAGGTCGCTTTTGATGTCTTCCAGGTGAGCCTTGTCGGGTCTAGCTTGGTCCATACAACAAGCGTTCCTGACTTTTCCATGATTTCAGTTTTCGCACACCATTCGTCAGGAACAGGGCTATGCTGGGGCTCTGGAATGTACCTTTGATGACCCTGGCGAATCTCATCAACGTCAATATAGCTGTGAAGGGCGTTATCTGCTCCATTCTGCCAACTCCAGACGTCCACTCGTGCTGCTTGCGAGATCGAAGCATTAGGCAAGCCCATACCGAATCGGCCGATGCCGCTACGATCGTTTAATCGGGTACCGTTGCCAAACTGCAGAGCCATTCGGAGGGTCGCTGCATCCATGCCTTGGCCATTGTCGATTACAGCTAACCTATCAATTCGCGAGCGTCTTCTTTCCTCAATTATCTTTTCAGTTTCGAGGCAGATTACTTCAATCTCGGATGCACCCGCTTGCTGGGAATTATCAATGAGCTCCGCTATCGCATAAGCAGTATTCTTGTATCCAGAATCCCTCATCGCCACGATGGCAAGCTCTGAAGGAATAATTTGTGGCTCCACGTCGTAGCTCATTGATTCACTCATTTTCCGTACCCCATACATCTTCCCAATTCATAAAGGCCTCAGCAATGTCACCAAAGCCTGGCAAATTCGTGTCTACTACGGTGCTAATAGTGCAGGTTTCGTTCCCCCCCGCCTTTACGCCGCGAGTCGCTCTCCCAACCATCTGGCTATAGAGTACAAGTGATTTGGTAGGCCTCGCTATTACCGCTGCGCTGGTCTCGGGCGCATCAAACCCAGTAGTGAGCACACCATAATTGCACATCACCATCGGGACGTTCGTTCTCCGCCTGAATTTTCTAATGGTTCGCATCCGTTGAGAGCTCGATGAACCTCCAGTGACGATGCCCGAGTCGACGCCTATAGCATCCAACAAAAGAGCAACTTTCCTCGCATGTGCAACGGAGGCAGCAAAGAAAATAATTCGCTTGTGGCCTTGGGAAATTAAGGATTGAATTTCCCGGATAGCTAGAGCATTCCTTCTAGGGTCGTCTCCGAGTTGTTCAAGGAGTTCATTTGAATAATCGATGCCTTTTCGTTCTTTTGAGGAAGTCTCAAAGCTCTCCGATTGAAACTCAAGAGCACGGAACTCGGGCTTTGCAAGATATCCATTATCAATCAAGAATGACACTGGATCCAAGTAGCCAGGTATTGTGAGGGTTACCTTATTTCCATCGAAAAACTCCGAAAGGCGTGAGTCCTCAGATATATCATTCCACGTTCTTCCGGGCGTTGCGGATAGCCCAATGAGCGCGTTATCCGCGCCGGTTTCAGTGAGCTGCTCAATTACGGAATTATAGGTTGGTGCTACTGCCTGATGTGCCTCGTCTATGACAACCAATTTCGTTCTTCGGCCAATACGGAACGCAGGTATCGGATGCCGTTCAAAATACGCACTCAGCTTCTGAAGACCACCAATTAAAACCCCATCTTCAAAGCCCTCAAAGTCTAGATCACCACCTCCCCAGGCTCTCTTTACCAATACTTCACGATTTCCCATCTGACACCAGGCCTGCTCAAAAGCGTCAGCCGCTTGTTCGAGCAACTCGGCGCTACTCGCCAGCCAAACAATGACGCAAGGCTCATGTTCAATTAAGTAGCGAACAATAATATGCATGGCCGTGCGCGTTTTACCGGCACCTGTTGGCATGTGTAGAAGAACTCTCGATGAACCGCGATAAATGTACCGCCATACTTGCTGAGCAGCTCTTCTCTGATGGTCAAAGAGAGGGTATTGAGCACCAAGTGATCGTGTCGCCAAAGCGGCTGTTGTTAGTGGCTCACTTGGCGGCTCTATTCCAAAAAAGCCCGATAATACTTGAAAAGAATCTTGAGAAATTTGAGAGCTGCCCTCGTTTAGCAACGTTAATGACATTCCAATTCGTCGCTCAAGCTCTTTCTGCTTATCAGAACTCAGTTTCGAAACGAGGAATGTTAGAAAATCCGAATTTTTCAGATAGTCGTCTGGGGACTCATTAATCATTCGTGCAAATATGTGACGGCAAGCCGCCACCTGATCGACGCCGGGAGCAATTCCGTTTAACGATTCGACAATGTCGCTACCTACCCAATGATAAACAGATTCAGTGTCTAGAGAATCGACTAAGCTGTATAGATCAACACCTGGTTTCATAACACTCTTCGCAGTCAAAAAACTTAAACATAGATGAAACTTACTTTCCTATCAATGCAGCCTTTCATTCCTATACAGACTTTCGATGACAGACACCGTTCCTCACCGAGTTCAGAGCTAGGCCGGTCACCGGCCATCCACCCATGTAAATCCCTGTGAACGAAGTCTCGATTCTCCATTGAAACGATACGCGCATAACTTTCCGCCGTTTTCGCCCGCCACACTGTAATCTAGGCAGGCAATGTACTCAGTCAATGGCGCTGGCTCTCCTGTCCTCCAGTAATGGCCAACAAACACCGGCTTTTTCTCGTCGTAACCAGGAAGAATGTGCGCCGCCACAGGGTCGTGAGGAATCTTGTCAATCTCTGAGCCGGGCACCATAGCAAGAGCATGATAGGTCAGGTTCTCTGTTTGCCACCACCTGGTCCTGATTTCATAGCGAGGATTCCAGTCTTTATCAAGGAAAAAGTGCGGTTTTGGCAGCGTTATCTCTAGCCCTTTTAGCAGGGTTTCGATTGTATTATAAGCTTCACTGCCCTCCCGGCTGGCCTTCTCCCATGAGCCCGACAGCAACCGGTTGTCTTTCTCCGTGTAATTACTGACTTGCTCCAGATGCTTAGGAGACCAGCAGGCATGAACAACCCTAAGCTCTGGTAGATCCAGAAATATAGGCAGAGTTTTAAACCACGCAACAAAATCTTTGTGAAGTTTACTGTCCTCGACCACCTGGTCCAGAAACTCCCTATGCTGGCGATAATTCTTGTCGGTATGGGGACGTAAATATTTCTTCCGGTCTTTGGAATTAGGAGTGTCCCAAGCAACGGCATTTAATTCATTATTGGGGTCTTCAGTATCCCAGCAAACAGCATTGAATTCATGGTTACCCATAACGGCCATTGCTTTGTCCTTATCTACCATCGCTTTGGCAATCTGAACCGTTTCAACCTGCTCCGGACCGCGGTCCACGAAATCGCCCAGAAAAATCACCGTTCGCTCAGGATGCTGCCAAACGCCATCAATTTCTCGGTAATCCATTTTAGTGAGTAGCGCTTTCAGCTCTGTGGCGTAGCCGTGAATATCGCCGATGAGGTCATACATAGTGATTCCTCCATGAAGTGTTATGTTTTAAGTTAGCTTACCCTGCCAGTTCTCCGACCAGATTGATAATGGCAACAAGCGGACAGCTCCGGCTTATTTGTCTTTATGAAAGGGCTTTGTTCATGGCTTCAATTACCGGGCTTGCTGCCTGATTGCTCACCGGCCCCTCGTTTTTGGCAATAATTTCGCCGTCCGGTGCCAGCCAATAACTGCGATTGGGCGCATAAAAAAACCAGTAACGCTTGATCGCTCCCCATATCAGCAGCTCGCCTTCCGTTTCTCGCATATGTTCCTTTACCAGCTCTTGCGCTTGAACAAGTTGCTGCTCCGGAGTAAGCCTTAAAAGCCATCTAGGGAACCCTAGATAACGCCTGCTTTCAAAAGCCGCCAACACAAATACACGCTGGTTTTCACGTTTAAAATCGGTATCTACCCACAGATAAGGCTTGAATGAAGCGCGGTCATCGTCGGTTTGGCGTTTGATACGAGCGATATTGGCGTCACATTCATCCAAAGGCAGCTCAAGTGCCCGGCACAGCTCATGAACAAATTCATGGCTCTGGTATCGCAGATCATAACCGCCAACGTCCAACCCTAAGGTTGGGCTGTTCAACACTTTTTGCAGGCGTTCGAGATTGGTTGCTGACGGTTTGTAATATCCCATTTTTTTGAGAATGGCTTCGCGAGAATATTCCGACTCGTTAACCTGCACAATTAGGTCTGCTCTGAAGTTGTCGATCATGGGGCGCTCGCCTGCTTCAACCGCACAATTGTCGGTTCAACGATCGACTCGCTTTTTGGCAGCTCTTCGCCGTCGTAGAACCATTCGTTGATGGCTTCGGCCAGTGCGTCTTTCAGGGCTGCCCCGGCCTCAAGACTCTCTGCTACGTCTGCGGCTATAAGGTCGTATTCGTCGAAACAGTCATTTTCCTTGCAACAGGTGTTCATTGGGTCGCTGTCAAACAAGGCTTTGGAGATTTGCTCGGTGGTAAGCGGCATATTCATTTGGCGCTCCTTTGTTGTCGCAGCTGACAATAACTCGCAGCATTTTTGTCTTTTAAAGTTTTGCGCGTGCCGTTTTTAGTTAATTCAGCGTAGCGTGCTTCGGGCTTGTTCTCGGTGCATTTTTTCACTGTCGAAGCTGTCGGATGGGGTCATGTGATCGATGTATGCCACTATCCAGAGAGCTTCAGGCATGGCTTCGTCTTTCCTACGTTTGCTCATATTGGCCTCCTTTACTGAATTCATCTTAAAACGGTCATGCGACACATGGGGTCGCATCGGTCTACAAGCTGGGAAATAGAGTGTAAAAACAGGGAGGAAACGGGTGAACTGTTTAAGAAAGAAATGGCCAGAAAACGCCTCAAAGCTAAGCTGAAACCCCCACTCCATGGCCCGACCACCGACGACCATGTATAATCATGCGACTAAAATCTCCCCTCGAATTCACCAATACGGTCACCAGCAAAACCCATGGAAAAAACCTACCAGCCAGAAAACATCGAGCGCCAGTGGTACGACAACTGGGAATCTAAAGGCTACTTCCGCCCCCGTTCGGAAACATTAGAAGGAAGCGAGGGCGAGTCTTACAGCATCGCTATTCCGCCACCGAATGTGACCGGCAGCCTGCACATGGGGCATGCCTTCCAGCACACCATTATGGACACCCTCACCCGCTACAAGCGCATGCAAGGCCACAACACCCTGTGGCAGGTAGGCAGTGACCACGCAGGCATAGCTACCCAGATGGTCGTTGAGCGCAAACTGGCTGCGGATGAAGGCAAAACCCGCCACGATCTGGGCCGTGAAGAGTTCATTAAGCGTATCTGGGAATGGAAGGAAGAGTCTGGCGGCACCATTACCGACCAGATGCGCAGGCTGGGTAACTCGGTGGATTGGGACACCGAGCGCTTTACGATGGACGACGGTTTCTACAAGGCCGTGCAGGAAGTGTTTATCCGCCTGTACGAAGACGGCCTGGTATATCGTGGCAAACGCTTGGTGAACTGGGATCCGAAGCTGCACACCGCGATTTCCGATCTGGAAGTGGAAAACAAGGAAGAGAAAGGTTACTTCTGGCACCTGCGCTATCCGCTGGCCGAAGGCGCCACCACGCAAGACGGTAAAGACTATCTGATTGTTGCCACTACCCGCCCGGAAACCATGCTGGGCGACACTGCCGTAGCCGTTCATCCGGACGACGAGCGCTATCAGCACCTGATTGGCAAATTTGTCATGCTGCCGCTGGTGAATCGCCGTATTCCGGTAATTGCCGACCACCACGCCGACCCGGAAAAGGGCTCTGGCTGCGTGAAGATTACCCCGGCTCACGATTTTAACGACTACGCCGTGGGCAAACGCAATAATCTGCCAATGATGAACGTGCTGACGCAGGACGCCTGCGTCCGTCCGCAAGCCGAAATATTCAACAGCGACGGCACTGAAAATACCGATCTGGACGCTTCCCTTCCCGCCGCCTACGCCGGGCTGACCCGGGAAGACGCGCGCAAGCAGATTGTGGCTGATATGGACGCCGCAGGTCTGGTTCAGCTGGTGGAAGACCATGTATTGAGCGTGCCCCGTGGGGACCGTTCCGGCCTGATCATCGAGCCGATGCTGACGGATCAATGGTTTGCCGATGCCAAAACTCTGGCCAAGCCGGCCATTGAAGCGGTTGAAGAAGGCCGCATCCAGTTTGTGCCCAAGCAATACGAGAACATGTACTTCTCCTGGATGCGCGACATTCAAGATTGGTGTATTTCCCGCCAACTGTGGTGGGGCCACCGGATTCCGGCCTGGTACGACGCCGAGGGCAACATCTACGTGGGCCGCAGTGAAGACGATGTGCGCCAGAAGCACGGTCTGGCAGCCGATTTTTCGCTAAAACAGGACGATGACGTTCTGGACACCTGGTTCAGCTCTGCCCTTTGGACATTTGGCACTCTGGGCTGGCCGGAGATCACCGAGCGGCTGAAGACCTTTCATCCGACAGACGTTCTGGTGACAGGCTTTGACATCATTTTCTTCTGGGTTGCGCGGATGATCATGATGACCACACACTTCATGAAAAATGAAGACGGCACACCCCAGGTTCCGTTCAAAACCGTTTACGTTACCGGTCTGATCCGCGACGAAAACGGCGAAAAAATGTCCAAATCCAAGGGCAACGTGATTGATCCGCTGGATATGATTGACGGCATCGACCTGGCACCGCTGTTGGAAAAGCGCACCGGCAACCTGATGCAGCCGAAGCTGGCCAAGAAAATTGCCAAGCAGACCGAGAAGGAATTCCCTGAAGGTATCTCGGCCCACGGCACCGACGCCCTGCGTTTCACCCTGGCGGCCATGGCCACCACCGGCCGTGACATAAACTGGGACATGAAGCGCCTGGAAGGCTACCGCAACTTCTGCAACAAGCTGTGGAACGCCGCTCGCTACGTGCTGATGAACACCGAAGGCGAGGACTGCGGCGTGAACGGTGAACCAGTGGAACTGTCGCTGGCCGACCGCTGGATTATCAGCGCTTTGCAGCAGTGCGAGCAGGATGTGGCCCGCCATTTGGACCAGTACCGCTTTGATCTGGCCTCACAGGCGCTGTACGAGTTTATCTGGAACGAATACTGCGACTGGTATCTGGAGCTGTCCAAGCCTTCACTGAGTGACGACAGCGCCAGTGCTGAAGCCAAGCGTGGCACCCGCCGTACACTGGTGCGCGTGCTGGAAACCGTTTTGCGCCTGGCGCACCCGATCATGCCGTTCATCACCGAGGAAATCTGGCAGCGCATCGCGCCGCTGGCCGGCAAATCCGGTGACAGTATTATGCTTCAGCCGTTCCCGCAGGCTGATAACAGCCGTCAGGACAATCAGGCGGTTGCGGATATTGAATGGCTGAAGGGCGTGATTGTGGCGGTGCGTAATATTCGCGGTGAGATGAATATTTCTCCGGCGAAGAAGATTCCGCTGCTGTTCCGTGGTGACAGCGCGGAAGGCCAGCGCCGGATGAATGAGAACCACCAGTTTTTAAGCTCGTTGGCGAAGCTGGAAAGTCTGGCGTGGTTTGAGGGCGACAAGGCACCCATGAGCGCCACGCAACTGGTAGGCGATATGGAAGTGCTGGTGCCTATGGCCGGCCTGATTGACAAGAATGCAGAGCTTAAGCGACTGGATAAAGAGCTGGAGCGTCTGGGTAAGGAAATTGGCCGGCTGGAAGGCAAGCTGGGCAATGAGAAGTTTACCGCCAAGGCACCGGCGGAGGTTGTTGCCAAAGAGCAGGAGAAGCTGACCGAGTTTCAGAGCAACGCGGCTCGTCTACAGCAGCAGCGTGCTGATATTGAGGCCATGTAGGCGTCAACTACCCCGCCCTGAAGGACGGGGCTTGTAGAGAACACCCTGCAAGCCAGGTTGACCAGGGAAAGCGGTAACCAACCCGCTACGTTTATCACAGGTCGCTAAGACCCACCGCCGAATGCTTCCTCAGTTCGGCGCTCTGGAAGACTGGGATCACGCTGGCGAAAGGTAAAGCGCCGAAGGTTCCGGTCGCCGCTCAAGCGGGAGCCGGTGGTAGACATTCCCGAGGGGAGACGAATTGCAAGATTCGCGTCACAAGGCCCGTAAGGGCATTCATTGAAAGGAAAACGATGTCGGTCTTCGTACTGGATAGACGCAAGCAACCACTAATGCCGTGCTCGGAAAAGCGCTCACGGCTTCTGCTCGGCCGTGGTCGAGCCTTGGTGGTGCGTGCGTATCCGTTTACGATCCGGCTGAAAGACCGTACCGGTGGCATCGTACAGCCGGTCCGTATCAAGATCGATCCCGGCAGCAAAACCACCGGGATTGCAGTGGTTCGAGAAAGCGGCCAGAAGCAACACGTTCTGGCGTTAATGGAGTTGGCTCATCGCGGTCGCCAGATCAGCAAGTCTCTGGAGCAACGTCGGGCGTTTCGCCGGCGTCGTCGCAGCCAGCTCAGGTACCGGGCACCCAGATTCCTGAATCGAACCAAGCCCAGGGGCTGGCTGGCCCCGAGCCTGCAACACCGGGTGGATACCACGAAAAGCTTGGTGAATCGGCTTCGATCTTTGGTGCCGGTTGAATCTATCAGCCAGGAACTGGTTCGGTTTGATACGCAAAAGATGGAAAACCCGGAAGTCAGCGGTGTCGAATATCAGCAGGGCACCTTGCTCGGCTACGAGGTCCGCGAATACCTTCTGGAGAAGTGGGGGCGCGAATGCGCTTACTGCACCGGTAAAGACACCCCTCTTCAAATTGAGCATATCGACCCAAAAGCCAACGGTGGCTCGAACCGGATCAGCAACCTGACATTGGCGTGCCGGCCATGCAATCAGGAGAAAGGCAGGCAGCCACTTGCTGATTTCTTTGCATCGTCCAAGCGGCTGAAAAACCACCAGGCCAGACTGGATCGCATTCTAAAACAGTGCAAAAAGCCCTTAAGGGACGCCTCCGCGGTTAATTCAACCCGGTGGGCGCTGTATCAGACCCTGAGGAAAACGGACCTGAAGGTTGAAGTGGGTACCGGCGGTCGCACCAAGTTCAATCGTCGGCGACTGAACATTCCTAAGACACACGCGCTGGATGCGGCTTGCGTCGGAGAAGTTGAGATCGTAGAGGGCTGGAACGTTCCAACCTTGGCGATCAAAGCCACCGGACGTGGCAGCTATCAGCGTACCAGACTCACAAGATACGGTTTCCCTCGTGGCTATCTGATGCGCCAGAAGAAAGTCCAAGGGTTTCAGACCGGCGACATGGTGCGAGCCGTTGTGCCAACAGGCACGAAAGCCGGCACCTGGTTGGGTCGTGTGGCGGTTCGTAAAACCGGCAGCTTCAATATCCAGACAAGTAGTGGTGCTATTCAAGGAATATCTCATCGCCACTGTGTTTTAACCCAGCGAGCGGATGGCTACGGCTATCACATCCAACCCAACCAACCCAACCAACCCAAGGAGGAGGGAGACAGGGAACACGAGTCGCGCTGACGCACGACGCGCACTCCCTCCCCGACCTGAAGGACGGGGTATCCCGCGCAAAATGATGAATGTGGGCGTTAGGCGTTTCGGGGATGGCGGGCAGATCGCCATTCTTGGAGCAGGTTCAATGGGGCGGCTATGGGCCGCCCTTTTGCCGTCTTCGTGTTGTGGGTTTTTGCCGCGGCTCTCGGAGGATACTTCTGGACTTGAGCCTGGGAGGAGCTTCAGTCGTCAGGAAGGCCTTCCCGAAACACGCTGTGAATACGTCCTTGTACGCTCTGCTTCGCCCTTTGGCACTAATGCTCCTGCGTCGCGCCAAAGGTCCGGGGCAAGCCGTCCATGGCTTGCCCGTGAAGTGCTTCGCACTCCACCCAACGCTGCGCAAGGTTTCGGGAAGGCCTTCCCGACGGCTTCGCCGGAATCTGTGCCTGCGCCGACGCGATCTCGTATTTCTCTGCCTTGGTTTCGTTCGGTTACTGACATCACTTTACTGCTTGTTACCACCAAAGCTGGAGATACACTTTCAGCCATGGAGGGCTGGCTGCCGCATATTCCGAAGAACACACCCGTTATTCTTTTCCAGAACGGTTTGGGCAGTCAGCAGGAAGTGGCCGAGCGCTGGCCGGATCGGCCGATTTTGGTGGCTAGTACAACAGAGGGAGCAAATCGACCAGAACCGGATGTGTTGGTGCATGCCGGAGTCGGTGACACTTGGGTGGGCCCACTTACGGACTCTGCTTCTGACTATACTGAATCCGTGGTTCAGCAATTGGCACAATCCGGGTTACGGGTGCATGCCGAAAACAATATTGTGCCGCGGCTATGGCAAAAATTGGTGGTCAACGCCGGCATTAACGCGTTTACCGCACTGCTGGACTGTCCGAATGGCGCCATAGTGGAGGCGCCGCTGTATCGGCAGACGATTGACGGGCTATGCACCGAAATTGCTGCTTTACTGCAGGCCGATACCGGTGAGCGTGTTACCCCGCAGGCGCTGCGGGAGCGGATTGAGGCGGTCGCCAGAAGCACGGCCAGTAATACGTCGTCGATGCGTGCGGATGTAAACGCCGGGCGTAATACCGAGATCGATTTTATTAATGGTTACCTTGTGCAGTGCGGCCAGCGTAACGGGATTGCCACGCCGGTAAACCAAATGCTGGTTCAGCGAGTACAAACTCTTTTGCCGTTCAAGCAATCAGACTAGCATTTCAATCAACTAGGCTAGCTTTTCAACCAATTAGGAGAATTCCATGGGCAACCGCCTGTCAAAAATCTACACCCGCACCGGAGACGATGGTTCTACCGGTCTGGCCGATGGTAACCGCATTGCCAAGAGCGCCCAGCGCGTTGAGGCCATGGGTACGGCGGATGAACTGAACTGTCACATGGGCTTACTGGTTGAGATGCTGGACAGCGATGATGCGCTGTTTGAGCCCATGCGCCGCATTCAGCATCACCTGTTTGACCTGGGTGGTGAATTTGCGATTCCGGGTAGCATCGTCATCAGCGAGCAGCACATCAGCTGGTTGGAAGGCTTGTTGGATGAGTGGAACGAATCACTGCCACCGTTGAAGAACTTTATTTTGCCCGGTGGCAGCCCGGCCGCAGCTCAGTGCCACATGGCCCGCGCCGTGTGCCGCCGTGCCGAGCGTGTTGTAGTGGCACTCAGCCATGAGGACTCTATCAACCCGCTGGCGCGGCAGTACCTGAATCGCTTGTCTGACCTTCTGTTTGTAGCCTCACGGGTGCTGGCACGGCGCGAGGGCGCGGAGGAAATTCTGTGGGAGCAGAAGAAAGCCAGCAGCGATGAACTGCCCCCGCACAAATAGCATGGTAGAAACAGCAACGCGGTTACAGAATTTTTTGCTCGCGCAGCTGCTCCAATGCAGCGGCCACTTGCCCGCCCTGATCTGGCAAATCCGCCAGGATTAGAGTCAAATCGCTGTGGCCGGTGTCGGTATCGGTCAGCACCAGCAGACCGTTGGCTTTAAGTGCCAGAGCCAGCGGTGCTTTGAAGCCTTCACTGTACTGCAGATTGTTGTGCTGCAGCGTTGCTACGGCGCGGCCGTCATCGAACAGCACTTTTTCCAGGGAATGAACCAGCGTGCGGGCGGCGTTCGCCTCGCCTTTTATGTATATCACCGCGGCTTGCTGGCCAAAGCGTCGGGCTTTTTGCGCTGTGGTCACCTGTGCGCTCTGGTGCAGCGTGTAGCCTTGTTGCTGCGAGCCGGGCAGAATCATACCTGCTGCCACGGTGGTGTGGGTTAAGCGATCCACCACAATAAACGACCCGGTGCTGCGAAATTCTTTGTAGTTGTCCGCCAACACAGGCTGTTCCAGCGTTAGTTCGCAACGACCGATTTCGTTCAGCGCCAGAGTATTGGCCTCGGTCTTGTGTAACGAGTTCACATCCACTCGATGGCGAACGGCCGTCACGGCTCCAGCCACGCGACCGGTCAACAGTTTTATGTCGTAGGTTTTTCCCTGTACCAGCGGCTGCTCGGCCATCCACACCAAAGTGGCATCAAAGCGGTCCGTCGTCTGCGGTATCTGTTTGCTGTGCACCAGAATGTCGCCACGGGAAATATCAATCTGATCTTCAAGCGTCAAAGTTACAGACATGGGCGGGAAAGCTTCGCTCAGCTCGCCGTCGTAGGTCACAATGGATTTCACCCTTGATGACTTACCGGACGGCAACACCGTTACGTCGTCACCCGGGCGAACCACGCCAGCGGTCAGGGTGCCGCAGTAACCGCGGAAGTCTCGGTTGGGGCGGTTCACGTATTGCACCGGAAAACGAAGCGCGTCGAAATTCTGGTCGCGGACAATCTCCACACTTTCCAGAGTTTCCATCAACGCTTGCCCCCGATACCAAGGCATGAACTCTGAACGATTAACCACGTTGTCGCCTTTTAACGCCGACAAAGGCACAAACTGGATGTCGGGCAAGTCCAGCTGACTGGCAAACGCCAAATAATCAGCCTTGATCTGCTCGTAGCGTTCCTCGCTGTAATCCACCAGATCCATTTTGTTGATGGCCACTACCGTATGCTTCAGCCCCAGCAGCGACACAATGAAACTGTGGCGGCGGGTTTGTACCTGCACGCCGTGGCGGGCGTCGATCAAAATAATGGCCAGGTCGCAGGTGGAGGCGCCGGTGGCCATATTGCGAGTGTACTGTTCGTGGCCCGGGGTGTCGGCGATGATGAATTTACGCCGCGCGGTCGAGAAATAACGATAGGCCACATCAATGGTGATGCCCTGCTCGCGCTCGGCCTGCAAGCCGTCCACCAGCAACGCCAAATCCAGCTCGTCGCCGGCATTACCCATCCGTGCGTTGTCGTTGTGGATCGCCTCCAGCTGGTCTTCATAAATCATTTTGGAGTCGTGCAGCAGCCGTCCAATCAGGGTAGATTTGCCGTCGTCTACGCTGCCGCACGTTAAAAAGCGCAGCAGTTCCTTGTTTTCGTGCTGATGCAGGTAGGCGTCGATATCATCGGCAATCAGGTCAGACTGGTGGCTCATTAAAAGTACCCTTCCATTTTTTTCTTTTCCATAGAGCCCGCTCCATCGCGATCTATCGCCCGCCCCTGGCGCTCGGAGGTTCGTGTTAACAACATTTCCTGAATAATCTCCTGCAACGTATCTGCCTCGGAATCCACCGCCCCGGTTAACGGGTAACAGCCCAGAGTGCGGAACCTTACCTTACGCAGTTCCGGCTCTTCGCCCGGGTTCAGAGGCAAGCGCTCGTCGTCCACCATGATCATCATGCCATCGCGGGTGACCACCGGCCGCGGGGCTGCGAAGTACAAAGGCACAATCGGAATGCTTTCCAGAAAGATATATTGCCAGATATCCAGTTCGGTCCAATTAGACAGCGGAAATACGCGAATGCTTTCGCCCTTGTTGATGCGGGTATTGAACAGATTCCACAGCTCCGGCCGCTGATTTTTCGGGTCCCAGCGGTGATGCTTGTCGCGGAATGAGAACACCCGCTCTTTGGCGCGAGATTTTTCCTCATCACGGCGGGCACCGCCGAAAGCGGCGTCAAAGCCATACTTGTTCAACGCCTGCTTCAGGCCCTGGGTTTTCATCACGTCGGTATGAGTGGCCGAACCGTGGGAAAAAGGCCCGACCCCCATGTCTACGCCCTCCTGGTTGATGTGCACCAGCAACTCCATGCCCGACTGCGCGGCCATGCGGTCGCGAAATTCGATCATTTCACGAAATTTCCAGGTGGTGTCTACGTGCAACAGTGGAAACGGCGGGGTGCCGGGGAAGAAGGCTTTGCGGGCAAGGTGAAGCATGACCGCCGAGTCCTTTCCCACCGAATACAGCATCACCGGGTTGTCAAACTCCGCAGCGACTTCACGAATAATCTGGATGCTTTCAGCTTCCAGCTGCTTCAGGTGGGTAAGATGGCGTTCTGGCAAAGAAGTCATTAACGGCGGCCTGCATAAATCAACGGTTTAGACGGCCGGCGGATACCACCGGCCGGATGTGCCATGCAGTATCACAAAGGAAAATAAGATTTTAAAAGAATAAATAAACGTTTATTTATTCTTTTTTAGAATAATTAAAGTCTCACCGACGTGACCCTTCATATTCGATATATGAATATCAAAATCAATAAATATCATTATAAAGAATAAAGAGCATTGCGTATGATAACTGCAGAAATTTACACAAGTCGGTGAAACAGTCATGTATCAGTACAATCAGATTGACCAGACACTGGTCGACGAACGGGTGGAGCAATTTCGCGACCAAACCCGCCGGTTTCTGAACGGCGAACTGCCGGAGGATGAGTTTTCTGCGCTGCGGCTGATGAACGGCCTTTACATTCAGCGCCAGGCTCCCATGCTGCGTGTGGCTGTCCCTTACGGACTGTTATCATCAACCCAGATGCGCAGGCTGGCCCACGTTGCCCGCACTTACGACCGCGGCTATGGCCACTTCACCACCCGCACCAACATTCAGTTCAACTGGCCAGAGTTAGCTGCGGTACCGGATATTCTGGCGGAACTGGCGCAGGTGCAGATGCACGCTATTCAAACCTCGGGCAATTGCATTCGTAACACCACCACCGATCCCTACGCCGGTGTAGCGGAAAACGAACTTGAAGATCCGCGCCCCTACTGCGAAATTATCCGCCAGTGGTCCACCCTGCATCCAGAATTTGCTTACTTGCCGCGGAAATTCAAAATTGCCGTCACCGGCGCAACGGAAGACCGCGCAGCCTCCCAGGTGCACGATATTGGCCTGCAAATGGTGCAAAACGCCGTAGGCGAAATAGGCTTTGAAGTACTGGTCGGCGGTGGGCTGGGCCGCACGCCCATCATCGGCAAGAGCATTCGGAAGTTCCTGCCAAAACAGCATCTGTTGTCGTATCTGGACGCCATCTTGCGGGTGTACAACCTCAAAGGCCGCCGCGACAACAAGTATAAGGCGCGCATCAAGATTCTGGTGGAGGCTCTGGGGCCCGACGAATTCCGCCGCCTGGTCGAGGAAGAATGGGCCCACATCCGCGATGGCGAGCTGACAGTCACCGATGCCGAAATTGCCCGGGCCAGATCATTTTTTACCCTACCCGATTACGATGCCAACGCCGCCAGCGCCGCCGCTCATGCTTCTTTAAATGCTTCACTGGCAGCTGATATCGAGTTCAACGCCTGGTACCGCCACAACACTCTGGCTCACCGGGTTGATGGTTACCGCATTGCCATTGTTTCGCTGAAACCGTATCTGGAAGCCCCTGGCGACATCACCGACAGTCAGATGGATGCGGTTGCAGACCTGGCTGATCGTTACAGCTTTGGCGAAGTTCGCGCCACCCACCACCAGAATTTGGTGCTGACCGATGTGCGCGAAGGCGACCTTTACGCAGTATGGCAGGCGCTGGCGGCGAACAATCTGGCGCGGTCCAACATTGGCACGCTGACCGACATGATTGTGTGCCCGGGGTTTGATTTTTGCTCGCTGGCCAACGCCCGCACGTTGAACATTTCGGACCAGATCAATGAGCACTTTGACGATATGGATCATCTGTACGATCTAGGCGAAATCCGACTAAACATGTCTGGTTGTATCAACGCCTGTGCCCATCACCACGTCGCCGACATCGGCATTCTGGGCGTGGATAAAAAGGGCGAAGACTGGTATCAGATTTCACTCGGCGGGTCGTCCAAAGAAGACGCACGCCTGGGCAAGATTCTGGGAAGGTCGGTACCGGCGAGCGACGTTGCTATCACCGTGGAAAAAATTCTGGCTGTGTACGTTGACCAGCGCGGCGAAGACGAATCGTTTGCGCAGGTAGTGCAACGTGTGGGCATCAAACCTTTTAAGGAGCGTGTGTATGCCACTGCTCATTGACCAGCGCATTGTGACCGAAGACCCCTGGCAATTACTTGATCAGGCGGCTCTCGACGAGGGATCACCAATACCCGAAAATGGGCCTGTTGCTGTACCCCTCATTTGGTATCGGCAACACCGGGAAGCACTGCAACAGCGCAACAGCCCGCTGGGTGTGATCGTGAATGGTGATGATAACCTGGCGGCGCTTTACGCCGACCACAGCCAACTCGACCTGATTGCCATCGAATTCCCGACGTTTCGCGATGGCCGCGGATTCAGTATCGCCCGCCAGTTGGTGCGTAGCGGTTTTAATCGGCAAATTCGTGCTCTGGGCCATGTTACCCGCGATCGCCTGGCGCTGATGCAAAGCTCCGGATTCAACGCCTTTGATGTCAGTGACGAGGGTTTCCAAGCCGATCATCTTCAGGCATTTTCCGAGATCAGCGTGAATTATCAGGGTACGACGGCGGATCCGCGGCCGGTTTTTCGCCGCTAAACACGGGTTTGATCGCCTTCAAACATTTTATTCGTCGCTGTTTGCAGCGCCTATTTTTTAGTCAAAGGACATCGACACCATGACGCTTGATGTGGCTACGGCCAACCAACAGCTTGCCGGTAACAGGCCCCAAGAAATCATAACGTGGGCCTTAACGAAGGCGCACAATCCGGTCGTCACGACCAACTTCGGTCCTTACGAAGCCGTGATCCTGCACATGGCGGTTCAAGCCCGGCCGGACATTCGGGTGATATGGATCGACTCGGGTTACAACACCTCTGCCACCTATCGCTTTGCAGAAAAACTGATTGCCCAGCTGAAGCTGAATGTGATCACGTTTATACCGCAGCAAACTGCTGCCCGGCGCAACGTGCTAATGCAGGGCATACCCGAAATTGACCAGCCGCTGCACGAGGAATTTACCCGCCAGGTGAAGCTGGAGCCCTTTGCCCGAGCACTGGCCGAGGTTCAGCCGGATGTGTGGTTTAACGCCATCCGCAAAGACCAAACCGACTTTCGCCAATCGCTAGACATCGTCTCCACCAGCAAAAGCGGCATTGTGAAAGTAGCGCCTTTATTCAATCTGACCAGCGCCGACCTGGATGCCTACCTGGCCGCCCACCAGTTGCCCGACGAACACGATTATTTCGATCCCACCAAAGCTCTGGAAACCCGCGAGTGCGGGTTACACACCAAGCTCTAATACTGCTCACTCCGGGAGGCTGCCGTGGATTTTTTACCGCTGTTTTTTAATTTGAACGATCGCCAGGTGTTGCTGGTGGGCGGTGGTGATATTGCCCTGCGCAAAGCTCGCCTGCTCAAACGCGCAGGTGTTGGCCTGACCGTGGTTTCCCACGCCGTCGATGAGGAACTTCGAGCTCTGCTGACCGATGACCGCGACGAGATCATTTTGGGGGATTATTACAGCGACCTGCTGGCGGGGAAAACCCTGGTGATCGCCGCCACCGACGATGCCGAATTGCACATTCAGGTTCACGCCGAGGCCGTGGCGCGAAATATCCCCATCAACGTGGTGGACACGCCCAAGCTGTGCAGCTTCATATTTCCGGCCATCGTCGACCGCTCGCCCATTGTGATTGGCATCACCTCCGGCGGGCAGTCGCCGGTGCTGGCACGGCTGTTGAGGGCCCGCCTGGAAACCCTGATCCCCAAAGGCTACAGCAGCCTGGGTAGTCTGGTCGGGCGCTTTCGCGATCGGGTTAAGGCGCGTTTCAATTCGCTGAACGACCGTCGTCAATTCTGGGAAAACGTGCTGGAAGGACAAATTGCCGAAAAGGTGTTTTCCGGTCGCCATGACGAAGCCGAATCCATGCTGGTGTCGGCCATCAACCGGGGCGACGCCGGCCATAAAACCGGCGAGGTGTATTTGGTTGGTGCTGGCCCGGGTGATCCAGAACTGCTGACGTTTAAGGCGCTGCGTCTGATGCAGCAGGCTGACGTGGTGTTTTACGACAATCTGGTATCGCCAGAGGTGCTGGATTTGTGCCGGCGTGACGCCGACCTGATTTACGTCGGCAAGCGCCGCGATCATCACACGGTGCCGCAAGACGACATTAATGCCCTGCTGGTGAAACACGCCAAACTGGGGCGGCGGGTGGTGCGGCTTAAAGGCGGTGATCCGTTTATTTTCGGACGCGGCGGTGAAGAACTGGAAGAGCTCAAAGCCCATGGCATACCGTTCCAGGTGGTACCGGGCATTACCGCCGCCAGCGCGTGTTCGACCTACGCCGGCATTCCACTGACCCACCGTGGCTATGCCCAGTCAGTCAAGTTTGTTACCGGCCAGTTAAAAAATCGCCAACAAGCACTTGATTACAAAGAACTGATACAGCCCAATCAAACGGTCGTGTTCTATATGGGGCTGCACACACTGCCGCAACTCAGTGCCGGCCTGATGGCCCACGGCCGGGCGCCGGATACACCGGTTGCCATTGTCTCCCGTGGTACCGCAGTAGACCAGAAAGTGCTGATTGGCACTTTGGCAGATATCGCCGCTAAACAGGAGCAGGCGCAACTGCCGGCGCCCGCGTTGATTATTGTGGGTAACGTGGTGCGCCTTTACGAAAAGCTGGCTTGGTTTGGTGAGACTGCGCCCAGCGACAACATTACCCACGCCCTGGGCATGGTGCGCAGCAAGGCCAGATCGGTTAAATCGGCTAGGCCAGGCCCGCAATCACCATCAATGCCAGCAGACACAGCCATACCAGCATACTGCGGTTAAGCAGGTCGCGAATGGCGTTCAGGCTGCGCTCGCCATAGCTCTGCCAGTCTTGCGGGTGTAATGAGGCAAATCGGCCTGGGTCCAGCGCATAACCGGTCAAAGCGCCATTGGCAGTGGCCATCAGCAGCTCCGCTGCTGGCAATCGCCAGTGGCCCCGGGCTTGGCGCCGTTGCCGCAGCCAGCCGGCCAAATCACCGGCCAGGCCAAAGGTCAGCCCTAGCAGCCGCGCCGGCAACCAACCGCCCCACTCGCGCCAACGCTCACAGTGCTCACGTCCGGCTAGCGGCCAGCTCTGCCCTAATGCAACCAGGCCGCTCGCCAGCACCGCGGCAGAAATGCCGCCCACCGCGAACCAGAACAGCACCATAAAATAACGCCAGAATACCTGCGCCATTAGCGCTTCAGAGAGGGCCAGCTGCATGGTTTCAGGCGATAGCGCTGCACCGCGCTGATGCGCCGGTAGAAGATGCTGGATATAGCGCCAGGCTGCCTGCATGTCACCGCGGCGCCATGCCCGAGCATAATTTGCCAGAAGCTGACGCCAGCCTGGCATACCCAGCAACAGCAGAAGCAATAACAATTCCAGTAACCAACCCGCCAGGGGCCAGTGGTGGCGCTGCCAGTAACTCTGCGCCAGCCACACCACGGCGGTCGGAATAGCCACCGCCAGTAACGGCGCCAACGCACTCGTCCTTTGGGAAAAGCTTTGCGGCAGGCGTTGCCCCACACCTTCAAACCAGCTGCGCCATAGCTGATGGCCATCGAGCTGATCGCGACTATCCAGCCGTCGCCGCAGCAGGTAGGCCAGCACAAATACAAGCAGGGTCATAATCTGTCCTTTGTCGGTTTTGCCAGGCTTTGATGCAGCCGCGACCAGTCAAACGCCCGCCCGGGATCGGTTTTTCGCCCCGGCGCAATGTCGCTGTGGCCCGCAATCGCGTCAACACCAATTTCTGGCCAGGCCGCCATAATTTGCTGGCAAACAGCGGACAGTGCCTGGTATTGACCCTCGGTATAAGGCACATCGTCACTGCCTTCAAGCTCAATGCCGATGGAAAAATCGTTGCACTCGTCCTGGCCGCAAAAACGTGAACGGCCAGCGTGCCAGGCACGATCCAGCAGGCTGACAAACTGGATAAGCGTGCCATCACGGCGTATCAGCAGGTGGGCTGAAACAGTCATTGTGGCGATGGTCTGAAAATACGGGTGGGCCTTGATGTCTAGCCGGTTGCAAAAAAAATCTTCAATTTCAGGGCCCCCGAACTGGCCCGGAGGCAAGCTGATGCAGTGCACAACAATCAGGCTTACCTGGCTGGCCGCGGGTCGCGCACCAAAATTAGGAGACGGTCGCCAAAGAGCTGCGTCTATTCTGCCGTTTGCGCGCAGTGTGGCTGCCGCCTCAGAGGCTTGGGTAAACACAGAGTGGGGAGTTTGAGGCAAGGCGACTCCTGATTCAACGAAGTGGAATAACTCCGATTGAATCACAAAGCGTCACCGTGTGCCACGGCACGCTGCAACCTTCAAAAACGGCGACTGGTGCGCAGGTTGTCAATAATCGACTCCAGAGCCCGGTCAAAAATCAAACCATCGTCCAGTATTTCAATATGGCCTTGGGCCATCATTTCCGCCAGCTCGTTGCGGCGGTATTCGGCGACTTTGGCACCGCTGCGATTTACAAATATGTACTTATCTACCGCCCGGATAAACGCCGCCAGCTTACAGCGAATCTGACTGCCATCGCGATTCAGCTCAAGCCAACAACCAACTCGCAAACTATCGGCTTTGGCCAGCCATTCCTCGGCAACAACCGGTTGAGCTCTTGTGGACTCTGAAACCTCTGGCTCTGGCGCCCGGGCAACCACCGCTTCTTTGGGGTCATCTGCAGCAACTGGCAAGGCAGGCGCCGAGTGACTGACGTCGGCTGAAGTGTTTGTAGTGTCTGAAGGTACAGCATCCGCTCTGACAGCATGCGCTTCCTGGCCGTCATCCATATGAGCATGATCATTGTCGGCGGCTTCACTGGGCGCAATCACCAAGCGCTGAAACACGTCAAGATGTGCCAGTTCCAGATCACGGATCACCGTTTCTACCGACAAACCATCCCAGGCCACACCTTCCAGAGCCCCGCGCAACTGCTCAATAACTTGCGGTATGACTTGCTGTAACAACTCATGGGTCGTTGCCGTCAGGGGTACCGGGTCAATGGTCCAGATTAGCTGCTCGGTTAACGCCTTGGCTCGCTGCCAGGCCTTGCTGTCGGTGCTTTCATGGAGCGCCAGCCAATGCAGGTAGTGGCTCCAGGGGCCATTCAGCATATCCTGCACCGGCTCGGGTAACAGCCGGCCATCCATTGCCTTGTGCAGCAACTCTTTGGCGTCTGAGGTTGCCTGTTCATGGCGCGCACGGCCTTCCTCTGCATCCCGCAGGCGCTGCTCTACCAAGTCACTGCGGCGCTGGTCCAGATCAGAAAACTGGTTGAAATCGTCGAGCAACTCGTTAAACAGCGATACGTCTGTGGAAAAATCCGCCAGTATACGGTTTACCACCGCGCTGATTTTATCCAGTAAGGGGTCGCGCTGACCAGGGCGTTTTTCAGTCCAGCCAGTGGCGGCCAGTGCCATTTCGTTAAGCAACTTGCGTGCGGGGTGGCCACCGCGGTTGAAGAAATTTTTGTCTGTTAACGCCACTTTCAGCATCGGTATCTGCAACCGCCCCAACAGGCTTTTCATCACCGAATGCAAATGGCGGTCGTCCAGAATAAACTCGAACAACATAGCCACCAGATTGATGACGTCGTTGTCCACCTGGCCGGGCCGCAGTGGCTGGCCAGACGAATTCTGTAACACCGGTTGCAGCTGCTGGCTCAGAGGTACCAGCGGCGCACCGGGGTCGTTGCCAGATGCTGTCTGAACCTGGCTCAGCCGCGCCAGCAGAGCGTCGGTTTGCAGCCATTGCCCACCACTGGGAGGAGCCTGACCGTCACCATAAGCAGGCTGACCCTGCCGCAGCAACGCACTCAGTTGCGAAAAAGTAGCGGCTGAGACCTCTGTCTGAGGTTGCCCCACACCATACCCATCCGTCTCTCGAAACGCTGCTGATGGCGGCGACACCGGTGCGCCCTGGCGGCTGCGAGCCGGTTGCACCGGGCTGACCGCTTTGCTGTCAGGCAGAACGCCTTCTTTGATCAGGGTCAGATTGGCACCGTGATACACCTCGCCGAGACTAGTCACCAGCAGTTGGTCAAACAATTTCAGCACTATCAGCCGTGCTTTTATATCAACATCAAGATTTTTGCTGGCCGCGGCCAGTCCACCGCACAGCACTTCCGGGCACAAGGGCATCTGGTCGTCTTCCAGAGTCACACCGGGTAACAGATGGCGCACGCGCAAGCTCAGGTGACGTAACGCTTCGCTGTATTGGTAACGCAGTTTTGTGACCATATTATCGATGGCCACCTGCTGCTCAAGTTCGGCGTGATCCAGCAGGCTAAGGGAACCTTCATCGACACTGTCGAGGCCCGGAGCGGTGCTCTGCGGGCGGAACTTGCCAATATCGTTGAAGGCTTGACTGACGTGATGCAACACCGCTACCGTCATCGACTTACGACGCAGCCGAAGCTCACGCATGGCGTCAAAATAGCGGGCTTGTTCCTGATCAGTGCCGGCGCGATCGGCGAGTTCGAACAGGGCATCGTCAGCGCGGTCAAAAAATTGATTCAGCACAGTACGGATACTCTGGGCAGACGCGTCCCGTAGCCGAATTAACGCAGTCGGCAAAAAAAAGCGGGACGTCGAACCCTGTCTGGTGATGTTGACAACTTTTTTATCCTGCACTGTATCTACCTCCTGCTTACGCCGAGCTGCCTTTTACTTTACCGATCGGAATATACTTTCAGATAATATCATAAAGCCTTATTGCGTCAGCATGTGTCAGGATTTGTCATGATTTGTCATGATTTGTAGAGTCTTGAGCTGGATCACACCCGGCAACACGTGCGCGACGGTTGGCGAACGCCGTCGGGCGCGATAAACTCCGTTTCTGCCTATTTGTGCCGCGTGCACCTAACTTCTCTGCCGTTACGGACACCACACCATGATCAGTGCCGAACTTCTGCGCCAGTCCAGAATTGAAACGGTTGCCCACAGTCTGCGCGAAGACATTGGCGACGGTGACATTACTGCACAACTGATCGCCGCCGACACCCGCGCCAGCGGCCGCGTGATTACCCGCGAACATGCCGTTATTGCTGGCCGCGAATGGGTAGATGAAGTATTTCGCCAGGTTGATCGCGAAGTTGTTCTGGACTGGCAGGTGGAAGACGGCCAGCGCGTCGAACCCGATCAGCTACTGTTCCGCATGAACGGCCTGGCCCGCAGCCTGCTGACCGCCGAGCGTGCGGCTTTAAACTGGCTTCAAACCCTGTCTGCAGTCGCCACCCACGCCGCCCGTTACGCGGCGCTGATCAGCCACACCCGTACGCAACTACTGGACACCCGCAAAACTCTGCCTGGCTTGCGCCTGGCGCAAAAATACGCGGTCACCTGTGGCGGCTGCAGTAATCATCGTTTGGGATTGTGGGATGCTTTTCTGATCAAAGAAAACCACATTGCGGCCTGCGGCTCTATTGCGGCCGCAGTGCGTGCAGCGCGAGAACTGGCGCCGGGTAAACCGGTAGAAGTGGAAACCGAAAATCTGAACGAACTGCAACAGGCGCTGGATGCCGGTGCCAACATCATCATGCTTGACGAGTTTTCCTTGGCGGATATGCGCGCAGCAGTGGCACAAACTGCAGGCAAAGCGCGCCTTGAAGCCTCTGGCGGTATTGACGACAACACCTTGGTGGCCATCGCCGAAACCGGTGTGGACTTTGTCTCTTTAGGTACGCTGACAAAAAATCTGCGGGCCATAGACCTGTCCATGCGCCTGGACGCCTAAGCGGCCATCGCATTTCGTGACATGGCGATAGCGCTCAGCCGGGCTTTGCACCCAGCAGTTCGTCCAGGGCTGCCAGTTCGCGAATCAACGACTGCCCAGGGCCGGAGCCGCTGCGATAGTGCTCTTCTGCCATAGGCGCCACGCCGCTGACCGTGGGTAACGGCTGATCATCTTCAACCAGCTGTTTCAGCCGCGCCAAAAGCACAAACTGCAACCACTGCTCAAAGCTCATTGTATCCAGGCAAAACGGCTCGCAGCTGAGGTACTTTTCTGCTGCCAGAGGCTCGCTTTGCCAACAATTCATCTGACGCAGCTGGATTTCAATAGCCAGCAGACGGTCGGCAACTTGGTAGGTATGGCCAAGGTTGTCGGGTGCGGCTCTCATTCTTGCGCCGTCAGCGCCGCGTCGGCAGCCAGGGGTTCGCCGTGAAGCAGCCGGTAAAGGTCTTCGAACTGCTGGGTTAGCGGGTGTCGCGGTGCCATATGAATCAGCGGCTGGTGACACTGGTGGGACTCTTTCATTTTCACCGAGCTAGACAAGCGCACCGACAGTACCGGCAAGCCTTCCTGCTCCAATTCAGCCAACAGCTTGGCCGGCAGACTGGCGCGGGCCTGGAACTGATTGGCAACAATACCTTCAATACTCAGCTGCGGGTTGTGGTCCTCCTGCAGCTCTTGAATTTCGTGGATGATGCTGTAAAGCGCTTGGCGCGCGAAGTCATCGCAATCAAACGGAATCAGGCAGCGCTGGGCGCCAATCAACGCCGAGCGGGTATAAAAATTCAGCGCCGGCGCAGTATCGATGTAAATGTCGTCGAAATGTTGATCCAGCTTTTTCAAGGCTTCGCGCAGTTTGTAGATTTTGTGCTTGGCTTCAAGTTTGCGTTCCAGAAACTCCAGCTCCGGGCTTGAAGGCAACACCCACAGGTTCTCAAAAGGCGTTGCGTGCACAAACGACTCTTCCGGGCGCCGGTTGAACACCGTAAACGCCAAGGTCTGCTCCAGCAAATCGGCCGCGTTATTGTCAAGCTCGGCGGCAGGTCGACCCATCAGGTAATGGGTTGAATTACCCTGCGGGTCCAGATCAACCACTAAAGTGCGCTTGCCACGAGCCGCACTGATCGCGGCCAGGTTGCAGGCAATGCTGGACTTGCCGACACCGCCTTTCTGATTGAATACCACCCGTCTCATCGCTCGTCTCCTTAATTGTGTATTGGCGTTCGCTCATAGCGGCCGCAGTTACCAGTTCATTACGGTTTTCACAAACGGAATGGTCAGCCGGCGCTGGGCTTGCAACGAATTTTCGTCCAGCGAGTCCAGAATGGCCAGCAGCTCACCCAGGCGTCGCGGTGCGCGGCGCAGAATAAATCCGGCAACGTCGTCAGCCATCACCAGGCCTCGCTGCTCTACGCGGGCCATCAGAATACGCTTGCGATCTGAATCGCGGTAAATACCCAGCTGCAGAGTCAAACCGTGGCTAAGACGGGAAGACAAGTCGGGCAAAATGAACGGTAAAGACGCGGGCACGTCCGACAAGCTCACAACGAGCTGGTGGCCGGCATCCAGCATGCGGTTGTAAAGATGAAAAACGGCCTCTTCCCAGCCGGTCTGACCAACGACACTGTCCAGATCGTCCAGGCACACCAGGTTAAATTGCTCGAGCCCGGTCAGCGCATCTGGTCCAAACGGCCCCAGCTCGGTAATGCTGATACAAACCGCCGATAACGACTGGCTTTCAGCGTAGTGGCACAGGGCCTGTAACAGGTGGCTTTTGCCGGTATCGGAATCGCCACACAACACCACCACTGGCACCGTCACCGGAGGCTGACAAGCCTGTTGCAAACGCTCGGCTACGGCCGCATTGCGCTCGCCGTGGAAGTTGTCGAAGCGGGCATCGTCACGCAATTTAACACCCAGAATGAGCTGTGAACTTGTCACGACAACCTGGCCCTCCATGCCCGTAAGCTCCAAGCGAGCAGATAGTGCGCACCGCTAAGCACTGTGAATACAGCAACCGCCCAGACGAGCGCCGAGTTTATCCATGACGGCACCATGGTGATGACCTGCAATAGCATTGCCACCAGCACTGCAAAAAACTGAATCGCGGTGTTGAATTTGCCCAACAGGCTCGGAGCCATTTCGAATCTGCCGATTCCATAGTGAAATATCAGTGCGCCACAAACAATTAACAGATCGCGCCCCAGCACCAGCAAAAACAGCCACAAAGGAAATACCCCGCCCAGTGCCAACATCAGATAGGCGGTAATGAGCAAAGCTTTGTCCGCTAGCGGATCGACGATGGCGCCAAAGCGGGAGCGCCAGTCAAAGCGGCGGGCCAGATACCCGTCCACGCCATCAGTCACCGCTGCCAAAGTAAAAATAATCAATGCCATGGGATAACTGCCTGCGTGCAACTCCATAGCAAACGGAGCAATCAACGCAATACGCAGAAAGGTCAGGGCATTCGGAATCCAGCGCCAATGATGCAAGCTCAAAGCGCCCTCCTCACATCGACCTTAACGCACCACCGCCGGGACCGGTGAAGGCTGCCAGCGATAGATCAGAACTGGATACAGCGCCTGCAAAGCCTGTTCCTCAGACGGTCCGGCCGCTGCTGGCTGCGACACCAAGCGGGAATCCAGCGTGATGTGGTCACGCAGCTGATCCAACTCACCAGAAAATGTCAGGCGCATGGTCAGCTCACTGCCCTTCACTTCAACAGGTACGACATTTTCAACAGCATTAATCTGCGCCAGGGCTCGGGTTATTTTGGCGTAGTCAGCCAATTTAGTCACGCCCTGCAGTACTAAATCCACCGTAGGTTGTTTACCAGCCTCGCCTCCGTTTGCCCCGTAACGGCTAACATAAAGTTCGGTCCAGCGATCGATGAGGGCCTGCGCCAGAGCCGCCGGCGAGTCTGCGTTCACCGCCTGTTCGCCAGGGCTATCAGAACTGAAGCCGTCCATCACCCAACCCGCGCGCCACTGATCACCGCTACGACTAACCCGCACCAGCGCCATCACATCACGACCAACATCATTGGAAGCGCTGCGTACACGGCTAACAAACTGGCCCCAGATATCCGACAGCAACTCGCGATTGCCTGCCGCCCCCGCAACCGGTAACACCAGCGGCAAGCCGCGGACCCGCGATGCGTTTTCAAGACCGGAGCGGAAATCGGCGCTGGCACCGTCAAGAGGGCCGGTATCGGTAATCAATGCCCTCACACCATTTTTTTCAAGCGCAACCCAGGCCAATGTCAGTGGCCGGTTGGCACCCCACACCGGCGCCTGAATTGAGGCCAGCGCCTGGGTGACGGCTACCGCGCCAAAGCTCATCTGTACCCGGCTTTCAGCTCCTGCATTTAAAACCTGGTAAGACGTCAGCATGGACTCGGCCGTGCCAAGCACACCATCGACACCTTCGCGCTCTAATACTCCACGGCTGCCGGCAACACGCACCAGCACCTCACGCAGCCCTGCGCCATAAGACGCCGATAACGCCTCTGGCCCGGAGCCTTGCAGAGCCACGTTGGCAGAATACAGATTGTTGACGGTTACTGCCTGAGCCTGAGCCGCCAGCAGCAACATCGCCGCCAATGCCCAGCGCGCAGCGGACTGCCTGACACGGGCCAGGGCGCTGACTACGAGACTGCAGCAAGACTCGGACAATAACTTGAATTCGATGGATCTTTGAAAGTCAGGCATATAGATTTTTTGAAATTCAGGCCTGTCGCTCTTTTGAAATGCACGCATGTAAAAACCCGGCAATTGCATGGATGTCTGACAGGATACACCAAGCCCCCGGGCCTGAGTAGCGCTGCGCCCCAGCAGCTTTGAGGCGGAATCGTGGCAATTACGGTTGGTACCCTTCACTGCACCTGCTAAAATCCGCGCCTTGACCCACTGGCCAACGGTTTACACCTCCATGAGCGAACACAAGCCCTCTTTGACTTACCGCGACGCAGGCGTTGATATTGACGCCGGCAATGAACTCATCAACCGCATTAAAGCGACAGCGGCACGCACCCGTCGCCCGGAAGTGCTGGGCGGCCTGGGTGGGTTTGGCGCCATGGTTGCCATTCCTGCTGGCTATAAAGAGCCTGTACTGGTGTCTGGCACCGACGGCGTAGGCACAAAATTGCGCCTGGCCATGCAGTTACAAAAACACGACACCATCGGCATCGACCTGGTTGCCATGTGCGTGAACGACCTGATTGTGGGTGGCGCCGAGCCCCTGTTCTTCCTGGACTACTACGCCACCGGCAAACTGAACGTAGAAGTCGCTGCCAGCGTGGTTGAAGGCATTGGCGAGGGCTGCGAGCTGGCCGGCTGCGCGCTGGTGGGTGGCGAAACCGCCGAGATGCCGGGCATGTACGAAGGTGACGACTACGACCTTGCCGGATTCTGCGTTGGCATAGCCGAGCGCGCTGACATTATTGACGGCAGCCGCGTGCGCCTGGGTGATGCCCTGCTGGCGATCGGCTCTTCCGGCCCGCATTCCAACGGTTATTCACTGATCCGCAAAATTCTGGAAGTCAGCAACGCCGATCTGAACCAGCCAATGGGCGATACCTCCCTGGCCAAGGCTCTGATGGCCCCGACACGTATCTATGTCAAAAACCTGCTGAAGCTGATTCGCGATGTTGACGTACGCGCTCTGTCACACATTACCGGCGGTGGCCTGCCTGAAAACATACCCCGTGTGCTGCCCAAAGGCACCGTAGCCGCGATTGATACCGCCAGCTGGCAGCTACCGCCGGTGTTTCAATGGCTGAAAGATGCCGGCGGCGTGGCCACTGAGGAAATGTACCGCACGTTTAACTGCGGCATTGGCATGGTGCTCTGCGTCCCGCAGGACCAGCTTTCGCTGGCACTGGATACACTCAATGCTATGGGCGAAAAGGCATGGCATCTTGGTACGATTGAAGCGGCCTCGGGCCACCAGGTCGACAGCGTTGTACGCTATCAGCCAGGGCTGCTGGCGGAATGAAAGCGAACCCGTCACCGCGCCCGAAGATTCTGATACTGGTATCGGGCCAGGGCAGCAACCTGCAGGCGCTCATCGAGTCCAGTCGTGAGCGTGACTACCCCGCTGACATAGTGGCGGTGGGTAGTAATCAGGCCAAGGCGCCCGCGCTGGCAAGGGCAGCCCATGCCAACATTCCGACCTTTGTGATTGAACACGGCCGCTACGGCAGTCGCGAGGAATTCGACGGTGCTCTCATGCAGGAAATCCGCCGCCACAACCCGGATCTGATTGTGCTGGCCGGTTTTATGCGCATTCTGACGGAGGGTTTTGTGCGCGCCTTCCGCGGCCAGCTGCTGAACATTCACCCCTCGCTGCTGCCAAAATACACCGGCCTGAAGACCCACCAGCGCGCACTGGATGCCGGTGACAAAATGCACGGCGCGTCTGTGCACTTTGTCACTGAAGAACTGGATGGCGGGCCGATTATTGCCCAGGCCCAGATCCCAGTGGGCCCGGACGATAACGCTGAAACCCTGGCGCTGAAGGTGCAGGCTCAGGAGCATGTGCTTTATCCGATTGTGGTTCGTTGGTGCTGTGAAGGCCGCGTGCAACTGGGGGCTGAACGGGTTCTGTTTGATGGCCAGACGCTGCCCGGGCCTTTGGTATTGCCCGCAAACTAATCGCCCGAACGCTGTAACTGAGGAGGCTGTCATGCAGAAAAAACCCCTGGTTGAATCCGCTTTTACGGGTTTATCCCTGCTGCTCAATTTGGCCTTGTCGGTGTGCCTGATTATCTTTGTCGCGCCTGCGCTGGCTGACGTGGATGGCGAATCTTCGGGCACGCCCAGGCTAACGCCTTTCGAGGCGTCTTTTTCCGCGTCTATCGAGCAGGGTATTACCTTGAGCGGCAGCGCAAAACGCATTCTGAGTGATCAGAATAACGGCGTCTGGCTTTATCGCACCTCGGTAAAATCGTTTGTAGCCGATATTGAAGAATCGGTGGTTCTAAAGTGGCAGGACGGTCAGGTCATTCCTTTGCGCTACCGCTATAAGCTCTCAGGTTTGCTGATTCGCGACCGCGAAGAAACCATCGACTTTGACTGGCAGCAAAATCTTGCCACCGGCCGCTATAAGGATAAAGCATTCGAAGTCGCCCTTAGCCCCGGCCTGCTGGACCCACTGGGCTACCAACTGCAGTTGCACCAAGACATCAAGGCCGGAAAACGGGAAATGGAGTACCGCTACGTTCGCCACGGCCGCTTGGACAAAGAGAAGTTTGCGGTCATTAACGAGGGGTTGATCGAAACACCTCAAGGCGAGATGAACGCTCTGATGGTGGAAAAGCTGCGGGGCGAAGACGCCAAGCGGGAGACGCTGATTTGGTTTGCTCCGAAATTCGACCACATGTTGGTGCAATTGCTGCAAACCGAGCCTGATGGCAGCCGCTACGAGCTCAACCTGAAAAGCATAAAACAGCTCTAATGTGGGCCTGGGCTGCGGGCATCAGTCCGCAGCCCAGGCCTCAACCCAAACTGCTTTAACTTCTTCAGCAATAATCCTCAGCCCTTCGGCAACCCGCTCATCGTCCTGCGAATAGGTCACCCGCAGGCACTCGTCACGGTGATTCCAGCCATCCTCGGGCAGCCCCGGGAAAAAGTAATGGCCAGACACCACCAGCACACCGCGAAGCTTCAAGCGCTGATACAGTTCCAGGCTGGTAATCGGTAAATCCGGAAACCACAGCCACAGGAACATCGCGCCCTCGGGTTTGTGGATATACCAGCGGCAAGGCGCGCCTTCCATGGCGCCGGTGAACGCTGCCACGGCGCGCTGCATTTTGGCCTTGTAGAACGGGCATACCAGGTCACGGCTTAGGGTCAAGATCTCCCCCGAGCGCACCAGCGGCTCCGCCAGCATGGCACCAAAGCTCCCAGTAGCCAGATTCATGATCGCATTAATGCCCGCCAGCGCCTTGATGGTAGGAGCCGCAGCAATCACGATACCGGTGCGAGCCGCGGGCAAGCCTAGTTTGGACAGGCTCAAGCACAGAATAATCTGCTCGTTCCAGGTCGGCTTGGCTTCGGTAAACAACAGGCTGGGAAATGGTGTGCCGTAGGCGCCATCCACAATCAGAGGGATATTTTGGCGCCGCGCCAAGATTTCCAATTGCGCCAGCTCGTCGTCGGTTATCACGTTGCCGGTGGGATTGGTTGGCCTGGACACACAAATAGCGCCGGTTTCGCCGGTCACTTCTACCGCGTCAAAGTCGATTCGGTATTTGAACTCGTGGGCGTCCGTGAAGGAAATGTCAGGCTGCACCGCGTGAAACAGGTCCGCGTCTATGCCTGCGTCGGCGTAACCGATGTACTCTGGTGCCAGCGGCAACAGAATGTGTTTGTGCACGCCATCGCCGTAGTCACCACCGAACATATTGAACAGCATAAAAAATGCTGCCTGGCTGCCGTTAGTGAGCGCAATGTTCTCGCTGGTCAGGTCCCAACCATACTCACGGCTCAATAATTCCGCCAACGCCGCGATAAACTGCTTTTCGCCCTGAGGAGGATCATAAACGCCCACAAGGCGACGCATATCGGCGTCACTCTGGCTGATCTGAACAAGAATCTCCCGAACCCGCTGCTGTATCTCAGGAATATGGCCGGGGTTGCCGCCGCCCATCATGATCAGGTCATCACCCGAGGCCATGGCATTACCTAGATCGTCCATCAACGAGGTAATACCGGCATCCGCCGTAAATTTCTGGCCAAACGCAGAGAGTTTCATCAGATCAGATCCATTGGTCGAACGGTTTTATTCGGTCAAGGTTATTCAGTCAATGTCAATCGGACAGCGAAATACCCAGATTACTAACGCCATCGTTTTCCGCCCGCTGCCGCAGGGTATCGATAAATTCTTGTCGCGGAACGCGCTGGCGCTTTAATTCCAGCACCAGGTCGCGCTGAAACAACTTGTCCTCTTTCATCAAGGGATGCTGGTCCAGCAGGCGCACCAGTTCGTCTTCGCTTAGTTCTTCGGCCTCCGAAACCTCAACAAAACTCATCACTGTTGCCGTGGCAAGCTGTGAAGCTTCTGTCGCCCTATGCTTGCCAGGGTTCAGCCGGTTCAATAGCGCCTGCTCCAGCAACTGGCAGAAGTCATATGCGGGGTACACGCCGTAAGCGTCGTAGTCCTCAACGTCTGGCGACAGCGCTTCTAGCTTGCGCAGCCACTGGGGAATGGCAGCCTCGATGGCATCTGGCTTTAACAGATTCCAACCCGCATCCAGAATCTGGCGCATTTTAGCGCCGGTTTTCAGTTCCATGGCGTCCGCAAACAGGGCGTAATTGGGAAACGCCCGCTCGGCCAGCGACAGCACAAACGCGCATTCGCGCCAGCCCTGTAGCTGCTGTACTGCTTTCAAAAACTGATTGGCGTTCATGTGCGCGGCAGCGTTACGCCGGTTTGGCCCAAGTACTTGCCACCCCGGTCTTTATAGCTGGTCTCACAGACTTCGTCAGCCTCGAAAAACAGCATCTGCGCCACGCCTTCGTTGGCGTAAATTTTTGCTGGCAAGTTGGTGGTGTTGGAAAACTCCAATGTCACCTGGCCTTCCCACTCTGGCTCAAGCGGAGTGACGTTGACAATAATGCCGCAGCGGGCATAAGTGGACTTGCCCAGGCAGATGGTCAGCACATTGCGGGGAATGCGAAAATATTCCACAGTACGCGCCAGCGCAAACGAGTTGGGCGGGATAATACAAACGTCGCTGGTGATGTTCACAAAGCTGTTTTCGTCAAAATTCTTCGGGTCTACCGTGGCGGAATGCACATTGGTGAAGATTTTGAACTCTTTGCTGCACCGCACGTCGTAGCCATAACTGGAGGTACCGTAGGAAATTACCCGGCCCTTTTCCGATTCACGCACCTGGCCGGGCTCGAAGGGCTCGATCATCTTGTGTTGCTGCGCCATGCGGCGAATCCACTTGTCGGGTTTAATGCTCATGCTGGTTTCTCATATCCCGGAGTTATAAAGGGCGACAGTTTAACTGTTGGCCGGTTTTAGTGCGAATTCCAATGGTCGGTGACCGACACGCTGGAAATAGCGCCGCGCCACTTCCGAGTCCGGCGCTGCCGCCACCGTGGGCTTCAATAATGGGAATGAAGTACTTTTGCTCCTGCAGCGCCAGAGCCAGATTCACCGCGGTACGGATCGCGGTATTCGCGAATGGCTGCTTCCAGGGCCTGGCGGGAAATCGTGGTCATAACATCACTCCGGGAGAGTTTAGGGACAGCACAGAAAGAGTTCAGGCCGGCAATGCGGCACTTAAACGGGGTTTCGGATGAAAAAATTCTGCGTGGAAGGTATCATTTGTGCCCAATTCTGGCCATACAGGATACCCGCGTTCCGTGCGCAAATCCGCGCGGGGGTGTTTTGTCGATTCGCGGCCTACATTCAATTCCAGCAAAGGTTCAAGCTCAACCATGACGCAAGCGAGTGCGAAGCAAAAACGGGACATTCTGGTCACCAGCGCCCTGCCCTATGCCAACGGCCCCGTCCACCTGGGCCATTTGCTGGAATACATCCAGACCGATATATGGGCGCGCTACCAGAAACTGCGCGGCCATACTTGTTATTACGTTTGCGCCGACGATGCTCACGGCACCGCCATTATGCTCCGCGCCGAGCGGGAAGGTATTACCCCCGAGCAGTTGATTGACCGCATCTGCCAAGAACATCAGCAAGACTTTGGCGACTTCCTGATCCGCTTTGACAATTACTACACCACCCATTCTGACGAGAACCGCCAGTTTTCAGAGTTTATCTACCGTCAACTGCAGCAGAACGGGCACATTGCGACGCGCACGATTACCCAATCGTTCGACCCTGAAAAAAACATGTTTCTGGCCGACCGGTTTATCAAGGGTACTTGCCCCAAGTGTAAAACCGACGACCAATACGGCGATAACTGCGAAGCCTGTGGTGCCACCTACTCACCCACCGAGCTAATCAACCCTCGTTCGGCGGTGTCCGGCGCCACACCCATCGAAAAAGAATCCGAGCACTTTTTCTTCAAACTGCCGGATTTTGCCGACTTCCTGGCCAAATGGACTCGCAGCGGCACCCTGCAACCGCAGGTAGCCAACAAGCTGGCTGAATGGCTGGACGCTGGTCTGCACGACTGGGACATCAGCCGTGACGCGCCCTACTTCGGTTTTGAAGTGCCAGACGCGCCGGGCAAATATTTTTATGTGTGGCTGGACGCACCCATCGGCTATCTAGCCAGCTTCAAAAACCTGTGCGTCCGCGAAGGCATCGATTTCGAACACTTCTGGAAAGCCGACTCCACCGCCGAGGTGTACCACTTCATCGGCAAGGACATTATCAATTTCCACGCCCTGTTCTGGCCGGCCATTCTGCACGACACCGGTTTCCGCACGCCCACTGCGGTTTGGGCCCACGGTTTTGTGACCGTAAATGGCAAAAAAATGTCCAAATCCCGCGGCACCTTTATCATGGCCCGCACCTATCTGGACTTCCTGAATCCGGAGTACCTGCGCTATTACTTTGCGGCCAAACTGACCGGCGGCGTTGATGACATGGATTTGAACCTCGACGATTTTGCCGCCCGGGTAAACTCGGATCTGGTGGGCAAGGTGGTTAACATAGCCAGCCGCAGCGCCGGCTTTATCAGCAAGCGCTTTGACGGCAAGCTGGGTCAAGTCACCGAGATCGACAAGCTCAACGAATTCATCAACGCCGGCGAAGAGCTGGCCGGTTACTACGAAAACCGCGAGTTTGGCCGCGCCATGCGGCGAATCATGGAATTGGCGGATATTGCCAACCAGTACGTCAACGACGAACAACCCTGGGTAGTGGCCAAGCAGGAAGGCGAAGACGAGAAGCTTCAAGCCATCTGCACCAACGCGCTGAACATGTTCCGCCTGTTGATGACTTACCTTGCGCCGGTACTGCCAAAAACCGCCGACGCCTCGGAATCTTTCCTGAACGCCAAGCTGGATTGGAACAACCGCGCCGAGCTGCTGCA
>Ga0307974_1000150_pt1:5000-37916 | contig 37916 bp, 51 predicted proteins | sample OrgLakmetagen784_FD_201812 | JGI IMG/M metagenome (GOLD analysis project Ga0307974, IMG submission 201812) | Saline water microbial communities from Organic Lake, Antarctica - #784 | ecosystem: Environmental > Aquatic > Non-marine Saline and Alkaline > Saline | place: Antarctica... | reverse complement strand
GCAGCTCTCACACCCGAATCTCCATCGCCACCACATCCAAGGAGATGTCCTTCAATCCATTGCTAAAGCAATCCGCCAATCACCATCGCCCATCCACTTCTTCAAAGTAAAGTCCCATGCCGGTATTGTCGGTAATGAACATGCCGACATCCTTGCTAAAAAGTCAGCCATCACCTACTCCGACATTGCAGACACCTCCATCAAAACAGCAGGCCCTGAGGGAAATCCCTTCTACAACATCCACTAGCTTGCAAAAGAAGACATAAAAAACGAAACACAAATTCATACCCATACAACAAACATGGCCCATTCTCCTCCCCCAAAGCTCTGGTACCTACCAAACCACCGTGACGCCCTTCAAGCACATATGCATCTTCTCCATAAACTGGGAAATGCCAAAACTGAAGCAAACTACCATGCATACTACCAGACCCTCATCAAGGACGGCACTGCCAATGGAGCCACTAGCAATGCTTACCGAACATCATCCAATGTCTCCTTTAAGACCAAATGTATCATTATGAAATACAGAACAGGCACCCTATATTATAATCAAAAACATGCGGTATTGTTCAAACTCTCAACAAGTCAAACTTGCCCCCTCTGCTCACAAGTAGACAGTGCCCTGCACATCCTTTCTGGGTGCCAACACACGCAAATAAGGAATATGATCACCGAAAGACACAACATAGCATGCCGCACGATCTTTAAGGCTATCAGAAAACCAGGCTCCTTAGGATCATGCATTGTCTCCAAAGATACGCTCACAGGCAGCAACGAACGGATGACCATGCAAAGAACGGATGACCATGCAAAGAACGGATGACCATGCGGAATCTCCAGATTCCTGAAACAGCCAAAGTAGAATTGTTCCCAAATGGCTCTTCCCATCCCGCTTCTCAAATAAAGACAAATTTAACTCCAGCCGCCCAGAATTTGTGCTCGTTACTCCCATCGCTGCAAAAACACAAAAACAACAAACTAATGTAGGGGGGTGGGTTCTTCGGAGTGGCAGGGGGCAATTGAGGGAGACTGGGAGCACCCCAGCAGCACCGCCAGCCACTAATACAGCCACCAACCTCAGACAGCACCGACCTAAAGACCTCAACAAAACTCGGCGCGACATCCACCTCGTCACGATCAAGTACTGTGAGGACACCAGACCTCAGAACCAGCTGAACGCCGCAAAAGAACAGCACAAAGACCTTTGCTACATTCTCCAAGGAGCCTCCGTTACTCTCCACATCATCCTTTTGGTTGTGGGTGGCACCATCTACAACACCCACACACTGAAGCCTTTCAAAGAGCTGGGTCTCAATTCTCAAAGAGTTAAGAAGCTTGCCTCCAAGCTCCATGTGCACTTTGTGAACTTTGCTGCTAGACTTGTCCATACCAGACGTGCCCTTTCCAGTACTGTTATTGACTCTCATCTGGAGCCGGTTTCAGGCCAAGCCTGCAACCCTCCTGATCCCCATTGGTTTTTCTTTTCCTTTTCACGGTGGAGGAGCTTTACGGTACTTGGTACCAAAGTGGCTCCTTTCCTTCATTAATGCGGGGAGTGTTTTTCACTGCCTGCGTTGTTTTTTCTTTTCTTTTTCTTTGTTATCAACTCTCATCAGGAGCCGGTTACAGGCCAAGCCTGCAACCCTCCTAATCCCCATTGACTTTTCCTTTCCTTTTCACGGTGGAGGAGCTTTACGGTACTCGGTACCAAAGTGGCTCCTTTTTCTTAATTATTGTGGGGAGTGCGTGGCTTTCACTGCCTGCGTCTTTTCTGAAATTTTGGCTACCAAACATTCAACTACCAAATTATAACTTTAACCATTTAATTCCTCGACTTCGTGCGCCTTTCATAATTTGAATCACCAGCTGCTATCATACGATAAGAGCCAGCCACTGCAATAAATCACACAAAGCTCTGACAGATTACTCAACTTAAAACCCACGGATCCAGCTGCTGTAAAAGTCACTGCTACAAATCATGCAGTCATTTTTACCACTTTCTTCTGACCACCAAACTCCTGAGTCCCAAACACAGCTATCCACCTATCAGAAAAACAGGCCGCTTCTCCACTTTTGACCTCTCCAAACTCTGTCAATCAAGTCAACTATTTAGGGGACAGCACTGCTGCAAATGGGAAGTAATTGTACCCTGCGTATGGGGCTGCAATGTTGAGCCATGGCATAAGGACGAGGAAGACAGTCTTGCGCCAGAGTCGCTCAGGAGATCTGGCACGGGTCAGTTGATGCGGCCGAGTCTTTGACTTTGCCCGCAGACGGTGGTTTGATTTGACAGGCTAGCAGTCGTGGTTCATAACTGAAGGCCTTTTTTTGTCAACCTTGTATCATTCTTGTGCCTTTTTGGGTAAGAGATGTATCCGCACAATCATGACCAGGTCTGAATATAATGACACTTGTGATAACGAGGAAAAGTGGGATCTTTGTGAACTGGTGTTATGCGTACCACACCGGCTGCTATGGATAAAAGTAGCTGAATTATCCGTTAGAGGAACAAGAAGGCATTATATATTAGCTTACAGGACCCTAACAGCAGGTATGTATGTATAATCACAGGCTAAAACCAAACAAAACCTTTTAGTCCTCAAGTAAACAAAAAATGTACAGGCCCTCAGGGTTGGATGCAAACCAGCCCAAGAAATGCTGGTCACTACAATTTACACAGGACCCTCCCTATTCATCGTGTCGATGTACTTGTCATAGAAAGCTGCCGCTCTGTCAAAGTCTCCCATGTCCGTGTAGCAGTCCGCAATCGTGCCATAAGCGTCCGCGTCACCTAGGAAATAAAGAACAATGGAAGCATGCATGAGTAAGTACAACACAGAATACTTAATACACAACCCTGACTTGGTCCCTTTTTGGCCACTACACGCTACAAAGAGGGTCGTAGCCAATGCTCAAGAAGAGAGAACATTCCTTTGTCAGCAGATTGCACATCATCGTTGACAGAGTAAAATCCTCTGAGCATCTGAGGCGAGAGGGGGCGTAATCACCTGTGAATTCCTTGAACTCCTGGGAGATCTCCAGCACACGCTCTAAGTGCTTGATAGCTGACTTATACTGGCCCTGGATGCGTGCTGAGGCGGCTAGGCCTCTCATCGCGCGCCGTTCTTGTACCTGTTGCACCGAGAGTATTTGATGAGAAAAAACGAACGCGTAACGTGGCAGTCATGTAGATATGATGTGCAGGATTAGGTGCTGTTGATCTACACAGGCAAGAAGAGGTAGCAGGAAAGGAGAGGCAGCAGTGGAGCACAGGTAACAGGTATACAGTTGCCTTGCTCACGTGACTTGTTCAGGCTCACAAGTGGTCATGCAAGAATCGGGAAGAAGAGGGACTGCATATTTTTTCACGTAAATTAGTAGATAGGCCGTTGCTCTACCCTTCCAATGACTGAATGTCCAGAAGAATGGAGCCACATACAGATTGTCAACAACACACAGTCCACGGCTGCCAAAGGAATCGACGTGCTGACCTGTTACCCCTCCCTGATTTTGTTACGTTGGACATCCCTAGACATGCAAGTCTCACCTTGTCCCCTAACTGCTTGGAAAGCATCAGCGCCTTCTCAAATCTGATCATGGCAGCAGCGCCATTTTCTTTGAGCAACCGCTTGCCTGCCCGTAGTGCATCCCTACATTTGTATATCACAGGGAATGGTGTTGCAGGCCAGGGCGGCAGGCTGAGATGCGTTGGCAAGAAGGAGAGCAAAACAAAGAATAAGGAAGGCAATGGAAAGGAGGGACTGGTGTTAACACATAGCTCCCACCTGCACTGCAACTGCTCCATGCTCATGTCATCTTCTTCCATGGACACTTGGCTGTAGTTTGCCTGGTTAACAGCAGTCGGGCTGGCTGTGGTCGCCGGCGTCGCAGCAACTGCTGCTGCCATGCTCCCCATAGGAGGAATGATGGAGGGGGGGGGAGGAGTTACCGTGGCGGCTGCTTGGGGAGAGGCCTCAGCTACGGCAGAGGATATGCTAACGGGTGGCGCGTATGTCAGGCCTATTGGAAGAGTTGGTGAGGGCAGCAGTGAGTGGCAAGGTGTGCGCAATATTGTCGTGTGAGGGGGGGATATGTCATGCGGGGCGGCTTGCATAAGTAAAACAGCTTTGAGTTTGCTTCAGACAAGATAGACATCGGGATGGGTCATGGGACATTGAGGTCTGTGATTCAAAGAAAGCGAGACGCGCTAGAGTAAAAGTTCACATGCACCATCGTCCTGGGCTTCAACAGGCCCGTTCCTCTTGGGGTATCAGCCTGACTTGCATATACACATCGCACATCGTATTAGGGTTCTTGAGCTCATTTTTCTGGGAGCAAGGGTTTGCGTGAAGGTGCGTGAAAGTTTGCAAACCCTCGAAATGTTTGCATGGTTCGATGTGCAATTTTGGTAAAGGGGCCCCTGGGCTTCCCCAAGCACCCCAACATTTTCACATTTCGTTGTATATGTTTATAATAGAGTAACAATGGGAAAACAAAGGGCCCAGAACAGGACCATGTAACCATCGTAGATTAAAAAGGGCCCAACCCGGGGTGCAGTGCAATTGCTGCGGCCACGAGTTTGCGGGGGGTGCCCCCCGTGCACGGAAGCACTTTGTTAAGGGAAGCCCTACGTTGGGAGCGAAGTGTGCAGCGCCCGAGTGTGAAATAGAGGATGTCGTGGCGGAGTGACTCGCGCCATTGATGACACAGCTGCCGAGAAGAGGGAGGAAGACACCAAGAAGCGTTGGCTGGACAGGAACACATCAGCAGCAGTGTCAGCAAAAGCAGCACAAGAGGGGGCTCAGGCCACCATGCAGCATAAAACTCACACACACACACACACGCTTCCGCTCCCGCACACACGTGTACATACACATACACACTACACACTCACGCAAACACACGTTCTCAATCACGCACGCACGCACAAGCACGCAAGTGCTTGACACAAACACACACACGTACTCTGGAGGCCACCATACTACAAGTGGTGTTTAATGAGGAAAGAGTGGTAGTTCGGAGTGGACAGGGCAGAGCCCCCCTGTAATTTTTGTGGCTTAAGATTGGACAAACTCTAGAGAGCTCGACGACCTCTGATCGAACCTCGAACGGCAGATCTCAAATTTGTTAGAATGCGTGAAAGTTTGCAAACCCGGATTTTTGACTGAACCCCGAACTGGACAACCCTGCACGTTTGATTCCATGTTTTGAGCATACTCCTGCAACAAACACCGCATCCTCACTGTACAATCATGATTCTTGCCAACCCTAGGTTACGTGTCGCACCTGGGGCATACAGCGTGCCTGCACGTGCTTGCTGCCTGAGTGACAGGTTGATCTTGCGCAGCTGCTCATTCAAGCGCTCTAATTCATCCTTGCGTTGCCTGGCAGATACGCCACCCACAACAGCGCCGACCTTTATGCACAATTTGAAAAGTCTCTTAAGAGGGTTGCTTGCAGTAGCAATTGTTGGTGAATTCTGATATACTGGCAAGATATCTGGCGTCACGTTGAAGCAGGCCTTTGCTGATCTGTTGACATTTGCAGGGTAACGCCTGTGTGTGTGTGTGTGTGCGCGTGTGTTTGTCAAGTGCACGGCATATATCCCACCCACCAGTGCAAAGAGCTCCGTTATGCCAACGACGTCCACTCCAAAGGGTGTAGCACACAGCTTTCCTTCCTGCAACCAGTCGAATAAGCAAAGTTTATACTTTTTTGCATTTTGTTGGTAGCTTTTTTGTATATTATGGCAAAGGAGTTGTACAGTACCCGGCACCAAAGTGGCTGCCTTTTCCTTAATTCCCGTTGGGAGTGGTTTAGACTGCCTGCATAGTTTTTCTTTCACAGAATCGCTGAAGCACTCTGGTAACAGGAGATGATGGGTATAGGTGCTTTGCATTAGCATTCCCCAAAAGGAGCCAGAGGGGGCATACACACCATGGTTTCTCTGCTTTCCTTCTCCAGCCTTTCCCTCTCCTCTTTAAATAATTTCCGTGCTTCTCCCTCCCTTTCTTGACGCAAACGGTACAAGCGCTCTTCCTCATCTGCTAGTGGGCCCCTGATGTGTGTATGTATGAATGCATGTATGCATGTAAATTGTATGTAGTTGCTTTCATATGTGTACATTTATGTGCGTGTGTAAGTGTGTGTGCTAATGCTTAAGTGCGTATGTATGTGTGCGAGTCAGTGTGATAGTGCTGTATACAAGTTTGTTCTAGTGTGTGAGTTAATGTGTAGGTAATGTATGTGCGTATGTATGTGTGCATGCGTATGCGTGTGCGCGCGTGTGTGTGTTGTCTATGTATATGTGTGTATGCATGTGTGTGTGTGTGCGTGTGTGTTTGTGTTTGAATGTGTTTGTGTGTGTGTTCGTGCGTGTGTGAGTTGTGTGTTTGTTTGTGTGTGACACGCAAGGCCGTGCAAGCCAAGGTGACAGGGACAAATTGCTAAGGAATTTGACGTGCTTGTTTAAGGAAGTATACAGGCCCAGGAACATGCGCAACTCAAATGAATCCAGACATCACAAAATTGGCCACCAATCACTGCAAGCACAGACAAGCCCTCCCTCCACTCACTTGGCACCAGTTGACTCCAGAAATGGAGCTGCCTGGCTATCCGGCACAGAGGGCGAAAGCAGAGTAGAGGTGACATTTAAGCCCACCAGTCCCGCAAGCAAATCGCGCCTGGACCACCCCTCCCTGTTGTCATTTTGTTGAGCCGCTGCCGCTCGCACAGAGCGGGCAGTACGTGGGATGTGAGACGAAGAAGCAGATTGCAGGCATGGGGAGAGCTTGGCAGTGTTGAAAGAATGCAGAGCCTGCATTTTTAAAGTTTGTTAAATTTACTACTATTTACTTTTATTCCGGGAGATTTTTTAATGATCAGATGTACAGCTTGAAGGTTGAGGCAAACAAGAGTGTGGTGTTGGATGCACAGGTACAGCTGCACACACATGCATACGTACAGATGCACACACACGCACACACACACACACACACACACACACACGCACACACACACACACACGCACGCACGCACGCACGCACGCACGCACGCACGCACGCAAACACGCACGCACGCAAACACGCACGCAAACACGCACGCAAACACGCACGCACGCACGCACGCACGCACGCACGCGCACGCACACCCACACGCACACGCACACGCACGCGCACACGCACACGCACGCACGCGCACGCACACACACACGTCTACACACACACACGCGCACACACACATACATACACACACATACACAAACATGCACTCACACGTAACACACAAACACCTGTATATGCACGCACGCACACCAACACGCACGCGCACAAGCGCACACAATTACACACACGCACGCACATACATTCACACATAGCCCACCCCGATGAACACGTGCACCTCTCTCTAAGTACATGTTTCTTACTGCTGAACGCACATTCACCCAATTTGCTGTAGGAGGATGAGCAGGACGAGAGCACTGCCGACCTGCGGGATGTGCTGGACGCAGATCTGACGGACGGCACCGTTGAGTTTTCAATTGGGAACCCCAGGGTGGAGCACATCACAGGGGTAGTACACTTATATCGTGACTTCCCTGTTCCACCAGCACATCAACTGGCCAAGGCTGCTGCGGCTACTGGCGCGTGGGGATGCAAGACGCAACAGCAGCAGCAGCACCTGCACCCTTCCTCCACTTCGTTGCCGGTGAGGGTGACCTGCGTTGTGCGAGGATGTGTGCCATCCATGCGTACGCAAGCATGTTGCCGGTGAGGGTGACCTGCGTGGTGGTTTGAATCGGTAAAGGGGACTGATTGAATTGCAAGTGCCATTGTTGACGCATCAGAAATTTCCTTTAAAGACCCTGGGCACTATCACGTGTGAGGAGGTGAAATCATAACACAATATAATGCTGTCATGGTTCACGTCATTTTTTACCTTTAGTTGCATGGGGTTGGCCAGGATCATGCGTGTAGGGAAGCTCCAAATGACAGTAATAATGTAGTGCACTCTGGTACTTCTGGTTCTGACCAAGTGTCATAAAGACATGTCCTACCTGTCCCCAAAAATTGCTTTGTAAGTTAAGGCCGTCACCTAGCCTTCCACCTGGCAATCTTGAACGGCGGCAGAAATCTATTCCGTCTTCCCTAACCGGCTGCCAGATCAGGAATTTCCACTTGCTTCTTTGGTTTGTCCAGTGACCTGCCAGTGCTCGACCCCCTAAACCTCCTCGAACATACTAGGCCTCCCCACTAAGATCTGCTACTTCCCTGCGGACATGAGCATAGCAATGCTTTGGCTAGCAGGCTGGGGCTTTTAAGCCTGCTGCTCCCTTGCAATACACAGGAAGGTCGCTCCCCCACCATCTGCTGCTTGGCCATCCCTGCTGACATGAGTATGGCCGACTTCTGCAACTTTTGTGGCGCATACCTGGAGGCCATACGTAGCATGCGTGTGCTGCGACGAGAGGCAAGATCTCAAGTGGTGTGCATGGTGCTCATCCGCTTTGGCAGCCAGCAGCAGGCGGACGAGTTTTACCAGCATTTCAATCAAAAGCCGGTGAGGGAAGAAAGGGAAGAGAGAAGGACTCTGATGCAAAGGGTTAGTACAGGTCCGTTTGCAGACTCTCTCGTACACATCCTCGACACCTCACCAATGTGTGCAATCCTTGTCCCTTTGTTTTTTAGAAATCAAGGCTTTTGCCTGTCCCAGATCTTTGCTCAAGTGCTCCTCCACAGCGTGTTAGCCTTCAACAGGTCCACGTTTACTCACAAAACCCATACACACAAACAACATGATCACGCAAAAAGCGCTTTCCCACACACGAGCATGCAATCACGCAACAAGCACTCCCCCACACGCAAACAATGGGACCTCACAGTTCTCCAGCCTGGAGCCTGAGATCGTATGTCGGCTGGTGTGGGTGCGTGCGGTGGACCTAGTGAGCCCTGATGGCCGCCTCACAACCACCATACCCACTCCCACCTCCGCCACTAGCAGCAGCAGCAGCAGCAGCAGCAGTGCTGGTGTTGGTGTTGGAGCAGCAGTGCCAAGCAGCAGTAGGGGTGTGCCAGGCAGTGGTGACAGCAACAGGGGCGGCAGCGGTTATAAGCATGGGGGCAGGGCCAACAAAAGTAAGAGCAGGGGCAGTACCCGGGCTGGAGTCCCTGGAGAAGCGCTGGTGCGTGCGCCGGTATACTGAAGCTGCACTGTGTTTGTGTGTGAGAACCAAACTGTGTATGAATATTAGAGCACCAGTAAAGTAGAAATATACCGTGTTTGTTCATCAAATCACAATTCACCAAAGCTGCACTGTGTTTTGTTAAAATAGTTGAAGGCCTGATTTAAACTACCATGCTGTGCTGGAAGATGTCACCTGTGCGAACGTGTCAACACGTACTTGTGATTTATCATGAAACACTGGACATGCCGTGTTTAACACACCTCTTCCGCTGTATTATGAGTTGCGCCTCCCCCACTCATTCCTTACTCTTTGAAAGCCTTTGCTCTGGTTAATCACTCCCTGCTTTTAGTCCTCGCACCCCTACAGGGGCTTAACCAACGTAACAGAGCAGACAGCAAGGCAGTCTCTCCTGCCCCAATTCCTTGCTCAGAGGCGGCGGCCCCTTCAACATCCTGCAGTAGTCCAGGTGAATTGAATGGCGTCTGCTGTTTTATACGCCGCCACACAGTAAATGACTGCATGCACTAAGGGTCGATGCAAAGATCTGATGCTCTGTGAAGCTGAGCTGCATGTACGGGCCTTGATGTTGGTTTGTGTATGTGGATTGTACGGGTCTAACCTCACACGTGTCTAAATGTCAGAGGCCCTGTACCCTGTCACTCGGTCTCATTGCAGACATGTCAGAGGCCCTGTCACTCTGTCTCATTGCAACTGGCTAGATTGTAACCTACAATGGTGTCATCAAAGACTGCATTACATGTTACGTGTAACAGGTGGTGCTATGGGAGGCATCGCTGCTGGCACTGAGCTGCCCTCCTGTCCGGTATGCTTGGAGCGCCTGGATGAGTACATCAGTGGCATTGTCACCACGGTAAACTGTGTACAATTTTAATGGCATGGAGTGAGTAGTGTGCACTGTGTGTCTTTGTGTGTCTGAATGTAAAGAAAACTATCGGGCTCGTTTACCCGTCAAGTCCGTGACATTCTCGTCCTTTTTTTTATTCCAAAGAATAATACCACGGGTTAATGACGGACATATTGCATGTATTCCACGGTGCACGCCAGTGCTCCAAGCAGCAGATCCCAGCCCAAACACTTCTTTCGACCAAGATTACAGGGTTAGGTCTAAGCTCAGTGTGCACACTGTTCCGCTGTTTGATGACATTGGTGCCGATCATTGTTGTGCTCGTGATCTTATATTTAGGCACCTCCTCTCTCCAGGTGTGCAATCACCAGTTCCACTCAGAGTGTCTTCAGAAATGGGGGGACACCTCGTGCCCTGTTTGTAGGTGAGCAGCTTGGAACACACAAACATGCTGAGCAGCTTAATTCATACACAACACGCTCGCACGCACGCACGCACGCACGCACACACACAGAGGATGTCTGCATTAAGCCAGTCTTTACAAAAATTAGGCGTCAGCAATGTTTTTTGTAGCAAAAGCGGTTCCATTGAGAAACAAGCTGGCAGCAACATTGTTTTAAAAGGAAGCTCGCAAGAACACAAGAGCACACAATACAAGCAAAGTGCCTCAAGGGACACAAAAAATGCCTTCAGTCTGTACAAGTCGTGTACAAAATATTTCCTGGTTTAATAGGCCAGAAACTCCATGTGATGGATCTCAATATCAAATACTTCTTGTTAAAAACGCCCATCTCTGATCAAATATCCTTTCATTGCTTTGCCGCTCAAGCCTCCAGATATCCAATCCTGCTTTCAAACCACCCCGATTTGATGGCCTATGTAACCCATGGGTGGATGAGAACACCATGTGGTACGTGCGTAACGGTGGTGCAATGCATCCTCTGTGCTGATCCCTGCAGGTACTGCTCCCAGCCAGACGTGAATTCCTCCCAATGCAGAGTCTGTGGTGCCACTGCCGACCTCTGGATTTGCCTCATCTGTGGCCACGTGGTGTGTATGTGTGCGTGTGTGAGTGTGTGCGCGTGTGCGTGTGTGTGCATGTGTGTGTGCGTGTTTGTGTCTTTGCATGTGTGTGTTTGTGTCACCCCCACTAGCAAGCCTAAACCAACCTTGATGGTAGGTTTGCGAATAATGTCATGTATTAAAAGTTCCCTTCATATAAAGCAAGCTGTCAGTAGACAGATTCACAGATTGCTCCTAGCGCTTACTCAACAAAGAGCACGCTGCATCCTCAGCCATGTCTGATGTTGCTGTCGGTACCGCTTCCACTTTTGGTTCACTAGGTGGCTAGAGGCGTTCACTGCTTTTTCCTGCAGGGCTGTGGCCGCTACCGTGCCGGGCATGCCTCTGAGCACTGGAAGAGCTCCAGCCACTGCTACGCCCTAGATCTGGACACACAGAGGGTGAGCATAGTGTTGCGTTGTACATCAAATTCAAGCCCCCCCTCTCCCCCACCCAAAAAGGTATGTACCCGACAAGGTATGTACATATTAATTTGTTGTTTGCAAAGTATCTGAAGTTTAAAGCCATCCCGACAACAGTAACTTTATAGCGTCGCCATCCCTTTGTGAACAAAGGAGCTTGCCTGCTAGCTATTTAATGGTTAGGTACACCAAGAGTGTGTTCACTTATTGCCACACATATGGCAAAACTGCCATGCCCTCTTTCACCTGCTGCCTTGTCCAACCTCACGCCTTGAATGACAGCTCTTGGTTCATGCGTAATCTGTACTCATCAGTGAATCATCCTGCGTACCTCAGGTCTGGGACTATGTGGGTGACAACTATGTCCATACAGTCCATCTATGAGTGCGCTGCATTTATCAGTGAATCACCCTGCACACCTCAGGTTTGGGACTATGTGGGCGACAACTATGTCCACCGTCTCATACAGTCCAAGACGGATGGCAAGCTAGTGGAGGTGCCCTCACCCTCTCGGCCACAGGTGAGAAGGGAAAGTGCAGTGCACATACATACAGCATACACACACTCCTTTACACGTGTGCTGGATTTATCATGCTTGCACATTACTGCAGGCACGTGCATACTTTGTACAAGGTTCACGCAAGCATGCATGCACACACAAAAACACAATGATTAAATAAGCTCAAACCTGCACACGTTCATCAGCCTCCCACAAAACACTTGCACATGTAGCGCCGCGTGAAGAGCAGAGGCAACACCAAGGGTAGTGGCAGCCAGCACCAGCATCGAAGCCAGCATAAAGGCCATCCTCATGGCTGTGCATCCTGCGGCAGGTAAACTGCCCACGTGTGTGCCTTGTGATGTGCACAAGCATACCAGTTGAGCACCAACTCATATAAGAAAGACAATGACTGTGTGTATTCATCAGATTCCGCATATTAATCCTCATCCCAAAATCGTGACATGCGTTCAATTGTTAGGATCTTAATGCTGACAGGTTCATCGTTTTGGGTCACGGGACAAGTCACTGCATGTGTGCATCAGATGGGCAGACTTTACAGACACCAAGGAAGCTTGCAATCAACTGGTTGCATGATTGATACACGCTCACACGTAAAGTGTCACACATGCGCTTTACCATGGACGCTCTCACAATCCATCGACAGACCCTCCACATCCCTTCGAGAAGAGGCAGGCAGCAGTGGGAACCTGACAGCAGGGGGAAAGGACAAAGAAGGGGGGGGGAAACAGCCGGACGGCAGCAGCGTGAGTGGTTCAGACTACGAGGAGGGGTACTACTACGACATGTCAGAGGGCGAGGAGGAGCGTGGGGCGTTGGAGGACGCAGAATTGAGGGATGCAATGCTGGCTTCAAAGCTGGATCATATAGCTGCAGGTACTATGCTGTAATGTGTGCACAGATATTGTGCCCTATTTCTGGGGAGGGTAGGACACTTAGGTCTAGTTTGGCTCAGCTTGTGCGCCTTCAGGGAGTACGCATGGAATTTTAGGAGCAAAACATTTACTTAAATGCTGCAGAAAAGGCAGACGCAGATTATGTACGGAGGCCCTGGAATAAAGTGAATCATAAGCAGAGGTGCGACGGTGCTTATTGGTTGTTCCTCTCATAATAGCAATGAAAACCGCCTCTTACTTCCGTAGTGCCTCTGGGAACAATGCACGGAGTTTTTGAGCAAGAACGTGTACTTCAGCTGCTGAGAGCAAGCATGGATTATAATTAGGGACTCGTTTTCTAATGAAGATTAAGAGGCTTAATCTCGCTTTTTGTATGTACCTTCTAATTAAGATACAAAAGCAGCCTGTTAGCTCCCAAATGCTGGACTTGCTTATTTTGCCCAGCATCACTTCATTAAACTGGAACCAACTTCGCTGCAAATTGAAGTTGACACTACAAGCTACTAGTCCATAAATTGAGTAAAGACGCCCTGCATGCAAAATTGGCGCGATTAAATGACTAGATGCACATGCGGGCACTTGCTTCCTAGCATGGTGGTTTCCATGGGGAGTTGGTATGTTAATTTCCATATATCGTCGACCACTTGGTCTTTTCACTCCATTACTATTTGTGGTGATCTTTGTTGTTAAAACTTAAACACAGTATAAATTACTGAACTTTGGGCAGCGAGCGATCTGTACGTAGAATTGGCAGCAAAAAGTGGGGTATGCATGGAAGCCAATGACATGTGTGCCCCATGGATTGCAGCTGTTCAGCTCAGCTGCTTTGCAATCTACGTATCAGTGCCGAGCTTGAAACTGCAAGTTATTGGGCTCATGCACCAGGAGCATTTGATTAGCATGCCCAATTTGGCCTCAGTGTCCCCCTTCTGGGACTTTCTGCTGGGTGCTTAGGTGCCCCATGTACATTGTATGGAATGTTACAAGCTTGCATCTCTGCTCTAGATTTCTGTTTATGATATAATTAAGCTGCGCAAGCAGTACCCACGCACGTCAGTCAATCACGACTACATCTTCAGTCTTCAGACTTGGTTGCTACTGCCTGCTTTGCAATTCAGAGTACAACCACCTCCTGGCGTCCCAACTGGATAACCAGCGAGTGTACTTTGAGGGGCTTACCCTAGACCAGGTACGAAAGGAACGCCCCACAAAAGGTTTGTGCCTGCTACCAAACAAAGCATAGATTGGGTGTGCAATGCTGTAAAATGTTTATGTCCCAGGCTTGTTACTGCCTTCAAAAGCCACCCACCCTTATGTCACTTTGGCGTACAAAACTATCATATGCACATTCACTCCAAGCATAACGTAGCTTGACATCTTCTTGAAGGAGTGCTGGCTAACCTATACACAGCAGCAACAAGATTAGAGCAGCAACAAGGAGGGTTCCTCTCACGATCAGCAGCAAATAGCTGTCAGTTGCCCCTTCCATCAAGTTTCCGCAGCAAGTGGTGGATCTCCCCAGCACCGTAATAAGCATGTGTGCCCACGTTGGCAGACTCTTTAACACGTGCAGGCAGCAAGCATGGATGCGTTGGCAGACTCTAGGCAGCAAGCATGGACACGTCGGCAGACTCTTTTAACACGTGCAGGCAGCAAGCATGGAGGAACGTTTGTCCGCTGCCAGCAAATCTGCAGCTGTGGCGGAAGAAGCTGCAACGGTGGCTCGAGCTGCTTCCAAGGACTCTGAACGCAAACGGCAGGGACTTGAAAAGAAGCTGGTGAGCTGCAAATTTCCAGCCTCACTCACCAAGCTTGCTTGCTGGAGGTGAACGTTTGCTGACTTGCAGGGAAGTAATAGGAGAGCAAGGAATGACAAATTTGTGAGTGGGTCGATTCAAAACGGACAAACTTTCTTTTTCTTCAGACTGGTAACATTGCAGGGTTGTATTGCAAAGTCACAGGAGAAGCCAATTCCGTGCTCGATCCTCATTTGGAACCAAGGAGCGCACGGCTTAAAATATGGCAAATGACGTCCAGGCATCAACATTGTTGTTCCTGCATATTGCTGGTCATTTGGTGGTAAAATACCCTTGTACGCGCAATAGTTCACCGGGATGCCACCATTATACCTTTTTCTTCCTACCCTCTCACTCTGCAAGACTGACAACATGGCGTCTTTGTCCAAGGCGCGTGAGGAGCGTGACTTCCTGCGCTCCTTGAACGAGCAGCTGCTATCCAACCAAAAGGCATTGCGCACATCTGCTGAGGAGGCAAAAGGCAAGCTGGATGACCGCGATGCTACCATCAAAGACTTGCAGGAGCAGGTGCGTCAAATCGTGATTGTGTGTTTTCATCTCTGACTGCTCTCCTTTTTATGACAACTATGCCAGTTATAAGGCCGCCGTTGCAGTCAGAATTGGGACAAGAGAGATGGGAACTAGCTTATCCATGGTGACGGCAATACAAGCTTGGTTGCATCCCGTTTGAGTCCGTATCCAGAGATTGTCCGTATTTCCAGTACCTTGTCCATTTCTCCTATTGCACGGCATTGTATGTGTAAAAGCTAAAGGAAGTAAACATATGTATTGCCAAACATTTCTTCATTGGGCAGGTATCGGAGTGAATAATCTGGCCAAGGTGCCTTTTCTCGGCACATTTACTCCATAAAATGACACATCATATTCAGGTTTGCGGCATCAGGAAACAGACGTAATCCCTCCTTGTGTAATTCCTCTACGCACAGGTCCGCGATCTCATGTTCTTCATTGAAGGCCAGCGAACAATTGCGACGTCAGGAGACGGATCAGAGCTGCAGCAAGGCACTGTGCTGCCCATGCCTGCACCAGTCTCCCAAAATTCTAAGAAAGGGAAGAAGGGTGGGCGATGATGGCCATAAGTAGTATTTTTAGCCTAATGCAGCTCTGCTTTGCGTTTGCCACTTGTATCATAAGCCCTGTCCTGCATTATTTGTGCATGCTGTTTAGATGTTTGTCATGATTTGGATATGAACATGGTGTTGATAGCTGTGTATACGACAGCAGCAATCATAATAGTGCTAATAGGCATTCATGAAGAATGGATGGAGAACTACGGCTCCCTAAAGTAATGCACTAAAAGGTGTCAACTGTGTCAACTAAATATCAGGTCCAGGAAATTGGCTACACTGCAAAAAAGAATAACAGATCACCGGGGACAGGGGTGTAGCATGCAGTGCTGGGCCAAATCACAAGCCAGTCATGCTGTGGCTTGCGTAAGTGGGATGTTATAATTGTGACAAAGCGTGCATGTCTGGTATTACAAGTAAATAAGTTTGATCACATTAACTTGAGATTTCGATTTACATGGGGGGACCGTCAGCCAGACTGTTTGGCTGATCGGCCTGTGACTGGTCCTCGCCAGTCAACAATAAATCCATAAGCTCAGATACAAAAGAAAACAGTCTGTTGTTGTGTTGCAAGAGGAAATTATAAACCACCTGGGCACTGAGTTGTCTGACTGGGCTGCTCTACTGAAAAGTCATCGAAAATTGACTGAATAGGTAAGCAAACTTTCTCCTTTAGGCAGCCATAAACGTCTCCAAGGAGCCTCGGGCTTACTCTCCACAGCATCCTATTGTTTTGGGTGGCACCATCTACAACACTCACACTCTAAAGCTTTCAAGGAACTGGGTCTTAATTCTTAAAGAGTTAAGAAGCTTGCCTCCAAGCTCCATGTGCACTCTGTGAACTTTGCTGCTAAATTTGTCCATACCAGACGTGCCCTTTCCAGTTCTATTATCAATTCTCATCAGGAGCCGGTATCAGGCCAAAACTGCAACCCTCTTGATCCCCATTGATTTTTCCTTTCTTGTTCATGGTAGAGGAGCTTTACGGTACTTTGTACCAAAGTGGCTCCTTTGCCTTAATCAATGTGGGGAGTGGCTTTCACTGCCTGCGTAGTTTTTCTTTTCTTTTCATAAACATCTGCGTCTCTACACATCAAAAAGGCATGCGCTTCGTCTTGGGTTTCCTCACAAGCACAACAATCACACAAGAGAGTTTTCGCCTTGAGGGTGTGCGCCCTCAGCCTAAAACGGGCAGGTAAAATTTTGCAAGACATGTTGAGACAGATCCAAATGCAAATGTCTCGGCAAACGAAGAGGGCACGCACATTGAGATCAAAAGGCACTGCAAAAAGAGATTGATATGTTGGCAACTTGGCATTGAACTTGCTATTTGTGTCCTGTGGGTTCAATTCCTTAACATCTCTCCACACTGTCCGCAATCTGTGCCTGAGGTCATCAGTGAACTCTTGAACAGAAATGGAAGTAACCTGCCGCACTGCTTGGCTGCACAAATGAATCGCAACGCCACAACCCTTGAAAAGCATCTAAGACCTAAAAAGAGCAGTCCAGCAGGAGGAGACACGTGAATGTGTGCTCAGATCCGCTTTCAGCACCCTGCTTAACGTCTCACAGTTTGACTTGAGCATGCTATTATACAACTTGACAACAGATATGAACCAGTAAAACTGCAGTGGCTTGTGACCACACTCCCTTAAGAAATTCGTAATCTTAGAAGGTGAAGAACATTCATATGGAAAAACCCCTATTTTTGGTCCTAATTTGTGGTGGTACGCTTAACACCCAACGTGCCCTTAAAAAACTCATGTGTCGCACTTGCAAATCACTCGTGAAGACCTAATCCTCTTTAATTAACTCAGTGCCCCGCACCTGGCCAGCATACATACCTGCTGAGTGCACAAACGTCTTCCCAAGCCACAGAGATATACACGGCCTATTCACTAGAGAGTGCTCACATACAAACTGACGAACCCAAAAAGCAGATGCCATAAAAGGACCAGCTGCGTGCTTAGAGGACTTTATCATGCTCATGCGCCTGTAAAACATCATACCCAAATACTTAAAAAGAATCTGTGTGTGCAAGCGGCACTCACCCAACGTTGAACACAGGCACACTTGGACCAGACGAATTGAAATGAACAACCTCAGACTTCGCAGTATTGATAATAAGGTGCTTTCTCAGAGCATGCAGCGTAAACGGTTGAGCATGGTCTGCATCGCATCAGGATCGTTAGCCATCAGAGTCAAATCATCAGCATACAACATGTGCGTCACAGAAGAACCAGTTGTGCCTGTGACAGCGCCTTGAACACCCTCTGCAATCTCACCAAGGTCATTAATATACAGAGAGAAAAGCAAAGGAGACAAAGGGCAGCCCTACTTCACACCTGTGTTAGGGTACACTCGAGCAGTCTTCTCTCCATCCTTCAAAATGTACTCATCAGCGTCGCGTACATGTCTTGAATAGTGGACAAAAAAGCAAGAAGCCAGCATGCGTGTGTGCTGCAGGTGTTGCCAAAGTTCCTGTCTAGGGATGGTGTCATATGCTTGTTTGAAATCAACGAACGCGGTGTGCATGCGGCCAGATCCATCTGGCTTGAGTGTGCGTGCAGCTTGCTGGAGGTGCCGTACTATAAAAATATAAAAATAGGCTGGAGCGTGTTACGGCTAGGATATAATTTAAACTATGTGTCACGAAATCTTTTTTGAAGGCATGCGCCAGTCTGTGACAAGAAAGCGGATCACATTTGCACACATGCGGTACATTGTGCCACTGACAGCCAGCATGCGGTAACTATTAGGATCAAGAAGGAGGTTAACTTGAGAGCAAGCTTCTCAAAACCACGTCCCTGGCTGCATTATCCAAAGGTTCCACTGCTTGTTCGCATAGGTCTCTCAACATTGAATCGTGGTTTAATGATGTGGCTATAGAGTGTAGCGTGCTTTGTCTTGTGCTTGTCAGGCACGTGCAGTTAAGTAACAACCGATTGTGATAATGCACAATTGCTGTAACTACATGCGGGGCGAATATCATTCTCCAGGCAACTGACTTGCTACACTTCTACCTGTTGTGAGGTAAAGTATTCATCTGCTGAATAAATACCTCTGCTAGTGGTGATTAGAGACGGAATTAGAGTAGTGGGTAAAATTGTTAGATAAGAGTCAGCTCAAGATCACCTCACCTGTACTGTGGCAGAAAGGTGCATGGTGGCAATCACTCAGTGAAGTCACTCAGTCAATACATGTGGCCTGTGCAGTACTGGTAGATGTGGGCAATACCGTACACTGGCTCGCGGCCTTGGCATTAAAAGGGCCAAATTAGTATGTTATAAGCCACGCGCTCTTTTCTCATTAATAAACCTTCAGTTTTTTTAAGGTTCCGGTTGCAGGCTTTTTATAAGTTTCCGCTCAGATGCCCTAGAGGCATATACAACCTAACCTTACCTTATAAGCCACACGCAGGTGAGGCACTAGCTATGCACTAAATAAGTGTGTGATCATTGAAGCAGAAAACTGGCAGTTATAGTATTGACCAGGCAGTGTTGCCTAGCTTATACAGTACGTACAATACGATACAGTTTGAACTCACTCAGCGTGAACATTCCATGGGGGGCTGGAGAGAGCTTGACAATTTTAACACCTCAATGATGAGACTCATCATTCCAACAGAGGACTTATCACATTTTGATAAACCTTTGAAGAATGCTCCTGGGTTCGAACAAGGAGCCTTCAAGGCATCCAAGCTTCCACGCACGCGTTGTGATAGCCATCGAAAATAATATTGATTCTGCTTGCATTGTCAACCGTGAACTTAGCAGCCAGAACACCTGGGCCCCTGACGCAGCATCCGCAGCCAGGAAAGTGTGCTGTTGGATATTGCACCAGCAGGAAGTAGTTCGGGCCCGGGGGCTTGGCTGAAATTTTGTGGGCAGCTTCCTGGAGCTTCTTCCGAACATAAGAGTTTGCTCAAAAACTGTACACACGGCACCTTAGGGCCCCCAAACTTTTCTGGCACAGTGAAGTTTTCGGTTAGGAGCCTTTGTTGAGTCTCAGCTTGGGAGGTGCCCTGGGTGGCCCTGGCCAGAACTTGCTTGGTCCCTATTTTAAAAATTGAGAGAAACAGGCTCTACCGCTTCACACCCTGCCTCCCCCACCCTGCTGACCACACATGGCTACCAGACCAGATTTTGTGTAAGGGCAGCCAAAGTCTCAGATCGGGAGGTGCCCTGGGTGGGCCTAGGGGGGCTTGTGTGAAGGTATGTGGGAAGTAGACAACGCTAAGGGCTTACGCCCTTGCGAGGGGGGCTTTGCTAAAAAATGAGCCAAAGTGTCCCTTTTACATGCCAAAAGAAACCAGTTTCCAGCTTTTGCTAAAAAATGAGCCAAAGTGTCCCTTTTACATGCAAAAAAAAAACAGTTTCCAGCTTTTTGCACCGTACCGTGACCGTACCGTGTTTCACCGTATATACAGCCTGACCGCACCGTACCAAACCGTAAGCGTACCATACTGGCACATCACTGATTGTAAAATAGAGAGTCGTCATGCTAGATCATGGGTACGAATCACAAAGAACCTGTTTAATTTTCAGCCCTACAATGATCAGCACAATAATGCACTGCGCTTGAGCTTAAGTATAGAAAACATGTTAAGCACGAGAGGCCAAGATGAGGTGCAAGGGAGCCGCCTCTTGTGGCTAGTGGCTTTCATCTTTTTTTGATGTAACCGTTTTTAAAGCTGCGGCAGAAGAGGTAGCTGCTGACATCACACACGCTTGAAGTGCCTGCGTGGTTAGGTGGGGAGGTGTTCTTGGATTCAGCTATTTCTCATTTTAAAATTGTAGCACAGCCTTGACACAAATTGCGCTCATGCAATGGCTGGCATCAATGTAACAACTATTGCTTGAGCAGCTTGAAGCCTAAATAACTACTGTATACAGCTCTATATTCTAAGATACCTGCCATACTTGGGTACATAGACACACCAGGTAAGATCCTGACCATCCCTGACCATCCCTCATACAGCATACATACCGCTAAGTAAAATTCTTCCATGTGCTCCTCTAATGCCTGTCCGTTCGTGAGTGTGTTCAGAATCTCCATCTCACGAGCAGCCACCTCCTCGTACACCTCCTCCCACTTGCCCCCCTGAGGGAAGGGGGGGAAATTGTCGTCAAAGGCAGCTTTAATCAGTAAAACAATCTCGATCAAGGCTGTGCCTTGAATAGACAACATGCGAAGAGCAGATGAAAAGAGGCGGTGTGCAACAGGCACAGTGTCGTATTGCTCAGGCCTGCCTTTTGTAGGACAGACAGTGCCAGCTTCAAAAGTTGATGCAACATACAGAGCACCACAGCAGCTGTCAGCTTTTGCACTTTTTGGTTGGATTCTTACATTCAAATAATAAAAATTGTGCACCAGACGTGCAAATTACTTTTAACCCAACCGTACCCACACAAGGGCCACACTCCTCACCTCAGAATCCACTTTATCCTTTAGCTCTTGCAAGACATCCAGGCCGCCCCTTCCTTCGCCAAACACATCATTATTCAACGAGTCCTGCAACGAGGCACGCATAAGCAGATAAACTTCCACACTTGTTGGCTTGCCTTTCCCAGTGCTTGCTTGCCCCAATCCTGCGTGCTTGGAATGTGCTCAACAGCCAGGTACAAGCAAGTTTTGTCTTTTCAGGCATGACGGTGCACTGACCTGGATCTCAAGATACCCTCCCTCAAGCAGCCGCACACTGTGCTTATGGTGAGCGTATCCTAGCAGGCGTGGCACTCTGCAAGGGAACAGAGGAACAAAAGTACACACACACCGAAAACAGAAGGGCACAACTGCGGATGAGAGCATCGGGGACGACAGCAACTTCCAGCAGGTAAGCTGATAACACGTAGCACAACACAAATTTAAAAGCAAATAAAAACACGTGGCTCTCTAGTTAGCGTCAATAATACGTGCTACCAAAAGCAAAGAGCAAGCGATCATCAGACAAAGGGTGAGCAGGAAATTTGGGATGATCAGAGGGTGAGTGACACTGCGACTTGCTATGCTGTCTGGCTGAGAAGCAACTTGCAACGCACGTGGGTATGATGTCGTTAGAGTTTGTGATGCGCCAACTGTCTGGCACCTTGGCATCATAGGCAGCTGCAAAAACCTGTGAGGTGCAGACATATGCCTACCTTCAGCTTGTGGCCTAAAACTTAGGACACTTTGCAGCTCATATTCCACTGCGCCTTCTGTACATTTTTGTGTGAGCCAACCCCAGTATCCTTCTCCTATTTACATTGTGTAACAGAATGCGTGCTATATTTCCTGAGTTCGGTCTACCCTATTTCCTAGCACATATTTATACTCTAATGCTGGCCAAGTGCAAAGTCCCCCTCCATTTGAATGAACTGAGCCGGAATAGAACCATAGGCTCACCTTATTCCCAGCACGTGGTGCTCCGTACGAGTACATGGAAACCTGCTGCCGCGATCGTGCAGGACCCCTGTGCGTCAAGTAGCAAGAAAGAAGCTTACACTAGATGGTACAGCACGTTTCCTATCTGTAGGGTTGGCCAGAACCTTATATATACGGTCTATATACGGCATTTTTGGCAGGAAAACCACCAAAATATACGGCCATATACGGTGTATATATACGGTTCTGGCCAACCCTACCTATCTGTTATTCCGTTCAATTTTTGTGCAATGGAAAGTGGTTAAGAGTGCCTGCACAACCCCCCCTTTCCAACAGTGATCACACAGCCTGTAGCAGCTAGGCTGCCATCTCATTTCGTGACCCATGCATACAAACTAAAATAGATGAACAGCGTCCTGGAACTTAATTCACACGCCAGTGCATGTTCATTATGTTGTTTGGCACGGGCTCACATCTGTGTGCTGCTCAAGTGCCACACATGCTTCCATTTGTGCACGCACGTTAGCACGGGCACTCATCAAAATTCGGGCATCAGCTTTGGGTATCAAGCACAGATCACTCACTGCTGGGTAGCCAGCTTATTTGCACAAAGCACGAGATCAAGCACGGGATCACCACTTCCAGGTGGCCAGCCCATAAGCACAAAGCATGGGATCACTCGCTGCCAAATGGCCAGCTCATATGCTCCAAACACGGGATTACCACTGCAAGATTGCCAGCTCATTTGCACAATATATGGCATTACTCACTGCCGGGTGGCCAGCTCATATGCACAGAGCGTGGCCAACGCGCCTCCTAAGGAGTGTCCAGTCACATGCACACGCCACGGCTCCTCGCTCGTCCCTGCCTCCGTGATAGCATCAAGCAGCATGAAGATCTGGGGCTTGATGGAGTCGTAAGCTGATAAAAAGCCGCCGTGTACAGTGATCTGTGAGGAGGCGGCATCGTCGCAGAAAATGACACATGAGGACGAGAGTAGGTGTCCTAAGCTATAAAGCTGCATCACACAGAAAAGCGTTATGTGAGGTTGACAGGTGCCTCACTCTTGTATGGACTAGTATACAATAACGCGAACAGTGCATCGCATGAGTGGCAGTGACACTTCCACTGTGTTTCGTTTGACTTACCTCAGAGTTAGGTGAGACAGCCTTCAGCAGCCGTGCAAGCCCAGAGTCTTCCTCCAAACGCTCCGCATTAAGGGACGAAGGCACAAGGTTGAGGTCCGTAATCAGATCCTTCCATTTCACCTGTGAGCAAGAGAGAAGACACAAAGAACAAAAACAAAAAGCTGATAAGCTGGAGTCACACTGAAAGCCTAAGGGCATTGCAGGCACAAGCCGATGCCTATTTCGATCTTCTGAGCTTGTGAGCCTGTGCATGTGACTGTAGGTGCTAAAGCACTCAAGATTTGACAACCCTTGATGCAGACGCTTCTGCATGATATGCACAACCAAAATCCACCCCCTCCCTTAAGGCCACCCTCCTCAAAATGCCTTGTCCACACAAAAAAAGAATCCCACCTGGCCAGTCGAGCTGCCAGCTGCGCGGTGACACCAGGCGGCGCTTGTGGACATAAACAAACCCAAATTCAAAATTGTTGTGCCCACCTGTTCTGTGCCACGAAAAGCCACGACAGCCTCCTTGGTCTCTACATTTCGGTACACCCAAGCCTGAGTAAGGTGTGTACACAGGAAAACACCCAACTTGGAAATTGGTGTTGAGGGTGAATATGCAAGGCCTGCTCACGTCAGGATGCGGTGATGGTAACATAGAGCACCCTTCTAGGCTTGCAGGTGCATGAGTGTGCAAAGGGAGGCCAGTGTGCGCTTTACAGGTTTGTGCATCTACCAGCAACAAGGCAGACAGGGGCAAACAGCAACAGGAGTAGCAGCCTTGGCTGATAGGACCATCAGTCATCGCTCCCAGACATGCCTTCCTCACCTGATAGAAGCACAAGGCCTCTCCCATGTTCAACATTCAATGCCTTTACACACAGACACACACACACCAGCGTCCAATGTGACCACATACAAATACACACATACCATCCGACACGGAGGAGGTACCCACCTGGGTGTCTGACTCATCGTTATTGACAAACGCAATGGGACTCCAGCTACTGGATGAATGGCCCGCCGTTTTGGCCAGCACCTTCCAGGGGCTATTGGGGTCTTCTTTGTCATTCTCCTCTGCTTTTGTGCTGTCGTCCCCACCTGTAACCTCCTTCCTCAGCCCATCTAAGCTGGAGGAGACCTGACACCAGAAGTCCAGAAAGCTAGATATACTGAAGATGTTACTCCTTGTGGCATGAAAAGCTTTAAAATGTATACGCTACTGTTAATGTCAACAAGAGGAGGCTCGTCTATCTTGCCCTAATAAGGAAGGAGAGGTCTTGCTGACATTTACCTGCTCTTTGATCTTGGTCAAGTTAGCCAGCATAGTCTGGTAGTATTGCTGCTCCTCTGCTGCTTTGTCTATCTCACCAGTGCCCTCGTCTCTGAGGCAGGCCAACAGTAGTTGTATAATTGCCATAATAAGCCGGGCATTTTGTGTATACATTGCACAGCTAAGCACACACAAATACTAAGGCACAAGGTAAAAAGCAGGCAGGTGCATAATTAGGCCAGGTCTCAGCACGAAAGCTTTCTCCCTCCTCGCCTACTCCATCCTAAGCAGAGCAGCAGTACAGAAAATAATGAGGCATCCGGCAGCACGAATCACGATCTTACCTAGAACCCATTCCATGCGTGGCCATTTCTACTGCTGCTGCAGCCTCTGCCAGCTGCATGTGTGTGTGTACGTGTGAATGTGTTTGTAAGTGTCTGTGTGCTTATGTGCGCGTGAGTGCATGAAAGCTTGAAATCGTGTTTTAAAATCCTTCTGTTTGCCAACTTTTGAGCCTCCTGTGTCAAGTAACTGGGCACATATAGACTTCCATTTCATGCAGGTGCTTGCTTGCAGCTCCAGATCCACCCTACTTTGACTAGACTAGGAAGGGGACGAACCTGGGGGGCCTGAGCAGCTGCATTGGCAAATCCCTCCTCGCTCGCATCAGGCACCGCCGTCCCATTTGACACTGCCTTCTCAAGCAAGAAGTCAGAAAAGCGGGTCAAGGTGCACCGTACCGTCACTGTTCCCTGTCCCCCACCTGGACCTGCACGTTGTGCGTGCGCATGTGTGCATGGGCCTGATTAAAACACTGCAACTTGACGCAGTACACTTTTCAGACAACTATTTACGACACATCATTGTGCTCCAAGAAGGGGTGGTGGTGTTTAATACCAGCTTGGTTAATGAGGGGGTGGAGGAGTAGGTGGGAGAGGAGCAAAGAGCAGAGGAAGCGTACACAAGCAGGGTTTGTACGCCCAGCAATGCCCATACATGGGAATGCAAAGCCGAACACTTAGAAAAGGAGTGGATTAGCCTTCCTTGACCGAATTAAATGGGGGGAAACAGGGACAAGTCTGAGAGAAGGAAGGAGTTTCGCGGAAAAGTTTATAGGGAAGCTGCAAGGGGGATAGGAAAGTAGCAAGGAGGATGGAGCACAAAGGAATCTTGTTTACCTTTTAAGTCAAGGCTCAGCTCCTGTACTTTTCCTGGCTCAAGCGTGGCCAACGACACCATGGCGGTGCCGAGGTCATCGTCCGATTTGAGCAAGTCCTCATCATACAGCCGCATCTGTGTGCAAAGTTGGTTATCTGGCATTCAAGGCCGGAAGGAGCAAATTGTCAAGCTTTTAATACGTGATTGCCCTGCATCACCTTAAATGAGGTAACAAATCAGGAACAGGAAGGTACCCTTTAGAGGCGACCACTGCAGGTAAATGTCATCACTTTAAAACCAAAGGACATCAACCTGCCTTGAGAAGGTCCTTTGAGATGTCACGCACGTACAGCAGAAACACCTCGTTCCACTCCGGGTTCAGCGTGTTGTTGATGACCTTGCTGCGAAAGGCACTGGGGCCGCAGGACACGACAGCATATGGATCTGAGGCGCCCGTGATCTGATGCGTAGGGAGTGAGGGCAATTGATGGGAAGGGTGCTAGTGATAAGCATAAAAAGTGTTCGTCATACATGAGGGAAAACGTTGAGAACACAGGGATCTGAAAACCATGCCTGAAAGCAAGTATATAAGAGCAACTTGATATGAGTGGTGACATGAATGTAGGTGGCTGATTCATTCTCTTTCTCTCAAGCGTAAATGAAGAATGTCCGTAGCAGGGACAAGGAGCTGTGATTGCAGACTCACTCACATCAGCAGATCTCACACCCTTGGCGCCCAGCAGCTCCACCTTCATGATGCCTTGGCAGAAACTGGACAGGAAGTCACTGCGGGAAAGGGGTGTGAGGCTGAAGAGGTGGACAGTAGGATGAGAAAGGCAGTTTGCTTACAATATCATAGCATTCAAATGCTGTGCACGCTTTAACACGCTGGAGTTAAACGCCTCCCACCTGTCTGCAAAGGTGACATCAGACTTGTTGGGCCACGTGTGCAAACGAAACCCCTCTGCTCCTGTTGGCTCAAGGTAGGCCTCAAAGGCAGATCCTGCCAAGGCGATAGCTAGTGGCAGAGAAAAGGTGGGAGGAGCTCCCTTTGCCTCCTCCTCCTGTTTGGCTCTCCCCGATTGCTGGAAAAAATTGGTGAACTTGGGTGGTAGCATTCGGGTAACAGGAAGTCTGTAAGTTCGTATACAAAGGTGCGTGTTGTTTGCATGCGTGTATGTGTGTGTGCGCAAAAACACATTTGCATATGTATGGTGTGTACTTGGGAATGCGTACTTATGTGTTTGTGTCTGCTCATGTCTTCGTATATGCGTGTGTGTGCGTGCGTGTGTGTGTGTGCGTGTGTGTGTGTGTATGTGTGTGCGCGTGCATGTGTATGTGTGTGTATGTGTGTGTGCATGCACGTGCCTTTTTATGTGTGTGCATGATCCTGTGTGTGTGTGTGTGTGTGTGTGTGTGTGTGCATGCGTGCGTGCGCGCGTTGTTTGTGTGTGTGTGTGTATGTGTGTGTGCGTGTGTGTGTGTGTGTGTGCGCGTGCGTGCGAGCGAGCGTGCGTGCGTGCGTGCGTGCAAGTGAGCGAGCGAGCGAGCGTGCGTGCGTGTGTGTGTGTGTGTTTATGTGTGTGTGTGTGCGTGCGTGTGTGTGTGTGTGTGTGTGTGTGTGTACGTGTGTGAGTGTGAGTACCACCTTCGGGCATTTCTTTCCACCACTCCGACTTTCTGTTGTGATGGACGTTTTTGCAGAGCTGAGCCCAAGTTGGTTTGCAAAGCACCCTTTGAACAAGGCCTGAGAAAAGATTGCTGCACGCTCATCTGTATAGTAGTAGTAAAATATCCAGGAGATATTTTCTTGACTTTGATGGCACAGTCTCCAAGCTTGGTAAACCCCCCGGCCAAAAAGTAACTCCGAAACTATTCGATGTTCGTCCACCCATTTCGTACAATGAGCAAACCGTTGGACGCGTATTGAAGCCTGCTTTCTACGCACTAATTTCCAGACTATCATTGAGAAGCGGGGCAGGCTAGACTTGTTTGAGTGAGTTGATGCGCTAAGCACGAAATAAAAATCGATCAAAAATAAAAATATGACCAGCTGGATGTCGGCATTATTTATTATTGTAAATCGAGCGGCCAATGGTCTTCAAGACGGTTTGTCAACGATTGCCAAGCTGAGAAATCTGAAACCTGAGAGCCTTTCTCTGTCAAACACTAGTGCGTTCCTTCGTTCCTTACGATCCGCTGTTCAAAGTAAAGCCCTGTGATAGCATATTTGTGTGCACGTACTCAGGCAAAAAATAAGAATTGGTGCCTGGTGTTGAGTTTGACTTTGAATGTGGGCCCTTGTGAAGGTGTTTCATGGCAAATAGCTTAAACCAGCTTCGAAGTTATCAGCATGCAGCACAGGCGAACTGACCTGATGGGCACCTCGGGGCAGGAAGTCTGTCTTTTGTGCCTTGCCACTTGACATGGCCATGTTTGACCGTTGAAACGCCATGCCTGGATCATTGCACCTGCGAGCAGCAGAGTGTGTGCGTGAGTGTGTATGATTGTGAGTGAGCGTGTATGTGAGTGTGTGTATTTGTGTACGTGCACGTGTACTTGTATGTGTATGTACGTGCGTGTGCATGCGTTTGTGTACGTGCACGTGTATGTGTGTGTATTTGTGTGCATGCGTGTGTGCAACCAAAATAACTGGAAAAGGGTGATTGTGTGCAAGTTTGCCTGCTGAACAATTAGCGGGGACTGCAAAACTTCAGCAAAACATGAAGCAGATCTGGTGCCCAAAGGAATGCACAGCAGCACAGTCGTTCCCACCTCGGGCACCGCTTGTTGGGGAAGATCACACCCAGCGTGGAAAAGTGGGCATTGCAATGCAGGCACTGGAACCACCGCTTGGTGGTGGTCACTCTTGTGACTGTGTGGTTACGGCAGTGGGCTTCCCGACGCTCAGTGAAACGGGCGCACTCTTTACAGTGCATGGCTGTGACCTGCGGGGGAGGCGCGGACATTTGCGTCAGTGTGTGCAGGCTTGAGTATATAAGACCTGTGCACAGTGCTCAGTCCTTCCTGTTGCATTTTCGTCTGGTGTTGCCTCTTCCTTTTCTTGTCGTGCCAGCTGCAGCAGGTTACCTCCTTTCTGTTAATGATTGTTTGCGTACGACTTCTGCAATTGTAGATCGTTAAGCCCAAGTCAATAAGTTAGAAAAACCAAAGCAATAGAAGCTATGCGAAAGTGCTTAAGGCTCACGACGAATACGTAGAAAGTGCCAAAGCACAACAATCATACACTAAGTATCGCTCCTCTCTAACCTGCAGCTTGGTCGTGGCCTCTAGCTTTTGAACCAGCTGATCGCGCTTCTCCAGCTGATCCATCACGCCTGTCAGCCGCTCAAACTCTGCTTCCGCCCCTAGATCAGCATAACTGTGAGCACAGGAACAAGATATGACTTAAAACCTGAGAGGGTTGTAAGACAAACAAATGCAAAGTCAAACCAATTCATGTGGCCAGCTTCTCTTTGCTACGCCGTCTTACGAGTGCTGGTGGCCTTAATATGCTGAAGTGTTGACATCCAGTGTCTCAAATGCCGTAACGCTGATAGGCATTCACACAAGCCAAAAAGGCTGCCATTCCTCACCTCATGTTTTGACCTTCCAGAAGACATACGCTAGCAAAAGCATTGGAGCTGCTGCGCACCCACCTAGATTCCAAGCCCACGTCCTGCACACTGCTCATGATCCCTCCAAATGCTGCCGCCATTGCAGAGCTGGGGACTGATGGTGCTGCTGCTGCTGCTGCTCGAGATGCAGACGATGGTACTCCCCCTGGCCCCCTTGCCTGTGGCCTAGCCTGCTGCTGCTGTTGTGGCTGCTGCTGGCTTGACTGCTGCTGGCTCGGCTGGACAGGCTTTGGCTGAGGCTTCTTCATGAGGCCCATGCTAATGAGCGCGTGCTGTGTCCTCCTATCAGGCACAAATGGACGTGGCTGTGCGGCAGGTAGGCATGGCCTGGCTAGAACAGCTCCTGCTTTGCTGCCAGATGCAACCGCTTTGCCACGCTGAGCCTGGGTGCCGTTAGGCAATGGCTGCAGGGCCGTTCTGCCTTGCATAATGCCTGGTCGTGGCTGTTGTTCCACAACTGGCACCAGTTGCGCTGCTCGTACATCATCGTGTGGCTGGGCATGTCGCTGCTGCTGTTCCCCCCCTCCTCCACTCTTAGGCAGCAGTTTGCCCCCCTGGCTCAGCCCTTGCTGACCCTGCTGCTTGCCTTGACTGCCCCTGATATCGCGCACTACCCCTCCATTGAGGCCCCCTCCACCAACCCTGCACTCCTCTTCTATGATCTCTAGCTCATCATCGTCCTCATCTGCACCTCCTGCACACTGCTGCTGCTGTCTACCTCCTCCTTTGCTCCCAGATTGTGTTGAAGCAGCAGCACAAGCAGGCAAAGCAGGAATCAAAGCAGCAGCAGCAGCAGCAGCAGCAGGCTCTCCCCCGCCTGCACCCTGCATGCATCCACTCCCACCCCCCTCCTCTATGATCTCCAGGCCCCCATCACTGTCAACCTCAGCAGCCCCTCTCTTGTTCCCCTGATCTAAGTCTCTGCTGCCAGAACCAGCTCCTCTGTCCTCTGCAGCCTGCAGCTCCTCCCCTTCTTCCCCATCACTGCCCATGCCGGCTAATGCTGCCATGGCATCCAGGGGGTCATCTAAAAGAAAAGCATGTCCATCCACAGTACTGTCTTTTGCACCCCCGCTACCCACACCCCCAGTCTCACCCCCCAATTGCTGTGACCCCTGCTGTAATTGGGGCTCCTGCTGTGACTCTGACCTTGCCTGCTGGTCACCTTGCTTTGTCACAGCTCCTTGTAATTGCTGGCTACCTGCTGACAACCTTGCATGGCTGTTGGGTGGCTGTCTATTTGTCGGCTCTGCTCCGCTGCTAGATACATGAGCTCTGCTGCTGGTTAGTGCCTGTGCTCGGTTATTTGGGGCCATATGAGTCGTTGCCCTTCCTTCAAGTGTATGACCTGCTCCTGGTACAGACCCTGCCTGCTTGGTTGATGCAGCCTGCAAGCGGCACTCATCAGCAGCCTTTTTTGATACAGGTCCCTGTGTGTGGCTGCTAGCATTGTAACCCCCTACTGCTGCTGGTGCTGAGGCTTTGTGGCTACTAGCTTTGCGATTTGCGACTGCCAGAGTAGCTTTTGCTGTCCCTTCTGCTGCTGCTGTTGCGGGTGCAGGGCCGGACAAACGTGGCCTTCCTGTTGCATCATGCTGGCTGGTGGGTGCTCGTGACCCTTCTGCTACAGCATTTGCAGGCTGAGGACGAGGCATGCTGTGGGGGTCGCCGATGTGCACGGCTGCAAGCAGGCGTGCCTGCACAGAAAGGACAGGGCATGTGGATTTGCAGGGCTGCTGTGGGTGGTCATTTGGTGTGCACGGCTGCTCAAATGGGTAGAGTCTGTGGGTCTGCAAGATTGGATCACATGCAAACAAACCCTCGTTGTGTAAATTAGCCTCTTTTTTGTTGTGTGGCAGGTGGATAGGCACAATGTGGGGCAACAGACAAGACTTATTATATAGAAAAAGAAAACTAGCAGGCAGTAAAACCACTCCTCAACATCAACCTAGGAAAAGGAGGCACTTTGGTACCGGATACCGTACAACTCCCCCCTCGGCATACATAGCCGGCAAATACTTTAATGACAGTCAATTCACAGAGCAAAGCATTGGCAGGGCATTAGCTAGAGCGGTGCATGGTATGGAAAGACACAGCATTACGTGCGTCAAATCGCCTACACGACAACGACATTGCTGTCACCCCTGCACTTCCTGCGTGCTGCGAGCAGCAGCTGATGTTTCATCACCCTCCCTCGGCATTCTCCCAAGGACCCCACAGCAGTCGGCCATCATCCACCCTACCTTGGCATTACTGATTGGCCTGGCAGAAGCACTAGCCCCCCTTCCATTAGCCTCCTCATCACTGGCTGGGCCCTCCTGGTCTAGGTCGTGCAAGGCCTTCAAACGCTTGGCATCTGCAGTGCGTTTCATGTGTCAGCGGGGCTCCTCTTTGCGCAGTACGTGCAGTGGACATATGAATTGGCAAGTGCAGCTGTGATTGAATGCATTTAGATTGAAAAGTACGTGGCTTGTGCAGCGAGCTTGTGGCACTCTGTGAGCAAGGCGTTTGAATGCATGTGCAGGCATGATATGGCTAGATCTGGCTTTGGAGGACAAGCTTTACGCTGGGGCCAATCATAAAGGCTTTGGAAGGTCCTGAAAAGAGCATAACTGTTCGGAAAAAGGTGTGTGTGTGTGCAAGTTTCTGTTGTGACGTCACGAATGTCATGAAACATCAACTTGGTCTATGAGCATCGTTTTCATGAGCACGTTAAAGCCTGGCAAGCTCAAAGAGTAAACAAACCAAATCTCACAGGTTCATTTCAGCATGAAAGCATGCAGGCCGTTGCATGCCTTATTTGGGCTAGCTATCTGACTACATACTCCAATTAAATATGCGCCCTGACACTGACACAGGCACTTGCAACCCCCTGCTCGCCCCTCAACGCAAAATAATACAGACAGCAGAACCCCCTCAATCAAACAATAATACAGATTCCACTCACCCTTTTCTTGCTCCAGCCGAGAAGCTTCTAGAATCTGATTCAGTCCCCTTTTACCCTTGCCCCCATTTCCAGACCCCAAGCTTGCCCCAGCAGACCCTTGGCCTCCTGCTTGGGAGTTAGCCGCCAGAGAGGTTGCCATTGCGTGCATCTCCTCCCCTGTAAGCTGCTTGGGGACAGGGGGCTGACGTTGCGCCGCGCGCATGCGCTCCGCTACACAGCAGGCATGTGTATCTACGCATGTGTATGTGCGTTTTGTTCATTGCTTGTCTCGGTGTGTGTGTTTGTTTCAGTTACCGTGCATTCCTCCTGTGACCAAAATGGTGTACGACTGTCCTTTTTCTAATGCACCTGATTGCTGACCTTCCCACAGGGTCCACTATCAAAAATTGCGAGACCGAGTGCCTCCCCCCTACACCCAGATATCTACCAAAAGCTCTGGCTATTTCAAAACAACAGGGACACGGCCCCTTTGTTTTACCATTCCAGGTGCTCCTTCCAGTCCCTTTAATTCATAGGCTGCAATCGCCTTTCAAAGAAAAACACAGCGCTTTTCTTTTCCAATTCCAGAACT
>Ga0307974_1000142_pt1 | contig 39006 bp, 32 predicted proteins | sample OrgLakmetagen784_FD_201812 | JGI IMG/M metagenome (GOLD analysis project Ga0307974, IMG submission 201812) | Saline water microbial communities from Organic Lake, Antarctica - #784 | ecosystem: Environmental > Aquatic > Non-marine Saline and Alkaline > Saline | place: Antarctica: Organic Lake... | reverse complement strand
CCCGCATCTCAAGCAACCTGGAAGACGTGGCGCGTTTCTACAGCACCCTCTGGGCCATCGCGCAAACCAACCGCACCCGTCGTAGCCTGCTCCACGAGTTGCCCTCCAGATTTTTGAAAGCCTACGGCCTACCACCTCTAATTGCCGAGAGCCCATATTTTCGAGCCAATCTGGTATACAATTTCTTGGTTCACCTGGAAACCCAGCACCGCAGGCGGAAGACGTTTTCATGGAACACCAACCGTGAAATGAGCCAGATCACCAGCGCGGGTATGAAGTGGATCTACCAGCAAATCTGAAGCCGGCACGCAACGGCATCCACCCAGCTTACAAGGTCATTTTTATGCTTTCCCCAATCGTTCTTGCAGGCGGCAGCGGCTCACGTTTATGGCCGTTATCACGGCAACTACACCCCAAGCAGTTTCTACCCTTACTGGGCAAAAATTCCATGCTGCAGGCCACAATAGTGCGCCTGAAGGGCCTGGAAACCGCACCACCAACGATCATCTGTAACAACGAACACCGCTTCCTGGCCGCCGAGCAACTGCGGGCCGCCGGAATAAACGATGCCAAAGTTCTGCTGGAGCCTGTCGGGCGCAATACAGCGCCAGCCATTGCCCTGGCAGCGCTGTCTCTGGTGAAAGAAAACCCAGACGCCGTATTACTGGTGCTGGCTGCCGATCACGTTATAGATGATGAAGCGGCTTTTCGCGCCTCGGTCGAAAACGCGACTCGCTATGCAGCTCAGGGAAAGCTCGTTACATTCGGCATAAAACCGGACATGCCCCACACTGGCTACGGTTACATCCGCGCAGGAAAAACCCTGGGGCCGGGTGCCCGTGAATTAGACGAATTCGTAGAGAAGCCCTCAAAAGAAACCGCACAAAGCTATCTGGCAGAAGGAAACTACACCTGGAACAGCGGCATGTTCCTGTTCAGGGCCGACCGATACCTGGAAGAACTTAAGCAGTGGCGACCAGATATCCTTGAAGCCTGCACACAAGCAATGGCAAACCCCGTGCCGGATCTAACGTTTATTCGAATCAACGAAGAGGCGTTTCGTGCGTGCCCAAGTGAATCTGTCGATTACGCCGTAATGGAGAAAACCGGCGCAGGCGTTGTCATCGAGATGGACGCCGGCTGGAGCGACATCGGCTCCTGGTCTGCACTTTGGGAAAAACTGGACAAAGATGCGAACGGTAACGCCTGCAGCGGCGATGTCATGCTTCACAACGCCAGCAACTCACTGGTCCGCGCCGATCACCGGCTGGTTGCATTGGTCGGCGTTGAAAATCTTATCGTGGTCGAAACAAAAGACGCCATCATGGTTGCCCACAAAGACCACGTAGAAGATGTAAAAGCCCTGGTCGCGTCCATTGAATCGGACGGGCGCCACGAACACATAAACCATCGCGAAGTGTACCGGCCCTGGGGCGTGTTTGATTCAATCGACAACGGCCACCGCTATCAGGTAAAACGCATAACCGTGAACCCCGGAGCAAAGCTCTCGGTGCAAAAACACCACCACCGGGCAGAACACTGGGTTGTGGTCAGCGGAACCGCCATGGTCACCAACGGCGAAAAGCAGTACTTGGTCACCGAGAACCAGTCGACTTACATTCCCATTGGCGAGATTCACAGCCTCGAAAACCCGGGGGTTATTCCTCTGGAGCTGATTGAAGTGCAGTCCGGCTCGTATCTGGGCGAGGACGATATCGTGCGTTTACAAGATCAATACGGCAGAGCGTGATGAAACCTTTTGCCCCACAAAGCGACTCTGCCCGTGTCTGACAATCGCTCCCCAACCCGCATCTTGCACGTCACCTTCAATATGGGTTTCGGCGGCACCGAACAAGTTATTCGCCAACTGGTCACCAACCTGGATCCGCAGCGGTTCCAGTGCGAAATTGCCTGCATTGACGGCGAAGTTGGCGCCATCGGCAAAGCCATGGAAGCAGACAACGGCATTACTATCCATTCCAGAAAGCGCGGGCCAGGGCTGGACTGGAAAACAATCCTTTGGCTTCGGCGACTCATTAAATCCGGCCGTTTCGACTTTGTGCATTGCCACCAATACTCGCCTTACACCTACGGCTGGTTCGCACATTGGGGCACCGGCGCAAAAGTGGTGTTCACCGAACACGGCCGCTTTCACCCAGACCAACACCGGAAAAAAGCAAGGCTGATCAATCCCATCATTGCGCTCACCTCTCATCGCCTGGTGGCCATATCAGCGGCTACCCGTGAGGCGCTGATTGAATACGAATACATGCCAGCGTCCAAAATCGCGGTCATTTACAACGGCATCGCGCCGCTCACTGTAGAGGAAGACCACAAAAAGGAACTCTTGACGGAACTGGGCATTGAACCGGACGAAGTTGTTATAGGCACCGTAGCAAGGCTAGATGCCGTCAAAAATCAGCCCATGATGCTGCAAGCCACCCGCGCCCTGATCGACCAAGGCTATAAAGTGCGCCTGCTGCTGGTCGGCGACGGCCCCGAGCGCGAAAACCTGGGAGCAATAACTCGGCAGTTAGAGCTCAACAGCGCTGTCGTTTTTACAGGGTTCCAATCCAAGCCTGCGGACTATCTCGGCTTGATGGACATATTCCTTCTTCCCTCCTTCACCGAAGGCACATCCATGACGCTTCTCGAAGCCATGAGTCTTGGCATTGCCACGGTAGCCACGCGAGTAGGAGGCACGCCAGAAATTGTCGAAGACAAAGAAACAGGTTTTCTGATTGAAAGTGATGACCAGGAAGCCTTTACCCGCGCCATAAAGAACTTACTGAATCAGCCAGAAGAACAAAAAAAAATGGGCAGCGCGGCAAGGGGAAGATTTGAAGATAAATTTTCGGTAGAGCAGATGGTAGATCAATACCAGCGATGTTACGGCACAAGTTCGGCTCATTAAATTAGCCATTGTTCTAACTTGTGCTAAAGTTATGATGGTAAATTGGGCGTTCGAAAAAACATTTTTGCGCGCAAGGTAAATCTGGAGGTATCCCCATGCGGGCTAACAAAAAGTTTCTTGTTGTGTGTATTTCTATACTTATAACATCTGGCTGTAGCACTTTAACGCCTCGGGATATCGATACCTTGCCTGCGCCGGCTGCTTTGCCTGAAAAAAGTGAGCAAGGCATTGTTGAGATATGGTTTTACGACAACGTAAGTGTTTCATCTGTCACCGATTTAGCAGGCCTAGCGCGATACCCCGACAACCCAGACGAAGTGTTACGGCTTAATCGATTAGAAGGCCCCGTTAACAGGGGTGACCGTTATGCTGGTTTGGTGAGAGGTTACATCACGGCACCCGCTGACGGGCAATATCGCTTTTTTGTGACTAGCGACGATGACGGACAGTTTTTACTGAGCGACTCTACCTCACCCAGTGAGGCACGTGTTATAGCTTCTGTTCCGGGCTGGGCCAGAAGCGGAGAATTCAATAAGTATAGTTCTCAGACTTCTGGCGATGTAACGCTGGTATCCGGCCAACGGTATTATTTTGAGATGCGGTACCGTGAAGCCGGCGGTGGCGATCAATTTGCCGTTGCCTGGGAAGGGCCTGGTTTTAGTCAGTCTGTAATAGATGGGCAGTATCTGTCATCGTTTTCACAAGGGTCGCAGGTCTACCCTGACGATGCTCAGTCCGTTGCCGGTTATGAACTCGGATACCGAGTTGGTTTTTTTGATGGCAAACAGGCTTTGCCTTTTGCGCCAGCCTACCCACCGCTGGATAACGACCAAGACCGTCTATACGACAACTGGGAAGCGCTCTATGGGCTGGACTCTACCAACCCGAATGACAGCAACGCCGACAGTGACAATGACATTCTCACGAATTACGACGAATTTTGGGTGGGTTCCAGCCCAACTAACGCTGATTCGGATGGAGACGGAATACCTGATGGAGCCGAGTTTGCTTACGGATTGAATGCGCTAGATTCCACCGATGCTCAGGCTGACCTCGACAACGATGGCTTTAGTAACCTTGATGAGTATCAAGCTGGCTCAGATTTGACGGACAGTGAAGATATACCGCCCCAGATAGCGAGTCGCACACCTGGGGTATGGGCGCAGTATTTTTCGTACAAAAATTTCGAAGAATTTATGTTGGCTCGTGTAGAGCCGGAACTAAACTTTAGTTGGGGTGCAGGCTCCCCGGCACCTGAGGTTCGAGATAATAGGTTCAGTGCTCGCTTTTTAACACTGTTTACTGCGCCCCATAAGGATGGAGAGAGGGACTATCAAGTAATTGCCGAGCATGACGATGGTGTACGTTTGAGCTTCGACGGCCAGCGCATTATCGATGAATGGATGTATTCGAGAGAGCCAGCCTCTGCTCAAATCACCGCGAGCGCTGGACAAAGTTACCCTGTCAGCATCGAGTTTTATGAGAATCGAGGCAACGCCAATCTTTCTATTCAATTTATTGACACTGTTACGGGCACGGTGCTGAACGCATCAGACATTTTCACGGTATTAGATTTATCTGACACGGTGAGTCAATCTTTTGATACTGATAACGATGGTATTCCTGATACTTGGGAGCATCAGCAAGGCACAAACGCTTATGTCGTCGACTCGGCGGTCGTAAACAATGCCGCAGGTATTTCGAACCTCGAAGCCTTTCAAACTAATTTGAGTCCGTGGACAACAGAGGCGCTTGATGAAGCAGTCGATACGCCACCCGTCGTAATCAGCCCACAACCGCTACCCCCCACAAATGGACCAAGTCAGTCGTCAGTTACCCTGAGATGGACGGCTCCACTCACAAGGGTTGATGGGAACTCGTTAGCATTGGGGGAGATCGTAGATTACGAACTAAGCTACGGCCAGCAACCCGATTCTTTAGATGCAAAAGTTTATATTCCAGGGCAGGAAACCCTCTATACGATTGAAAATCTTGATAAAGGGACGTGGTATTTTCAAATGCGTACGCATGACGACAAAGGTATGTTCAGCGCGCCAACGGAAGTTTTGGAATACATCATCAAGTGATGCCCCAGATCAATTGATTACTACTATCGCATGCATTTTTCAAGTTGGGCCGGTTAGCCATCACTTTTACTTACTGAATTGTGAATTGATATGAATGCATACGATGTTTTTAACGGCGATGCCGATGGTATTTGCGCCCTGATACAGCTGCGACTGGCCGAGCCCATGGTGACGACGTTGATTACCGGAGTTAAGCGAGACGTTGCTCTTGTGCGTCAGGTTCCAACCACAAAGCCGGTGAAGGCGACAATTCTTGATATCAGCCTCGACAAAAATCGGGAAGCTGTCGATGCACTTTTGGCTGCTGGCAGTGCAGTATTTTATGTGGATCACCACTTCCCGGGTGAATTGTTGCCAGACGCGCCCAACTTTACCGCTCTGATTGATACTCAGCCCACCACGTGCACCAGCTTGCTAATAGATAAACACCTGAACGGCCGATTTCATAACTGGGCGATTGCCGCTGCCTTTGGTGATAACCTCAATGCCGTCGCTGAAGATCTTGCGAAAGCGGCCGGGTTGTCTGCAGAGCAGGCCAAATCGCTTAAGTCCCTCGGTGTGTGCATCAACTACAACGGCTATGGTGCAACACTGAACGACCTACACTTCCACCCTGCGGACCTTTACTATGAGTTTGTAAAGTATGGAGATCCCCTTGAACTAATTGCGTCGGAGCCGGCTGCATGGCAGAAACTGCGAGACGGCTACGAAGCAGACATGGCCAGTGGCCTGGCTGCCCCTGTGCTCGCTGAGAATAATAGTTCTCTGGTGGTAAAGCTCCCAGATGAACCCTGGGCCCGCCGCGTTAGTGGCATATTGGGCAATGAGCTGGCAAACCGCAACCCGGATAAGGCCTGTGGCATCGTTACCGAAAGCGCCAACGGCGGTTATCTGGTGAGTATTCGTGCCCCTTTGAATAACCGCACCGGCGCCGATGAGCTGGCTCGCAAGTTTCCAACGGGGGGAGGGCGAAAAGCAGCCGCTGGCATTAACAACTTGCCGAAAAATCAACTGGATAATTTCCTGAGTGCAATCGCCGAATTCTGGAGCTAACGGATTACCATGACCTTAACCCCTCCCAAGAAAACCCACCTCAAACAGCTTGAGGCCGAGTCGATCCACATCATTCGTGAAGTGGCGGCCGAGTTTGATAACCCTGTGATGCTTTACTCCATCGGCAAAGACTCTGCCGTTATGTTGCATTTGGCCATAAAGGCCTTCGCTCCGGGTAAACTGCCGTTCCCGCTGATGCACATAGATACCACGTGGAAATTCCGCGAGATGATCAAATTCCGGGACGAACTGGCGAAGCGCCTGGGCTTGAAGCTGATTGTGCACACCAATCAGGAAGGCGTAGCGCAAGGTGTCGGGCCTTTTACCCATGGCAGCGCCAAACATACAGATGTGATGAAAACTCAGGCGCTCAAACAGGCGTTGGAAAAGCACGGGTTTGATGCTGCTTTCGGCGGTGCTCGACGTGATGAAGAAAAATCCCGTGCCAAGGAGCGGGTCTATTCGTTCCGGGATAAGTTCCACCGATGGGATCCCAAGAACCAGCGCCCAGAACTCTGGAACCTGTATAACGGCAAGGTCAACAAAGGCGAGAGCATTCGCGTATTCCCTCTGTCTAACTGGACTGAGCTGGATATCTGGCAATATATCTACCTCGAAAATATCGATATCGTGCCTCTATATTTGGCCGCTGAACGCCCGGTGGTAGAACGGGATGGCACGTTGATTATGGTAGACGATGAAAGGATGCCTCTGGAGCCTGGTGAAACCCCACAAATGAAGAGGGTCCGCTTCCGTACGTTGGGCTGCTACCCACTGACGGGTGCCGTAGAATCTGATGCGACCACCCTGCCGGAGATTATTCAGGAAATGCTTCTGACCAAAACATCGGAACGCCAGGGTCGCGTCATTGACCACGACTCTGCCGCCTCCATGGAACAGAAAAAACGCGAAGGGTACTTCTAAGGAGTTGTTATGTCACACGCATCTGAATTGATTGAATCCGATATCCTCGCGTACCTGGATCAACACGAAAACAAAGACCTGCTGCGTTTTCTGACCTGCGGCAGCGTAGATGATGGCAAGTCGACGCTGATTGGCCGTCTGTTGTTCGATTCCAAGCTGATCTTTGAAGATCATCTTGCGTCACTCCATAAAGACAATGAACGCCAAGGTAACGCCGGTGAGGCACTGGATTTGGCGTTACTAGTGGATGGCCTTGCGTCAGAGCGCGAGCAAGGAATCACCATTGATGTGGCTTATCGCTATTTTTCCACCGACAAGCGCAAGTTCATCATTGCCGACTGCCCGGGCCACGAGCAGTACACCCGTAACATGGCGACCGGCGCCTCCACGTGTGATCTCGCCGTCGTTATGATCGATGCCCGTAAAGGGGTGCTTACGCAATCCCGCCGGCACAGCTTTATTGTCAGCTTGTTGGGCCTTAAACACATCGTTGTGGCCATCAACAAGATGGATCTGGTGGATTACTCCGAGGAAGTGTTCCATAAAATCCGCGCCGAGTACGAGAAGCTCGCGGCACAGCTGGGCCTGAAGGATGTTTACTACGTGCCCATCTCTGCCCTGAACGGCGATAACGTGGTTAATCGCAGCGAAAGCATGCCCTGGTACCACGGCGAGACTCTGATGAACATTCTGGAGCAGGTAGAACTGCGGGAAGACCAGAACGTCACGGACTTCCGCTTCCCCGTGCAGTATGTGAATCGCCCTAACCTCGATTTCCGTGGCTACTGCGGCACCGTGGCCAGTGGTGTGGTACACAAAGGTGACACCTTAGCCGTCTTACCCTCGGGCATGAGTTCCCGGGTAAAGGGGATTCATACCTATGAAGGCGAGATTGAGCTTGCATGGCCGGGCGATGCGGTAACCATCACCCTGGAAGATGAAGTCGATATCTCCCGGGGGGATCTGCTGGTACATTCCGGGCAGCAACCCGCGATGGGTGAGCGCTTCGCCGCCCACCTTGTATGGATGAATGAGAAGGCGCTGGTGCCCGGTCGCGAATACGGCATTAAAATGGGCACCAAAGTGACCAGCTGCTTTGTGAATGAGGTGCTGGAAGAAGTCGACGTAAACACGCTTGAGCGCCACAAGCACATTGCCGGCGGGCTCGATCTGAACGCGATCGGCTTATGTGACCTGCAGTTGACGGAACCGGTGGTGATGGAGAACTACCAGAGCCATCCTGGTACCGGCGCTTTCATCCTGATTGACCGGCTTACCAATGTAACCGTGGCAGCCGGTATGGTAGAGCGTGCGTTGGATGGCTCGGGTGATTTGCCAACGCGGGAGTACACTGAGGCAGAGCGCAACCTCAACCGGTTTATCCGCGAAAACTACCCCGAGTGGGCCTGTAAATCTGTTTAGTTCCTGAATCCAGGTTCCAAAGGAGTTCTGTTTTGGCAGACGATATTGTTTGGCACGATCACAAAGTCGTGCGTTCTCAGCGCGCTGAGAACAAGAACCAGAAGCCTTGCCTGCTCTGGTTTACGGGGCTGAGCGGCTCCGGCAAGTCAACCGTTGCCAATGCGCTGGATGTGGCATTGCATAACCGGGGTTATCATACGTTTTTGCTGGATGGGGATAACGTTCGCCACGGCTTGTGCAGAGACCTGGGCTTCTCCGATGAGGGCCGGGTTGAGAACATCCGCCGCATTGGTGAGGTCAGTAAGCTGTTTGCTGATGCAGGATTGATCGTGTTAAGTGCGTTCATTTCACCCTTCAACAGTGATCGGCGCTTGGTGCGTAAGCTTTTCCCGGCCGGTGAGTTTATTGAGGTGTACCTGGATACCCCTTTGGCGACGTGCGAAGAGCGTGACCCCAAAGGGCTTTATCAAAAAGTCCGCGCCGGTGAGATCCGGGATTTTACCGGCATTGATTCGCCCTATGAAGTACCAGCTCACCCGGAGATCAGCCTGAATACCTCCAGCTCTTCGGTGGAGGATTGCGTGGAATCGTTGATTAATTACCTTCTAGAACGGCAGCTAATCGCAAGTTAATCATCGCTCCACGCTCCTACACAAGAGACTTGGTACTGTATGGATTGGCAAGGCATTCTCACTCTGGCAACGCTGTTCTCGGTGCTGTCCACCCTGATGCTAACTCGCTATTCGGCAGATTTAGTGCTGATGGCTGCATTGGCTCTTCTATTGATTGTGGGAGTTCTGAGTCCTTCAGAAGCCTTAGCTGGTTTTGGTAATCCCGGTGTTATAACGATTGCCACGTTATACGTGGTTGCAGCCGGCTTAAAGGAGACCGGCGCTGTGCAATGGATTGCACGGCGCTTGCTGGGCAATCCCAAAACGGCGCAAGGTGCCCAGTTACGGATGATGGCGCCCACGGGCATTCTTAGTGCGTTTATGAACAATACCGCCGTTGTCGCCATGTTCATACCCGCTATTCAAGACTGGGCCCAAAGGCTCGGAATTCCTGCATCGAAACTGCTTTTACCCCTGAGTTACGCGGCCATTCTGGGCGGCACTTGCACATTGATAGGTACCAGCACCAACCTGGTTGTTGACGGTCTTTTGCAGTCCGAGCTTGATATCCACCTCGGATTGTTTGAGATGGCCTGGGTTGGTGTGCCGCTGTTACTGATCGGCGGGGCCTTCCTTGTGGTGTTTGGTTCAAAGCTGTTGCCAGACCGCGGCGGGATAAAAGAAGAGCTGGACCAGGTTCGGAAATACGGTGTTGAAGTGGAGGTTGTCAGCCCTGGGCCCTTGGTCGGAAAAACCATTGCAGAAGCCGGACTAAGGGCACTGAGTTATGGTTATCTGGCCGAAATCGAGCGTGATGGCAGACTGATTACCGTGGTTGATCCCGATCGTGTGCTGCAGGCAAGTGACAGGCTGTACTTCATTGGTGCCCCTGAATGTGCCAGCGAGTTGCGGCGTATTCAGGGGCTAAGGCCAGCAAATGGCAACGTACATAAGCTGGATGTGGCTAACCACCAGCGCTGTTTGGTAGAGGTGGTTTTGGGGCCGGAGTTTCCTGCTCTTGGAAAAACCATTCGCGACAGTCAGTTTCGTACACGCTTTAATGCCGTCATTTTCTCTCTTGCCCGCGAGGGGCAGCGAGTTCCCGGTAAGCTGGGTGATATTATCTTTCGTGTGGGCGATACGCTGCTACTCGAAACCAGCCAACAGTTTGTGGAACAGTATCGCTTTCGGCGCGACTTCTTGTTGGTTAGCGCGCTGAATGATTCAACGCCACCAGATTTTCGCAAAGCCCCGAGGGCTTTAGGCATTCTGGCTTTGATGGTGTTGATCAGCGCCAGTGGTTTGTTGCCCATTATGGAAGCTGCTTTTCTGGCAGCAGGCGGCATGATTGTTTCCGGCTGTTTAACGGCGAGCCGAGCTCGGAGCAGCTTGGATTTACCGGTGTTGGTCGTTATTGGTGCATCGTTTGCGCTGGGCAACGCCATGACGGTTACCGGTGCCGCGGATTGGATTGTGGGTGGGTTATTAGGGATCGGGGACCTATCCCCATGGCAAGTACTGATTTTGATATATCTAGTGACAGCAATCTTTACTGAGGTGATCACGAACAATGCAGCCGCGGTGCTGATGTTCCCCATCGCGCTGGCTCTGGCACAGCAGCTTGACGTAAGCGTACTGCCTTTTGCAGTAGCCGTCATGTTCGCTGCATCCGCATCTTTTATTACGCCGCTAGGCTACCAGACCAACATGATGGTGTTTGGACCCGGGCGGTATAAGTTCTCAGACTATGTGAAGATTGGTGTGCCTTTGAGCCTGATTGCCGGTGCTGTGAGCGTGACGCTTATTCCTATGGTTTGGAGTTTTTAGTGGCGTGGATTGCGGTTCCATCAAATTCTCATAAATTAGCCAGGGCATGACCACGAGCTTAAGAGTTCTCAAAAGTGCTGGCCTGCTACTTGGCATGCAACTCGTACAGCGCGGCCTCGGCATTATCAGCACCCTGGTACTGGCCCGCCTGCTGCTCCCTGAGCACTTTGGCGTGGTCGCCCTCGTTGTCATCGCTCTGCAATTCTTTGAGCTGTTGGTGGAAATCGGGAATCAGCAGTACATCATCCAGAAAACCGAGGTGACAGAGGCAGACCTCAACACCGCCTGGAGCATGGACATCGTCATCAAGTCCGCGATGTTCGTTTTAATTCTGTTTCTTGCCCCCTTCCTCGCTGACTTCTTCGAAACGCCAGAACTCACGGCGGCATTAGCCGTCGCAGCAATCACGCTTCCACTCCGGGCGCTAAAGAGCCCAGGCATGATGCTGCTGGCACGAGAGATAAACTATCGCCCAATATTCCGGCTAACGCTCTGGCAAAAAGGGCTCTCTTTTATCGTTGTTATCACCTGGGCTTTCACAAGCCCCAGCCACTGGGCCATCATCTCAGGCACTTTGGTCTCTGGCGTAGTATTCACCATAGGATCTTACCGAGTTCACACCTTCCGCCCCCGCTGGACTCTCGTCCACTTTCGCCAACAGTGGCAGTTCTCTCAATGGTTGCTTTTACGGGGAATAGTCGGGTTTACCCGCTCGCAAATCGACAACCTGATGGTGTCCCGGCTGTTCGGAACCGCACAGTTAGGTGGCTATAACCTGGTACGTGAAGTCAGCCTATTGCCTGCGCTATCAGCCATCATACCCATGAGCGAGCCGTTGCTAGCCGCAATTTCCGAGAGTAAATCCAACCCACAGGCGCTGGCGTACCGCATACGTTTGAGCCTGGCGCTGATGATCACCGTGCTGACGCCCATAACCGCCTTCATCATGCTTTATCCGGAACTCATTATCCGGGTGTTATTGGGACCGGACTGGTCCGAATTTGCCCCTTTGCTGGAACCATTCGGATTGTTTTTCTTCACCTTTTGCCTGTTCGCTCTGATCAGCGACGCTATTATCGCCCAGGGCAAGGTCAAACTGTTGTTCTGGTTCGACGTCGTTTCTACCGCAACAATCATCGTCATCCTATGGCTAACCGCAACAGGCGGCCTGGAAATTATGGCCTGGGTACGCGGCTGGCTGTCTGTTGCGACCACCGTTGCACTGCTACTCATTCTTGCGCAGCAGACGAAGTTCTCGCTACCGAAGCTTCTGTTCCTGTGCCTTCCAACGCTCGCCGGAACATCGCTGGCAGTTTTCGTGACCCAGTCATTAGACCTCTCGAGCAGTCATTACTTAGTGCAATTTTTACTACTTGGCATATTACACGTAACAACCGCGGCACTTAGTATTGGAATTATTGGTTTGTTCCTGCTTAAAAGAACAGAAGAATGGGGGCAGCTTCGCTACCTTGTAAATCAGGCCCGTGGAAAATAACAGCTATTCAAATTTTAGGATCGGAGTATGTCGGTGGTCAGTTGTTGGCATAGGCTCAAAACCACGATATCCAACTGGCCTTTATACAACTTGGTAAGGCGCAGCAGAATGCATACATCGAGCGCTATAACCGCAACGTGCGCTATGACTGGCTGGCCCAATACCTGTTCGACTCTATTGAAGATAGTTCAGGAATATGCAAATCAGTGGCTATGGACCTACAACAATGAACGGCCAAAAATGGCAATCGGGGGCATTACCTCACAACAAAAACTGGCCGCTGTGGCTTAAGCGCTAGTTTTGAACCCCTCTTAAAATGGGGGAATTACCAAATGCTCCCCACACTAATTTTGGTATATTAGTCCACTTTGCTCAATCAGTTGAATGTAGGCACTAAGTGTGACTTGTTTGGCGGAACTGCTAATGCATTGAACTGTTTCTTCTCCCCGTATATGGAAGCGAGAGATCCATTGCTTATTTGATACATTTCATAACCTTTCTCCTTTAACCAATCTAACAGCTCGATTTTGCTTGGCCCAAGTTCCTTTAGCATATGATCCGTTACTTCAAATATAATAAACGGGAAGTCTCTTTCAATAAGCAGCTCAATACCCCTGAGCACCTTCATCTCCGCGCCTTCAACATCTACCTTGATTAGGTTTATAACAGGGTATTGAGTAATACATGAATTGAGAGTTATCATCTTTACACGAATTTTTTTGGAAGTCTGACCCTCCCCCAGATCTCGAAGTGACGAAATGCCAAGATGTGACTTATCAGCTTCAAAAAACTCTACCTCTCTCTTCATCTCCAACCGCATTGGAACTGGCATAAACGTTCTTTACTTTATTAAGCGCCAGATTATGTTCGAGTTGGTTGTAAATTAATGGAGATGCCTCGAATGAATATACTTTACCTTTTTCTCCGACGAGATATAACGACAATAAAGAGTAATAGCCAATATTAGCGCCTATATCAATAACATTGCTGCCTTGTTTGAGAATTTTTGAAAAAAAATGTGACACATCACTTTCATAATCGCCGAAAAGGTATATGTGCCTGCCGATGAATCGCCCTTGTTGATATGCATTTTAAAGCCATATCGGGTACCCACAATCTTGGGAATATCTTTACCTTCGAATTTCTTTTTACTCTCCAGTTGAATAAACGGGATAAGTCTCCGGATCAACGGCAGTTCCTTGCAATATCTAACTATGAATCTTTTCATTAAAGTTCCTTTTTCTCTACTCTTATAAACTAAAAATTATGACATTAGGGTACTGAAAGTTCAATAAAAAACGGCTAACCTGCCTCCATCTTTAGTAAAAACCCCCAATCAAACCGGTCACTTTGTTAAAAGTAAGGGTCGAGTCATAAACTCGACGTCCCCTGGAAAGCGTGACATCACTCAGCCTCAAGCGGGGGTAATTTTAAAATTCACTGGGCTGATTCCTCATCAGATTTTCGGCATCCGGGCCTTCCGCGACTTTAATGGTATACCAGCCAGTGTTCTATTGGAGAGACAGAATGCAGCCGTGGTAAGCCGTGCCCGGGGTGTTCCAGCGGACCAACACTCTGTGTTGTTCGACTGCTATCCCTGCCGGCGAAGCTGCATCGCTGTGTGACTTCTCGAGGACCTCGATGGCATTCTACAAGAAGATAGTTACGCCGGCTCGGGACAGGCGCGCCTGCGCCAATTACATTGGCCAAATTGGTTGCTGAAGACATGCACGACGCAAGTTCGTCAAGGCGTCATAGGCGAAGAGTCCGGCCAAGAAAATCAATCTGACGCCGTGAGAATATCTGGCGAAGCACCAACGGGCGGAAATCTCTAATCAGCAATGCAACTAAACTCGGGAGGTTTACAAAAGCTTTCAAAACGGATGTAACGCTTAGTCACATTAACAAGCTTTATGGGATTGCACCTTAGATCAATGGCCTGAGTGACACCGAATGCTACCGTGTCCATTAGGGCCGAGAGCGTGTCGTAGGTGGACACGGTCAAAAATCGACTGGAGGTCAACGTCACAAAGGTCATGAAAGACTCGCTGAACAATTGGGCCTATCTGGCTGAGTACTGACCGGGTACCCTACAAAAGTGAAAGCCGCCAGTACTTCCTCTTTTTTGCCCTTCAAAATCCTGATACTGTTCAGCCACTTAAGCTGCCGCGACGCTCAAATTGAAAATGAATGATTGTTTGATTATAAAACTTGTTTTTTAGGTACCGAAGAATTGCAAATGGACGGCGCAAAAGGAAATCATAGGGTATACTCTATAGGTGAAAAGAAATCGTAGGACACCATCTTAATAGGGCTTTCGCCGCAGTCACTCCAGTTGCAAAGATAGAGAAGCAAAACACTAACCAGCGACTTACAACGAAGACCTATTGATTTTAGTTACATGAGGTGACTAACTGGTGGAAAACAGTGAAAAAGATAATTCAGTCACATTTCTTTGGCGATTATCGGTTTAGAACCCTGTAGGTGAATTTAACCCGGACAAGGCCCCTCCAATGAAAATGCCATATATCAGGCTACCCAGATACATTCTCGCGATCTCCATCGGCTTGGTTTCACTATCGCCTCACGCAGAGATCCTGTTCGAGGAAAACTTTGACAATCAGCCAGACTGGACCATCACGATGTACGGCGCAGATAACCCGATTCTGCGCAGCAGAGGCGATGTCGTTCCTGACAACTGGAACGGAGCGTATAACGGATCGGTATGGCAGACTGAGGAACATGCCCCAAGGAATCATTCCTCACACGAAATTCTTGGATCAAACGCTGATAAAGCGCGAGGTGGTACAGGTAAGTCCATGGTCAATTATCGGCATTCCTGGACTCTTGATTCCGGACGAGTCAAGTGGAACTCAGACAGCCAGTTGATAAAGGCGCCGATCGACGCCAGCAACCCAGAAGGCACGGAAGAGCTGTATGCCGAATTCTGGATTCGTTTTTCTGAGAACTGGTATCAGCGAGGATTGTACGACAGCGGCTGGATATCCAAGATCTTCCGTGCTGCAAGCTGGACGCCTGGAGGAAACATGGTCAGCGGTGGGGGTCGTGATCTGGGCCCTATGATCTATTGGGATTACAAGGCCGACAATTTCGGTGTTAGGAATGCAACCGGATACCGGGGCGGCCCTCCCGCCAATGCATCGGGCACAGATAACTATAAAGTCTCTAGCGTCGAAAACTTTGGTGGATCCGGAAATTATAACGCCCGGGACATCGCCGGCGAGGGCGTTGGCGAAACAGACCCCCAACTGGCAGACCAGATAAACGGTGGCTTACTTGCAAAAACCGAACAGCTGGTGAGTCATGAGATGCTTTTCGGACCCCCTGAGCATTGGACGAAGGTCGCCTTCTATCTGAAGATGAACTCCGCCCCGGGAGTGCCTGATGGCATACTGAGTCAATATATCAATGGCCAGCGAATCAAGCACGTCGACAACATTCCGTGGGTTGAAACCAACGAGCAGAACATGATGGTCAAATGGAACCACTTCTCCATTGGCGGCAACGATTACTTTGCACCATATCCGAATGATATGAAATTCGAAGACTGGTACACCATCGACGACCTTGTTGTAATGTCGCACCTACCCGAGGCGCTGCAAAGCATCATTCCCAAACCCAATCCTCCATCCAGCCTTACAGTAGAATAACGCCAGAGACGGATTTCACCGATCTAAAAGGGGGCTTTGCTAACACAAAGCACCTCTTATTTCGGTGCGAACATGAATATGTTTTTTAGGCCTTTCTGAACTCAAGGATTCCCTTGGCGAGGCCAATAGAACGGCTAGCCAGGTAAAGCAGGTCAAGAGCATAGATTAGAGGGGCGGATGTCAGAAAAGCTACTATATCCAGCCGGGCTCGAATGATTCGCTTGGCACTTAGCACCACTGGCAGAAGAAGGGCTAACACCAGCAATCTGAGAGAGAGCATAGGGTATGCAACGAAGGTAACCACCGAAAAGCACGAAAGGATGAGAAAAGACAAGGCGAGATAGAAGACCGGGTCTTTTAAGGACTGCCTAATATTCTTGACATAGTTCTCTGCATGCCATATCTGCCTCTTAGAAAAGCTAGTTATCGTAGTGGCATTGCCCAAATGCACGATGGAAAGGGCCTTGTCGATTGAAACCGTCTTTCCCATCGCGACCAGTGCTTTCGACAACTCGGTATCCTCTCCCGAGGTTACATCTTCTCTAAAGCTGCCAACTTTCATAAAGATAGAGTTCCATATAAAAATACAGCTCCCCATCAGGTCCTTCTGTTGTCGAGTGTTCTCTCCCTGGTCATTGAGCAACCAACACCGCTCAATCCATGTTGAATTATCGCCGGACTTCAGGCCTCCACCAAATACATGATCTGGATAGCCCTGCAACAGGCTCACACCACTTTCGATCCAGGTCCTGTCGAACAAGCAGTCCGAATCGGTGCATATAAGAATATCTCCCGTTGCATGGCGGGCACCGTAATTTCTGACTGCTCCAACATTCACCCCCGGCTTGTCCAACACCCGGTCAGCATACTTCGCAGCAATGCTATGGGTGGCATCACTGGAGCCATTATCCACTACGATGATTTCATATTTGTCACGTGGATATGTCTGATTGTTCAGGGAGACCAAACACCTTTCGATAGCATCTTGCTCATTTAACGCGGGAATGACCACCGAGCAGAAGGGATAATCATCCATGATTAACCCCAGTCACTGGCGCCCTGGTGAATGGTAAAACCTTCCTGATGAAGAATTTCGCTTTTAATAACGTATTACCCTTAAATATATTTACAAAAAAATAGCTCAGCTTCCTGACCTCCTCACCAGACATATCGGTACCAAGCTCATATAAGTTCACACGCGGGGATACCATCTGGGGAGCGCCAACAAGCGTAGGCACACAGCCATTTTTTTTAATTGCCACTGGATGAACCTGCGACTTGACCTCATGGTTTTCAATCCGGACATCCAGTATCCCGGACTTAAGCAGTCGCTGATCCCAGCACAGGTCAAAGACAAAATTACCCAGGGACGGTGCACAAACTGTTTCGCCTTCCTGCCATACCTCGTAGAAAAGGTGGGGATGGCTTCCGATGATGCCGCGGACACCTGCATCGCTGAAATCCCGAATGAGCTTCCTCTGATAATCCATGCTGCCAGTGGACGATTCCAGACCCCAGTGCAGCATTACAAACAGATGGTCAACCGTTTTAACAGATGCTTTTACTCTTTCGATAAACGAAACATCCAGCCTCTGATAACTTTCTTGATGCTCGTCCGTGTTGTCAGGGACGTCGGAGGCGGCCAAAAACCCAATCCGCTCACCTCCAATATCCATGCATAACGGCTCCTGTTGATTCAGGCCAACGGCCTCAACTCCTGCTTCGGCAAGCGCCTGAACTGTCTCATCAAAGCCATTGCTACCGTGCTGAACCGTATGATTGTTGGCAATCTGAAGCACCCTGAAACCCGCTTCCGACAGCAGCTTTGAATGCCTGGGATGGCCCCGCAAAACCACACTTTCGGGCTCCTTTGGATTGAAATTATGAGTCGTCAGTGGTGCTTCAAGGTTACCAACCACAAGATCTGCCTGACTAAACAGTTCCCGGACCTCGGCAAATACATCCGAGTGACCAAGGTAGGTTCCTGGGCCATGGCCAAAAGACGTGTAATACTCTCCGAGGTTTATATCACCGACGAACATGATCCGCATAATATTTCCTATGAACCAATAGATCTGGCCCGTAGCCTGCTTTTTTACTAGCGATGGCTATTGTTGATAATAGTTCTGGACCACCATTTTATATTTTCCGTTGGGTTCCGGTGGGATATCCTCAACGTATTCCGTCGTTATCTTTAAAGACTCACCCAGCATTTTTTTTAGCTCCCAGATCATAAACTTTTCACTTTCCGGGTTGAAGTCCGGCCGCTTGACCAGCTTGACCCGGACAGCATCGGCGCTATCCTGGATGATCTGGGCGTTCTTGATACCCTCTAGATATTCGAACGCGATCGCTATGGCAGCGGTCGGCACCTGCTTATCACCATTGGCAATAATTGCGCCTACCTTGCCATGCAACTGTTTCATTACGGCGGTTTCTCGGCCGCAAGAGCATGACTCATAAGCCACTTCTCCGAGGTCACCAATCTTATAGCGAATCAAGGGCATGGCGTCATTCAGCAACGTGGTTACGATCAACTCACCCTCCCCTTCCGAGCGCAGCTCCCCAGATCGGGTAAGTACTTCAACAATCCCGTATTCTGGTTCAATATGCATGGTGCCGTGCTTACACTCTGACGCGAAGACCACTGATTCTGCAGAGCCATACTGATCAAAGACACTGCAGCCGAAAGCTTTCTCAATTGTCGTTCTGTGGAGTGCTGAGAAATTCTCGGAACTAGTACTGACGCCTGTAAGACGGAAACTCAATTCAATAGCATGGTCAACAATATATCCAGCAAGCCGATATATACTTAGCGGATAACCTTCGATGATTTTCGGCTGAAACTCATTGAGCTTCCGTACGTAATGGGGCAAATTTTCTTCGCTCATATGATAGGAAGAGAAAATCAACTGCCGGTCTCTGTAGTTATAACGCCAAAACGGAGGTGAGTCATCGTCCGGTTCCTGTATCTTACGACCGACAAACGATGCTTTCTTATCTCCAATCACGAAGTCCATTTCACGATAGAAACACTGCCAGAAAGCGTAAGTTTTTTGACGAATCGCTTTGGATATATATACCTTCAGTGGGCTGGCAGAACTGCCGCCAGTGTAAAGCGCGATGAGGTCCTCAGGCTTGTATTTTTCGGAAACGAATTGCTCGCAATGATTGGCAACCTCCTGGCGGCCTAGCACGGGGAAGTCGCTTAGACGGGGACGGGCCAGACCCAAATTCCTGTAATAGGGAACGTCCTGAATGGCATTGTGGAGAACCTTTGCTAGCTGCTCCTCAACAATACCAGCCACCTGCTCGGCAGGTTTGACTCTGTTTTCTTCCAGGTGGCGCAGAAACAACGGGTAGACACCACCATAACGACGTTGGTGCTCCAATGATCCGTATACACTAACCAGGATATTTTGAAGCCATACGGGTGCTGACAGGTAAAGGCGTTCAGGTAAGTGGCTTTTCATTTCTCATCCTTGTGTAACTACTCGTCATCGTCAAACCGGTTCTTGATCTGCCTGGCTGGGTTTCCGGCCAATATGGTACCAATTACCTTCTCAGGTTTTACCAGAACACTTCCAGAAGCAAGCACACAGTGGTCGGCAATATCCGCCATAACGATAGCACCATTCCCAAGCCAGCAGTCCTCACCAATCCGAACCTTCTCATAGTGTCCACCCTGCTCCTGAATCGGCCGCCCGGGATCGGCAAAATCATGCTGACCGCTGCCACTAAGAATATGCACACCACTGCCGATCAAGGTGTTCTCACCGATGGAACACATGCCAATATTGCACTGGGGCCCAATATAGACCCCCTTGTGAATTGTGGTATTCCGGTGTGACATGACGGTCAGGAAACCGACAGAGATTTCGTCGGAGGTTGTCTGACATGACAGTCGATAAAAGGCGGCGCGCAGATAGATACCTGTCTTGCCAGGCACCAGGCTGAAACACTGGGAAAACGACTGAAAGGCTCCGTCTGCGCTGCCTGCCAGACTAAGCAGTCTATACGCACCATAAACCGGTAGCATCAGGATCAGAACCAGGGTCTTCACGGACCGTTTCAAGAGGCTTCGGATACTCACAATTTATCCAGACGTGCATTGAGCCACGCCTTTTCACGACTTGGGCGGAACGTCCTGATACCCCGCAACAGTCGCTGTGCCACGCGAGCCATGAGCATGTTCCAGGTTAAATACGGTTTATGCAGGGTCAAGCTGTCCGTTTCCAGTTCAAGGTTATTGCCTTCTTCTTCGGATGCTGGCTCCAGGTGGTGGGGTCCGTAATTCTGCAATAAAATGATTAAAATCCGTGAATATTCGGCTTCGTCACTCACCTGGAGTCGGTTACACACATACTCGAGCCACTCACTACCCTTTGCATAATAGGCATCAGCGTCAGAGATACCAAGATTCGCAGCCTGAAACATCAGCATGGCCTTGCGAACATCCTGAGCAACCCAAGTATCATTCGCAAACTCAAGCTGTTCAGTGTCCGCCAGAAAAGGTCTTTCATTTAGTCTCATCCACTCCGCATACCGGAGGAACGATCTGCGGGCATACCAGTATGGCGCGTCCCGTTCACCCCGTTCCTCTTTCAAAGCAATGTAGCGAGTAATACCGGCGAGCAGTATCAGGTAGGACCAGCCTGTTTCCACGTCAAGCAGATCACGCTCATCGATGTTGTCCTGCGGGTGAATAGCACTTCGGATAACCCCTTCGGCCTGCCGCAGCCAGCCTTCCTCAGGCTGTATAAGCCAGGCATCCAGCAGAATGTTCAGGTAATTGCCTGTGCCGCGGGTAAAAGGATAACGATGGGCCAAGGGCCTCTCCCCCCGAGCCAGCGCCTTGAGTTGTGGCAGTTCGTTTTTCTTCAGCGCCAACAATTGTTCCAGAAGCCCCCCCTGCCCTTCATGTGCGGCGGTCATCCAGTGGGCCAGTTGCAGCACCGCATCGCGGGACGCCTCAGCACCGGTGATATAATAGTGATAGAGCAACCCCGTAGTGTAGCAGTGCTCTGAAGCTGGCCCACCTCCCGTCTGGCCAGGTGTGGAACTCGTGTCGTTGTGACGAGTAAAGGTTCGATGGGTGGCAGTGTGGGCATCCAAATAGTGATCCGTGTGCCAGAACAGGCCGCCGTTATACTCGCCCCGATCCTCTAGGGTGTGGTAGATGTCGATGTCCGTAACGTGCCTCGCGAGATCATCCATCAGTTCGAACCAGCGCCTGTCTCCGGTCAGGGCGAACTGGCGGGCAAAGCCCAAAATAGCATCGTACTGGTTATTGTAATGAGAGATCAGCGGTGCTTCACCGGAATTCTGGTAGTGGGTTTCGTGGTCAGCAAATACATCCCCAAAATTGCGCCACCCATACTCATCAATCTGCTCACGCTTGGCGAAAAAATTCCGGGGCCCATCCATCCCTTGCTGAATCAGGGCGTCCAGCGCCGACGGCTCCCTGTCCGCTCTAAACCAGGGGAACGCCTTTGCCTGTTCATAATGTTGGGCCTCGATAACCGGAACCAACGGAGCTTGGGTCCAGAGCAATGCCTCCGGATCATCTCCATAGTGAAGATAGGCTGTGAGGGTTTTCCGCTCTCCACCTTGCAACTCATAAGGCTTTGTCGAATTCGCCGGAAACAAGCCAATGGTAAGAGTTTCGTCACGGACAGACAGCGCAGAGGGAAAGTTTTGCCAGAACTGTTTAACGCTAGCCTGAACACTGCTGGCGGACCCAATCAGACCAGCGATCGGTGTAGCACGCTCACCACTCATGATGACTTCTTCGCCGGCCTTCACCTGATAGCCGCAAAAGCCGACGGTGCGATTTCCTTCGGCATCAATATGATTACGGCTGTCCCAATGCTCCCCGCCACTGGAGTCTTGGTACACCCGAATACCGTCACCGGCTGGACCAGATAACAACTCTCCATAAATTTCGGGTTGCAGCCAGGCTGTGTGGGTGCCCAACTGCGTGACTTGGATTTCAAGAGACTTGAAGTGGACGGAGCCCGGATCTCCCAGATCCCACAGTCCGCCAGAATGGTGGCTGCGCCTCGGATTGTGGATACAGGTTTCAACCACTAGCGTGTTGCTACTGGCAAAGAAGTGCAGGTAGCATTCGAGTCGCGCCAGAAAAGAGTCATCAGCTTTATAGCAACCGCCTTTGGCTTCAAGGGTCAGTTCAAGGTCGCTGTGCTGAGCAACTTTCCAGGAATCTTCTAGCTTGACCTGACAAGCTTGATCTTGGTCATCGGTGAGAACGATCTCCTGACTCACGTTGCCATTGCTAGTCGTCGAACCTCGCTCAATGGACCACCGAAGTTCATCCAATGCGATCCGAGCGCAAAGCGCACCAGTCTCAACATATAAATCGGAACTCGTCGATTTCACACGTAAAAACGATGATGAAGAATACTCCGCTGTACCCCGGTCTCGAGCACATAAATGTAATATCAGCTGCTCTCTCGGCTCCATATCGAGCATTGTGCAAAGCTGAAGCCAACGCAGGCTGCCATCTGGCCAATACGCCAATGGCCGAATCTGGCAAGGTAATGAATCACCATATTGGGGATTGGAAAGGATAAAAATGCTGTGGGAGTCCGCCTGCCCTCTCCTTACGGGAACCCCAAAGATAACGAACTCACCTTTGCGGACAAGTCCCCGATCTTCCTTGAAATGAACGGCTATAGGTTCCATGCGTTACCTAGTGGTTAACTTCTTACTTTTTAGTCCTTTGGACTTCAAGGATACTGCCTCATCTCTGAAACATAAAGTGGCTTTTACCTCAGACCGCCTCAATCCCCCATACTAGCGAACTGCAGGGTAAAGGCTTCAGGAGGGGAAAATGGTCTTCACGAGCATCATTCATCTGTGCTATTTTCACTCAACACAGGTGGACCTGTGAACCAATCATCAGCCATACAAATGTATCTTGTAATTTACCCGACGCTCCGGGATAGCTTTAACAGTAAGAACCTTTACGATTAGAAGCTACAAATTTTATAGTGAATAAAATGCGAGGACATTAACTTGACTTCAGCACCGGCATGCAAACGCATACACACTACTGACATTTTGACCTGCCAGGCTTTCAGAATTGCCTAAAGGAAAAAATAAGCTCAATTTTAATCGATTTTAAATTTTAGACAAGGAAATCGAAGTGTCCAAATGCCAGCAACTGTTCGTATTGGGCGCCCCTAGGTCCGGTACCACATTCCTATCGAGCTTGTTAAAAAAAACCAGCTTCAATGCACCGGTAGAAACCCACTTTATAACGAAATACTACAAGAAAATCCGGAGGTATGGAGACCTTAAGGACAGAGGAAACTTCAGAAAGCTAGTCAAAGACATACTTTCAGAAAGACCTGTACAGCAATGGAATCTAGACCTTGACATTGAAAATCTCTACGATGAGCTGCCCGCCAGCTTTTCCTATGGAGATTTAGTAAACGCAATCATATTAAAACGTAAACAGCTTCAGGGCCAAAATCGATGGGGTGATAAAACACCCCACTATCTTGGCGAGATCGAGATCCTGGATGAAATTTTCCCGCAGGCTAATTTCATTTACATTGTCAGAGATGGTAGGGATGTGGCCTTATCACTTTTGGAAAAACCCTGGGGACCAAGTAATATTTATAAATGTGCAAAATATTGGTCCAGACTAAATAACAAAGAAAAAACTATAAAAAAATTAAAAGATAACAATCAGCTGCATTTTATAAAATATGAAGATCTTCTCAAAAACACGACATCCAAAGCGCTGGAAGTTTATGATTTTCTTGGTGAGGACATCACAGAAAAGGAGATTACATCCCTGACCGCGTCGGTACAATCAAGAAACTATAACAAGTGGAAAAAAAAGATGACTCCTAACCAACTCAGAGTATTTGAAGCCATCTCAAGTAAAGAGCTAGCAGCGTTTGGCTATGAGGTCATCAACACTAATTCCAGAGTTTCTTTTTTTGAAATTCAGTACTTCAACGTGCATGAAATGATACACAGAGCATGGTTCTTGTTTCATGCGAACATCGTTGATGGATTCAAGATACGATATCTTGGAAAAGAACCATTTGATGAATAACTGAAATAATATGAAACCCATTTATCGAGATAGAAAGAAATCTGATCACGGAGTGACTGGAATGAAACCAAACTTTTTTATCATTGGCGCAGCCCGATCAGGATCAACCAGCTTGTATCTCTACCTTGAGCAGCATCCAGATATATATTTTTCAGATGTAAAAGAACTGAATTTTTTCTCCAACTCAAAATATTGGGAAAAAGGTCTAGGTTGGTATGAATCGAGATTTAAGCCTCAAAGAAGGAACATTCCTCGAATAGGGGAAGCATCTACAAGTTATACACGAGCACCATTTAATCTAGGTGTTCCGAAAAAAATTGCCAGCTACGCGCCGAATGCAAAGTTAATTTACATTGTTCGCAACCCTATAGATCGAATCATCTCACACTATCTACACAGAGTTCAGGTTGGCCAGGAAACACGGGAATTATCGGAAATTATCCAGAACCTGGAAAATGAAGCTTTTGCATGGCAGGGTCGCTACCATTATCAGATCGCGCAATTTCTTAAATATTATAACCGCGACCAGATTTGCATAATCTCGATGGATGATTTGAAGCAATCACCGGAAGCTCTGGTAAGGCAAATCTTTCAGTTCCTGAACGTCAGAGAAAGTGTGGAGATAGAAAAGTCAGGTACAGTCTTCAATGCCAACAAGGTTACGACCAAAAAGTCTAAACTGGGTATAACAGTACTTTCATTTTACAGGCGGAATCTTCAGCAAAAATCCTTACCCTACAGATTGAAACGGGCAGTACAATCAAGTGCCGAAATTGGTTCGACAAGGCTAGAGAAACCAGAACTTAATGATAATGAGTACCAAATACTAAAAAGTTTTTATGAAGACGACGCTCTCAGACTTCAAAGCGACTTTGGCGTCAACACCCAACAGTGGTTCAAGTAACCATCAATATTTCAGACCAGTTTCCTTGCACTAGGCATGCAAAAAATGGCAACGTAAATATCACTTTACTAAACATATTATTTCAAACAAATCTTTAAGGTTTTATGGATCACTTCGCTTAGCGAGCACTTCGTTATACATGTTCAGTAATTTTGGACAGATATAGTCGGGCGAAAAATACATCTGCGCTCGCTCCCTAAGTCGTTTCGAATAGGCTTGCCACTGATCCACATCCTGCCTAAGTGACATTATTGGGTTAGCAAGCGCTTCAACATTATCCAGTTCCACTAAATAAGTGCTTTCACCCAGCACCTCTTCAACGGCATTAATTCGATACCCCACGACCGGTACGCCCGATGCCATGGATTCCAGAACTGAGTAGCCAAACGTTTCATATTCCGAAAGCGTTAGTGACAAAAATGCATTACGGTACATGGGTGCAACGTCGTTCACGTGTCCGACGAATTCAATATGATTGCTGGGATATCTGTCCACTTCTTGCTTACACAACGCCCAATACTCAATATCCTTGGCTTGGCCAGCAACAATAAAGCGAAGACCCGCGCACTCTTCCTGGAGAGCCTGGTCCATCCTGAATAGCTGTATCTGTCGCTTCCTTTCAGAAATAGCTGCGGGATAAAAGATGTAATCAGAACCCCACTGGGAAGACATAACACTTTCCGGGTATTCGGAAATATCAATACAATTATGCAACGCTTTGACAGGAGTGTCAGGGACGATCGCATGAATCTTTTTAATCTCTTCTCTCCGGAAAGCCTCCGAAACGAGAATCACTAAGTCAGGCTTTCTCCAAGCCCCAAATAACCAGGCATAAAACTCTTTTTTATAGTGAAAACGAAGATGGGTTATGATTGGCCTTCTCGTTATTCTTGCAACAGCACAAGCCGTAAAATAAGCAATATCGGAGTTGCAGTGTATTATATCGATTCTATTTTTAATAACAAAGAAGCAAAGCCGCAGCACTAACACACAGAATCTCGGATAATCTCTGGCTTTAGGAATAAATAATTCGGCATCGAACACTTTTTTATTCCGAAATCTGGACAACTTATCTTTTAACCATCCCTTGTGGGGCGCCGATACAAATACTCCATAACCATTTTTGTCGAGCCAATTCAACCAATGAACAAGAACCCGGGTGCCAGCACCAGGCATTGAAGTAGCTCTCAAATAAAGAATACGTGTTTTCTTTTCCATAAAACTGCCTTTCCCAAATAAAATATAGAAATATTTATATATGACTCAGAATGTATAACCATGCAACAGAATTTCAGTGTGAAATGCGTCAGCGATAATCTTTCTGGCAGAATCAGAATAGACTTCCTGATAGGGACGCTTATCACGTCTGTGACCTGACTTTGCCTGCACTCCCAACGTTCCATCATAGGGAACGCCCAGCTCAGAAAACACCTCGGCCAGATCCTCACTCAGGGATTCATACTTAACAACACGATCAACAAGCACCGCACCGTGCTTATCGAGATAGATGGGATGGTTAGAACAAAACTTTCGAGATGCTAGGTACTCATCGAAGGTCAGCGTTCCTCCCGTCCGTTCTCTAACCATGTAAAAGTGCGATAACGTTTTGTCCCAGGGGTTTCGCTCAATGCAAAATTTGAAATAGCCATTCCATACATTACTTGGCAGCCGATGGCGGAGTATCCTGGCTGGTATATGATTGTAGAACTTTTTCCGCGCCATCAGGTCGATAAAGATCTTGCGAACTCCCCAGCCGTCGTTCTCAATCAAATCGTGAACAGGGTTCCACAGTCCAACGTAATTTCTTTCCACATGCGAGCTTTCCGGGGGGTAGATCGGTGTAACAATGTCGTCTTCACCGCAAAGATTGGATAGAAAAACTTCAACGCTTGTGCCAGCCGTCTTTAGCGTTTTAACAAAAATAAAACGGTATTTATGAGAGACGATCATGACTGCTCCTTGTCCTCGTATTGTTGGTTTTCTGCAATGTTACGCCGTAGAGGGAATCACTGCTGGCAGTGCTACAAAAAAAACTTTCTGGCATTCAGGGCTAAAGTTTCCCAGCTAAAACGATTCTCCACGTGCTGTCGACCCGCCTGCCCCATGCTTTCTAGTGTTTCCGGGTTGCTGAGTAGTTTGGTCGCTGCATCAGCAATATTCTCCGGAGCAGTGCAATCCACCATAGTCCCGGTCACCCCGTCCTCCAGGGTTTCTCGGGTTCCTCCGGAAGCACCTGCCAGAACCGGGCGACCACATGCCTGCGCTTCAAGCAGAACCATCCCAAAGCCTTCATCATCATTGCCAACTCGCCGGTTAGGCAGAGCAAAAAGATCACAATGTCGATAACAGGCCGTCATCTTGGCATCATCAACTTCCCCAAGAAACTGTACGTACGCGGTTACCCCCAGCTCATCCGCCAGATGCTCAAGGGTCGGCCGTTCCTTGCCACCCCCTATGATGGCGTAGTTGATGTTCGGAAATACCTTGGCCAATTCTGGCAGGGCACGAATCATCATATCCTGACCCTTGCGACGCTGGAGCCTGCCGACCGTGAGTATATTAATTTTCCCCTCCCAACCCGCGGGTTTTGGCGTGGTCGGGTCAGGACAAAAATGGTCCACATCAACACCGGGAGTCATAACAACCATCTTGTCAGGGCTCAGATTCCATTTTTCCCTAAGGATCCGAAAGCTGTTTTCGCTGTTGCAAATAACCTGCTCGGCATGTTTCATGACCTGGCGGGTCAGCCATGTCAGCTCACGACTGGTAAGCGACGTCTCTACATCTTCACCATGGACATAACAGCGGTAAGGTAATCCGTTACTGATCTTGAGCATCAAGGCTGCCAGACCTTCAGGTAAGACACGCCCACAGTGGACCTGATCTATGTTTTCCTGTTTAACAACGGCTCTCAGCTTTCTCCAAACCCTTAAGTGAAATTTCGCACCGGCCAAGGAACGCAGCCCCCACTCACTACTACTGAGATTGTAACGGTGTATCTGATGGGGTAGCTGTTTATCGAACACTTCGGCCCCATCGTTGTCACCAACTAGAAAAACCACGTCCTGCTCGGAGAAACGTCCGTAAATTTCAGAGAACCAGCGTCCGCTGCCGCCGTGGGTTGGCGGAAATATTTCGCTGAATAACAAGATTTTCTTCACGATTTCGGTTCCCCTTGCAGGAATTCACCGATAACGGCGTCACACTCATCTTCTACCACCTGAAACCAACTTGCAGGCGCGTATTCAAGCCAGCGACTTTCGGTCGGCTTGACAAAAGAAAGGTCGATATTTTCAGGCATTCCATTCCCAGTCCCAGTCCCAGTCCCATCGATAGCCTTGAGAATCGAGTGAACCGTAGACTCCGGACAGTTCGTCAAGTTCTCCATGGCCACGCTAATATCAGCATAATGACAACCGAAGCAGTAGGACAGTTTCCATAGGAGGTAGAAAAGGTAGTATTGGTGGCGGCCCTGATAATCAGCCAGAAATGGAAATTGATGAGACAGATCCAGAGACCATATCCGCAGATAGAAATGATCCGTAAAACCCTGCGCTGATATTGCGCTGGAGGGGTACTGCTGAATGTCTTGGATTACTGAGCACCACTGGTCGCGGGGATGTCGGAAGATATGAACAATGTGAGCTTGCGGATAATTCGCCCTGAGCCAACCGAGCCTGAAATCGGCACGGTTGAACTGCAGCACAGCGCGACCCTCGGCACTGAATATCAATGTATTGATGAAAGCCTTCATGTCGAAATCAAAAACTTGTTCATCCATGTAAAGGTGATGACGAATCCAGTCCTCGTGATAATGATCAGCCAACTCACCCAGCCCTGTGTACTCGGACCAGTATTCACTGACCCCCCTGTGAGTGTTATCTGTATGCTGCCCTCTCTGCTCCATATCAAACCAGCGCCGTTCGTTAAAGGGCTCGTAGTAGGCGGTGTGCCCATCAAGATTACGAAAGATATTCCACAGCAATGTCGAGCCGCTGCGAAACCGGCCAGTGATAAAAATAGGGGGATGCTGCGACGGTTTATGTTTGACAGGCTGACTTGCCCGGTAGGGGTCTGGGTAGGTACTGATGCGCCGACGAATGTCACTGTAATCTGGAAAAGAACGAACTAAAGCGTGGCGCATTTCCTCGGTGTTCATGAGGCGCAGAAACTGGCGAATAAAAGCCTGTTTCAGTGATTGGCGCAGATTTTTCAAATTCACCCGTGGCCCCTTCTGTCAGTTGCAACTTTCACGCCCCGAATCATTTTTGTTTCCTTCTAGAACGAAGAATACCCTGAATAGAACGAAGAATACCCTGAATTTCGGTAAACAGTGGATGACCCAGCAGGTAGAGCAACAATAACCAGAACGGCGGAATTGCCAGCGCCAAGGCCGCTACTGGCTGCCAAGCCGGGGCCAGGTCAAAGTCCAGCCATTGCCTGACGGCCAACGTAATCAACGCACAGCCCACGGCAACCACAAGGTTTGGAACCCAGGCGCGCGCGAACGCCATGGGCTGCAGATCAATGCAGTTACGCAGCACCCATGTGGTGAGCAGCACCTCGAAAAACCCAACCACCATGAATACCTGGGCTATCCGCTCGAGACCACCGGGATAGGCCCAGATCACACCGATTACAAGAAGTGCGAAGACAAAAAAATCTTTGATAACCATGATTTTTTCACGGTGCATAGCAACGAGAACGTCATTGGAGAACCAGTGCACAGCGCGCAGGGCCGCCCACAGGGTAAGCCAAGCTACCAAAGGAGCCGCGGCGTCCCACTGATTACCAAAGAACAGCCGGATCGCTGGCAAGCTGGCCAGACTGCCAACCACCAGCACAGGCCAGACCAGCCCACCGAGGAGCACACTGGCCCGTTGATAGGCAAAACTTACATCGCCACCCTGCCGGCGGGTACCGGAAAGATAGGGGAGCGCAACCGGACTCACACCCCTCATTAGTGTCTCGGATACGAACTGGGTCAACCCCATGCCCCGAGAGAACATACCTACTTCAAAGGTAGTCCCCATCTTGCCAATAACCATGTCGGGAAGCACCACGGCTGCCTTTCTCAGAATACCCGCAGCCGAGTTAAAAACTCCCAGACTGGCGATTGCCCGAATTCCACTGAAGCCTGGAATGTAAACCATAGCACTGGGACGAATCAGCGCGTTGACAATCAGGCACTTGGTGAATGCGCCCGCTACCTGCCCCCAAGCCAGGGAATAGAAACTCATCCCCGCATAAATCAAAGTTAGGGTCACGACCAGCGCCACCAGCGACCCGGTAAACTGCATACGAAATAGCAAATTGAACTTGAGATGCCGTGAGAACAGCGCTGAAGGTAAGCTTATGAATGGCGCCAGGAAGAATGTCAGAGACAGAATCCTAAAGACGGTTGCGACTGGCGGAAGTTCATAAAAATCCGCAGCCAAAGGGGCCGCAAGCATGATGATCAAACCCAGCCCCCAGGATATGAGTATGGTAAGCCCCAGGGCTGCCCGAACCTTAGCGGGCGACAGCTCTGTTTCGCGCACCAAGTAGACGCCTGCGCCCAAGATGCGAAATTCACTGATGAGCATGACGATGCCACTTGCGATAGCAAAAGTACCAATTTCATCCGGGGTTAAAAGTCTTGCCACCGCCATCATCGAAACCATCCCGACCAGCATGACGCTGTAGCGGGTAATCGACGAAAAAATGACGGCCCTACGAATCTGCGACATGCTAGCCTTAACCCCCAACAAGCTGCTGATAGTGTACCTGGAGCCCGGAAACCACTGGCATCACTGAAAACCGGCTATCAAAACGCCATTTGCTGGCTTCACCCATTGCGAAGCGAAGGCTTTCGTTTTCCAGAAGGGCGTTAATTGCGGTGGCAAGTTCTTTCGGCCTATCCGTCGGAACCAGAATCCCGGTCTCACCGTCCTTAACGATTTCTGGATTCCCGCCCACTGCCGTCGTAATAGCGGGAATACCTAGGCTAATTGCCTCCAGCAAGGTCATAAAGGTTCCTTCTGTATGAGAGGTCGGCAGGAAGATCTCCATGGCAGCAAGATAATCGGCGGGTTCGGGGCGGAAGCCGGTAAATATGACCCGATCAATAATACCAAGTGTGTTGGCCAGATGCTTCAGGTTTTGCCGGCTTGGCCCATCACCCACCATCAATAACCAACAGTCGGGGTGCTGGCTCGCGACCTGGGCAAACGCTCGCAACATCATCGACTGGTTCTTAACCGGGTCGAGTCGGCCTACTGCGCCAATGATCCGGTCTCCCTCAGGTATTTCCAGTTCACGCCGCACTGTTGATACGGCCTCATAGTCGCGTTTCAGAGCACTGATACCGCTATAAACGACTTGTATCTTGCTGGCTGGTAAAAATTCGTAGCGTGCAAGAGCCTTTCGGGTCGCGTACGAGATAGCTATCACTCCTTCTGATGCCCTGAGCCCTAACCTGCTGACCTATCTCCCCAATTTGACCATCGATACACAATATTGTGTTGCAGAACCTGTCTGTTAGGAGATTGGAAACTAACCGTCGAATCACCTGTTCAGTACCTCCAATTCCCATATTAAATGTCAGATGGAGGACCCTGATGGTGTTTCGCATTTCGTTAATCACTAGCCCAGACTCAATATTTTTTAAATGGAGAGAGGCGGTGGGTTCGTAACAGATACAGACCTCCCAAAACGATCAATATCAAAGGAGCAACCCATTTCATCACGTAACTCACTTCTTCGAAGATGTACCGTTTAGCCATAAAGTTGAAAGTGTCATCAAAAATAACAAAGCCTGAGCCATAAATCCGGACCAGCGTATTGATTTCGCGAGTTGTATACCCTTGACCCTCATAAGACTTCCTGACCAACTCGGGGTCACTACTGATTCTTTCCAATGACATACCAAGTTCGACGCCAAAATCAGGATCCATCACAAAGGATTGACCATCCTCTGATTTGTACTCAACTACCACATGACCTTCGCTAAACGATGCCAGTCGATTTTCGATACCATAACGATCCAGAATACTGGAGTAGACTGTTGCAGCATCTCCACAAACCCCAATACCACGCTTGATATTTCGCTTGTAGTTGGCGTAGTGGTACCGTTGAATCTGAGGCATATCAGTGGCTACCCCCAAAAACCAAAGATAGTAATTTTCCCAGACAGGAATAAGCTGGCGGTATTCGACCCGGTCAACCCAAGTCCATTGAGGATGAATAATACTGATATTAACGATGTCATTGGCTTTGCTTGCAAGCACATCCCTGTGCTCAATTCTGGATAGAGCATCAATTTCCTTCATACTCCTTTCATAACTCCATATTTCCTCAGGAATAAAGCGGAGCATTTCATGATCAGTGACGCCCAAGCCGGGTTTTCTGATCGGTTGGCTCAATCCATACATGTTTATGCTCATAAGAAAGAAGCCAATGACAACAGCGAGAATTGCTATCCAGAAAAATAGACATCTATAGACTGAATTTTGTCTAGACAGTTTCGTCACCATTATTTTCTCGCTCCTATGCCGTGATCTGGTGTCACCCGCGATACGCCTGCCACCATAATTCAAAATTCAGCATACTCCATAACTCCTGAGTGTTTTGCTCCTGACCGTTCAGATGGTTCCGCCACAGTTGGCGAACCTTATGCATATCAAAACATTCTGCCAGCCCGCCGTTATCATCACTGAAGATACCTTCCGCCAGGTCACGGATTTCATGGCGGAGCCAGTGCGCCAGAGGCACAGAAAACCCCATTTTTTTGCGGTATAGCACGTCTTCCGGCAGCATTGTTCCAAAGCTTCTTTTTAGCAAGTATTTTTTTTCTTTGCCGTTCAGTTTCAGCGCCGAAGGCAGGTTGGCCGCATATTCCACCACTCGATAATCCAACAGCGGTGCACGGGTTTCCAGGGAGTGGGCCATGCTCATCCGATCCACCTTGACCAGAATATCCCCAGGCAAGTAAGTCTTAATATCCGTGTAGAGAATTTTGCCCAGATGATCATCTGTGTCTGCATTAGCGTAATGTTCGCGAGTAATATCGGCAGGGTCATATCCTGCGGTTTCCCGCTTCAGGTCACCCCGAACTAGCTCGTCCCACAGGCTCTGGCGGAAAAAGCAGTTTGTAGTGAAAAACGACCGGTCCGGCTCCATGGCTAACGTACCCAGCAGGGACTGGGCCTTGCGGGTAGCCGGGCTGTTAATGCGCCCGGCCAGTTGCCCCAAACCCGGGAACAATGCGCGGCGCAGTGGCCCAGGAAACAGATTCCGGAGTCGGTTCTCGATCTGGTCTGTGCGGTATTTACTGTAACCGGCAAAGTTCTCATCGCCACCATCCCCGGCCAACGCCACCGTGACTTTCTGCCGGGCCAACTGAGATACAAAATATGTTGGCACAAACGAGGGGTCTGCAAAGGGCTCATCAAAATAACGGGCAATGCCAGCAATATTGCCTGCCACATTTTCCCGTACAGTGAATTCGTGATGGTCTGTTTTGAATAGGCCAGCTACTTTTCTTGCCCACTCCACCTCATCAAAACGTTTTGAATCAAAGCCGATGGAACAGGTGGTAACCGGCTGACGGCTATGGCCGGCCATGAGCCCGACAATGGCACTTGAATCCACTCCGCCACTGAGAAACGCGCCCAGCGGCACGTCGCTGACCATCCGCAGCCGCACCGCATCATCAATCAGTTCATACAGCCCCGCTTGCAGCTCTTCTTCGCTGGCGGTGCTCGGGCTGGCAAAGGAGACGTCCCAGTATTGCTGCTGTTCAACCTCATCCCCGTTGGTTATCAGCCAGTTCCCAGGCGGTAATTTATGAATGTTCCGGTAGATGGTCTTTGGGTCCGGGACATACTGATAAGCGAAAAAATCCTTCACCGCGTCCAGGCGAAGCTCCGTGCGGATAAAGGGTGCGGGTAAAAGCGCCTTGATCTCAGAGGCAAAGGCAAACTGACCACTTTCCTGGTAGTAATACAGGGGTTTTTTGCCCAGGCGGTCCCGGGCCAGAAACAGCTGTTTTGCTTCAGTATCCCAGATGGCAATGGCAAACATGCCGTTGAGCTCATCGAGACAATTGACACCTTTATGCTCGAACAGGGCAAGCAGAACCTCGGTATCGGTCTGGGTGCGGAAGGTAAAACCGGCCGCATTCAACGTCTGCCGCAATTCCAAATAGTTATAGATCTCGCCGTTGAAGGCGATGACATAGCGTCCGGATCTGGACACCATGGGCTGGGTGCCGGCTTCACTGAGGTCAAGGATACTCAGGCGACGGTGGACCATGCCTATGTGATCGTCTAGCCATACCGCACCAGCGTCCGGCCCACGGTGGATGATGGCCTGCCCCATGGCTTCCAGCCAACCTCGATGAGCCTCACGATGGGGTGTCGAGGGATTACGGAAAAAACCGGCCAGTCCGCACATGCCTAACTCGCCTCCTTCTTGGGAGAAGCTTCCGACTGATCCGGACCCACCAGTTGCGCAAACAGGGCTTCGTACTCCCGGGCCATACGCGCGGCGGAGAAACGCTCATCGATCAGCGCTCGGGCGTTGGCAACCAGGTGACGGGTCAGTTCAGGATTTGTGAGCACCTGATGGCAGCAGTCTTCCAGAGCATTAACATCGCCCAGAGGCGCAAGCATTCCAGTCTCGCCGTGCTTCACGAGTTGATCCACGCCCGGAATATCATAGGCAACGACCGGCACACCCACGGCCATGGCTTCCATAATGCACCTGGGAATGCCCTCAAGGGAGGAAGTCATGACAAAGAGATCGAACCGTGAGAGCAACTCGAGCCGATCACTGCGAAAGCCAAGGAATTCAATTGCTTCGAAACTGGCCTGCGAAGCAGCCTGAGTTTCCAGCTCGCTGCGCTGGCTGCCGTCTCCCAGCAGTTGCAGGGTGAGATTCTGATTTTCCTGATACAGCGAATCAAATGCGCTGATGAGATCTGGCAGGCCTTTGCGGGGGATCATCTGGCCGATATAGCCGATGGTTTTCCCTGGCCCCGTTTTCTCTAGGGGGGCTAGGTCTTTCACGACTGCGTCGATTTCAGTCAGATCCACGCCGTTGCGGATAAAGCGTGTTTTCGCTACAGGCCCCCCCATTCGCTCCATATCACTCATTAGATCTTCCGAAAGCGGCGCTACAGCATCGAAATAGCGCAGCATATGGGTGCCGATCTTTATAAAGGTGGCGAGTTTGAAGTTCACTTTTCCGGAGAAGCCATGCGGGGTGCTCACACAGCGTATACCCGTTTTTTTCGCTGCCAGCAGACCGAGAATATCGGACTTGTAGCCGTGAGTATGAATCACATCAATGCGGCGGTCACGGATCACATTGCACAGTTGTTGTACCACACGGACGTCAAACCGGCCGGACATCTCCAGGTAGTGAACCTGGCCCGCTACCTCAGGGTAGACCTCAGCCACCGTCAGGTCTTGGGTATCACTCTCGCGGGTCACAGCCAGATCACACACCACATGGTCGTGATCAATATTATTGGCTAGCGCCAGTACCCAGCGTTCGGCACCGTAGAAACCGGCCGGAGTTATAAACTGAAGAATTCTCATGCTTGTCATAAGGCCGACTTCTCCCTAGCGTAGGCCGATGATTTTGTTGAGTCTGGCTGTTTCAAAACGACGTTTTTGTCCTTTTCCCGCACGTTAATCTGCTGCAAGTAATACACATTGATTCCCACCGCCAGGAGCGCGATCATCCAGTAAAGGATCTCGGCACGGAACTGGTTGATGAAGCTTGCCGCCACCAAGTAACCGAGCAATGCGCCTTCCAGCGCCAGCATTTTGAAGTAGGGAGTATTTTCATCAATGGACAGCAACCAAAGCTTGGCCTTCCTGGACATTCGATACAGGGACAGCAGCGCCATCAAAAATAGTCCAAGCCCAAGCCAGCCCACCTCGGTCAGCCCCTGAAACCAAATGGAGTGAACGCTTTTGCTGTTGCTATCACCACGGTGCTCCGGTGCCAAGTAAATAGAAGAAACCGCATTAAAACCCTGAACTCCCAGGCCAGCTGGGTAATCACGAGCAACCTCAATGGACGCCATCCAGTAATTGATCCGGCGTGACCCACTGGCACCCTCATCTTCCGTATTCTGAAGCGTGCCCATGCGATCCCAGAAGCTGTCATCCGCCACATAGAGGCCTCCGCTGATCCCGCAGATAATGATTAGCACCGCCATGGCTCGCTGTCCCTGTTTCCGGTAACGGGAAAACATCATATACATAAGATAAAGACCTCCGCTCGCCACCACCCCCACGAAGGCTCCCCGACTGTTTATCAGCACTAGGCCATTGGCAATCAGGGCACCACAGAACACGCACAGCATTTTGACCTTATAGTTGCCCATCCAGGCGTAATACATAAGAAGAACGGCACTGGGCACCAGTGCGGCCGCTACGCCATTGGCGTCCGGGGAATCAATAAGGCCAATACCCTCCACCCGGTCGCCGGAGTTGCGACCCGTGATGGTCGCCAGGTAGCCAATATAGGTAGCACCGATGAGATAAGACCAAAGAGCGCCATCCAGCCGTCGCGGCGTATGCACCAACTTATAAGCCACAAGGATAATAACCACCAATTTGGTCAGATCAAATACAAAACGGTCGTGCACTGCTGGGCTTATTGCCCAAAATCCCACCATGTAATAAACCGCAAGCAACGCAAATAGCCACTTGAATGTTGGTTGCTGCTTCCAGGGCGCCTGGTCAGTACATTTCCGATACCCTATAGCCAGTGACAATAGCATCAATAGCGCAGCGAAGAATGAATAGCTGATTCCGGGAATGCCGGAAGACCACCAGCGATTGTCGGGATTGAGGAAATACACAATCTGGTAAAGAAAAAACGATGCAGCACTACTCAGAAAGAATGTAGCCGCAATTCCCCCAAGATAAACGGTGATGAAAAGTAATGCGAACTTAGACATCCTCGCCCCCACTCCGCGCAACTTCCCAGGCCACCTGAGTTTTACCCCGCAAAGCCCAGTATATTCCCCTGATTGAGTACAGATTGACCATCACAAAATAATAAGGAGTCGAGAGCCAGAATGGCAGCTGGTTTTTATCGACACTACGATGGCCAAAAAACGCCAACAAAAGCAAAATTAGGGCGCCGAGCATGATCAACTGAAACACTGCCAACCCCTGAATCGCAAGTATTGCACTACCCGAGACACCAAGCCCCAGAAAAAGCGGTATCAGCCAGCGCAAAAGTTTGTGGGAGACCACTTCCCAGGCAAAAACCCCGGTTTTTCGGGGATTCATAACGGCTTTAACCCGCATCAATCCGCGAATGCTGCGATTTACTATGCGCTCTTTGCGGGCGATTTCACGGCCAAAATCACCGGCGGTTTCTTCAAAACAGCGGGCTTTTGGATCAAATACTCCGCGATAACCTTTGGCGATGATTTGTAGCGGGTTTACAAAATCGTTGATGTCTTGCGGCTGCAAGGGTTCCCAAAGTTCGGTGCGAATGGCGTAGATGGCGCCGTCGCCGCCCACCACAGAGTGCAGTTTTGATTCCATTTCTTTTATGGCCAGCTCGTAGCGCCAGTAGAGGTTTTCATTGTTGGCGCTGGCGCCGCTGTCTGCGTCTGTGTAGAGCGCTGCGCCTACGGCGTAGCCTACCCTGGGATCGTCAAAATTCTCTGCCAGGCGACTGATGGCGTCGGGGGCGTACATGGCGTTGGCGTCGCTGAACACGGTGATTTGGCTGCGTATCTGTTCCATGGCCAGGTTGAGGCCCATGGTTTTGCCCAATCGGCCTTCTTGGCGGATCAGTTTGATGCGGGAGTTACCAAAGGCTTTCACCTTTTCGTCGGTGCCGTCATCGGAGCCGTCTGACACGATAACGATGTTCAACTTGTCTGTGGGGTAGTCTAGTGCTGTGGCGTTGTTGAGTTTTTCTTCTATTACTGCGGCTTCGTTGTAGCAGGAAATGACCAGGGTTACGGTTGGAATGCTGCCATCTTCAGTGCCGACGTTTACCGGGGCTGGCTTTGGCTGAATATTGCGGGTGAGCAGCCACAAAATAGCGGGGTAGCCGAAATACACGTATACCGGCACCAGCAAACACACAACGGTCATAAACAGAATAATGCTCATAAAGTGATATAACGCCGTAATTTAGGGCCAATCCAGTTGGCGACGGGCAAGGGAAACCGCTGCCAGATGCGTTCGATCAGCGGGCGCAAACGGCTGACGGTCCTGCTTAAACTAGAACTTGAAATTGAGCCTGAACCTGAGCCCGCGCGTTCGTTCGTCTGGCTGTCGTTGCGCCAAATCAAATGGTGGGGCACTGCGCCCCACTGCTTTTTAAAACGGAATGTGCCCTCCCCCAATGTGGAGCGGCCAAAATCAAACTGGGTGCAGCCTAGATCATTCACTTTGGCTAGCAGGGTCCAGTATAGGAGCATGTTCGGAGCCAGCTTGTTGTGTTCTTCAAGGGTAGACGCCCAGGGGATGCACGCTTGTTTGCCCTGCACCAGCACTATACCGCCACCTACCGGCTCGTTACCTTTGAACACCAGGCCTACCAGCATTTTGTCGCCGTAGGCTCTACCCAGTTCTTTGAACCAGCTCAGGCTGTGTACCGGTGAGCCCAGGCGCAGCATGTTTCGTGAAAATACCGCATAAAATGATGCAATGGCGTCGTCGCCTTGGCGTACTTCTGCGGTAAGACCATTTTTTTCGGCTTTGCGGATCTGGCTGCGCAGTTTGGGTTTGTAGCTTTTGAACAGGGTTTCGCTGCAGGCCGGTAATTCGCACAGCATGCGCACTTTGGTGTCGCCGGTAAGGTCGGTGCATTCTTCCGGCAGCAGTTCTGGCCCACCTTCGCGAATCTCCAGAGCGGCACCGCCGAGACTGGCGGCGAGATTCTGCGCGGCGAATCGAATTTCGGCGGCTATATCCGGGCTGTCAGCCAGTAGCCCACCAAGATCGCAAAATGGCAGTGACACGAGAGTGCTGGCGCGG